>BNJS01001740.1_pt1 | contig 117397 bp, 122 predicted proteins | sample 8540461 | NCBI WGS metagenome assembly BNJS01 (sample SAMD00202454, study PRJDB9452) | human saliva metagenome | isolation source: human saliva | place: Japan | reverse complement strand
TCTGCGGCTTTCCGCCGCCACCGCCACCGCCAGAATCGGAGCAATTTGTTTGATAATCACCGGAATGAACGCCGGCTTTTTACTGCCGAATCCAGCGCCATGGCAATCAAGCAACCTTTCCGTCTTTCCGCCTGCCAGAACTACAACACCGTTTTCCAGCAGCTTATCCCGCAAGCTGTCGCCAGCTCACGCAGGCTGTGTGTCGGCGTCTTTGATTCCGCCAATAAAATTTCTTCTCCTTGAACCTCTTTTTGCGTCAATAAGCCCTCAGCAGCACTTCCGGATAATTTGGCACTCAGCTGTTCGTTCTTTGGTTGTCAGCTCTCCGCAATTCTTAAAAGCTGTTCAATTCTTGCGCAAACCTGATGGCTATCGGATTTGACTAATGCAATAATTTCTTTTAATTTGTTTTCTTCGGTCTTTAAGTAATGGAACGCACCCTCAGATGTAAGTGCACTCAATCCGGCGAACACCAGCGGCCACACTCGCCTCAAGAGACAATTTTAAACAAACCGATTTGGGGTATTGGTTAAATGCGTACCACACTTGCACAGCTCTATACTATAGCCTCCCATATTAACCACCACACAACATCTCGTATTTTTCATAAATAATATGGCACCCAGCTTTTTCGCCTCATCAATCGGCATTTCTTTGATGCTGATATCTAAGCCCTCAACAATCTTGCGGTTGACTTCTTTTCAGCTTCTCCCAGCTCTTCCTTGCTCAGCGGCTGAAAGTGCGTAAGTCAAACGCAGACCTCGGGCTGACAAAAGAAACCTGCCTGTACTCAATGTGATCTCCCAAGACGTCCTTTAACGCTCTTTGCAAAGATACGTTGCACTATAATTCTTTGCCGTTGCAAAACGCGGTTTCGGTATCTACTTTTTAAGTCTGCGCCTGTCCTTTTTAATCTTGCCCCAGAGTACTTTCGATATACTGGGGCAATATTATGACCGACCACCTTTTTACGTCCACAGATTTCCATTTTTCACCGCTTTCGGTCTGTAGAGCCTTTGTCACGCCAGCTGACCGCCGCTGGTTTCGCATAAAAATGGCGTTGTTTTCCACAAAAGCAGTAACGGTTTTGGCGCGGCATCGGCGCGATCAACGATTTCCTCTCGCAGGTGATTTCCAAAATCGGCGAAACACCCGCCAAATCCGCCATAGCCGATAAATTGATTTGCCATTTCCGCGGCAGCTTATTACTAAACCGTTTCTTCGCTCCCATGTCAGTTGGTTTCTTCCCGAGCTGCCGAGCTCTCCGCTACTCCTGCATTTCTTTCGTAAATGCCTCCTCGCATCAACGCTCAAGCCGCTTTCAGCAGAAATTTCAATCGTTAAATCCAGCGGAAAAACCGTAGGTATCATTATAATTTAAATGCCTTTGCACCGTCCAGTACCTTTTCACCAGCGACTTTGGCGTCATTTAAATATTCACGTAAAATACCAAGGCCCTGATCAATCGTTTCGGCAAAACGTTCCTCTTCCATCGCAATAACCTTCAGAATATGGGATTCCTTTTCTTTCAGCTCCGGATATCCCTGATGGCTGGTAGCGATAACTTTTTCCAGCAAGCCGCTTAAAAGGCATGGTTACATCCCAAGAGTCGTCCATGCCGAGCCGCCCGCCAGCAGCAAACGGCGCAGGACATAGCTCCGTCCTTCGTTTGACGGCAAGATTCCGTCGGAAGTCATAAATGTTACCGAGCGGATATGATCGGTAATAACCCGAATGGAAATATCCTTTTTGCTCAGTTCTCCTGATAAACCGTTCCGGCAATCCGGCAGACCTCGTCCCGAATTGCTTTTATCGTATCTACATCAAAAATCGAGTTTCGTCCTGCCATAATGCAAGTCAGCTCCAGTCCCATACCGGTGTCAATATTGGGGAACTGCGGCGGCACGTACTCCCTTGATTCACTTTTTCAAACTGGGTCAAAAACCAAGATTCAGATTTCAACATGATCGCCTCGGCTCCCTCTTCAAAAATTGTCGCCTTTATAGTATTTTTCTCCTCGTCAAAGTAAATCTCAGAGCAAGGGACCGCAAGGGGCCTAAGCCATACTCCCAAAAAGGTATCAGCTTTTGCCCATGCAGACAATCCGCTCAACCGGCACTTTTTCCACTGCCAAATGCAAATATCGTCGCTTCATCGTCCTCTTCATAAATGGACACATAGCTTATCTTCAGGATTCTCAAGAACCTTGGTAAGAACTCCACGCCCGTGAAATTGCCTCTTTTTGGAAATAATCACCAAGAAAAGTTACCCAACATTTCAAAAGTACCACCTTACCAGCTGGTTTTACCAACATTTTCAATATCCTTCGGTACGGATACATTTTGGCAGGTAGTCATTCTTTTCCGGGGCGAGATATTCCTGACCGGTAAAATACGCTTTCAGCGGTGCCATACCACTGTTAATCAAAAGGGCGATTTGTCATTGCGTGGCACCAAGAAAAGCTGCCTGCCCGCAAATGTCCATGCTTTCAGCAAAAATTAAAAACATTCTCCGTAAATCATTGACACCATATTTTTCATTTTATACCACCTTTCGGAAAGCGACTTGCCTTCCCTCTATGTATTCAGACTGTTGGTAAGAGACACCTGATTTTGAGATTTTTCTCTTACTCCGGTTTTGCAGATAGACGGCGCCTTTATTTTTCTTCAGCAGGTGCATACTTGCTGATAAATGTATTTGCTCTTGTCTTCTTCTGTTAAAGCGGACAGTTAACTCCGGCGTAGCAATGCGCCTTCTTCGCCCCTTTTCCCGACTGCGAACCGAAACCGTTCCGGCTTTTTCCTCTTCTTCGCCGACAATCGCGCATGTACGGTACTCGCTCGCCACAGAGCCAACGGATTTTATAACGATGCTTTCGCTCCGGCCCATCGACACTGACTCTAAGCCCCGCCTCCATTTTGCGTTTTGACAGCCTACGCATAATCCGCATATTTATCAGAAATCAGCAGAATCGGTGCCTGTACCGGCGCCAGCCACAGCAACTGCCGCGGCATATTCTTCAATCCAACGCCAGCCATAGTTCTTTCCTTAGCGACCGATGGAGGAACGATGTACAATACTCAGGATATGGTTATCCGCATCAACGCCGTCATATCAAAAGCGTTTTTGCCAAAGGCAAAGATCAATTTGAATGGTCAGTAGGGTATCTTGCTTACCATGCGTTTTTAGAACTGAAGATCAGCTTCGGTCCCGTAAAAGCAGCCTCATCATCTGCCTCGGTATAGTTCCAATCCGATGTGGTTTTGCAGATATTGCCGCATCAGATGGGTATTTTCCCATGCCTCTGGATCATCAATATATTTTCGATTTTTCCCGGATCCCACTTACTAAAGCGATACCAGATTTTATCGAGCAATGCCGGGTCGCTCATAATCGTTTGCAGTAAGCCTAAAGTGGAGCGGAATTCCTGCTCTAATTGCTCCGGCGTACAAATAATATGGGCATCTGCCAGGTAAACTGCCATAGCCCGAATCAGGCCATGCATTTCTCCGGATGACTCATTCGCGAAACAGCGTAGAGGTTTCTGAAAAACGCACCGATAAATCCCGATAGCTGCTGTGCGTGTATATAAATCAGGTATTGGACGGCAGTCGTCGGCCGCAAAGCCAGAACTTCATCGTCTCCCTCTTCGCCAGCACAAACATACCGTCTCCCCATAGTGAGCCCAGTGCCCGGAAAATCTTATACAAATCGCTTTTTGCCATATATGGCGTTTTTGAGTAAACTCATAGCCGTTTTCAGCTCAAAGTCTCGGTATATCGCTGTAAAATCTGGAACAGCTTCATCGCTTGGGCATCAGCAGCGGTAAGCCCTGACCGACAACCTCTGAAGTCATAAAATAGCCCAATTCCCGTCCTAATTTAATGATCTCGTTTTTCCTTCGGCTAACTGGGTTAAAATACTCTTGTAGTTTCCGCTTTATCCTCAAAAGCGTAGCATAAATCCAGATAACATTTTATTCTTTTCACTTCCCCGCCAATGAAAGCACCGAGCAGTGGAAATCAGCTTAAAAAGCTTTAATTCCTTTGGTATTCACGTATGCGGGCCAGCGCCAGTCCACAAACTCGCCCTGTTTGTAAAGAAATCACCGCATCTTCGGCAAATCATGAATCAACTCTACCTTGTCAGCTCGTTTTTCCTGCATCAACTTTATTGCCTCGGCTCTGGGGAGTTCAAAATAGGTGATGTCCAGCCGCTCTTCGATGATCATTTTCTTTTTCAATTTCCGGCAAATCCTCGTCCTTAAACGCCGGTTTCGATCAAAATCATAGTAGCCATTTTCTTTCGCAGACGGGCCAATCGCCAGCTTGGTTTCCGGATAAAACCGCTTAATTGCCTGTGCCAAAACATGGGCGGTTGAATGGCGCAGACGCCGATAAGCCCGTTCGTCGCCAGCCGGTCAAAACCGTCAACTGACAATCGCTATTTAATTCCTTGCGCAGATCCTTTTCTTCTCCGTCAACCCAATGCTAAGGTAGCTGCCGTCGCTAAGCCTTCGCTGATGTCTTTGATGACATCAATGATTGCCATTGGCTGAGGCGTATTCTTGACTACTTCCGTCTTTTAGAGTGATTTTCATAATATTTCCTTTTCTTTGCCCCCACAGTATAAACGGTTTTGCGTGTTCCTTGGGTTCGTCATTTGATTTTCTTTGTGCTGTATGGGGGAGCTCTGCTATCCTTGCTCATCACGCGGCATCTGCCGACTTATTTGCATAGAAAATCCCTTGCATTGCTGCACAGGGACGAGATATTTCCGTGGTTCCACCCTAATTGCACAAGAAACAAATCCTTTCCTCTGACGCCTCTTTGTTCACGATAACGGGTGATACCGAGGCCGATTAGCGGCCGCTCAGGTGGTTTTTCCGGCAATCGCCTATGCAAGATCTTTCAGCCAGGATCTTTTCTCTGTCATAGCCTCTTATGGTACTTTCCTCATCAACACTTTGTTTTTCTGGATTATACCACAAATAGGAGAAAAAGCAAGAAAAATAATAAAGCGACCTGCTATCAGGGTTTTCCCTTAACAGCAGGTCTATCTTCTATTTTGCCAAGTTTCTTCTGCCCGTAAAATATAATAGGCGGGTTTTCTTGCGAGTAAAGGTAACGCCGCTGCCGGTAAGCATTCCGGCTATCATGACCGGACACGGATTTGATAAAATTGACGACTATCTAGACTTCCTCCTGCCAGTAGGCTGCCATGAATATCAACAAATCACGCCAGGGAAATGGGGTTGTCCGTTTCGGCTGCCATCTCTTGCACCCGATCGCATGGCATACCATTTAACAGTTTACCAAACAAAAATCGGCACGCTTCTTCGAGCGCCACCGGCTTTGCAGTGGAACAGGTACTGCCGTCATTCGCCAGCATATTCCACCAGCTCGGGAGGTAAAAATCTCCTTAGCCTGCGCCTTAGCGGCGCAATACGCGCCAGTTTTCGCTCCTGCCTGCACCATATCCTGCAAAGAGCCATGATATTGTGGGATCAGTAATATCTGCCAGTTCCCCTGCCGGTACCGTAAGGTATGCTCCCTGACCTCTTCAGCAAAGCCGGGCGCTTTTTGCTCTGCTTTTCCGTTAAAAATTGGCAGAACCGTCCTGATGCTGAATCTTAGAAAACATCAAATAATGAATCGGACCTAAAAACGCACTCATTCTTTCTCCTTTACTTTCCAATCGTTTCGTTTAAAATCTTCAGCACCTGACGATCGGCATCTAAGCCATGCACCATGCATGCCTCCTTTAAGGACTCTGCCTGCGATGCCGGACGAGCCAAGCAATGCATTCCGCAGGACATCAGTACCCTGCCGCCTCGGATAAGTTGTTTACGATATCGCCAGTTAACTTATTTCACCTGTAATCATTGCTATTCTCCTTCTTTCTATTGATTTCTTTTCTTATTGTTTTTCTTCTTATTCTTATCCAACAATTCCATATCTTCTTCTACCGTACAATTCAGCAATGCCGAAGTTTTCCACTAAAACCTTCGCTACATTCGGCGATAAAAAGCCGGGCAGTGTCGGACCCTAAAGTGAATATTTTTAACGCCCAGATATAATAGAGCCAATAAAACGATAACCGCTTTTTGCTCATTACCATCAATAATATACACAATCGGCAAATCATTGATATCCTCCAAGCCAAACACTTCTTTCAGCTTTAAGGCAATGACGGCAAGAGAATAGGGTCGTTACATTGACCGGCATCAAGCACTCTGGGAATACCGGCAATATCTCCCAATTCCAGCTTATTATATTTATACTTGGCACAGCCGGCAGTTAAAATAACGGCATCACTGTGGTAATGCCTTTTGCAAAATCAGTATAGTAGCTCCGCTTTTTGGAACGCCCATCACAGCCGCCCATAACGATAAACTTTTTAATCGCACCGCTTTTTACGGCATCAGCCGCTTTATCCGCAGCGCCACGTACCTGAGGCATGCGCAAAGCCGCCAATAATCTCGCCATTTTCAATCTCCGTCGGTGCCGGACAGGTCTTAGCCAATGCAATAATTTCCGAAAGAATCCTTTTCCTCACCAATTTCTCGACAACCTGCGTGCAACGGATATCCCGCTGAACCGGTAATAAACAATCTGTCTTATAAGCTTTCCTTTGGCGGAACAATACAGTTGGTTGTCATCAGAATCAGGCCATTAAAGCTTTCAAACTCTTCTTTTGCGCCACAGGCATATGCCATAATTACCGACAAAGTGCGGATGCTTCTTAAATGCAGGATAGTAATGAGCCAGCAGCATTTCCGAATGCGTATAAACGTCAACGCGTGCCTTCGGTCTTTGTTTTAGCGACATTCCATATCTCTTAGGTCCATAGCCCGAAAATCAAGATACCCGGCTTAGAATCGACGCCAATCGAAACTTTGGTCATCTCGGATTTCCGTAAGCGGACGTATTGGCTTTATCTAGTGCCATACGCCTGCACGCCATATTCTCCGGTTTTTAAGGTTGGCGCCACCGATCATCTACGCCATCATCATTTTAACATTGCGCCAGGGCTGCTGTAAGCGTCCACTTCCTCCATTGTCCTGTAGCAACGGCATTTTGCATGTTTAGAATAAGCGAAAGCCCTTTAATCCATAGATAATCAACTCTCTTAGACTACGGATATCTTCGTTTTTCCGTGCCTGTACCACCGACTCCTCTGCTGCGCCGGGCAAACTCTTCTTCCTCCGTCCCAAGCCCTGGAAATACTTCTTGGTTTTTAACCTGAGCAATCAGCTCTTTCTTTACATCTAAGGTCTGTTTGGGTAATAATCGGCCTGATCAAAATTAGCATTAGTAATCGTGATATCATCAGGGTTGTTAGGTGATTGGTTTTGCGTAGAAACTTTTTCCCTTCTGCCCATGCTGGGTTGTAATCGCTGATAAGCCTTTGCTGACAAATACTAATAAGTCTTGAAGGACGCCACCTCGGGTGATTTTCCACATACACCTGCCATTGTACAGCCTGTGCGCATGGCAGTTTCCTGACATTGATAACAAAAACATTTTATGATCCATTTTTATTCACTCCTAAATATGAGTTTTACCCTTTTTCTTATTTTGGTACGAAAATCCTCTTGCCTTACAGTCCTCATTATACTATAATCAAAAGCAACAGTTCTGTTGTTTTTAACAACGAAAGGAGGATGGATTTTTCTTTTTAAGTAATAGTCCCTTGTTTCCAGAGATCTGGCATCTGAGATTGCAGATATGCAGTCTGCTACATTTTTCGGGAAAAAGAATATATATCCAAATTATTTATCATGCCGGAGATCAGGTGCGAGATATCAGCTTAATTTTGCGGGGAGCGATAGTCGATTGAGCATGACGATCTTTGGGGCAATAAAAAGTATTTTTGGACACGGTCAGCCCCAGGACAAATCTTTGGCAGAAACCTATGCCTCGTCCCCAATTCCCCACTCCTCATCAGCGTAGTCACTGCGACCGAGTGCTCAGTGCTGTTTATCGGTATGGCTGATATTTTTGCAGTTTTGCAGCAAAACCTGTTCCTATCACAGTAAGCTGATGCGAAATCTGCTGATGATTGCCGCTCAAAAACTTCAAATCTGTCCCGCCAGTTTTTCCTATACTTCCTCAAAATCCATTCGCGACCGGCTGTTGTCTTACCTTTCTTTTCAAGCGACAGCACAGGAAGTTATTCTTTTCGTATTCCGTTTAACCGCCAGCAGTTGGCGGATTATTTAGCGTGACCGCGACGCCCTGTCCAACGAAAATTAGCAAGATGCAAAAGAGGGCGCTGACCGCCGATAAACCAGTTTTACGGTCGCGAAACCCGACAGCCTGAGTTGAAATAGTGTTTTTCTCGATCCGCATAAACGCTATCATAAATTACCGCTGAATTCGCCATACAAAGTGCTTTCAGCGGTTTTGCTAATTGAGCGAAATCAGTTTTCCGATCGCTCATGTGGGCAATATCTTGCCCGCCATTTCCACTCCAACAGAGTAATTGGCGACTCGTACAGAGTCGGTAGTACTTTTACCCTTTCAAAATAAAAATACGAGCAAATTGAAGTAAACAATCAGCGCTAAAGGCATCAACAATTGTCGTAATAAATGGCCACCACCGCAATCGCCCGGATCCATTTTCAGGCGCTTTTGCCAGAACCGGCAAAAGCCCGCCACCGAGACTTGGCAATCATTACCACCACCATCACATGCAGGTAACGGTTAGTACAGTCGTTAGCGGTGATACTCTTTTCAATCCAATATAAACGGGCAAAGTTAATTGCCCCCAAAATCAGTATCGACAATTAGAGCTGATTAAAAACTCCTTATAAAGAATCTTAAAAAGTCAGCCCAGCTGTAGCTCCCCAGTGCCAATCACGAATAATCAGGGGTGGAGGACTGTGAACCGGCATTTCCTCCGGTGTCCATCAGCATCGGGATAAAGGACGTTAAAATAACCACCGAGCTTGCACTCGCCTCATACCGGCGAGATGATTAACCGCGGTAAAGTATAGAAATCATCAGTACCAGAAGCCACACAATCCGGCGCTTTGCCAGCGTAAAACATCGGTTTCCAGATAAGGCTCATCCGACGGCTCCAAAGCGTTCATGATAGCAAAGTCTTCTTCGTTTTCTTCTTCGATAACGTCTAAGATATCGTCAACCGTTACGATACCAACCAGTCGGTCCTCGGTATCGACCACCGGCATCGCTAGCAGGTCATATTTTTAAATAACGCCGCCACTTCTTCTTGGTCGCTTCGAGGTATTCACCTGATGACATTGGTATCCATAATATCGCCAATCAGCATTTTCCGGCGTGGATAAAAATAATTTTACGATTTCCAAAAGCCCGAGCAAACGCCGATTATCGTCAATCACATACAAAACGTTAATCGTTTCACTATCAGTTTCCAATCTTGCGAATACGAGCAATTGCCTCTTTTACCGTTAAGCCGGCTCGCAAGTCGACAAACTCGGTCGTCATAATCGTACCGGCAGAATCCTCCGGATAGCTGAGCAAGCAGGTTAATTTCGCTTTCTCATCTCCGGCGAAGTGTTTTTCAAAATCTTTTTACCACGACCGCCGGCATCTCTTCAATAAAGTCAACCGCATCATCGACGAACAGTTCATTGACAATGCGAAACCTCCGCCTCACTGACAGACTCTACAATCTTTTTGCACTGCGCTATCGGGTCTACCCGGGAAAAACATCCGCCGCCAAATCCTTTGGGTAATATTCGAAATGCTACCAGCAAGTCCTTATCGGTTAATTCGTCCATCAGTTCAGCGATGTCAGCCCGGATTCGTGTCCAAAAGCAGCTTATGTAAAGGCTACTCTTTGATTGTTTTCAGCAAATACCTACCACTTCAATTTATAAATTTTCCATTGGGGCGTCCTCCCTCGTTTAGCTTAAAATTCTTCCCTTAACGCAATATGCCATTTTCAAGGCATGATCGCTAATTCTTTCAAATGCGATACCGCATCCAAAAACAAGATACTGAGCCGGATATCGCAGGCGCCGGAAATCAAGCGTTCGGTGTGTTCCACCCAGATTCTTTCTTCCAAATCGTCAATTTCTTCTTCTAAATCCTCAATTTTGGCAATGTAGCTGTAAGTATTGGTTTCTCGTAATTTTAGCGCCAGTTCAACGATTTCAAAAACTTTTTCTACCATTTCATTGATATCATGAATTGCCATATCGCTAAAGTTCACCTCTACTTTGGCTGCCTCGCCGGCAATATCGGAAAATATCATTGGCATGATCGCCGATACTCTCTAAGATCAATCGCTGCCGAAAATAAGTCGCTGACCACCATCTTTCTGATGCTCGGAAATCGAAGATTGCCGAGCTTAACCAAAAACAGCGTAATCGGCTGATAGTATTTGGAGGTATTTTCCTTACGCTTAGGATTTTTCCAGCGTGTATTCCGTCTTTTTGCTGAATCAAATCCTGCGTTGCGTAGCGCAAAGGATTCAAGAATATATTGTCCCATACTGCCCACTTCTTTAATGGTTGACTGAATAGCAAAGCTGGGGCTTTCAAAATCACGGTCGTCAAATGCACCAGCTCGACGGTTTGCTCGGCTTTGTCCTCGCCCGGAATCAGCTTTTTGGCACAGGGTCAAAAAGCAAATCCAAACACGGATACAACATAATCGTATTCAGAATATTAAAGGAAGTATGGAACATGGAAATTTCAGAGCCGGTAATTAACCCACCGCCTAAATCTGGTCGTAATAAGCCAAAAAGAGCATTGCCGCCAGCGAAAAATGACACTGCCGACCACATTGAACAGTAAGTGCAGCATTGCCGCCCGCTTAGCGTTCTTGCTGCGCGCCCACCGAGAAATCATAGCGGTAACGGTTGTACCGATATTTTTGACCTAAAAATAATATAAATTGCCGCATTCATCGGCACCAGTCCCGACTATTGCCAAGGTTTGCAAAATACCGACACTGGCGGATGAGCTTTGGACTATTGCCGTTACCAACGCACCGGCTAAAATACCAAACAAAAGCATTGCTCCCTAAAAAGACAAAGATATTTTTGAAAATCTCCGAGATCTCAGTACGGCATAATCACATTTTTCATAAACTCCAAACCGATAAAAATCAGTCCGAAGCCGACAATCACTTCACCAATCAGCTTTTTCTTTTCCGAGTGCGTGATCAAAAATAGCACCAACGCCAATCGCCAGCGGCACGATGTTTTCCGGTGTCAGTACCTGAAACCACTCCGAGCTGATACAATCAGGCGGTAACGGTCGTGCCGATATTGGCACCCATAATCACGCCGACAACCTGATTTCAGGGTTCATCAGTCCGGCATTAACAAAACCGACAACCATAACTCGTAGTCGCCGGTAGCTGCTTTGAATCAGCGCCGTAATCGCTGCACCGACCAGTACGCCTAAGAGCTTATTTTTGGTTAATAGGTTTAAACAGCTCCCGTAATTTGGAACCGGCGGCTTTTTGCAGACCGTCTGCCATGGTGTTCATCCAATAAATGAACGATTCCAGAAACCGCCAAAAAGTAAATGCTTGTAATAAGATTTCCATCTTAAAATGCCTTTCTTAATCCTATTCCTTATTTTTCATCTATCTCCGGCGAAAGGATACTTTCTCTTGTTTTCTTGCCGCTTGTTACTTTTTCAACTTTTTGTAACAGCTCACAAGACTTCCAAAACAGCTTAATTCTTCAGTTGTTGTCCATTTTCCCAGAAATACGCAAATGCGCTCGTCCCTCGGTTCCCCAGGCGGTCATTACATGCGAAACTTGATAGCTCCGCCTGACAGAGCGGAGCCTGCCGAAATACGAATCCCGTGTAAATCCAGCATCGTTAAAAAGCGCCTCGGTCGATACCCCCGCAATCGACAAATGACCGAAATCCATTCGTGCCATGCTCTGCCGAGCCGTTTATTTCAATATCCTGCCAGCTCGATAGCTCTGCCGCAGAAAATACGCATGGCTCCTGCCTGTATAACGCCGAATATCCCATTCCGCCAGACAAGCCTCCATCGCTGCGCCAAAAAGCCGATAATTCCTGCTACATTCTCCGTTCCGCCCCGCCTGCCGCTTTCCTGATGCCCGCCAAAAAGTAGGAGCGATCCGAATCCGCTGCGGACATACAAAGCACCTATTCCTTCGGCCCGTAAAATCTTGATGTGCCGATGAGGCTAATCATATCGGCATCCTGCGCTGCTGACCTCGATTTGCCCGATAGCCTGAACGGCGTCCGTATGAAAAGAATCCCCATGGCGGCGGGCAATCGCTGAAATTGCCGGAATGTCCTGAATCGTTCCGATTTCGTTATTGACGGTCATCACCGAAATCAGCTTTTGTTTCCGGACCAGTTGCACTTTTCCTAAAGTCCGATAAGCGAATCCGCCATCTTTTTCCACCGGCAAATAATGAACGCTATGCCCCTCTTTTTCCAGCTGCGCAAAGAGCACCGAGCACCGAGTCATGCTCAATTGCCGTTGTGATAAAAATGCGCCGTTCCCATTGCCTGCCGTGCCCAGAATCGCCAAATTATTGGCTTCCGTTTCCGCCGGAGGTAAAGACAATCTCCCGGTGCCGCCGCAGTACCGCTGCAATCTACGCCTTCTGGCATTTTCCAAATCATATTTAATCCGCTGACTATATGGTGCCGATGGATTTTCATAAAAATCCGTATAATACGGCAGACATTTTCGCCAGTACCGCTGAATCCACCGGCGTGGTCGCCGCATAATCCAAATAGATTGCGCATCATCTTCTCCACCTAACACCGGCTGCTTTATTGGTCCGCCTCATCGGTAATTTTCTCTCCGGCAATCGCTCCTGCACCTGACCGGCTAACTTAGAAAATAGGCTCTCGCAATTCTTCGTCTCGCTGATAAACCGTCGAAAGACTGAGGCTTCATCGGAGTTCCACTCAAAATCTCAACTTCTTTTCTGCCAAAAATCGAGGGCAATTCTTCGAATGGTACAAAGGCACTCTTTTTCCTGACAATGCGGGCATTGCAGGGTAGCTCATATTTTCTACTAGCCCTAAGTACCGGTGCGGATAGACTTTTTGCCATACCAACTGCCTTTGACACAATCCTGGACACCATACCTGCGGTACCGATACCATCAAAATTCCGTCAACCGGAATCGACTGCATAATCGTCATACTGGCATCGCTCGTTTCCGGCGGCGGGTCAATCACCGAGATAGTCTAATTCGCTCCCAAATAATATCCGTATAAAACTGCTTAATGGTATTGGTAATCAAGGCCCCGCCAAATCAGGGGCTTATCTTCCTGATCCATCATCAGGTTAATGGATACGACCTTTAAGCCGTTTGCCAAAAGAAACGGGCTGCAAACCGTCTTTGGTCATCATCATTGCCTCTTTTTCAATGCCGAGCGGTCTTGGAATACGGGGCCGATTAAATCGGCGTCTAAAATACCAGTGCGATATCCGCCTCCTGCAGGTCATCGCCAAATTGGCGGAAACCGTTGATTTGCCGACACCGCCCTTGCCGGACATTACCGCTATAATTTTTGAAATCATTGGCGGGATTGCCAGTAATATAATTCTGAAACGATACCGGATGTGGGGGTTACTGGTCTTTTATGAGTGTTTTTCTGGCATGATATCCTCCTGACTGACCACTGGGACTGCCTTTTCAAGCATAAATTAGTTAGCGTTTGGTTACCGGACCGCCGGTTTAGGGCGGGAGCATAAAGCACTTAAGCAATCCCGATACGCTCCTTTTTCTCACCGAAATAGCTATTTTCTTTTTGTTTACACCTTGGTATCATAGTAACATATTTCCGCATAAAGTCGACAAAAAGTTATGACTGTCCGCATTTGGGAAAAATTCGATTCCTATTCCGGCAAAAGCGCCGGGATTCGTCGAAATGCCAATAAGTCGCGACTATGTTTTTATTTTAGCGGAAAAATCCGTTTCCGGTAAAGGAAAAAGCTTACCATGGTTTTCGTTTTAAAAATAGAAGCTTTATCACAAAAAGCTATTATTCCGTACTATAAAAGGTGAGATAGCAAAACGCCATCTCACCTTGAATCCTGATTTTATTCTCTAACGCTGCCAGCAAAAGAGCCTTTATTTTCAGAAAATTTCTCTTGACTTTTCTTCTTTATTCTTTTCTCTGTCTTGAATAACCTTATCCTGCACCTCCTTCGGTGCTTCCTGATAGCAGTCAAACGCAACGGAGTACTCGCCCCGAGCCTGCGTCATCGAGCGTAAATCGAGTGGCGTACTCATAAAAGCTCCAGCTGCCGGCACCTCCGCCTCAACGACGCTTGCCCTTTACGGAGTCATGCCCAGGATTTTTACCCACGACGTTTCGTGATGTCGCCCATGAGTATCACCCATGTATTCATCAGGGAACCGTAATCTTAACACGCAATCGGTTCTAAGAGTACGGGATTGGCTTGCTTTCATTGCCTCTTTAAAGGCAATCGTTGCTAGCAATCTTAAATGCCATTTCTGAGGAGTCTACCGGATGATACGAGCCGTCAATCAGCGTTGCTTTTAAAGCCAACCACCGGATAGCCTGCCAAAAACACCTGCCTGTACCGATTCTTCCAAGCCCTTTTCCACTGCCGGGAAATGGTTTTTCGGAACCGAACCGCCAAAGACTTCTTCAAAGAACTCAAAGGACTTATCCTGATTGCCGGACGGTTCAAATACCATAATAACATCGCCGAGAGTGACCATGACCGCCGGATTGCTTTTTATGCCGACCTTGAACCTGTACTTTCTTGCGAATGGTTTTCCCGATACGGCACCTTCGAGTTACAATCAAATCCACCTGAACATTATACTTGCTGGCTAATTTGCTGACAATGATTTCCAAATGCTCGCCAGACACCATATAACAGCTCCTGCCGGTTTTTCTTTGTCCAGCACCAGATGAATGGTCGGATCTTCTTCCATTAACCGAGCTAAGCCGGCACTAATCTTATCTTCATCGCCCTTGGTTTTCGGCTTAATCGCCCGATATGCCAGAGATTCGGATAATTGGCGCCCTCAAAAGCCTTTTCTCTTTCACTGCACAGGTATCGCCTACCTTGGCGCTATCTAATTTCACAAATGCTCCGATATCAGCGGCACATAGCTGCTCACTTCGATTTGCTCTTTTTCCGGCTAAGGTATAAAGTCTGGCAATCTTTTCGACATTCCCTTGCCGGCTGTTATATAAGCTGGATTCCTTTTTAATTGTTTCCGGAATAAACTCCGGAAGAATGAAATTCGCCGACATACGGATCTACAATCGTCTTAAAGACAAATGCCGATACCGGTTCGTTGCTGTCGCATTTGATTTCCGCTTCTTCTTTGGTAACAAGGTCTTTGGGCTTTCACGACCGGTGTTCCTTCGAGCCGGTGTCGGTAAATATTTTTCAATCGCATTCAGCGGTACCGTTACACCGGTTGTCCGAATACTGTCACCGCAAAATACCGGTACAAGCGTTCTGTCAATTACGCCCTTATGAATAGCGGTTTTGGTTTCTTCTAAGGAAAACTCTTCGCCGTTAAAATATTTTCCATTAAAGGCTTCATCGGTTTCTGCTACCGCCTCTAAAATCATTTCTCTGGCAGGTGCGATTAAATCGTCCATGCCCTCGGAATCGGGGCAGTTTCTGCTATTATTTACAAAGCGTCGAGCTTCCATCTTGGCAACATTCACAAAGCCGACAAACTTCTCATTTTCATAAATCGGTGCCTGAATCGGTGCAGTGCCTTACCGAATACAGCTTTTAAATCTTCCAAAATCTTGTTTAAATTGGCATGCTCATCGTCCATGCCCGATACATAAATCGCCTTGGCGATATTCATTTTCATCGGCGTATTCCATGCCTTTTCGGCGCCAACCTCCACGCCGGGCGTCCCGATACCACGATAATAACGGCATCTGCTACCCGAACCGCCTGTTTGGCTTCGCCTACAAAGTCAAAAATAACCCGGCGTATCAGCACATTAAACTTATTGTTATTCCATTCAATCGGAATTAGCAGGTGCTAATTGAAAACTTTCTCTTAACTCTCTTCCTTATCAAAATCGGATACGGTATTTCCGTCCGTAATATTTCCCTGTCTTTTGGTAGACCAGATACATAAGCCATGGCCTCCGCAAGGTGGTCTTACCACTATTGCCATGACCGGCAGCACAATGTTTCGGATGTTTTTCAGTGAGAATAATTTTTCATAAGTCGTCCTCCTGTTCTGGTAGGTATCGAGATAGAGTGCAAAGGCTTCCCTTGTTCCTTATCGGTAAATAATAATGACTTTAAAAATATTTTGCAATATTTTTTTAGTAATATATTATAATATTCTTGCTTTCTTTGCAAAATCCTTTTAGGAATTCGTGAAAAAATTTTACTGAATCATTTTTATTCCTTTTTATTCTCTTCGACGGTATCGACACTAATCCGATTTCTGCCGGCTTTTTGCTGATACATCAGCTCATCAGCTCTTTTTAGAATACTTTCTGCGTATCTTCGTGTTTGGATATGGTAATTCCAGATGCTAATCGTAACTTTCAACTATTTTCCATCGGCGGTCGGAATCTCTGTATTTTTCCACAAAGCCCGAATCCGTTTCCGCAATAATAGACGCCTCATAACTCCCGGTTGATACTGAAAATGCAGACAAACTCTTCCCCCCAACGGCCGAACACATCATTTTTCTTAATCGTCTGCGAAGACTTTTTGGACATAGTAGTTAATACCGTCGCCGATATCGCGACCTATATTTATTATTAGAAGTTTCAAAAATGGTCAATATCGCCAAACAGTACCGCAAAATTGCTTGCCGAAGCGATGATACTCTGCCAGTCGATATCCCAAAAAGCTCTCAAGATACGATCGATTGGGGAGCTTTGTTGAAGAATCGTGCATCGCTCTGCCGATAAATCTTCGATGAGCTTATCATCCTATACTTTGGGGTGAGTTCTGCGTAAATATCTCAACCGAGCCGATAATTTCTCCATTTTCCCGAATCGGATGAAGCATTTCACAACCAGCGGAATCCGGTAGCCTTCTTTGTGTCGCACGAACACTTTTCGGTTCTTATCACGCAGTCAATGGTGGTGGCAAAAAGCGGGCAGCCCACTAAAGCATAAGGGCTTTCCCTGCTCATCAATGTGGTTTAAAGCGGTATTATGGCAGTTTAGCCCTACGATTTCTTCGGCTTTATATCCGAGTTATTTTTCTGCCCCTTTGTTCCAAAATTGAATCATCCTGTTTTTATCCACAAAAATAAACTCCGTCTTGGATATTATCCAGCATACTTAAATAAAGATCTTTCTTTTTCATCGTCGACGTTCCTTTCTGATTTTGCCATAGTCCGGGCAAGCTGTTTTATAATTTTTAAACATCTCTTTTATACCTATTATAATACTACTTCTTATCGTTCCTATCGACATTTTCTCCAAATAATTGAGAGTTGTATCATTCTACGAAAAAGGCTGTGTTCCATTACTAGAAAAGGTGAGACAGCCAAACGCCATCTCACACAAACCCTGATTTTATTTTCTAAAGCTTACAGACACCATTTGACAAAAAAGCCGATGCATTTACCGGTTTTTGACTTTCTCTCTCCCTCAAACTTTAATATCCAGCTCCGATTTTTCTTTTATTTCGTTGCGATAATACCGTTCTTCGGCTTTGTTAACGGCGGCGGATAAATAACCAGCGTATTCGTTTGCCATCACTGTTTTTGCCGGCACTGAGACGCCATCTGCACTTCCTGCTTGGCACTCATGGGATTGCCTTTTGCTCTCTGCCCTGTCTGGCTCTTGCCAGTCGGCTCTCAAGCTCTCGCCGCCGGCGAGCTGCCAGCTATTAACTTTTCATTAGCTCTTTCGGCTCAAGATTCGGAGAAAAGTCTCTTTTTTCGTTAATTCCTCCTGCACGCTATTTTCTCAAAAGAGTCTTCTGTTCTGCTCCCGTCAGGCTGTTCATACTTTCTTTGGCTGAGCAGGCACCCTCTTCCATCTTTTCAGTTCTTCTGTTTTTTCCTTTCCTTTTCTTCCGGTATTCCTGCCTCATCCATTCTCTTCTTAAAAGAGCGGTCTTGGCAGAAAGCGTTTCCCTTTTCAGGCAACAGGAAAAGCACCTGCCCGATTGCCGAGGATAAACTTGCCTTGAATATTCATACGGTTTCCTCCTTGATTTTTCCTTGGCTCTCCTAAGCCCTGATTTTCTCCGGTTTGCTTTCCTTTTTCCAGCTGCCAGAGTATTCCTGATTATTGGTATCGACCATTTTCAGTTAATGAGGAAAGTCCTGCTGAATAAATATTTTTCTATGCGATGGATAAAGAGTAAGGACAAGCGGCATACCCAAAGACAATTATGCCACTTTGTTCACACTGGAGAACTCTACATTGCTTCCTTTTTCCGGTGCTTCTGCCGGCGTTTCTACCGGCATAACCACCTCACTCTGATTTTTCCATGATAATGTGTCTCCGGACAAACCTTGACGCAGGCATTTCTGCTTACACTTTTCGCAATCCACATGGGCGACATTGTCAACCACATGAATAGCGTCAAACTTGCATTCCCGTTCGCGCTTTGCCGCAGACAGCCACAGCCCTGCCACAAACGTCCATTGCTTCCCTTACGCTTTAATGAGACGAGCGACAGCGTGCGAACTTTTCTCGTCCGGCACAATTTCAATCAGCTTTTTGGGGCAAGCGACCACACATTTGCCGCAGGCAACATTTCGGATCGACTACCGCAATCCGTCAACAGTGACTAACGCTAGACTCACACACACGCACACAAGAACCGATCCCAGACAGCCGTATCGGCAGCCTTCGGACCGCCCCGGTAGATATCGCGCATCTGCGGCTCTTGATACCAATGTATTCATATTTTTGTTTTGGCGTTTTCGCAGTACCAGTTACACTGCACAAGGCAACCTTTTTCTTGCCTCTTGCCTCTACACCCATAATCTGTAAATCATGCCCAAAGTATTGGCACCGCCAACCGGACCTACGATTAATCGGTGCACCTCTCTTCCGATTGCCTTGGCATACGCATCACAGCCCGCCTTACCGCAAGCACCGCAATGTAGCGCCGGGCAAAGCCTCTCTACTTCCGGTATCAAAGGGATTGACCTTGACCGCAAAAATCTTAGACGCCACACCCAAACCGGCACCGAAAAGCCAGACGCCCAGTCAGCCGATTACCGACATGGTGACCTACCTCATTCATTTTTCTGACCTCCCTATCAAAAGCCGTTTCTTTTCCGAAACTGTCAGAAACAGTTGCTAGCCTATTTAATCAAACCTGTAAATCCGAAAAAAGGCAATCGCCATCAACCCGCTGTTACCAAAACAATCGGATATCCCTTAAAGGGCTTCGGAATATCATTGTACTCCATTTTTCCCGAATACCAGCCAAAAAGAACAATGGCAACTAAAAATCCGACAGCAGTACCAGAGCCGTTAATATGGTTGCTTTTGATCAGATTATATTCTTCTTTCTATTGATAACTGCCACACCCAAAAACCGCACAGTTCGTTGTAATCAGCGGCAGGTACGCCCAGTGCCTGATAAAGCGCCGGACTGGTCTTTTGAATAATCATTTTCAACCAGCTGTACCAAAGGCAATAACCAAAATAGAACGATGATTATACAGGTATTTTAAGTTCAGGTTCACCAAAATGATATTATACGACAAATATGTCATAATCGATGCAGAGTGATAACAAAAGGTAACTACACACCATACCGATTGCCGTTTCAATTTTTGGATACGCCAGGAACGGACAGTTTCAAGAAACGATGCTAAAATTACGTATGTGTACAAAGACTGCGCCGGTAAAGAGTAAAATATATTCAGTCGACTTTCGCCTCCTCTTTCTTTTTGGCAATGATGTGGTTATAAACCGCCAACATTTGACGCCCAAAAGCTGATAAATGCGCCGGGCAGCACAACAGAAAATCGTAATCAGCTGATAAATGGCGGTCGGTAAAATCATAACGCCAAAAATCGACCAGCACCCAAGATTTCCCGAATCGAGCCCAAAATCAAAAAGCGCTAACGGTAAAGCCTAAGCCCATACCCAAAGCCGTCCAGCAGTGACGGCAGTGCGGATTTTTCGAGGCATAGCCTCTGCCGTCCCAAAAACGATACAGTTAACTACAATCAGCGGAATAAATAAGCCAAGCGAAGAGTAAAAGGCTGGGAATAAAGCCTTGCAAGAGCAGGTCAATAATCGTAACAAAGTGTAATAACCACGATAAAAGCCGGAATCGACCTTTGCCGGAATAATTTTCGGGCATGGAAATAACCATATTAGAACCGATTAAAACGACCGTCGTAGATAAGCCCATGCCGACACCGTTAATTGCGGGAGCTGGTAACCCTCAGCGTGGGGCATATACCCAACACCTGAACAAAAATCGGGTTATCTGAAATAATGCCCTTTAATTCTTTCTTTTACTATGTTTCATTTGTTTACTCCCTTCATCTGCGTCCGGTAGTATTCGACCGCTTCATTGACCGCACCGACGACTGCCGTGGGGTAATGGTCGCACCGATAAGGCCTCAATATTTTGACCATCGTTATTGCTCTTTTTGATACTGCCAGCTCTCCGCGCTTTTCCCTCAAACTCATTCTTAAAAGCGTCCTGATCGGCATTGGCACCAAGACCGGGTGTTTCCGATGAGCTGATGATATCAAATCCGCTGAGTTTTTATCGTCTGCACCGATACCGGCAACCAGCGTAAGTGTTCCGCCGCCTTTGTTGGCAAGCATAAGGCATATCCCTAATATTACCGCACTATCGCTTTCGGCAAAAACCTGCAGGATTTTAGGATCTCGGCGTAATCGTAAAGTGTCATCTCTTCAAAGGGTAGCGTCCGGTAAAACAGCGTTTAGGGCATTATCTCTTTGAATAATCATCGCGCGCTGCAATCGGCGCCTCGGTCATCGGAATCTACACTCAGCAGTAATCCTGCAACGGCAGTAATAGCAAATAAAATAAACGTATTTTAATAATCAAAACACACTTCCAGAAGTGGGTTTTTGTTCTACAGACTTCTTTATTCATTTCTTTTTCAAAGATGTCAGATTAAAGTTATCAGCAGCGTTACAAATGAGTTCCATAATCAAAATGCAGCTGACGCCCTCCGGATACCGCGCAAGGCCGAATCAACGCGGTTAAAGCCGCAACCCAGCATGATAATCTGCCCTTGCCGGTCATCGGCGGGTCGAATAATCCGTTGCCATAAGAACGCACCCAAAGCGGTCCCCCGCTGTCGATGAAATGCCGAGTACTGGATATCCCATGGCTTTTGTCCCAAAAAGCAAAGCATAATCAGCGAAAAACGCATAGCGATAAAGCTAACCGGAATCTGCCAGGTAATAATTTTTGCGGTAAAACAGATAACCCGCTCAAGCAGCAACGCCAGTGCAGACACTTCACCAATCGAGGCCGCCGATAAAGCCCAAAAAGGTATCGGCAAAGCGTACCGGTACATCGCCGGTCGCCAAATTGCCGGTTGGTAAAAAGCTGCCGGTCTTTAAAAAGTGCTAACGGAGTTGCTCCGGTTACCATATCAATTCACTGTAAAACGTCCATTTTGAGCGATCTAACGGCCAAGTAGTCATATAACCGGCAAACGATACCAGCAGAAAAGCTCCGCCGACCAATGCCGGATTCATAAAGTTTTTGACCTAAGCCGCCATATAACTGCTTTACAATAATCATCGCAATAAAAGCGCTTCAAAATCGGTACAAAATAGTAATGTCCTGACGGCAGGTTCGGTCAGTAACAAACCGGTTACTGCCGCCGACATATCACCAATGGTAATGGGCTTTTTCAAAAAGCTTTTCCTATAAATACTCAAACAGCACTGCCGAAGCGACCGCCAATGCCACATTGATAATTGCATTTAATCCAAAAGACATAAAATCCCCACAAAAGTCGCCGGTGCCAGAGCGATTAGAACATCTCGCATAATGCTTTTTGGTACTGGCTTTATCTCTAATATGAGGAGATGATGAAACAATATTTAACATTTTTCTACCTCCGATTATGCTCGTTTGTACAGCCATTAGTTTCCCGTTTTTGACTCGGATGGAATGAACCAGATGCCGTTTGCTAGGACAAACATAGGAACAAGAGCCACATTCAATACAATCCAGCCCATGGCAACGCAAAAATCTATCCTCATCGTTGTTTCTGGCAAAGCGATCCAGCTCCAGCGGCGACAAGCTCATCGGACATGCTCTCGTGCGGCGACCACAACGAATGCAGGCACTTTCCTCACAAATGGTCGCCTCTTTTTGGGAAAAGTAGACAAAAATACAAGAGGAAGTTTTTCATGACCGGAACATCATAGTCAAACATCGCCAGTCCCATCATCGGTCCGCCATGAATAATCTTAACGGCTTCCTCCGGATGACCACCCGACATTTCAATCAGCTGGCGATAGGATACCCCCAGCGGCACACGATAATTGGCGGGCTGATCATACATTTCCCCCGACATCGTAATAATCCGGCGCAGCAACGGCGTTCCCTCAAGCACTGCCTGACCGATGGCTACCGTTGTATCTACGTTATCTACGATACAGCCGACATCCGCCGGCAGCTTGCCGCTTAGCGCACTTCTTTTGGTCGCCGAATAAATCAGCTGTTTTTCCGCTCCTTGTGGATGATTTCGTTTCCATCACACAAAGCGACATACGGCTCTTGCCGGCGATTGCTTTTTCGATTGCTGCAATGGCATCCGGCTTAGTCATCTTCAGTACCGATTATGCCTTGAGCGTCCGGAAACAGTGCTAAAATAACTTCCAGTCCCCGCACCACTGCGTCCGGCTCTTCCACTAAAATCCTGTGGTCGGAGGTAAGATACGGCTCACATTCGGCGCCGTTAATCAAAATATATTCAATCTTCTTATCTGCCGGCGGATTCAGCTTGATATGCGTAGAGCCCGCACCGCCTAAACCGACAATACCTGCTTCCCGAATCAAATGCAAAATCTCCTCTTTGGAAAGCTCCGCTAAAAGGCTTTGTTTCCATTTTGGTGCAGCGATACTGGCCATCATTGGCAATAATGGCTGCTTCTCCCCTTGGCTCCATTCGGCAGTAAAACATTAACAATCTTTTTGAACCGTACCGGACACACTACTATGTACCGGCGATGATACAAATGAGTCACTGTCCCCTATTTTTGCCCAACCAGTACCTCATCTCCGACTTTGACAATTGGTTTACAAAAGGTGCACCAATATTTTGATGCATCAAAATAGTAACCATTTCTCTCCAGTGTTACATCCTTAATCGGAATTGATTTAGTAAACTCTTTGGAATCACGAGGGTGAATTCCCCATGAAATGTGTTAGACACTATCTATTCGCCTCCTTAACCTTGCTGCTTGCTGCTGTTCGGATTTTCGCCGCAGCTGATGTGTAAATCAGGCATTTCAAAACAAGATCGAAAACCACCGATCTCCCCATGTTTTGTTTTTGCAAAATTATCACTTCTAATTCAGCCTAACCCTTTATAATATAAACCATTCCATAAAAATCAATAATTGTTATGACTTTTGCAAATAATTTAATGTTTTATAGATTGTTTGGAAATAAATGAGTGTATACAGAATATCACAAAAGATTTCCCTTACTTTTTGTTAGATTTTTGCAGGCTTTTCCATTTCTTTTCGTCAAAGAAAATAACATGCAACAACCATGTCCTTTGGACAAAAAGAGACTTCCTCGCCAGCATCTTTGCCCAAAGGAAAGCCTTTCTCGAAAACCATTACAATATTTTTCTACGCCTCACCGGCTTTTCCGGGTGTGTATGGTTGTGCATATGCTCCATACGGTATTCGTGATATCTTCACAAGCCGAGCAATACCGAAACTCCAGCTCCGGTGAGTCAATCTCCAGTCCTGCCGCAGATTTCGCAACAATGCTTTGCGCCGAATGCGACTCCTTTGCACTCTGATGAGGTTTTCCGCCCTGTATCACTTTCCATCTCTGGTGCGACGTTTGCGACTGCTCCAATGCGTCATCTGCCTGCCAAATAAGCTTTTGCCGAAAGAAAACAGCAAAAATTAAGCACGCCGGTGATGTGAAAATCTTACCGATAACCCGATGTCAGCTTACAAATTGCCGCAATAGTGCCCCGCTAACATATGCCAAGTATTTGATTTTAATCGGCGGAAAAACATAAAGCAAAAATCGGTTCATCGAAAATAAACCGCATGGGCACGGGGAAGAGTTTAAAGTAGCTGCGCGCAGTACTGCCGCCATGCGAGCCGGTGCCAATCACCCCAGCATACCAGTCAGATAATACATGGTAAAAAGCAAACGATCCCATAGCGTGTTGTTTCTAATTTGAAACGAGCCAATGCTGTAATAAAAAGGAAAATAAATCAGTACGCGCCATCGCACGCTCATCATGCCGCCAGGCAAAACGCCGCCGGCAGAATAAAGGAATAAAACGATGATCGCCAGTGGACCTGCCCCGCCAAGAGAGTAGCTATCTCCGGTTAAAGGCTAACATCGCACGTCAGATCCGCTCCCAAAAAGCGATTTTGCATCGCCATGAACCGGTACATTGCCGGTCAAAATACTTCAGCATCAAAGTTCCGGAATCGCCAGCCAGCCGATTTTTCGTTCTAATTTATCAATAAATTCATACTGTTTTTCTGCTTATTTTTCCGAGTACCGCAAGATACTTCTTCTTTCTTTTCTCCGCAGCAGCAGCGCATCACCGTCTTCCGTCTCCAGCTCTGCCTCTTCCTCGCGCCACCCAGCACCAGCCACCACAGCTTTCTTCCTGCTTTAATGCACTCTCATACCCCAATCCGAGATCTGCAGATCGCCGTTGCCATGCAATCAATATAGGTGTAAACTCTTTTCTAGCTTTCTTCATTTTCGGCTCGGAGACCGTAGACGCATGCTGCAAATTGTTGTTTCCGTCTAAAATCCTCGGCACTCGTCCGGCACCAAAATGCTGACAGAACTGCCCACCGCCAAATACATTCAAATAAACCAGACCATGGCTGTCCGGATGAACGCACCAAAGGAAGTTCAGTTTTACCGCTGCCCCCAGCGCCGCCACCGAATCGTCTTCAAAATCCGTATTGTAGTACAAAGGTCTTGATTTGCCGACGATGACTTCATTATAAAAACCTTCAGTTCTTCATATATATGAGGCATGGGTCCTGCTTCTGCTATAGCAAACAACAACGCTCTCAAAACTGAACTCATTGTGTTCTCACTTTCCAACATTTGGATACACCAAACTAAGTGGAGGTGAGAATCGAACCCCTGTCCAAAATCCTATTCATTAAGCATCTCCATTACAGTGCTTTTGTTTTCATTCCCTCCCGCCGACCGTCGAGACAGACTGCCGGTTTTAGTAGCTTCCTATTTCTTCCTCGCCGTCAGCTTTCGACGTGAAGTTCCTCACCGATATGATGCCCGCAACCCTGTCGGTGAGCGAACTTAGGACCGGACCGCCGGCTAGTGACGTGCAAATGCTAAATTATCTTCAGCGTTTACAATTTTAAGTTTCAGCGAGTTTTAACGTAGCCCCGAACTACAGGTAAAGCTTCTTTAACTGCAAAAACCTGTCGAGATCCAAGACACGTGCTAAAGCTTTGACCTTGAGGTTCTTTCGGCGAGACCGGCCGATTTCCTTTCTGTTCAAAAGCCTCCCGCTTTATCGTGCAGCTTCTTTCCTTTTGCCAGCCCGATTTCCCATTTTTGATCAGGCCTTCAGCGCTTCAAGTAGATTTTCAGCGGCATAGTCCGTATAACCGTCCGCCGCCAGCTGCGCCAGAGCAGTTTATCTCTTTTCGGTGCAACAACAGCTTGCGTGTCCTGCAGGATGCTGTGTGAAGATATTTCCTCTCATCATGGCGTAATATGCATCACCCACGCACAAAAATCTCACCATTGATAATCTTGATGTAGCTTTCCTTTGATAGACGCTTTCCCCATACGAATGGACTTCACTCCGTTCCCACCAATTTCGTTCCGGCTTCGCACGGTTTTTCAATGAAAGTAATCGTGATAGGCTTTTCTTGTTTTGGGCGAGAATCTTATAATCACTCATTTTCCTTCGCTTTCTGTGGTTTCGGTCATATCCTGCCTGCGCAGGGCAAATGATACCCTCTTGGTATAGCATTATATATTATAGCATAATTTATTCATAAACTATATTAAGAAGCTAACACAATTTGGCGCACGTCCCTGAGAATCCGTCTGCCTAGCCTAATTTGCCGCCAGCTCATTTCATCACCTGATAAAGCTGATTTGCCGTTCAGTCTGCTTTCTCACCGAAGAAAAGCTTCCAGTGGATCACCCTGATACGTGCAGTAGTGACCGAGCGATTACCATATTGAATAGACGTCGCACCAGAATGCGAGTAATCATAAAGGCCGGTCAGATGCCCCTCGCGATTTTTCTTCGGTCGGTGCATAATCTGCGTATTTCGGATCCAGCGCCGCCGCGCCTGCTCGTCCAGCAGCAAAAGCGGCGGTTCTCTGATGGTCGCCATCAAAAGCGATGCCGCTGCACATTTGCCCGCCGGACAGCAAAGCCAGTCTCGCGTATTGAGGCGATCCTCCAAGCCCAGCTTTCAGCGCTCGTAGCACTCGAAAAGGGCTCATGCTCACTGCTGCCCGTTTGCTCAACAGAGCCCCGCCGTTTGCCCCGCCGAAGCGCCAGCGCCATATTTTCGAGCGATTGTCATGCGTGCTGTTCCACTCAACGGATTTTGAAGAGCCCTGCTAATATACCAGCGCCCGCATGCTCGCATGGCTATCGGTTGCGTTTTTCCCTGAATTCGGATTTCCCGCTGTCAGACACCACTGTGCGCCCAGCTCAATAATGCTAAAGCGTGTTGATTTGCGCCTGCTCCGTTCCGCCGACAATTGTAAATAAAATCGCCGGCATAAATCGACAAGTCCATTGACGTCTTTTACTGAGGCGTGGTAGAACTTCTTCTGTGTGCCGGCACGAAAGCTTTTATTGATATGTTTTAAGCTCAAATCAGCAGCCCTTGCCTGCGCCGGGTGAAAATCACTGCATCTGCCCTAGTACCGGACGCCGACCGGGTGCTCCGACAGCATGTTTCTCGACACTGCGGTACGCGCAACATTACGTTCTTTATTTCATGCCATCTGCATTTCTCCATTCTAGACCAGGTCGCAGCTCACTCCGCATTTCCCTTTTCGCTCCTAAGCGCCGCCTTGATTTTTGGGCAACGCTTAACAGTGGTCAGCAATCAATCCTGCGGAAGCAAGTTTAAAATCAGTACGCGCTGATAAAAATCAAGCTATGGTTGAAAAGCGGCCTTACGGGCGGTAAATAACCGCCCCAGAACCGTATAACTTTGCAGACGCTGAGGCAGCCCGACTGAAAATGACTTCGCCGATAATAATCGCTACTAAAGCCGGTAACGACCAACGCCTTGTCCGGAGTTGACATCGGCATAACCGTTATTTTGTGCAGAGTCGCACCAGCTTCAAAGCACAGTACCATTTGCCAAAACAAGGCCCAGTACCGTCGTTCGCTCGGTAGAAATCCCCATAGACGCGCCGCCATTTTGGTTATCGCCGGTGGCAATCAGCGCACTTGCCCATTTTCTGTCAAAAGAACCAGCGAATCAGCAGAATCAAAATTACCAGCCGCCAGTAAACCAATACCCAATCATACCGCCGTACTTGAAAGCGACACCCCGTTTACCCAATCAAAAATCGTTTCCTGATTTAACGAGCTCAGGTAGCGGCTGCGCGCAATCCACGCAGGTTACGACAGCAGTCCTGTAGTCACGTTAAATTCCCCGCTAAAGGCTGGGAATCCGGCAAACCGTAATATCCGGTAATTGCAGCTGCCAATGCCGGCGGCAACCGCCGCCGTCATCGCGGGCGGGATGAAATCGTGCGAAGATTAGCAACGCAAACCGCCGCCCCAAAGGATAACTCCTCGTGGGTCATATCCGCCGCATTTCAGAGTCGAAAACTGATATGAATAGCACAGACCACGATGCTCGCAAAAGCCTTGGGCAGTGCTGAAATCACTAAGCTCACAGCCATCTCGCTGTATTGCACACGATTTTTGCGTCTTTGCGAGGTCAGTTTCCGGAATAGCAAATCGCTCCGCCGCTCGTTCGCGGATACACAACACCGTCATTGTGCAAGCAATCCGGCGTTTTACGGGCAGGAATCTGCACCAACATGCTATATCACCATTTTGTGCCGCCTATAACTCCAGTCATATGCCCAATCGGCGCAGACCCCAAAACACCCCTCCATCGGCAACCATCGTATCTGCTGATGGGAATGCGCTTCGATATACGGTACTCGTCTGCCGCGCAACTACCGTCGGCGCCAGTACCCGGCGATCACGATGTTATCAATCGGTACAAAAATTACCTCGAACTTCTGCGGCAACACTTTCTGCTGCCTGCTGTACATCGACTGTACCGGCAACCGACGTGATCTTTAAAGTCAATGCAAGCTCTCGTGCCGCGCGCTGACGTCCTCTGCTTCATGTGCCGAATCCTCCTCGCTGGAAGTATAAAGCACACCACTTTTCCAAATCCGGCAGGATTTCTTTCCTAGTCTCTAATTGCCGCCGAATCGGTGTCCGGTCGCGCTGACGCCGAGTACGTGGTATCCGGCTGCATTCCGTTTCTTAATCAGCCCTGCCTCGACCGGACAGTGGTACCCGCCATGACAATCAGAATCTCTTTGGTCGCTTTGGCTAAAGACAGCGTTGCCGGCGTAGTAATCAACTAAAATATCATTTTTCCTTCCACCATCTGCCATGGCAATTAAGTTGCTGATCTCCTGGGCATTTTGCAGGTCATACACTAATCAACTCCCGTCTTTTTGCGTCAACTTAGTATAAACTGGGCGGGCAAGCTCTTCGGTCGAGTCGATACATTTCATCCATGCCGGATGGCGACAGCTGTCAACACGCCAATCTGACGACCTTGCCGTTGTTTTCCTGATGCGGAATCACCGTATCTGCCGGCTTCGTGCGATTAGCACCGCAAGCCCCCATCAAAACAGTCATCATCAGACAGAGAACCGTTACTAGCATCGCACGCATGTTTTATAAACCTCCCTCGCAGTGATACGTTTGCAGGCAGACAGCCATAGCTGCCAGCAGCGGCAAGATAAATCGGAGATAGGCTTTCCACATAGATGCAGTTTCCTTCACCGGCTGTATCTATGCGCAAAAATCAAAGCACGTTAAGAATACAACCTACAAAAAGCCCGGTAATAAGTGAGATGCATAAAAGCCCATAAAAAGCACACCGGTATGCATGCCAAACCGATTGTTATTCAAAAATGCCGCTCAAAGTGCCACCGACAGGTAATTCGCAATTCCCAAAACAGCCAGCCTCGTAAAATGCCACGCATAAACACCAAGCCCAGAGCGCGAATTTAACGCTTCGTGGCTAGCCTGTAAGCGCAGCATCAGATCAGCTTCTGGCTGGGTCATTGCCGAGAGGATAAGCAAATGCCGCCCGCCAAGAATACCAGTCGCGCCACATAGACCAAATAAATCAAAGACCAGCTTATTGTACGGAGTTCGTCACAGGGTTTTGATCGTAAATACCGGCGGTGCGTTTAAAATAACGGTGCTGCGTGCCAGCCCACTCCACCGGCGATGGCGAGTGAAAGCCAAGGCTAATGGCGGAGGATAGTCAGCTCGCCGATATATGGGTGGCATTGGTAACTGGCGTCTTGGATTCCGGCCGTCCAGCATCGTTTTCGTAGATTTCTCTCTCGGATAAAGCTCACCCAAAGCGCCGTCATACCAACCGGCGAAGTAAAGGTACAAGCCGAGATTACGGATGCCGCTATGATGATCTTCCTGTCCGCGGCAGAAAATTGGCGAAAAGGATTGAGGAAAAGCCCCATCTTTCGTTCCGGCTCCGGCGCCAGATAAACCTTTGATTGTTCCTTTGCTTCCTGCGATTTACGAATATCCGGCACAAAAACATTAAAAATCCTCGGCAATCATCGGGCCCAATCGTTATTCCCATAAAAAGCCATACCAGCCAGCTCTTGCCCATTCGCTCTCCTGCGCCAGTCGGCTGCACGCCCTGAATCAAAAAGCAAACGGCGCGCTAAACCAAGGACTGCGCCACCCATTTGGCTTTGGATAAATAACAACAAAAACCGCTCCCAGCGTAAGGTCGATCAATATGTGGCTTAATCAGCTCCCCCAGCGGCGCTAACGGCAGAGCAAAGCCAATGGATACCGGTACGGCAATCAGTGAGCCAATCAGCGAAGCAACTGCCATTTCCCGCATAATGCCGCTTTGCCTTTCGCCGTTCGGCAATATTGAATCGTCGGCACTGCCATCGTGCTACCGGCAAAGCCGTCATTGCCGTCGGAATCGTATGCGTAATCACATTGCCACCGTAATCCCGATAAACCGCAAAATTACTGACGAAACGCCCGCTTCGCGCAGATTAAAGTCAGCGGCATATAGTTGCTGTTTCGTCCGTTCCCGGAATGACGCCAATCACCGAAACCGTCCCACCAAAAGGTAAATAAAAAGCCTGTAAAATCAATTCTACTTCAATCACTTTCTGCTCCTGCCTCTCGAGGCGTACTGCGGTTTTATAATTGGAGCGAATCTTCGGAATCAGTCGCAGTAAACTATATAACCGATTCTTCCAGCTCTTGCAGCGTATCAACTTCCTCCTCTTTGGCTAAGCTCTGCTTCTTCGGCAAGCGAAGTCCCCGCCTCTGCCAAGATTTTTCTCCAGCTCCATCTCTGTCCCCTCTATTACGATACGCTTGGGCTGGGGCGATCCGGTGATAATTCCGCTTAAAAGCAGCCCGGCAATCCCGCCCATTAGGGCATACCGGCGATGCCATCCGATAAGTCCGTAAGCTTCTTCGGCGATACCATCTTAGCACCAAAAAGCTCATCGTTACCCACAATCCCAATCACTGCCGCCCCCTATCGGCTCGGTAAAGACGGTATAGCGCCACCTTGGTATGGCTTTTCCTTCATTCCCTTTCCTTTCAAGTTGTATAGACCTGTCTTATTTTTCTTACCAAAACTGACTTATTTTTTCCGTTCCGCTCCGGGCGTTTTGATATTTGCCCGATATTGATAAATCCCAGTGGCGCAATCCAGCAAGGCCAAAGCCTTGCTCCCATTCGGACGGCTGCCGTAAAAACAAAAAGCCAAACGGCAGTGTACATAAAAGGATTGACGCGAGCACGCGGCTCAAACCCAATCACCACAAACGCAATCGTTAGACAAATCAGCCCCCAGCCGGTAATCCAGTGCAAAAGCAACGCCAATCGTCGTCACAATTCCTTTGCCGCCCGAAAGCCAAAAACCAATCATCACCCTAAAATTACGCCAAATCCGGCGAGCGAGTGCAGATAGCAGCTCCTTTTGTTAAATACAAACAATAATCCCTACCGTCAAAATACTTTTAGAAAATCACCGGCAAAGGTAAGCGGTCCGGCGCAGCGTACGGGAGGCATTGGTCGTACCGGCATTTCCCGAACCATACTGGCGGATATCAATGTGCGATTGACTTTTCCCGTCAGATACACGCCGATAAACGGCCCATGACCGCCGCTAAAATCAGCGAGTAAGCAATCATTTTTCTTCCTTTCCTTTAAGACGAACCGCGAAAGCGACGTTCCTGAAGCCAAACGCCTCTCGGTTATTTTCAATATAGCGCTGATAAGAAAAATACATCAATTCCCTGTCATTGATAAACAGCACAAACGTCAGCGGCTTTACGCCCACCTGCGTAACATAAAATCTTAAGGCGGTTTCCCTTATCTGCCGAAGCGGCTGGGTTCATCGCCGCGTCATAGAGAACTTCGTTCAAAACGCCGGTAACCAACCCGCAGATTTTGGTTTTGCACCACTGCCTCAATCGTTTTCGAACAGGCGGCGGTGCATTCTTTGCCCAAATCTTAGCCGAAATAAACCTCTCAATTATAGTCCGATAATAAGATAAGGTGCGCTGGATATCTTCTTCACAAAGCGTTTCATCGTCTTATCATCTTTTTCGATGGCGTCCCATTTATTGACCGCAATGATGATGCCCGCCCGCTCATAATAGGCAATTCCGGCAATTTTGGCATCCTGCCCGTTAAGCCCTCGGTAGCATCAATCATCAGCAGCGTAATATCTGATTTTTCGCTGCGACTGTCGGATAATGCTATATTTTTCAATCTCACCGGTAAGCAACGTGTTTTGCGGCGCAGTCCCGCCGTATCGGTAAAGGTATGTTGGTGTGATTATGAGTTTACGACCAGATCAATCAGCGAATCTCTGGTTGTTCCTGCCTGCCATATCCGATACAATCGAGCGTTCTTCGCCTAAGAGCTGATTAAGCAGGCTCTGGATTTGCCGACATTGGGCTTTCCGACCAGTGCGGACGGATATTCTTCGCTTCCTTTGCCTTGCGGAAATATGCCGTAATCGCATCAAAAAGCTCCTGCCAAAGCCTGCTGATTGGCAGCGAAACGGAATCAGCTCACCCAATCCCAAATTATAAAACTCGCAAATATCGTTGGCTTGCTTTTGACTGTCTACCTTATTGATACATACAAAACAATCGGCTTTTGCTCTTTCTTAAAGATTGTAACTTCATAATCGGCGTCAGTACGCCGGCGGTTCTGCCGTCGGCAACAAATAAAATAACATCTGCCAAATCAATGGCAATTTCCGCCTGCGCCCGAATAATAGCGAGCAGCGTATCGGAGCTGGATAATTCAACCCGCCGGTGTCAATCAAAGTAAATTGCCGGTTGAGCCATTCTGCGTCTGCATAAATCCGATCTCTGGTTACGCCCGGCGTATCCTGCACGATTGAGATACGCTTTCCGCCAAATAATTAAATGTTGATTTTCCTACGTTCCGGCCTGCCAACCACCGCTACGATTGGTTTCCCATAGTATTTCCTCATTTCTTATCATAAAAATATTTCAATATTTAATTCATTTATTTTCATAATCTTGCAACTCATGAAAAATATTGTCCACATAGACAGTATCGTTTTCAGTAAAGGGGTCATCTTCTGCAGCTCTCTTTAAAACAATTTTCAAGCTTGGTTTGACTTTTGCCGGTACTGTCGATCTGCCAATCCCGTTCTAATTTTTCTTTAAGCGAACTTGTTTTTCCGTTTCGTCGCCGGTTCCCTTGTTTTCGGTAAATCACGCTGATATATGAATACCGAGCCAAGCCGCTCCGCCGGTGTGAAAGAATAGCTCGGTTTGCCCGTGGTACATTCCGTTGACACTTCGATATGCTCTGGCGAAACGCCCCCGCGCAGGAAAAACAATATACTCTGCAAAATCAGTAGTACCATTTCCATTCAGAAAAGACTTGGTTTATTATATCATGTTCTATGATCTTTTCCATTCTTTTTTCATCTTCGCCCGCTGAAAAGTTTTCCTCTGCCGATAAACCCCAAGCCCGGCTCAGAATTATGGACAGCAGTCACGCACTGCTCTGTCATTGCCGAAGCATTTGCGGCAATGTCTGAATTTACCAGCCAGATGGCGCCGCCCGATTACCTGCCGCATAGGTCGTAAAAAAAATGGCGCGATGCCTGCAGAAAAAATCGTCAGTGCCACGCCCTTCTGTTGTTAATAAGCCATCAACCCCTTTAGCTCCTCTTTGCTTGAAATGGCCGTTACCGGTATGCTTTTGTAGCCCCGTAATAATTTTTGTTACGGTGGCACTGGTGATGGGAAAAAGTATGCTTGATTGGGCGAAATACCCCTTGAAGCACCTCGGCAAGCATTGATGTTTTCCACGAACCTTACCGGACTGTCTTATTTTATATTCATAACTCGCTATACCTTCCTCCACACCGCCCGATCTTATTGTTCATTCGTGAACAATTTTCGAGCAATAACAATAAATCAGTTCAACAGCTTCCTTTTTGTGTGTGTTTTCATTTTCCTTTCATCGATAGCACTTTCTGTACTAACAATTTTCTGTTCAAAAGCTTATCTGGCATAGTAATGAGCCTGATTTCAGTTTATACATCATAATCGACGACTTAATCCTCTGCCGTTACGGCAATAAATACTCGGCATTTATTTAAGTCCCTTTGCCTCTTAACTCATTTTACTGCTTTCGCTCACCGCAATGATGCCTTTGTCTTTGACTTCAATAGTAAGTCGCCGCCGCTTTTGGGCAATTAAATCATCTCACCATAAGCAGCGAAGATTTACTCTCTGATTCCAATATGCTTTGATACCACCACCTGCTCCTCATACATTTCCCTTTCATTTTGGTGCCTTTCCTGTTCAGTTTCCTTTCATAAATTTTTGCCTCTTATTCCTTATTCAGTTTTTATTCTTCAAATCTGTATTATACATCCTGGTTTTGGTTTCAGCTCAGCTTTTCCTTTCAAATGTTCCTTTCTCCCCTTTTGAGCTTTTCTCATTTTGCTTTTAGTCATGACCCTGCATAAACACTACTGTTCTAATTGTTCCTTTTAGCTTTTCACCGTTTTGCTTTTCCTTGTGGCCTTGCCTTTCTGGTTTTGGTTTTAGCTCAGCTTTTCACTGTTTCTGCCCGTGTTTCTCCCGTTTTTTGTCTAATCGCTCCAGATCTTCGCGCAATTCGTCAATCCGAAACCGTCAGGTACTCATACAATCAGTGACCTGATTCCGGCGGAATAACCTGACTCAATCCGGCTTATTCCTCAGCCGCTCTTCTTTTCCAATCTTAATCTTACTCACCGACCTTAATCTTCTCGCTTCCGACACCCACTTCTTTAAGCGTCACCGATTTTCGTCGCCAGCGTCTGCTCGAGCCAGCTGCGCAATTTTGGCGAGCTTTCCACATTTTCCGCCAGTTCCTTCCTTTTCTTCCTTCATGCTGATGTTTTTTGGTTTTTGTTTTGAGTTTTGTTTTTGTTTGTTTTGGTTTTGTTTTGTTTTTGTTTTTGTTTAGTTTTGGTTTTGTTTGTTTTCAAATTTTCTGTGTTTTGTTTTAGGTGTTTTATTTTTTAGGTTTTATGATTCTGCTTTTCGCTGTTTTCTACTATTGACTCTGCTAAATGAGCCTCAGGACTATACTTCTGATGTTGCTCTCCCTATTTTCTCATGAATATCTTTTGTCCCTTTCCTCCTTTTCGTTGTTCTCCTTGGGCAGATAATTTCAAGGCTGTATATCAAGGGATGCCTTTGATGCCTCATTTGTCAAAAAGTTAGAAATGGTGTTTTTATCCTTTTGGCCTACCTGATGGCTCATCATGGCTGTTCTTCTGAGATGATTTTCTCAATATTTTTCCTTATTTTCTCCCGGCATAAAAATCAATTTGCCTGCTGATTTTCCTTGCAGATGGTATCACAATCTGGTTGCCGTCCGCTGCAAAGTGCGACCGTATCTTTTGTTCATCACCTTTTCTTATTATTTAGACAAACAATTGCTCAATTTAAGATATCACTTCAAACAAAATACATAAAACCAGCGTCCTGAAACTTATCATAAAGCCAAGGAAAGATAGGCAAAACAAATCTCACGCCTCTTTCATCAATGTGACGTTTCTTATGCCCAGCGCCAGCTTTCCAGTGTTGGATCTTTTCCTCGCTTAATCGCTTACTAAACCTTTCGTCGCTCACTAAACTTGCTGGTTGGTTTGCAGCTCTCGTGGCTTTGGCTAACGTCAGAACTGGCGAACGTCGGCTCTTTGCGTCAGGCTGTTCATGTCACTGGTATTGCGGTTTCTTCTCCCTCTGCTGCCAGAAAGAAGAGATATCAGTTTAAATCTTTCGCGTTCGTGTTCTGGCTGGGCGGTGCTGGTTTCTGTGATAAACCGTCATTTCCGCTTTTTAACAGCTGCGATAGACTTCGGTTTGTCAAAACTGCGCGCTATTTTCCCCACTTAAGGCTTTAATTGTAAGTGACATCGCCTCAGGCTGCTGACAAATTTAAGGCAACGACATCGGGTTTGATTAGCGTACGTACATGGTGTTGCAACCAAGTCTTCCGACTTGAGCCGTCGGTGCGCGCCTTCATCTACGCTGCTGATTTCGCTGTTTGGCTCCTTGTTTTCGCAGCAGCGCCGCTAACAGTACCTTCCGGGCTGTTGCTGTCAACTGCCAGCTTCTGATGTCTTGCGTCGCGGGCTTGCTTCGTTCCTATTGAAACCTTATTTTCCAGGTGACAGTTGTTTGCAGAAGAATATCGCCAGCCGTTTGTTACTCATCGCCTCCAGTTCCCAGCTCCGGTTTCGCGGGAACTTCTCCTGCGTACAAGTCTGCAACCGGCGCATTTCTCTCGCCAGCCGACTCAAATTGACCGTCCGGCGCCAACGGGCTGGCCGTCAATTTCTAAGGCTGGCCTTTTCGCCGGCAGACGGGACCTTCCTCGATTACTTCCCTTTTTGCCAAATCCGCTAACAGTTTTCCACAGCCGTTTGCTTTTACCGATCGTGCCGCCGGGTTGCGCGCCTGGGCTGAAATTGGAATATTTTTGATGGGCTGGACGTTGACGGGCTTTCCACTTGAGCATAACAATTCCTTTCTGGTAATGAAACCATATTTTGGTGCAAGGGCAACCCATTTGCCTTGCGCATCTATAATATCTGTTCATTTTCTGAACTGGATTGTTTCCATGCTGAACACAATCTGCCATTTTGCCACACCATATGCCTATGCGGCGCGAAACGGCTTCCCGCCATAGGCTCCATGACAGTTTCCGCGAAGCCGGATTGCTCCATCGCGTTTCCCGCAATCGAGCAGGTATTCGCAACTCGCCCTGCTTACGCATAAACTGTACTCCCATACCGGTTGCACCACCATATACTGCCGCCATGTGGCGCGGCAAAGCACCCGCCGCATAGTCGCTCCTTGAGCTCTTCCCCATAAAGCCGGATTGCTCCATCTTTGACGCATTCCCGCAATCCGAACGGTATCGCAACTCGCCTGCGCGCCAGCTGTGCTCATACGTTGCCTGCCCATCTACGGCGGCAAGCGGCTTTCCGCGCAATCCGCATGGCGGGAGCTTTATAGTATATTTTGATGGTGCGGCGGTGATGTCGCAGATTCCGATGCGGCTGATAGCGGCAAATATACACTCGATGCCATAGCCTTTATTTTTTGATTGATAATTGGACAAGCTCATCGTGGCGCGTATATCGTCGGTTGCTGGCTAAAAATCTGATGCAGCGGCAATGGGTAACGTAACGCCAGTGATAGACACTTGATACCGAGGAATTGGAATCGCCGCGTCATTGACGTAAATATCGGCGGTAAGCTTTGAGCGAAAACGTTTTATTCATTGCCTCATAGGTTTGCAAATATTGATTTCCGTCGTCGCTCATTGCCGTTACCTGTACTGGCCAATACCTTTTCTTTGATTTCCAACCGCCAGCTCCGCCATTTTCATCAGACAGCTTTTGGGTCATTCCATTTCGAAATCGGCTTATCAGTTAAGAATCTACAATGCCCACAACCAGCCCTTCGCAGCCCTCGCCCCGCTTCGCTAACTCGGCAATAAGTCCAGCAGATTAACTCGTCATGATTCACTTTCTCTTTTTCATTTTGCCGCAGTTGCTGGTTTCACCGCCGGTATCTTTCATCTTTTGAAAGTGGTCATCCATCATCCGGATGCATTTTTCCATCCGCCCGTAACACTTCATCAAAATCTGTTTGTTTGTGATGTTTCTTTCCTTCTTCTCTTCTGAACAGCTTTAAAAATCCGGCACAGCCCTTTAGGGCGTCCTCTATGTGACATCAAAGTAGCAGTAGCACCAAGGATCGGCAATATCTCAGGCAACAAAGCTTAGGCATTTGAAATATATCTTCCCCTTCGGATGGTGCCGATGGCACGATTTTGGATGTGGCTATTCATACGATGATATGATCAAATCACCGGTAATCATAGCGTAATTGCGTAGCTACGCGGCACGGCGGGCCCATTTCTTGGCCCTTTGAACCGTGGGGCGGATTGCCGGCTCTCGGCACTGGTTCATCAGATCAATTTCAAACCGGTCTTCGCAGTTCTTTGACCTGATGGGTAGAAAGGCTCTGCATTAAAGTGCTCCGGCGAGATATTGCCGTGGCAGACCAAATCTACTGCTTTATCGCAGCTTTGGTTACTCCTTTTTGCCTCGAAATGCTATATGCCTTTACTGGGTCTATGCTATGCATGTTTTTCCTGAAAGTCGGTAAGCAATCCGGCGTAGCTCTTCCGTTCCTTTTCGGCGGCTCGTACGCTTTCTCGCCGCAACCGCATAAAGTTCCGGATGTTCGCCAGCAATTCGCTCAATCGTCATGCCAGGTCGTGGCGTGTTTTCTGACAAGACGGAATCTTCCACCATCCATTTCCTGCGGTACAAGTGCTAGTATGTTTTATCTGCCGCCGCCTGATGAGCCAATTTCCGCGCTGTACTAAGTCCCTCTCCAGATCTGCTTTTGCTTCCATTCTCGCAAATCAACTTTATCTCCATTGTGTTATCTCCTTTTGCTCAGTGGTCTAAATGTCTCTTGGTCCTTCCTCAACTTATGCTTTGCTCTCCAGGTATCTCTGCCCTTTGCAGTACGGCAGCGGCGAATATTCTGCCATTATCCCTATGCGGTTCTTTTCTCCGTTTGCCGGTCGATTCAGCCATGGTGGGATTGCTCTTTATCAGAATCAGCCGTCCGCTCATAGAGCTAGCTTTCCGCTAAAAGATTTTCTGCTACCCAGTTTTATCATAAATCAAAGAATAATAGTCAATCAGCTCCCGGCCTGCTTTCGCCGAGTTTGGCTGAATCTCGTACACCTACAAATCTTTTGTCTCTTTTAGTCGCTTTTTGACACGTGGTTTGGTATACTAAGAAAAAGGAGGTATGTTATGAACCAACATGATATTTTCGCTAACTCATTCCTTAATCGAGAGACCGCATTTACTACGAGGAACGACAAAGTAGGACTCATCGGTGTGCTGCCGCCCTATATTCAAACCGAGCAGGCAAGCCGCAGACCTATGAGCGAAATACATACCAAGGAAGTGACTTAGAAAACGTCTTTTCTTATGGAAATGTTAATACCAACCGTACACTTTTGCCTGTTATTTTCCCAACATTTAGAGGAGTTTAATCCCATCGTTTATGGTCCACACGATTGCCGATACCATCATCACCGGCATGGCGGCGCTTTGTTAATCAATACGCGGCCTACTGCAGATGTGACCATCGAATATCGAGGCAACGTTAAAAATGCGCACGGGTGATCCGGAAATTCGCCTGGTGTCGTAGCGATGCCGAGAAATGCCGAGATTGGCGACTGAGTGTACCTGTGGTTGGTATTCCGTGGGTAAGCTTATGGTCTATACCGGTGCTGCCGGGATGAGATCAAGCAAAGGTTTTGCCTATGGCTATTGAGTGCCGACACGAACCGCAAGGGCTGAGAGAAAAGCGGATTATTTGGGCAATCGGCACGGTGAACGGGTACGGGGCGATCGTTATTACCTGACTTTGATTGACCAGTTTGCCAAAACTGCGCAGACGGCTTTTTCCCGAAGCTGTATCTGCGCTAGGGAGAGCACTGGGCGTCCATCACCGCTGCCACTATCTTAGAAAAATATCGCAGACAGATTCCGACCTTTAACGGTGACTCTTCAAAGGCGCCGGTATTGTAACTCTTGATGGCGTGTTACACGGGCATTGGCTGTTACCGGAGATTATACCGATCGATTTATCACTGCTTTGGTGGCGGAACGGCGATTTGCGGCATTGCCTCCAGAGTTCATCGGAAATGGTAACAAAGGGCTTTCCGAAGAAGAAGCTTACCAGCGTTTCTGCATGGTCGATAAACACTGAGACTTTTTGTTTGGTGATGCTGACCGATTTGACGCCGCATGCACAAAACCGTTTTGCCAAAAGCGTTCCGATTTTGCCAATGCGGATAAGCTGAGCAGTCTTTGGAAGTGGTAAAAAGCTGTCAAAGCGACAGATTTTGGTCGGAACCTCTACCCGCCATAGAATACTTTTTACCAAAGAGATTGTGCAGAGCAATGTGCCAGACACCATAAGCGACCTATGATTTTCCCATTGTCGCTAACACAGTTAGCCAGAAAGCGAGTGCCGAGATTTGATCACCTGGTCTGACGGAAAGAGCCTTTGTAGCAACCGAAGCGTTCCGGCGGACGCCGTTTCCCTAAAGTTGATTGTGTAATCGGTCAAGCCAATAACGCTTTGATTATCGGTCTGGGACTGGGATGTTGGCGTCAGAGCAAGTCTTTTAACGGATGAAATGATTTGATTAAACTTATGCTCTTTAAGCGGAATTATTGATATGACAAAGCGAACACCGGTACTGCCGCCGTTTAAATATGCTGTCGAGGTTTTTCCATTCAATTGGCAGGCGGTTGCCAAAAACTTACAGGAGCAAAGGCTTAGCTCGAGCAAAAGAAACGGATATGGTCAAAGCCGTTCATGATGGCGAAATGGTATCCCAAATATCAATAACCGACACTTAAGCAATAAAGGCGATGCATTAACGCACTTCATGCGCTCTAAAAAGGATGGGAAGCCGATTAATATCCGGTTTTCCTGTCCTTTTCAGAATACATTGTTCTGAAAGGGATTTATGAGTATTTTATTACATAATGCAAGTATTATCCGATTATTGTCATCATTGTGTTGGGCTATATCCTGCAAATCAAAGGCTGGTTCGAGAGCTTTGCTCCTAACCTATCTCCTTGATTATGAATATTGCTCTTCCGGCTTCTATTTTTTGTATCCGTTATGAAATATTTGACGTATGATAAATTGATAAGCCTATCTGAGGGGACTGGTTTTATACCTTTTTCAATGTACATGGCGCTATATTGCTGCTTATATCGCTGTCAAAGTATTTCACGTCCGGCCCGGACGTCGAAACTGATGATTAACACGCTTGTCAATGCCAATACTATTTTTATCGGACTGCCTCTTAATGTTGCTCTGTTGGCGATGACTCTCCCTTACTTTCTGATTTACTACATCACCAGCCACGATTCCCACATGGACTCTGGGCGTTTTATTTGTTGACCGTCGACGGCAAATCCATTATTGTTAACAGCACGGTAGCGGCAAAGTTTGATTGGAAAAAGCTTTACCGGCACCGCTGGTTGGATTTTAATTGCTGGTATTTTGATTTCACGCATTCCTGTTTTCTGATTTTGCACCAGCACCTTGACATATATCGGTAATATCGTACACCTCTTTCTTTGATTTACACCAGAATTGTTTTAGCTAAATCGGACTTAATACCATTACCTTTGACCGAGATACGATTATCTCATTAATTGGCAGATTTGTCTTAGGACCGGCAGTCATGGTTGCCGTTCTGGTTTTGACGGCAAGGATATGCCGACCGCCGAATGGAAAACGCTGTTGTCAATCCGCCGCACCTGCCCTGGCTATGCACAATCTTTCCAGTCATAACCCCGTGGTGATGTTGGATTTTCAGCCAATGTAATGGCTTTAGCACTATTCTGCTTGCGGTTGTTATACCAGTATCGTTACTTTATTAGGATAAAAATCTCTCAAAAGAAAGAAGTCCAATAGGAGTTTCTTTTTGTTTTCTTATCTTTCTTAGTATTTCTTTTTTGTTTGAGTTAAATTTGCATATAGTAAATTAACTTAACAATTAAAAGATTTCCCGTTTCTGCCGATTATATAATATAAGACTCTTTACTGTCACCAAAACTATTCATAAACGGAGGGGTACAAAAATGAAAAAAAAGATAAGAAACCAGTCAGCTGACAAAAAGCAATATATATAATAGCTTTGCTGTCAGAGCAGAATTACTCATCTCGCTGGTATTGCTCGTTGTGTTGGGATGGCCATCTTTGATAACAATTATGACAAACAGCAATACAAAACAACTAGGTGACCAAGCAGAAGGAAGGTCAATTGCTGAGAAGGCTGGAAAAATCACTGTCAATACTTTATCAAATGGCTATGACGTAAGTCCTGGCGGAAACCATGGATAAGCTTGACCAAAAGGATAGAAACAGAAAAGATGCTCGTCAGTGCCGCTATAAAATGCTGGAAAGTAACAGCTTCGCCTCCGGAATCGGCATTTATTTTCCGGACAATGCGTTTTGATGAAATGGATACAACCGAAGGACGTTTACTGTCTATTCACCGTCCGGACGGCAAAACAGAAGCCTTCTATGAGGACGGCGTGAACGATAAGACGCTGGTATACCAACGCTTTTTACCGAAAGAAAACAACCCTGTTAGAGCCTTATGGATAGCGATAATGAAATGGTGGTTTCCTCCATTCCATTATGCATAATGATGATTGTGGAATTGCCGTCGTTGTTGATATGCTGGTTACCTGATACAAGAATGGTTTAAGTCAGTTTCTATTGATGTAGAAGACTTTAAGGTCTTTGACTGATGGCGGCTATTTTGTTGCCAATGCGATGGACGATCTTGCCGTCGGCAAAACTTGTTGCTCAATTCCGGAAGCGCAAAGCCAATGTTGCCGAGGCGATTGCGGAGCGGCTATAAGCGGTCGATGAGAGCGATTGCCGGCACGAACCTCAGGGAAAAATCTTATGTTGCCGTCAAAGTTTACCGGGCGTGGATAAGAGTAGTGCGTGAAAAATATCATCTCCTATCCCTTAAGGTCGTCAGCAGCGCAGTTTATGTCATCCACGTATCATTTCACCATGTGAGCTCAGATTATAATCATTGGCGGCATCTGTATTTTCCTGCTGATTCGAAACGTTTGCAAAGCCCATGGCTTTGATTGAAAGAGCAATGCTCAAGATGTCCCACTATGATTTGGATATCTCCGAGGAACGAAAAACAAAGCTGCCAAATATACGAAAGCAAGAGACGAGATTGCCAGTGTCTTGAAAGTCAGATTACACGATGACACAAAACCTGACCAACAATTGTAAAATCAGATTTCCTCCCATGCAGGGTACGGCTATACCGCTGGAAGAACTGACTGCCACTGCTCAAGCAGCGTCCTCTTCTTCTCAGGATGTATCCAATGCCGTTAATATTTCTCGTGGAGTAAATAGCCAAGCGGAAGATACGCAAGGTCGCTACCTGGTGGAAAAATCCAGCGAGCTCTTAGACGGCATAGATAAATATTCAGGAAAAAGCTGTCTACGTCTATGGAAAAATATCAATACCTTAAAGAACGAAAGTAATATTGTATCATGAGCTGATTCTAAATCACCGATAAAGAAATAAGCAGACTTTCCAGAAAGTATCCGATGTCATTCAGGAAAACCAATAGCAAAGCGACCGAGTCCATTTCCAGTGCCAGTGAAATGATTCAAGTCTGTCTGACCGACGAATACCTCTCTCACTGGATATGCGGCAATTGAGGCGGCAGAGGCGAGCAGCGAAAGCCGGAAAGTGCGCTTTTGCGGTTGTTGCCGATGAAGTCAGAAACTGGCGAAGACCTCGGCTAAGCTTTACCGGCGAAATCCGAGAGGTAGTTGATGGGCGACTGAAGAAAAAGCCAAGAAGCGGTTGATATGATTCTGGCTCGTCCAATGACAGTCATATGATAAGCAAGGCAGTGAGGTTATAAGAAACCGGCGAGCAGCTGGCGGAAATCTCCTGGTGAGGCTGGAAGAAAGCAAGCGGATTGGTAGAAAGACCAATGCAGATCCTCACTCGCGGTTAAAATCAGGAAAACGGCAGCATCGTAAGTAGTACGAAAACCTGTCGGCAATTGCCGAGAGAAAACGCTGCGACCACGGAAAGAAGTTGCCGCATCGGCTCGATACGCAGGTTCGGTCCATTCACAATATTTCGTGCACTCCGACAGCTTGGCTGACATTGCCGCTCAATTACATAACCGAGGTTTCAGTTTCAATCTGTAAGGGTTCTTAGAATGGTCGGCATCAGCCATGGTAAATAAGGACCGCCGGATGGTGGCGGTCGCCAAAGCAGAACCTTTTGCGTGCGGCTGGCGGGTGAACTGCGCAGCCGCCAGCCTTTTATACGGTAAACCATTGCCGAAATCACCCGCATACCGATGCGTGATGTCTTTCTCGCCTTTGATTGCGCTGACATTGTAAACGCCCTTTGCCGCTATGGCGCAACGTTTTAATATCCACCCACATATTTTCGAACTGCATTCTTTTTCGTCCATAAAAACTCGTCGTAGCGCTCATCTCTTTAGACATATCCATTCGCTTTGATAAAAGCGGTAAAACTCAAATCCTTTATTCAGAGAACTCTGATAAATCTTTAGTGCTCTCGACATCGGCGCGTCCGCCTTAATCTTGGCTGCCTGCTGCATTGCCTTGCCAGCTACGACTTTGCGGTGTACTCCGCGACCGCTCTACCGCCTGTGACATATGCTCCGAATCCCCTTCGGCTGCTCAGCTTTTCCGATTCTTTTTCAATTTCCTTGCTCGTTTACCGCTCCAATCGTTGCCACGTTATTGGTGAGAAGCCCTGCGAGTTGACACCCGATATCGGAAATATAAATGCTGCAAATCCGCGATTAGCCAGCTTTTCATTGAGCTGAACCAGTTTTTCGTTGAGCAGATTTTTCCCACCGTTTCTGTATAAAGAACTCATTAGAAAGGACAAAGCGATTTGCCGTATTAATTACTGTTTTATAGACATATTCATCCATTCTGTTATATGCCAAATTAAAAGTACCGCCATGCCACCGTAAAGCTGACCGGATCGTGCCACTTTGAGCACTGCGGCATGGGTTTGAATCTGAATCTGGCGGTCATCCAGCGTGTTACACCAGTCCTCATTGGATAAATAGGTCCAGATATTTGAGCCGTATTTTATGAACCGCCTGCGGCCAGCGGAGCTTTGAAATGTAAACGCCCCTTGCAGTGAGATGCCGCAACATCATGCGATAGCCGTCAGCCCGAAATTAGCGGTTACCTTTTCGAACTCCTCTGATTGACAATCGCACTGGTCAACTGCCAAGCGTTTTATTACCGCTTCACTCAAATGTCATCATACACAATATATCACGAATACTTCAAGGCTGCGCGATTTGCTATCACAGCCAAAAGAGAATTAATCACCTATCCCGGATCATTATTTATTCTCCTCTAAGATGACATCGTTTCTGGCTGCGTCCCCGCTGAAAGTATAAAACTTATGAAGATTTTTATCGTCAGAAGAAAGATGCATAACGATTTGATTATTCTTGTAAAAATCGAGTCATTGCCCCAATATAATACCGTTCCTTCACCACTGTCCGGATTTTTGCCGGTATTCGGCATAAAGAGCATTAAACTGAGCTGCGCTCGGCGTTTGCCTTCGGCAACTACTTTTGCGCTTTGTAGGCATTGGCGTCCCTCGATTAAAGCTGTCTTGCCTCCGCCTCTGGCTTTCGATTACCGGCATTATAACATTTTTCGGCATCTTCCTTTTCCCGTTTCTTCCATATTGGTTGGCATTTTCCTTTTGCTGATAAGCGCTCCACACCAGGGTAGGAACTGAACGTTTTGCGTACCGACCAGCAGCACAATCTCAATGCCAATCTCATAATCATCTAAATTTTCTTTTCTGCAGCCTGAGCAATCGATTCGTCAATCAGCTTTTGCGTGGCTGCCTCATCTAAGCAGGACTGCAGGATCGTCCGACACATCCCCACGCGTTCCGGGATCCGTAACATCATCGACTGAGACAGGTAGTGACGGGTTCGCACGGTAGTCCTGACCAGGCCAACCAATTGCTTCACCGCGGCACGAGAGGCGTGTTATTTCGAGCCGTCCACGATTACCTTTGCCTCCTGCGTCCCTGATCCTCGTATGCCGCAATCGATTCGCCCCTCTCGTCCTGCTGCGAAAGCCGTATTCCATATTGTAAATTGTCCGCACATCTACTTTTCGTAACAGTATCCACCATGGAGCGTACGACTAATCCCTCGGTCGAGCATGACCTAGCTGCCCAAAACGAAGAACAACTGTTTTCGCAGCTTACATAGCAGCATTTGGAATGGCGCAATGCAAAATCCGGGCAGGCCACCATCGAAGCACGATTTTTCAGCCTTTTCTGCACTTTTGTCAATCTGTCAACGTCTATCGTTGGTGTTTTTGTAAGGATTTTGATCTCATAATTGATGTAGCATAGCAGTTCTCCTTTTCTTCTCGTAATAAGCTTCCATGTTTATGTCGGAAAGAAAGAGGCGAACCAAACTGTTTGGCTATGCCTCTTCTTCTTTATCCAAAACCGCTGATGTTCTCAATTTTGATCAGTATGTAACCGAACTGGGTACTCGCATTATAACGTCTGTCCACCGAGTCTGGCGTAAGGTCCTCCATCAGCTCATGCAGATATAAAGTTCCCGAGACTGAATGTGTTGGTTCAAAAATAATGAGCCCTCTGAACATCCTCAGAACATGCTTTCAGTATAGTTCCGATTTTTCAGTCACTGAAAAAGTTCCGACAAGCAGATTTATGCAGAATATGCTTAAAAAGCCTGCTCTAAAAGCGTATTCCGTATAATCCTTCTGTATAATCCATACCGATGATCCTTCCTGCTACGCGGTGCCTGTGCTGTACTCAGTGCACGGAAAATAGCTCCGGCTGGTCAATCTGCAGTCCATGTTCGCCATATCCGCCACAGAGAAAGTCGTCTTTCGGATAGTTCGGTCAACGCCCAGGCGTCCTGATAGCCCGTTTATCCCAGGTCTCGCCGACGATGCGCTAACCGGCTTTTGCATGCTCACTCCGTTCTTCTAGCGTTGAGCGAAGGCGTGTTAATTTTTGAAAAGCTCTGCAACAAACCTCGGTGTTTGCCGCATCTGCGACTACTGATGAGCTCCGCTAAAGCATCGCGTAGCGTGCGGATTTTATCCGCATAATATGTTCCATATAATCCTTGCTCCTCCGGCGTCAGGCTTTGGAGGAACATCTATCTCTGCAGACTATCTCGCTAACGGTAAGCTCCGTTTTTCCTGCTCCGAGGTACGTCACCGACACAGCAAGGAGAGCTCCCGCTAATTTGTCCGGAAAAGCCGATAAACGCTCCCTGCGTGACATCACGCCGTAGACTGCCTGGCTAATGCGAAAATCGCCGGAAAATGTTCTCTGAATAAAAGCCGTCAAGACCTGCAAAATCCCGTCCGCCGAGCAATGAGAAGTCCGCATCGGATTCCGCCCATGGCCTCGGCACAAAATAAATCCGCTGACAGCCGGCCCTTTTGCCAAAGCACCGGCAGTTCATCACGGCGCTGCGTTTATCGCATCTCTCGAGACCATATAACATTCGAAAATCGTACCGCATACCCTCGCCAATGTTTCATAATAAAACTTTCGAACCTTGATACGCAAAAACCATTGGTTTCCTCGCTCACACCTAATTGTTAAATGGCATCATGCATATGTGCAGCCAAACTCACCACCACCGTATTGCGGCACAAGACTTTCTCCTCTCCCGCCGCTCGTAGTTACGATCAGCTTCTGTCTTTGTATGCTGCTACCGGGCGGGTCCGCGCTAACATCTTCCTTCGGAAACTTCTTGCGCACCACCAAAGCAAACTCAAATGAATCATCAGCAAGATATCTCTACGATAGCGGATAGATGGGAATAAGGCTTTCCAGCTGCTCCATCCGAGGCAAAACGTGAAAATCCACGATTCCTAGTGCGTAAGCACGATCGCTGAAAGTAATCGTACCGCATCAGATATTGTCGAGCCTGCAGAACTGCGACCAACCGCCTCACTCATTCTACAGAAAATGGGCAATTTGCAACTATACCTATTTCGGCGCATTGTATCCGATGACCCCGGACCGGCGCGAAAATATGACACGCTTCGCACCAAAGAGATTGTAAGCTCTAGTCGCTCCAATCACAAAACACGAGGTTTGAATCAGATTCGGTTAATTCTCAGAATGTTTCAGCAGTTTGCCGGCCGAAAGGTCAGCGTCGCCTGCGGCCCAGCGCATTGGCATCGACAAAGCATATGAACAAGCGTTTTCCGCAACTACCGAGCTGAATCGGACTGAATCAAGATACTGAAAGAAAAACACCACGCCCTGGGTGATCCCGCCGGTAAACCGACTGATAATCTGCCGGTCCCGTGATGTAGTGCCAGCTTTAGGTATAGCAGCACGGCGAAGTTATCGGTCTGCCGGTCAAGCGGCGTACCAGCAATAGTAGCGAACGCACTGAAATGGTCGTTGCCAACGCACACCGGCAACACTCATTGAAATCCGATTACAAACACGAGATTTAGCGACATTGACTACACCGGTAACTGTCAGATAGCGGCTGCTGCATTCCCATCACAAAATCGCACTCAGCGAAGAGAAGCAGCATTGCTGGTATGTCGGCGTGCGAATACGAAGATAGGCGACGACAAAGAGATAACATCTCCGGAGCGATCGATTTCCAGTAAGCGCTTTGGCAAAGATGAGTCCAGAACCGCCGTAGACGCAACGAGCAGGTCAGAGCACTGAGGTGGCGAGTGACTCATTGACGTCTGCCTGGCACCGTAATTGTGGTGACCTGCGCTGCTCCGACCGACAGCTGAGATAGCGCTGGCGAGTAATTCAACTCAGCGAGCCGCTCGAACCGACTGCCGCCAGCCGATCGCCCGCCGTGCGTAACGACCATAACATGCAGCCATGATAGTAACCGTAATTCTGCAGTAGATCGGCACAAAGAAAGTAATCCTCACTAAGGCTGTCTAGTATATCAATTTGCTGATCCTGTTCGGATTCGTGTTGCTATCTTTATCGCGGGTTTTGACTTCTACGATAGACCTGTCGATGCTATAGCATCTGCGATAGGGCGCGACTGCTTTTCGCGCTCAATTTTCAATAACTGGATATTTATGCTTGATTTTCTATGGATACTATTATCATACCCAAAAGCCTAAAATACTGCTATCAGGCTTTTGATACTCTCTGTACACTAGCTAATCATCGCCGCCACGCTGCTGGCTAATCAGGGCGATCGGCAAAGTCTTCCATTGTAGCCTTTGACTAAGCCCATTTTGATTAGCTTCGCCAGATACGGCTTAGCATAATCGGCTACCCTGATCCCTATCGGCAAAAGCTGTTTAACACTCTCGTCCACTTCCGGTCCATTCATTTGCATACCATCATCAGGCAAAGTCGAGAACTCTTGCCGGCTGATAAGTATTTGATAAAGTTTCATCCGCTTCCCCTACCAGTAATGCCCAGGCTTTTGCTCTCTACTACTGCCGAATACCATGGCTGTCCTGCCTGTGATACCGGCGTTTGCTTTTCTTTTGGCTCGTCTGCCAAATTGGATAAGATCTGTACGTTTCTGCCCGAGTAGCTTTTTCGCTGCCGGACGGAAAGTATCGTCTCCTGTAACCATTTACCAGTTCCAATTCCGCCAGCGAGATCTCTTCTTCGCCCAGTTGTCCTTCACATCGGGAAAGCGTTCTTTTTCTCTGACTTCTGTTTTCTGCCAGTGTTGTACAACGGAGTTTGCTGCTGCCGAAGTAACGCTGCTTCCGTCCGCGATCCGTTTAGCGTCGGCACATACTGGATTCACTATGCTCGAACCTTCACGGAGCCATACGGTACCGCTGCCTGTCCCTTGGCACCTGCCAGCGAGATTTCCAGCTGCAAGGGGCTTTTCGTCTGCAAAATAACCAAACATTACTGCTATGATTTTTGACTACAATTTCTTCTTCCCCGGAGAGGTTAGCTGCACCGAGCGTTTAATTTCATCGTCGGATCGATATGCTGACGGACACTTCGCCGTTCTGGCTAACCATGAAAGAACAGGGCTGATCACGCTGACCTTTTGCAAACTCTGCACCGGCAGAAAAAACATTGGCTGCCAAAATACCTAAGTTCTTTTCATATACTGCCTGCACGTCGATTGGTATTTTCCACTCACCCATGCTGCGGCGCTGCGGCACAAGCCCTTAACCTCGCACGCTGATTTTCCGGGAAGCAAGCGTAGCTCATAAAGTGTCATTCACCGGCTTTTTGCCATGATCTGTGCCACATAGTAAAATATGCCCGCTCAATGATATCGGTCTGTACCCTTGGTGTTAATCTGCGACCACGAGCCTTCCGTTTTTGTTTCATTGCCGATAACGTTACCGCTTGCGGAAGTAATGCGATCGACGCCTGCGGCGTGGTGATTGCCCTCTGACTAAGCCAGAGTAACGTCACCTAAACTCTTCTTGTGCCGCCGGATAAGTATCCAGAACCGGCTGGTCATTACTGATAACCTGATTGCTGCTGTCCTTTCCGAATCATTCTGTCTTTCAACAATCGTTTCAATCTGGCGATCATCGCTCGAGGTAATACCGCTTCCTAAAGGCAATGATTTCATCATCAAGAAGAACCATGATTTTTCGCCTTTAAGTCGGTTTCTATACGCCGTGATGCTTTTTCCGCACCGGCTCAGCCAGCTCCAGTCTGCTGTGCTATAGAGGCCGTCTAAGGTTACACCACCGACAAAGTCGCTGCGCATCGTAAACTCTCGCCTATGATCACCGTCGGTCTCTGGCGTTACATCAATCGTTGCCGGATGGCCGGAAGCGGATTGACCGTTGACCAGTAAACCAGCTCATCATTGACCGTAATCCGCATTTAACAGGTAAAAGAGCACCGTTTCGCCTGATTCAGCCCTCAGTTTTCACCACCGTTTCACTGCATTTCAAAGTTTACAAATGCGAGAAGAGTCACATCGCCAGTGCTGCCGCATGATTTTGATGATGCGTTACCCGGTCCATATTAGCAAAACACATGGCTGGCAATATACGGCTCTGTCCATTGCTGCATTTTGCGCAAATCCTCGTATTCACTAAAGCATACCGGGATTGGTTGCATTGCGGACATCGAAAAAGCTATTTTTCTCCATATAGCGACGTGCCAGTGCCGCCATCTTTCGGCTTTTCTCCGCCGGGGCGTTCTATGCCGCTGCATAAAAGCGTTCTGGCGTCTGCGACCATCGTCATGATTTACTTCCTGTTTCCGTGCAGCTGTCTGGATGGCTCCTGCCGGCGGTAATCGGAAATGCCTGTCCGTCAAAAACCAACGGAATAAAGGAATTATCAATCATTCATCACATTTTGATAATCGGATCACGTAATCTCCCAGTGGCTTGCCTTCAGCTTTTGGTTTAAGCCCCGTTAAACCGTGATTAACACCATACCGTAAGCAGTGGTATAAGCGGTATTGCCATGCTGCACAAAAGCTGCCGTCCCGATAAAAACCATCGCCCTTATCTGCATATTGATATACATCACGCAGGGCATCCACCGAATGCTGGATTAACTCCGGATTCTTCGGCATTGATCTAAAAGCATATCCCCAATACAGGTATCTACTCTATTGGCACCAACGCTGGTTTGTTACCGGCATGCCTCCTTGGGATCTACATGTTACAGGCGAAATACGATTTTCGGATTCGGCTGAAAACGGAAGATAGCATTTAAGTAATTCATCCGCACTTCCGGAAAGATCGTCGCATACATGGTTGCAATCATTTCTCCCAGCGGTTTGGCGCTACCGATTTCCATGCCACCGGTTTCCGCTTTTTCCCGCTGGAACGGTTGCCTGCAAACTGATAAAGGGCTCAAACCGTCCTTGATGGTTTGACTACAGCTGAGCGTCATCTTCATGCACTTACCGCCGTAGGATGATGATATGCCCGCAGCAGAAAGTGTCGCGCCATGCATAGGGATTCCGCATATTGTTGGTTGCCGCAGCCTCTCTACCGTCTTTCCGTTTTTATCCTTTTTCAGCGGATACTCGGTAAATACTGCCGTCCGATTCGTGCTGTCTCAGCTTTGCCAAATAGCTGTCGCGATCATCAATCCGCTTAATCATTGCCCTGAATTTGCGGATCAGTTAAATCGTACATGGTCTTTTTAATAGCAAACTTTTCCGAAGCTGATCAATCATCTTCTCCTTCACGTATAAAGCACCGGTGTCAGCCTGATAGAAAAATCTTAACCACCTGCTGATTGTTATTTTGGCTTTCAAATAAAAAGCCGTAGGTTCCATGGGTTTTTCACAATCCGTTACATCAACCGCCATACCAGCCCTGATTGGTAATCTTTAGTTCATGCTAGCGGATCTGCCTCCATTTCGCCGGCTGCTGATAAGTGGTTGCCATCAACGGTTGCGCCGTCCTTTAATCCCATAATTTTTTCGGAATCGGATCCCGTTTGATGTCTTCTTTTGGCATAAAAACGAAGAAACGCACTGTCGGATTTTCAACCCTAACGCTATCGGTATAAAGATATGCCGAATATTCCTGACCGACCAATAAGGTATCGGTCTTATCCCGATTTTTATTCGGTTCTTTTTGGGATTTACATAAAGACTTTTTAACATCGTATCCTGATCCGCATTGTGATTTTTCTGTCAACGTTATCGCAGTATCGACGCATCCACTGGTATCGCTGGAAACGGGTCGGAATAGAACCCCGTTCAGCACTAATCGGGCGATTGCCATGATTGGCGCTGGCGGCTTCATGCAATGCTTCGGTTACCGGATCGCTGACTAAGCGAAGGATCGTAGCATTGGCTATCTTTGCTGTAAAAATAATCAGTAACATCCAGCTCCAGCCATTCATTTTACCTGTTCCGGCAAATGATATCTCCGACTTGACTTCGCCGGAAAAATCCGGACGATTGTCCCTGTCCCAAAGTATCCCAGTAACCGCTCATCCATCACCGAATCAAAGCCAAATACCTGAACGGCGCCCTCGGTTGCTGCATGGCTCTTTAGCTGCGGAACATGCCGTCAAAAACAGCCGCAGCGTTGCTTTTGATTACATCAGAATAATCGTCCTGCGGCAAGGCAAAGCCAATCAGCCCCGCCCGAAGATATTCCTTATTCCTGCATATTTTAATAATCAGCTCATTATTCTTATCCTGTCTTTGTTTTTATTTCTTCCGTCATAAAATGTAACCTTGCGATTAGCAGAATAGGTAACCGCCTCAACCAGTTGCCCTGCAGTAAAGCTAAAGACCAGACAGAGACTGATGACTGCTCCATGAGCCGGATGAGCTCGCTTTCTCCTTTTTGATTTGGTTCTCGTAGTTTGGTTCTCTCTCTTTCCGCAATCAATCCCGACTCGCTGGTTATTTTTCGCACCGCTACGAAAGCATTATCACGAGACGTTTTTCCCTTTGCTGTGGGTATCACCGGCAAGGCGTTTTCCCTTGTGTGCAAAGGCATCCCACAAAGCAGTCCTGTGTGCTGAGCGCATCTCCGCAAAGCCGTTTTCCCTTGTCGGCATAACGCAGCACAGAAAAATTGTTCCCTGCCGGATAGGATGAAATTGTCAAAAGACGTTTCCATTGCCGCTCATCATCGGCATCTACCGCTTAAAGAGCGGTCTCGTTTTAGCCGCACTCGCGGCTTTCTGCCGTCAATCCCCAGAAAATCAAGGTAGTTTCGTTTCTTGCCGGATTTTGTTCAGCAGCGATTGAGCCGTTTGTTCTTTGGTTTCTAGTCGGCTTTTTGTTCCGGAGAAAATAAGCCCTGTACGCATACCTTTGGTTTCCGTCCAATGCTCTCATGATGCATCCATGGCCTGGAATAAAGACTCAGCTCAATCTGCTTACCCTCTCATCTGTACTGTTCAGCATCAACTCATATAGACGCAAATCCGGATCGCTGAAAGCCTAGAAAGCCGCTCTTTGCCGTCTGCTGCAATCATCATAGGCAAGGCCGGTCGACACTTCGCAGAATATCGTTTTGTGCCAGTAATCGTTTGCGATATGCCGTAAAGACATCATAGGCAAAAGGTCTTTTCCTCCAAAAACTCGACAATATGTGCTTGCCGATGATGAATCCGGTAAAAGGATCTTCCAGCCATTTTCTGGTCTGTTCTAAAAACACACGGCTCTGATTAACGCCAATTACATATTACTAGCCGGCTTTTTCGGTGCTTTTCCACTGATCAATCACTGCCTTAGTCAAAACAGCCGGTGGTTTCTCAATCCCCGGCATCCTATGCCGGCGTAGTCTGCCGCGCAGCGAATTTCCAGTTTCGTCCCTATGAGGCACAAAATAGCTATTGCCGTAATCGCAGTGACAAGCCATTTCGGTGCTTGGTATCAAAATATTCAGCCCTTTTATCGTCCGCTTATTGATAAATACCGGTGCGCTGCTGCACTATCCATTCAGCTTTGAAACAGCGTCGTAATACTGCGATGCTCCGCATCACTACTACTGATATCGAACCCAAACGCAAAATCCGGTCACCAAAGAAAAAGCTGGATAAATTAGCCCGATGGCTATCATCGTATGCTATACGGCCCAGCCATACGATCATCGCAAAGATTCCGTTTGCTCCCATCTCAGCCCGCTGGCGAAATGCCTCGTCACGTCAGCAGCATTTCCTCGTAGCCGCAACCTCATCGACGTATAGACCTCAGACCGCAGCTCCGGAAACGGCAGTTCAATCACCGTTGTCCCGGAAAACAGTTCCAGTCAAAGCCCTCGGCGATAACCGCTGAATACAGCGTCGTCGGTCTGCCTTTTCCTAATATTTACAGTACCCATAGCTGATATGAGCGGCCATACTAAACATTGGCAACATAGCTTTCGCCGGCTCCACAAATAGCGATTATGCCCTCAATCTGCCGCCAGCCATTCTCCCCGCCGGTGAAACCCGGCATGCAGCCCAGTTCATCGTCAAATGTCCGTTGGGCGTTGCCTCGCCTGACAGCCCTAGCCGTCAGTTCGGCTATTCTTTTTGCGCGTTAATTTCGCTTTATCTATGCTATCCACCATCGAAAGCGGTCCCTCTAAACGCAGATAAATATTGCCCATTGTTTTGCCCCGACCGCTGATAATTTGCGCCAGTGCCATATAATAAAAATATCGCTGTTTTGAGTGCGTATACTCGCCATCGGCTTTTTCGCGTGTCTGGCAGATAGCGCCGTTGGCCAATGCTTTAGATTACAGTACCAGCGGATCCAATGCGATTTTCGGCAATATCATACGCCCGGGCGACATCTCCCTGGGTTTCCCGCCAGAAAAATAAATCAGGGCGTTCGGCTTTTTAAGCCGTCCAGTCCATATGCCGGATAGTGATTGCAGTGGTGAAACATCGAGCCGTCCGGCTTAAAGTTCCCTCGGCCTTGGCATACTCAATCGAGGCATTCAGCCAGCGGCAAAAACTCAATCAGCTGTCTTTGCCGGTACGCCTTCTCTTTTGCCCAGCAAAAATCACCACTAACATTGCCTGAGAATAGGTATTTGAAAACATCCTATTGATGGAGCATTCTTCGGTCGGACAGTTAATTCTGCCAAGACCGGTAATCCAAATTGTCATCTCCCGCAGTTTATCAAGAGCTGCGGCTTCGCGCTCGATAGCGGACGGCGCACAGATACTGTCAAAGAGCTCTTTTTAATACATAACCATGAGTGATACGTCGTACCTAAACTACTGCCGCCAGGCTAAGCCCTGATCCAGAGTGCTCCATCAGCGTAGTATACTATGATACTTTCTCTAGATTTATCTTTTTGATCCAAAAGGCAAAGATCTAATAAGAGCGAACCGGTTTTACGCATATCTATGCTGATGCCTCCTGCGATCCATTCTTTTCTCTTTGCTCTGGAATAACTCCATTGTATAATTGCTATCAATCAGGCAGCCGGTTAAAACGCCGTCAATTTCCTCCCACCGGTAGCGACGGTACGCGTTCCCGGATCTCATAGCCTCAGCATTTTGCCGATTTGCATATTTTTCGGTTAAATGAGTCCATGAGTTGCGTGGTAAATGCATTGTCTTTCTATGTTTCGCGGTACAAATACTTTTTCTTACTCTCTCGTTTCGCTCGGCATTCTTCAAAATGCAGCTGGCTTCCATCCGAGTGCCCACTGGCACCGATATTCAGGTTAATCTCCTGCACCCGCCGGTCCGGTGTCACGGGTGTCTGGGATCTATCTTGGGCATTTAGGCTGCATATCACTGATATAGGCACGCCGAGACCCGGAAACTCGATTTTAAGGCAATCCATCCCTTCTTCCGGTCGTCCAATCATATCCCGCTCATAAATCAGCCACGATGTTCGCCAGCCGCTTCGATTCCAAATGAAAAGGAAACCAGCAACAAGTTTGTCCCGTGAAAAACAAATCGCAGTTCTCCGATTTGCGACCTTTCTTGATAAAATCAAAAACAAGTCTCTCTGGACTGATCTTTTGCCATCTGTAGTAAATGGGTGAAATCAATCTCCTGACGGACTTCTACTACTGCCCCCGGCTCATAATCCATGCAGATACTGTCCCCTTGACATTTGAAATGATTTCGTGCTATCGACCATTTTGCGCCAGCGGATGCACAGCTTTAGTTTCGTTAATAACTCTAGATTCTTCACGATACCCTCGCTTTTGAGAATCCAGCTGTCTCTAACGGCAACGCATCGGCACTTGCCCAAGGCGCAGAAACCTTTGCGTATAAACATTTAAGCAAATGGATATTTATGCTTGATATGCTTGAAAATACTCTCCAGATGCATATCAAGTACAAATATACTTGCCATTTTAGTCAAAGAGGCAAACAGACAAATCCATTGCTCTCCTTGCCAGAAAACCTGTTATGTAGCAAAAGCCACATAACATCTTCCTTCATTCCTTTATTTACCGCAAACTATTTTGCGACGTTTTCATATAGCGGTGGGCTAAGTCTGCCTGCTGGATTTGAATGAGCTTCGCCATACCAAAGTTATCCAAAGCCGTCTTATAAGCTTCATATCCAGCTTCCCACATCTTCCGAACCAAGCAACCATTTTGAGCGGTTTCTACCTTTAAGTTTCAATCGCCGTCATAAGCTCCGACAAACGAGCGTTTTCTTCATCGGTGTATTGCAAGGTCGGGAACTGCGGACCAAAGTATTTGTTATCAACATACATCCTGAACTCCGGCTAAAAGCGTCTTTTGTTCATCAACTGCTTTTCATAATCAAAGTCCTGTTGTACGCCAATGGTCATCTGGCAACGAAGTTTCTCAAATTAACAACCGGATCGCCATTCTTTAAGATTTCTTCCCTTAAATACCGGCTTACCGTCAACCATCGTGTAGGGTTTCACCCTCAACACCAAAGTTGTAAGCGACGACCTTCTTCAGTAAAGAAGAAATCAAAAGATTTCTAGTTGCGACGGATCAGGTTACTGGTAGCAATACAACCACACCCAGGTGGAGCTGACTGCGAACCGTCTTTCGTAAACTTTGCCATTGATGTCTGCCGGCGAACGACACACAGCAGTTGAATCTTCGGCATTCCCTTCGTTGCTGTTGTACTGAAGTGCTAGCAAAACGAGTCATCGCGTCATACCGCCCTACAGTTTTCCTTAAGCAATACATCACGAGCAGTCTTACCACGAGTACCTCATTCTTGGTCAATTAAGCCTTCCTTGTACCATTGTGCCAAGTTCTTCTAAGCTCCTTTGTGCTCGGCTCATACGGACCATACTGCCTCTGCCATCTTCTGTACAGATTTCCTTTGCTCCCCAAAGTTGACAAAGTCAGCAATACGGTCTTCGGACTGGAACTCTGTTAAAGTACGGGTTTCCATCAACCTTTCTGCCGTTACCGTTCGGATCTTTTTCTCTCGAAATGCTAACAAAACATCATGCAACTCTTGCAGCATTCGTCAGTTCCTTTAATCCCAGCTTATCCAACCAGTCTTTCCGGATATCCAGCCTTGTGCAGCATCGCCGTCCGAATATGGGAATGCTATAAATGTGTCCGTCACTGGCCGGTTACATGGTTTTTGATTTCCGGATGTGCTTCAGGCTTGGATATGCGGTGCACCTCTCCATCAATTCATCTAAAAGCTACGAAAGCGCCTTGCTGTGCAATTCACCACGGGTCGGGCATTGTCCCAGCAAACGATGTCTGCTAACACCGGATCCTTGCCATCGAGTGTAAAAGCTCTTTGTTACTGAAGAAGACTGCGAGTACTATAACCGGTTAAAGTGTTGTAATTTCACGCTTTCATAACTGGAGCTATCATCGTTTTGTACAGCTCATGCTAGAAATGAAAAGCTTAATTTCAGCGGTTTTTCACTTGCTAATATCTTGCGCTTCTTCTTTCTTTTCACCCTCTTTGTTTTCCGAGCTTCTTTCTCTCTCTACTGCAGCGTTGTCCTGCTTTTTCTCCTGCTTCGTACAGCAGTAACTGTAGCTAGCATTGCCAAAGTTAAAAGCAAACTTAATAAACGTTTCATTAGTGCCTCCTTTTATTTGTGCTTCTTGTTTCAGCCGTCTGCGCTAATCGGAAACCGTTTTCCATTTCAGCCGCAGAAAGCTTATATTAAGATTAGGAAATCTAAATCCCGCTACCTTTTCATCAGGAATCCGGTCTGCCGGTGCAGGCTTTCGCCTATTGACTGCTCCTAGAGCATACCCTCTACAAATACTTTGCGAATGTAGAGGTAAACAATCATCATCGGAACAACCGAAATGACAATCGTCGAATAAATCAGCGTTTCTGTTGAAATCGTGCCTCGATATCTAAATCCTGGATTCTTCGACAATCTTGTTTTCACAATCATTTTTAAGCATAACCTGTAACGGTATCTTGCTGTTATCCGCAGCATATCATATTCCAGAAGTAACCGTTCCAGCGGGTAACCGCATAAAACAGACCAATCGTCGCCAGCCCCGCCAGCAGACAGCGGCATATAAATCTTCATCAAAATGTAAAACTCTGACGCTCCGTCTACCTTAGCCGCTTCTTCTAAGGACTCCGGAAATGGACTTAAAGAAAGTCCGCAGCAAAATCATATTAAAGCGTCATCGTCAAACGCAATTAAAATGACTGTCCGAGTATTTATCAGATTTAAGTCGACAATATTTAAGTAAAAACGGAATCATACCCGCCTGAAACCACATCGTAGCTACAAAGAAAATCGTCCAGCCCTTTAGTCCGGGCAGCCGCTTTTTGGACAGCGGATAAGCTGCCGATGCAGTGAAAATAATATTCACCAGGTTCCTACGATGGTATACGAGTTCGCATAACCAATCCAAAATATCCTTGTTTTCTATAATCTTTTATAAGCATCGAGTCATCTCCTTGGGGCAAGAGCAGCACCTTTGCGCTAATGACTGCATCCGGCGAGCCTCAGCGATGCCGAAAATACATAAATCAAGGGATACACGGTAATAAAGCCAATTAGCACCAGCGGAATATAGTTAACCACCGAAGCGAACTTTTTCGCCTTTACTTTTGCTTAAATTCATTTTCGCCCTCCTTACCATATAACGATGTGCCGGACAGTTTTTACTGACTCGATTGGCAAAATATTACTGAGATAACGGAAACAACCGCATTGAACAAAACCAACCGCGCCGTGTAGCTATATTGTATGCTCGCAAGCCCATCCGGTAAACGTAGGTACTGAGTTACGTCCGCCGTTTCGCTGGTTGCCGGTTGATACAAGAGGATAATGCCTCATAACCGACAGACAGCTACTACCGATTTTAACACCAACAATACTACGATAGTCGGCATAATACCCGGAATGAGTGCCACGTTTCGCTAAACTTAGTGGCACCATCTACGCATGCTGCCTCGTAAAGATTCGGATCAATACCCGATGAGCCGCTATAAACGATGAGCACTAAAAGCCCGCCCTCTTTCCAAATATTCATGGTAATAAAAATTGTCCGGAAATATTCTTCTTTACTAAGAAATGAATCTCCGCCCAGTTTTTCAATCAGGATATTAACCAATCCGCTGGTCGGCGATGAAAGTTGATTACAATTCCGGCGATAACCACAATCGAAATAAAAGTGCGGTAAAATAGGTAGCGTTTGAACTCGTCTTTTTAAAGTAAATATTTTTACTTCATTTAACATCAGCGCCAGTAAAATCGGAATCGGAGAAATCAAAACAGCAAACCATAAACATCGATTAATGAAAGCTATTTTTAAGTTTCTCAAAAATAAGGACTATTTAAAGGTCATGAAATGTCGAGACCCAACCCAGGACTTTTCGCCATACCGGCAAAGATTTTATAATCCTTAAACGCACTTGTAATCCCACATCGGTTTTATACATAAAAAGATATAGAACAAAATTGCCGGTATCATAATCACATATAATTGCCAGTGCTTAAAATATTTCGCAGCCCTTTTTGTAGTCCGCTTTTCAGCTTGCATGGCCCTCACAGCTTTTACAGCTTTGGGGCGAACTCTGATTCTTTCCATCGCCAAACCTTTCCCTTTTGCTCCTTTCAGTTTCTATCTTAAAAATATCGTCATACGGACCAAACTCCATTATCAAAATTAGCATCCCATCTTCATCAATTCATCACCATTTTTCAACTATCGGTTTCAAATTTTTCAACTTTTTTGTCGCACTCTCTTTTTTGAGTAAAAATGCTCCTTGCTATGACCAGGCTCCACTCGCCTTTGTGCCAGTCTTTTTGCAAGGAGCTTATTCTTTTCTATGATTTTAGATGTCATTCCTGTTCTTCCTTACTCACTATGGATGGATTCCAAAGATAGCGACCAGAGCGTTTCTCCCCTGTATATTTTTGAACAGTCTACAGAAAGCTATTGACACTATTAAACCCGGACCGCCCTCGGATAACTCCTTTATTCTTAATGGTTTGGTTTCTTTTCATAATTTCCTTTGCCTGTTCAATTTTGAAACGATTAAGATAATCCTCAAAATGGTCTTATACTCTTTTTGAACAGCATACTGACACAAAGTCGGCGTAATAGAGAACGCCTCCGCCACATCATTTGAAATATCGGTTTGATAATTAGCGTGAATATACTCTAACAGCCGCAAAGCCAGTCGATCCTCCGGATAACCTCCGGATTTTCATCTTCGATTTTTCCAGCAGTGTTTGAAAGCTAAGCTATGCACTTTTGGCTCAGAAATTACTCTTCCCCATCGGATGTTTTTAATTCCAAATAAAGAATGGTTCCCTCGCCATAGACATCTTCTGCAGTTTTTCATGCTGGTTCAGCAGGCGGTTAATGGTTGCAATGATTGCCAGCGTCAGGAGCGAACTATTTTCCGCAGTCATTTCATGCCGTTTAGAAAGTTTTGGTTTTAAAATATGATCCAGTAGCAGGTGGGTTTCTTCTTCCTTTCTCTGCTCGACATAATTCATCAAACTCTTCCACATCCAGCGGATAACAATATGTAACCTGGCCAACCTGCAGCTTTGATTATAGGGCGTCAGCTTATTTTTCGGCAAGCTCCGGTAATTTAAAGCCTCAATCACCGAACTGTAGCTTTCTTCCAAATCGCAAAGCCTTCGCTGCCAGCTCTGATATCGCCAGCACCTGAACTCCATAATCTTTCCTAAGCTTTCCAGCAGCTCTTCATATCTGCTTTTCGATTTCCATATTCTCTCTCCGGAAAAAGCACTGCCAAGCGTTTCTCTTTTCCATCTCTACCATCTCACACCTGCCGTTTTGACGACTTAACATCTCAGCATAAAGCGTAGTAATTCGGCGCCAAATCTTGCCTAAGTTTTGCTCTGGAAAAACTGCTCGCCCATTGCGTATAGTTGATATGCTCTGCCAATATCAGACAAAATGGCCCTTCAAAGTCCGTCAGTCCATATTTCGCCATCTTTTCACTCAATATCATGTTTTCATCCGATAAACCGTAGAACAACCATCCGCAAAAACTTCATTTTTAACGGTTTACTATTTTCCCGAATAATCTGTTCCAGTTCCTGCCGGGTCCGGTTCATCTTTTCTGATGCTGTCCGAATCAAAGCGAACTCATCGCTTCCGCTAACCTGATAATCCTCCTGTAATTGATTGACAACCGATAAAAACGGCTGGTAAAATGCGGCGACTGATTAAGTAAGCCCTACTGCGCCAAAACAAATAAGTGCCAGATAAATCCAGCCAAACTCCGCCATAATCTCTGCCCCACATTTCACCAAAGCTGGATGCCTCGGCAATATATAGTGCAGTTCTAAGTCCCTCGCCAATGGGATATTGATACGTAAATATCCCTTAGGAATATCTCCCAAAGAGTCAACGGCACTGTGTTCTGCAAGTATCTTGTCCCACTGTTCTTTTGTCAATCCCATAATTGCAGGGATAGTGAGTGCCCGTTCACCGGAACTCACAATCAATCCGCCATTGCCCCATTCATCAATATCCGGAAACAGTTCTTTTTCCGGATAGGAAAAATAAGAGCAGCATTTCCAAATTGCCGAAAAGCCTTTGTGCCTCATAATGGTAAATCCACATCACCGGATACATTATAAAAATACCATTCCTGACAATCACCGGTCTGGTGCCATTTTGTCCGGAAAATATGATCGCCAGTCCGCATCATTTTGAAACGGAAAATCCATTTGCTCGTAAAAACGTTCCTTGCTCAATGTACCGGTCGGCGTAGATGAGCATCCGGAGTGGTCGCTATCGCCAGAAAAAGTTTAACCGGCTACAAGGGCGATAGTGTCTGCTGAATACTGCTGTAGAGCCTAGTCAGATTGTAATAATCCACCCTTTTCTCAGCAAAAGGTTTGCATTTCATTGCTGCTAAAAATCTGGCGAAACGTTAAATGCCATCTCTAATGCAGTGTCTGCTGCTTTGGCGTACTGCTGCAGCTCATTTTGAACATCTGCCCGTTTGCCAATATATTTTTAGCACCCATAAAAATAAACCTATAAAGATCAGCGTATACACACAAACGATGCCCATATAGGTTAAAAACAATTTCTTATAAAACTTGCGGCTATGCATCTTGCCACCTCAATTCTATTCAATTTCTTCAATAAATTGAACGCCGTCAATCTTCTGCCATGATGGATAATATCCTCATGACTTCTTTTTGACTCCCGAACGGAGCAAAAGAATAATTGTTGTAATATCAATATTTAGCTTGCTCCGTTTGATTTGTACATCCAGCACATCATAATGATTATTCCGGCTAAACTCAACCAAATCACTAATCGAGTTTATTCTGATTCATATTCGATATATGAGGCGAATAATCCGAGAACTCACTCAATAAATAATTTTCCAGCGTCTGCAGCAGGAGTTTATCAGCAGCACTGCCAAAGGCCAATCACCGCCAATTCACTAAAAAGCCCACACCCAACCGCCAGACCAAGACTGCCGCCGTCCATGCTGGCGACCGTCGTAATAGCCTGCTGACCTGATTTTATTGGCATTGGTAATAATCATGACCACCGCCTAAAAACCGATGCCGCTAACTACCTGTGTCCCCAGCCGAACGGGATCAGACACGTTTAGGTAACGACATACATATTGGTCGCCATTACCACCATAGAGCCAAAGCAGACCAGCATAAAGGGATTTATCGAAAGCTCGCCGGCCGCCGTTTGCGACCAGTTCAATTCCCAGTACACCGCCAATTAAGAGGGCTAAAACGGCTTTAATCAGGAGCGCCTGCATACTGATTCCACGCAAATTTTTCATAAAATAAATTCATACAATTCCCCACATCCCTATGAAAGTACTTTGCTCCAAGCAAATAAAATCGATATGTTATGAAGCGCTTGCTCCGCAAGCCCCGGTGCATCTCGCATCGCCTCGCGACGTTGCTCATGCACCCAGCAAATCAAATGCCCATATTTTGGGGGCAGCTGAGCTTGCGGGCTTTCCTATGAAAGCACCCGCTATGGAGTCAATCACACCGCACCTTATGTTATGAAAAGCGCTTGCTCCGCAAAGCGGCGCATTCGCATCGCCTCACGGCGATGCTGCATGCGCCTAGACAAATCAAATGCCTATATTTTGGGGCAAGCGAGCTTGCGGGCTTTCCTATGAAAGCACCTGCTAGTATGTCAATACACCGCACCTTATGTTATGTAAGCGCCGCTCGCAGCTCGCGCATTCGCATCGCCTTCGGCGATTGCTCATGCGACCTAGCAAATCAAATGCTCATTTTTGGGGCAAGCAGCTCTTGCGGGCTTTCCCATGAAAGCACCTGCTATATGGCAATGCACCGCACCTTATGTTATGAGCGCTCTGTTCAAGCTCGGTGCATCTGCATCGCCTTTCGGCGATTGCTCATCACCTAGCAAATCAACAAATGCCTCATATTTTGGGGCACAAGTCGCCCCAAAATATAGCACGCTTGATTTGCTTGCAACAAAAAGCAGCTCTTTTTGGTAGAAGCTGCAGAGAAACGTTCCTGATGTGATTCGAACGCACGGCCTTTCGCTCGGAGGCGAACGCTCTATCCAGCTGAGCTAGGAACTTATTTAATTGTTACAGTCTTATCAAAGTATATTTCATTTTCAGCAATGAAAGTCTTACTTATGCTGTAACTGCTTAGGGATCTTTAACATTTCTACATGATAATCTGACAACACTTATTATAATACAAAATCGTCGATTTGAAAAGGATCTATGATTATTTTTAATTTTATTCTCAGCAATCGGCGAAAAGGCTTTTCCCATAACGAATCCGCATGTTTTAAGAAAAGCATAATACGAGCCTTCCCATAAAATAAGCGTCACAAATCAATATGCCAAAATAGACCCAAAGTAACCTCATGATATATCATTCTGGAAATCAAACAGCAAAAGCTCTTTGCCGGCTGTGGCGGCCTTTACTTACGCCAAAATCCCGCCCGATAATCCCTCGGCAAAGAGCTTTTTCTTTTAGAAATATTACCTGTTTTCGGTTATCCTTTCTATATTCTCATCTTATTTAAGCTAGAATTCCATTGGGAGTAGGTAGGATACTCTAACACTTCCAGCTCGATCCATCGTTACGACACCGACCGGCGCCCGCAATACGCCTCGGAATTCGGTTGACAATTGTAGCGCAGGTATGCTCTACGGCTGCCGGTTTTACTCACATGAAATCTCGTATTCGGCTCGCCGCTAATCTTCCAATCGCATATATCGCCATCGTTCTGGTCCGTAAACCCACTGATACACTTTGGTCTTCAATCACCGGTCCTTGAAGGTTTTCGGTCGTTACTACCGCCGCCACACCGATGCAGCCGTTCTGCGGGATTTCTTCACGTAAGGTTGAAGAGAACAGCGGCCCGTCATGGAGATACGGCTCACAGCGCTAGGTCTGACGATTTAATCGTCCAGCTCATGCGAGATGCCAGTGCCCTCGTCTGAGTTCCAGACATAAGACGGCTCTCAATACTTCCGGATGTGCAATCTGCTTTTCAAACTCTTCCGGCGTCAAGCCAACACCATGCGCTTTTGCCAGTGCCAAGCCATAATCTTCAACATTGTAGCTGATAGCCCCTCGATTTTATCAATTCTATGGCAACCGCCGGCAACTAAAGCCGACCATATTTGACCCAGAAAATATCTCTCAGTACCGCTACCAACAAAGGTGCAGCCGTTTTTCCTCGCAGTTACATCCAAAAGATCTCGTTCTTGCCGGATCCGTCGTCCAAGAGTATGTGGATTCTTCATAGGTTGTGATTACGCTGATACCTCTGGCATAAGCATTCTATGAAATGGCTCAAAGCAATCACTGACCAAACTAAACAAAGTAACAATCGCAATATCCGGATCCGTATTATCTAAGACTTCGTCTGCGTTATTAGCATCAGCACACCGGTCTTAAAACCAAATCCCCGCATAATCACCGATATCCATGCCTACAATTGCCGGATTGTTATCAATCGCTCCAACTACCTCGGGCAAACCGGTTTCATACAAATAGCGCAAAACATAGCTTACTCATCTTACCAGACAGCTGTATTGTACTACCTCATCTTCTCCATCACGCACACCTCCTGTGAGAAAATTGTTATTTTTCGACAATATCAGCATAAACTCTCCCGTATAGTGAGAGTCAAGTCTATTTTTATTAAACTTTATTTTATTCTGCTTACTTCTTTCAATAATGCTAAAAATCTTGCTTTTCCAAAGAAAGAAAAGAAAAGCACTCCCTTTATAAATCGCTCCTCAAAAATCTGTTAGAGTTTAGACAATCCCCAAATCCATCTCCTGAATTGACATTACTACTTTTTGAAGTTAATCGGCACTCTGCAAGCGCAAAAACATCGAGCGTTTGCTACAGTCAAACACATTAAACTCCGTCAGCACCTCGCAACATAATCGCCGCCAATTTCATACCCCTGCTCGACAATGATTTAAAAGTCTTTTTCTGCCTGTCCTTGCTCCGATTCAAAATCGCCGGCATAAATACAGGCATACATACCGCTTTCCATCGTTTCGCTTTCCGCCTTTAGCGGAAAAATGCTCGTCCATAAATACAAAGATTTTTATGCGACACGAAGTTTTAAGCGGCAGTTCTCCTGCGTCAAAAAGTTCCGGCATTGCAATAATAACCGGCGGAATATACAGCGCCAGCAGCTCCTCTTTTAGCTGCTCCAGCACCAGCTCATAGGTATCAATGCTTTCCTCATAAAAATTGATGGACGTATCCATGGCGTAGATTTGGCGCTCCCTGATATATTCCAGCGTGATGGTTCCGGGTGCCGGCGATTTTTGTAGCGCCTCAATACTGCTGATGGTTCTTTCAATAGCGTCCCGCTTGATTTTTAGCTCCTCCATCTCTTGCAGTGTCTGCTGCCTTTTATGAATCAGCATTGCCTCAATCTGGTTGAGGTTTTTCCGAGTCCAGCACTTCCTAATTTCCCGCAATCCCATTCCCAGCTCTTTCATATACTGGAATCATATCAAGCCTTGTATCTCTGCTTGATATCATAATAGCGATAGCGAACTGTCCGATCCGGTATAATAGGGCGTCAATAGCCCCAATTCATCATAAAATCGCAGTGTTGGAACGGTTTGTTTTATTAAGACGTGCCATATCAGCGATGCTTAAATATTTCCATTCATTCCAGCCTCCTGAAAATAGTATCCTGTTAAAATATCGTGTTTGCCTATGCTTCGCCGATTTTTCTCCACTTAGCTATTGCGTTTCTCTAAGTCCACCTATAGCTTTAGATGATTTAGTTTGATATTCATTATCATCTGGTGTATAATACCAGATGATAAGAGATAAAACCATTTATGTGCTTTCCCAAAAAGTCCGGTTGTAGCGTCTAAATGCCGTCTGCCATGGGAAAGGAAAACCCTCGAAAGGAGAACCCATGAAACCCATGCGCTGGCAAGAGATGCCCAATTTTGAAATATACAGTGATCAGCTTTTGACCATTGTCAATCAGCAGCTTTCCTTTTTCCGATTGAAGTGACCAATTCCATGGTGAATAATTATGTCAAGCAAAAAGTTATGCCAGTTGCCGGTCAAGAAAAAAATACCAAAAAGACTCTATATTGCTATGTTAATCGTTTTAAGCCTGTTAAAAACCGCTTTTTCGCTTGACGAAATCAATCAATATTTTCAAAAATTATACCGCCGCCACAGACTATGACCGGTTTTGCGAGCGATTGGAAAGCTTATGGAATAGCAATGCTCCCGCACCGTCCTTACCCGCCGATGCCACCGAGCTTCTCTTATTACCGTTATCAGCAAACAAAAAGGGCTCTATCCCTCATGACCAAGAAAGGAAGGAACGAATGAAAACACCTATCCACCGCCGAAAAAGCTCACTATTTCGCACCTGATTGCGCTCTCATTGGCATTTTATTTCTTTGCCTGCTCCTCATCTTTTAAAGCGTGATAGCGCTGCCGCCATTGCTGGATATAGTATTTATGGCGCTTGCTTTATTCTGCTTTTTCTATGAGTACCGTTTACCACCGTATGACGCTACCCTCCCTAAAAAGTTCTTTCGGGCATTTGACCATATCTCTATTTATCTGTTTATTGCCGGCACCTATACGCCAATCATTATTTTAGGGGCTAAAAAGCTCCCTGCGCTGGGTGTTTTTGGCACTTATCTGGGCAGCTGCGATTGCCGGTATGGTATTTAAGATTATTTCTACGGCAAGTACAATCAGTACAGGATTTTTCCGTCATCTTATACCTTTTGATGGGCTGGCTGTCCGTCCTGATTATTGCTCGCTGTACAAAAACACCTCGCTGGCACTTATTCTTTGGCTAGGTGCTGGGCGGAGCTTTTTATAGCATAGGAACTTACTTTTACATAGGATACCAAGCATAAATATTCGCATTTTGTCTGGCATATTTTTGTCCTGATTGCAGCGATTTTTCACTTTATTGCTATCTTTCTGCTGCAAGGATAAGTGGCTCCGGTGCGGGCTATAAAATATTTTAGAAAACAAATCCTATCAAACAAAGGAAAGCTCAGATATTCTCCGCTTTCCTTTGTTCCTTTCTGTGTAAGCTCTTTATTTCTGATGGTCAGCTTCTATTTCTCCCCAAAAATAAGCTTACCTAACTCCGCCGCAAACATTGGCAAAACAGCCAACGCAATGCGTACAATAGCTGAACGCCGGATAACGGCACACAACCGAAGATGTTATTTAAGCCCGGGCACATACAGCACCAGCAAGAGCAAAGCCTACGCCAGTGCGGATAAGTTCAAATACCGATTCCCCAGCACCGCCATCTGCCATAGATTTTTCTTTTTCCGAGCGAGCACTGTAAGCTCGCAGCATTTCGCCCAAAATCAAAGTGGTAAAGCAAAACGTACTGCCCAATTGTGCTCCGCCTCAAATACGTCCCCAATCGGTAGCTGAATAACGTCGCCGCCGCCAGACCAATCGACTGAATAATCAGTGCTCTGGTCATTGCTTTATCTAAGAGCGGGGCATCCCTTTGCTCTCGGCATTTCCTGCATAATTCCCGGCTCGCCTTTTTCTAAGCTTCCAGCGCAAACGCCGGAAAACGAATCCGTCAGCAGATTGATCCACAAAATCTGTGTGGCAGATAAAGGCGTCCCCCAGTTTAAAATCATTGCCACAAAAATAATCAAAATCTCACCGATATTACAAGACAGCAAAAAGTTCACTAATTTCCGGATATTGCTGTAGATAATTCTGCCTTCTTCTACCGCTGCTACGATACTGGCAAAAGTTGTCATCGGTCAAAATCATATTGGCAGCCTCTTTGCTGACATCGGTGCCGGTAATTCCCATAGCAATTCCGATATCGGCTTTCTGAGCGCCGGTGCGTCATTGACGCCGTCGCCGGTCATCGCCGCCACTAAGCCGTTTGCCTGAATCGCTTCTACACTCTCACCTTATGCTCCGGAGAAACCCGAGCAAAAACATTGGTGCGCATTACGGTATCTTTCTAGCTCTTCAGCCGTTAAATCATTGATTTTGCCCCTCCAGCGCCTGATCCTCATGCTCGATAATCCCCAGTTCTTTTTCAATCGCCGTAGCCGTAATTAAGTCGATCGCCCGTAATCATTACCGCCCGAATTCCCTGCCGTCTTAGCGACCGCTACGGGCTGCCTAGCCTCTTCTCTCGGCGGATCAACTCATGCCGCTAAAGCCAACAAAAATCAAATCCTTTTCATTTTCTTCCGGTGCAGCGTTCTGGTGCTACTTCCTGATAAGCATACCCTAACACCCGCAGTGCTTTTTGGGCATATGCCATATTTTTGCGCCAAAACAGCCTCTTTTGCGCCTCGCTAAAGGTCTGCGCCTGCCGGCGTTTCTATCTGCGAAGTGCGGGCAAGCAGCTGATCCGGTGCTCTTTGGTTAATAAATACGTCTTTTCCGTCAATCTTTACGCATCGTTGACATCAGCTGCGGTCAGAGTCAAACGGAAACTCTCCTATTCTGGGATAATTCTTTTATTTAGATCCAGTGCAGGAAAAACCGGCTTTATTGGCTAACGCAATCAATGCCCCCTCCGTCGGATCTCCAATCACATCGTCATTTTCAATTTTGGCGTCATTGCACAACCGCAACCCAGAAACAGCCACCCCAAGGCAGCATTTTCTTCGATTGCTGCTTTTTGCCCGTCTGCTGTTACAATCTCACCATTTGCCGAATAGCCGCTGCCGGTTACGGTAAAAATCGTTTGTCCGTCAAATAAGCTGACAACGGTCATCTTATTTTTGCGTCAGTACCGGTCTTATCCGAACATATGACCGAAGTCGATCCCAGCGTTTCTGCCGCACTAGCTGTTTCATGATGGTGCGCTTGACCATTCTGGTCATACCCATCGCTAAAACAACCGTTACTACCGCCGGTAAGCTCCTCCGGAATCGCTGCTACCGCTAATGCAACCGCCGTCATAAAATCTCCAGCGGTGCTGTTTTTGCAGCAATCCCAAAACAAAAATAACCGCCGCAATCGCCAACAAATAATGCCCATTACTTTCCAAAATCAGCTAAAGCTTTTTTGCAGAGGGCGTCTTTTTCTTCTTCGGACTGATTTAGAGCCGAGCAATATGACCAATCTCCGTATCCATACCGGTACCGACCACCACTGCTTTTCCCCTGCCATAAGTAACAATCGTGCTCATATAAGCCATATTAAAGCGATCGCCCAAGGGCGCTCCCTCGCTGATTGCCTGTCCGCAATGTTTTTCTCGCCGGTACGGATTCTCCGGTTGAGTGCCGATTCGTCAATCTTTAAGTTGATACTCTCCAGCAAGTACACATCTGCCGGTACATAGTCGCCGGTTTCTAACAGGACAACATCGCCCGGTATCAGCTCCGTCGATGCCACTTCCATATTCCTGCCGGCTCGGATTACTTTCGCCCGAGGGAGGACATTTGCCGCAGAGACAGCTAATGCCTGACCGGCTTTATTTTCCTGATAAGTACCAGCGCCGCATTTAAGACCACAATCGCCATAATAATGACGCCCTCAACCATTCGCCCAAAACGATAGACAAAACGGCAGCAATCAGTAAAATCAGGATCATCACGTCCTTAAACTGCTCCAGCAAAAATCTGCCAAACACTTTTTCCGGCTTTTTCTTCCAGCTTATTCTCGCCGTATTTCGTCAGCCGGTCTTTCGCCTCCGTCTCGCTCAAGCCGCTTTCTTTATCGACCGAAAGCTCGGCTACACACTTCCTGTTCTGTTCTAGTATATGCATTTTTCAAAGAAATATGCCTCTCTTTCCCATTTTTATCCATCGTTTTCTACTTGTAAATAAGTTTCCTTCGCCTTTATTTTCTATCCGCAAATTACCCTAATTTCATTTAGGTGAAGTATAACATCTTGCTTAATTCTTTGTAAGGAAAAAATTAGGTGAGTTCATCACCTAATTTTTCTTGTCCTATTCTGTTTTAAAACCTATTGATACAGCGGATATCTCGCTGTAATCTCTGCCGTCATTTGCTTTGCTCTATCTTTATTGCCTTCAAAGTCGGTCAGCACCAACCAAATAATCTCGGCGATTTGATCCATATCCGCTTCTTTTAATCCCCGAGTCGTTGCCGCCGGCGTGCCTAAGCGAACTCCGCTGGTAACAAACGGACTTTCGGATCAAAGGGAATGGCATTCTTGTTACAGGTAATATTGACTTCGTCCAAATGCTTTTTCTACGATCCTTACCGGTTTGATGAAAAACTACGCAAATCCACCAAAAATCAAATGATTGTCCGTTCCGCCGGAAACCATATCAATTCCCCGATTTTTAAGCCCTCTGCCAGTGCCTTGGCATTTTTAATAATTTGCTTTTTGATATTCCGCAAACTCCGGACGCATTGCCTCTAAAAAGCAAACCGCTTTGGCAGCAATACATGCATAAGGGTCCCCTCAGATTCCGGGAAATAACGCCTCATCAATTGCTTTGCCGTATTTTTTCCTTGCATAAAATAAGTCCCCCTCTCGGTCCTCGCAGCGTCTTAGTGTGGTTGTCGTAACCACATCGCGCCTACGGAACCGGACTCGGGTGCAGCCCTGCCGCCACTAAGCCGGGCAATATGCGCCATATCCACCATTAAACAGCCCCCTACCTCATCGGCAATTTGCCGGAATCTGGCAAAAGTCAATCGTGCGGGCATACGCACTGGCTCCGGCTAAAATCAGCTTGGGCTTATGCTCCAGTGCAATTTGCCGGCACAAATCATAATCAATACAGCGGTTTCATCTCATGATAGGGGCACAATATGATAATGCTTGCCGGAAAAGTTGACCGGACTTCCATAGTGTCAAATGACCGCCGATGGGCAAGGTTCATTCCATGAGTTGTATCTCCCACCTCCAGCAGGGCAAAGAACACAGCCATATTCGCCTGCGCTCCGGAATGCGGGCTGAACATTGGCATATTCTGCGCCAAACAAAGCCTTCGCCCGTTCAATCGCCACTGCCCTGCCAAATCCACATATTGGCAGCCTCCATAATAGCGTCTGCCCGGATAGCCCTCGGCGTACTTATTGGTCAAATGGGCTCCCTCATTGCCTGCATTACTGCCTCCGATACGAAGTTTTTCCGAAGCAATCAGTTCGATATTATTCTGTTGCCTGCCAGCTCCAAATCCATGGCTCTTTGCTATTTCCGGATCCGTATTTCGTAATTTTTCCCCATGAAATCATAGTTTCCTCCTCTTTTATAGCGACTTGCTTTTCCCGCAAAATCGTCAATATTTCACGTGGTGTTACCACAAATGTCCTTACCGGAAAATGCTTGATATTCTAACCGGCAAGCCTATCCGTATATCAATGCTTGAAAGGCGACTGCACAATCACAGTCGCCTTGATTTTAAGTTTTTCGTTAAAGAAATTCTGCTTTTTGAACGGCTGCGAAAGCAACTCTTTAATTTTCGCCTTTTTTCCGCCGGCTTGATGACCTGAATCCCCAGCTCCTTCAGCTGCTTTTTCTTCGACGATATTCGGGGCATCCGACATCGGATCGAAGCGTCCTTGACCTTTGGAAAGGCAATGACCTCCCGAATGGAATCTGCCTTAGCCATTAACATCACCATACGATCAAGACCATACGCCAAACCACCATGGGGCGGTACTCCGTACTGGAAAGCATCCAGTAAAAAGCCGAATCGCTCATACGCCTCTTCTTTGGTAAAGCCCAGCGCCTCAAACATTTTTCCTGCAAATCGATGATAAATCCGCAAGCTCCCGCCGCCCAGCTCATTTCCGTTTAAGCAGATATCATAGGCAACTGCCCGCACTTTTGCCGGATCGGTATCCAGCAGCGGAATATCTTCTTCCATCGGTGTCGTAAACGGGTGATGCTTTGCCATAAAACGGTTTTGCTCCTCGCTCCATTCCAGCAGCGGGAATTCCGTCACCCAAACAAAGTCATACGCATTCTTATCCATATAATTTAGCCGTCTTGCCAGCTCCAGCCGCAGCTCGCCCAGCACATTAAAAGACCACCTCCGGTCGATCCGCTACTACTAAAATCAAGTCGCCGCTTTCCGCCTCGGTCAGTTGCAAGATTTTCTCAATTTCCGCATCGGTTAAAAACTTGGTAAAGGACGATTTGATTTCGTCTTTTCACCGCTAAATATGCCATACCCCTTAGCCCCATGATACTTGCACAGCTCGGTTAAAGCATCTATCTGCTTTCTGGGCAGGTCAGCCATGCCCTTGGCATTGATTGCCCGCACGCTGCCGCCATTTTTATGGTGTCGGCAAACACCGAAAAAGCCGCAGCCCTCTGCCACTTCCGCCAAATCCTTCAGTTCCAAGCCAAAGCGCATATCCGGCTTATCCGAACCAAAAGCGCTCCATCGCCTCTTGATAGGTAATCCGCTTAAAGGAATGGCAATATCCATATCCATTACCTTTTTGAAAAATATATTGGAGCAAACGCTCGTTTAAGTCAATGATATCTTCTTGCGTAACAAAGCTCAGCTCCATATCAATTTGGGTAAACTCCGGCTGGCGATCCGCCCGCAAATCCTCGTCCCGAAAGCATTTGGCACTTGCATATAGCGGTCATAGCCGGACAGCATAAGCAGCTGTAAAAATCTGCGGCGATTGCGGCAGAGCATAAAACATTCCCTGATTGATTCGGCTCGGTACCAGATAATCTCTTGCCTTCCGGTGTAGAGCGAGTCAACATCGGCGTTTCAATCTCCAAAAAGCCTTCTTTGTCTAAGAATCACGAGCCGCTGTCGTTACCTTATGCCGCAGGAACAGGTTCTTTTTGCAGTACCGGCCGGCGCAAGTCCAAATAGCGGTATTTTTAGCGCAAATCCTCTTTGGCATTCACTTCATTTTTCAACATGAAACGGCGGTGTTTCTGCTGATTTAAAGATCCGCAGCGCCGTTGCCTGAATTTCAATTTCACCGGTTTTCAAATTGGGATTGACGCCGCCGTCTCCCCGCCGCTGAACATTGCCGCAAACTGCCACGACAAACTCCGCCCGCAATTTTTCGCCCTTGGCAAAGTCCTCTGCTCCTAAAAACCGTTTCATCTAAAAACACCTGAATTAAACCAGCTGCGATCCCGAACGTCCAAAAATAACACTGCCTAAGTTACGGCGCTTTTGCACCCAGCCCATGAGCTGTTACCTTTTGACCGGCATTTTTGTAGGCTCAAATCTGCTGCATAATGCGTTCTTTTCATGCCTGCCATTGATTCATTCATTTCTTGTTCCTCTCTTTCTGTTACCGCCATTCGGCTTTTTATCTGCAATAATAAATAGCTTTTTAACTTCATTACCGTCAGTCAAAAGCTCTTGACCGCTTTTTAGGCATTCTGCATTTTCCTTTTCTCGCTCTCCTGCCACTTAAGACTTTTTGACGGCTTTTTCCTCTATCCCGTCAAAACCGCATCCGGAATATTTGCCATTTTTCGCCTTTTTAAACTTTTTGACGGCTTTTAATAAATAGCTTTCTAATTCTGCAAGCGGCAGCAAAAATCTCCTGACCGCTTTCCATTTCCTTTACTTTTAGCTGACCGCTCTCTAATTCAGACTCGCCCAGCACAACCGCATACCGAGCACCCAATTTATTGGCATATTTCATTTGTGCCTTAACGGAGCGGGCATTTAAATCCATAACAGCCGAAATATGCTGCTCCCGCAACCGGCTCGTCCACTTCAGCGCTTCTTTCATAGCGGTTTCGCCCATATAACCAATCAGCATCACAAGCCGGCGCACTTGCCTCCGGCGCCAGCTCCGCCTCCAGCGTCAGCAGGCAGCCGCTCGATCCCTACGCCAAAACCAACCGCCGCCGTCGGGACTGCCACCAATCTCACCAACCAGATTGTCATATCTGCCGCCACCACAAATCGTTGACTGAGCGCCGATATCTTCTGACACAAACTCAAACACCGTACCGGTATAATAATCCAGTCCCCGCACAATCTGCGGATCAACTACTAAACAGCACTTCCATTGCCTGCAGCAGCGCCTGAACCGTAGCAAAATGCGCAGCGTCCTGCTCCGTCAGGTAATTTAACATTTGCGGTGCCTCTTTTACCACTTGCTTACAGCCCTCGTCCTTACAATCCAGCACCCGCAAAGGATCCATACGTTGCCGGCAGGTCGGGCAAAGCTGAGCCTCTACCCCTCGCAAAAAGCCAAGAAGCTCTTTTTATAGATAGCAGCCGATTCCGGTCCACCCAAACTGTTTAGATGCAAAACTACTTTTTAAGCCAACTCGCTTTAAGAGCTGATAGCCAAGGGCAATCACTTCGCATCCGCCAGCGGATGCTCCGCACCCAAAAGCTCCACCCCAAACTGATGAAACTGTCTTAACCGTCCTGCCTGCGGCTTTTCGCAGCGAAAAAGCCGGTGTAATATAAAACAGCTTGACCGGCTGAATATCCGCATATAGCTTATTCTCCAGATACGCCCGCACCGTTCCGGCTGTTCCTTCCGGCTTTAAGGTAATGGAACGCCCTTTTTATCTTCAAACGTGTACATTTCCTTTTGCACAACATCCGTTCCTCGCCCATTCCTCGAGCAAAAAGCTCGGTGTGTTCAAACATCGGCGTTCGAAATTCAGAATAACCGTAATCCGCACAAAAGCTGCCGGATGGTATCTTCCAGCGCTCTGGTTCTGTTTAATTTGTCCCGTAAAGGTCATAAGTGCCTCGTGGTGCGTTCGTCAACATTTTTCTTTTTCCTTCCTATTAAAACTCCACATCTTGCTCTGCTATTTGCCGGCACTCAGTCCCGCCGGCGATTATTCGCCAATAAAAATCAACCGCAGACAGGTTCGCAATCGCAACCGCTGCCGATGCCACATAGGTCATAGCGGCTGCCGTTAATACCTTTTTCGCTCCGCCCAGTTCCTCCGGTGCTAAAATATTTTCTTCTCGAATACAAGCAATCGCCCGGTGGACGCATTAATCTCTACCGGCAAAGTAATAAGATAAAAAGAATACCGCCAGCGCAAACAAAATAATGCCCTAATTGAACCAAGAACGAAATACTAAACATCAAACCAAAAATCGCCATCGGCATGCAAGGCTAGAGCCGATATTTGCTACCGGATAACACAGGGGCAGAAGCACCAGCAGTTTATATCCCCGAGCGTGCTGAATGGCATGACCGGATTTCGTGGGCGGCAATCGCCACCGCCGCCAGCGAGCGAGAACCAAACACCCCTCGGAAAGCCGAACCGTTTTTCGACGACGGATCATAGTGATCGGTTAAGGTCCCGCTGACACTGGTTACGTTTACGTCATCAAATTCCATTTTACTCATCAGCCGAGCAGCATCTGCTCCGGTCGTCTCCTCTCGATTTACCGACCTGAGAATACTTCCCGCACCGTCGCCTGGCCTGCCAGACACTGTGCAGTCATCGCCAGCAAAAAGTGCCGGCAATACTAATATTAGATAATAATCCATATAAAGACCATAGCCACCATTCATATTTCTTTCCTTTCCCTGCCTATCTTCCTATACCGGCAGGTGCTTTTCTAAACCAACCAGCTTTTGCTTTTTCTCTCCTTGGCTTTTGATATTTTCCAAACCCCCGAAAAAGCAGCAAAACGCCTGTTTTTTCCTCTTTTCGTGTCTTAAACAACACTAGCTCTCGTAGCGGATTTTCAGTATGCCATAATCGCTTAAAAATTGCAAAACATCAAAATCCGGACGGTCATTCTCCACATTCCTTTATATTTTGCTACCTGCGGTAATCTTTTTTCTATATTTTAAGCGACCAGTCTTGCCGCCGTTTTTCGATTACTCTTTTGTATCCGGCAAAACCGGCTTTCTTTTGATGGCAAAATCCCTTTTCCGACTATGTGCGGAAAGGGATACCCACTACTGCCTGCTACTATACCCGATACGTTTCCAGTATTTTATAAAAGCGCAATCACTTCTTCAAAGTTTTCACCATCCGTCAGTGCGCTGTTTTGCCCAGTGTAAGAGCCAACTTCGAGATCTGCCGTTTTGCCAGTTCCGCATTTTCCGCCGAAGAATCCTAAGCTCCTGCATTTGGTCTGCAACCGTACTTAAATGAATCGCACGTTCTTCCAAATCGACCGCCGACTCCGCCATTTTAATTGCCACATTATCCATTTCGGCTTTGGCGCTTTGATTGTTTTTGAATCGCATGCTGAATCGTGCCGACGCCTTTTTCCAAAATGGTATTCTGCTCGTGAATATCTGCCACCATCGTTTCAATATCACTAAAAAGCTACCGATATTTTCCTTAATCCGGCTGGCGCCTGTTCTCGAGTTTTGTGCCAGTTTTCGAACTTCTTCTGCTACTACCGCAAAGCTCTCGCCCATCTCGCCTGCCCGAGCCGCCTCAATCGAAGCATTCAGTGCCAAAAGATTGGTTTGTGTAAGCAATCTCCGATACAAAGATGCAATCTTCCGTTTCCTTGCCCTTTGCCTTTAGCTGATCACTATTTTTATTTGGTACTCAAACCTTGCCTGCATTTCCGCCAGATCGAGTGGTATCGCTTAGGCTGGCAAAGGACGACGTCGTGCCGTCTGAAGCGCCTTTTCGATATCTACTTTGTTCTCCATCTCTTTTTCGGATAAGTAAATAATCTGGTTCGCACCTCTGTCAGCTCAGAAACATTGCTTTCTGTTTTTGTGATTGAACGGTTGCCTGTGTATATAACTGTCTGTCGCATCAGGTCGGTGATTGTCTGGCTGGTTTCTTCCATGGTCTTTGCAATCACGATTAAATCTGCCGAAAAACGACTGCATTTCGCCGGTCATACTGGATAAATCAATAAAACCCTCTGCAAAGCTTTTCTTATAATCAGCCAGTTTCTGGAACAGATTTTTCGTATTCATCGGCAGTTTTCAATCTGCGACTGGGAACATAGTCTTTTTCGAGTTAAACCCATCACCTCTTCTTTTTACCTGCGTTAGCGGTCTGGTCAGGAAAAAGCTGCCAAGCGCCGCATAGCCCGCTGTCAGCCCTGCCGCTACTAACGGCTCTCTTACCAAAAAAAGCGGTCGGCAGCCCCAATAGCGGCGTAAAAAGCAGCGGCTTAATCGTCTGATTTTTCACAAATCCAAACGACAGTATCTTGGAAAAAGCAAAGTGCTCAGCAGCTCATAACCAAAGCCCAGCTTTTAATACCATTTTGCCGTCCGCCTTATCCAATACCTGAACATCAACCTTTCTTTAAAAATGCTTGTGTCCTCCAATAAGCCCAACAAACTAATCATAGAGATTGCGCTTAGACAAATAGGTTAAGGTTGCTTCCTGCTTGCCGATGATTTTTCATATTCAGCACCGCCAGTTGGAGCCCAGGATTCGTTTTCTAACCACCTGATGAATATCATTTTAAGGAGCATAGGAAGGAAAACATATTGGCTTTTTGAAAAAGATCGGATACATCGCATAAAAAGACTCAATATTACTCTTACCGATGGTTTTTCCACAGATCGGCTTTGGGCATACCATAATTCTGTGCTACCGCCGTCATAATATTCTCCACCATCTGATCAGGAATATCCTCCAGTGGCGAAATTGCCCGATTCGGACTCGACGATACGCTATCTAAAAATCCGGTCAATTTCCTCTCAGAGCTTGTTTAATGTTGTAATCCATATCCGTACAACTGTTCCTTTCATATTCTCTCCTTTCTGGCTTTGCTTTTTATTAATAATTGTCCTCGGTCGGATTAAGTTTTAAGTTCGGGTTTTGCGTCGGGCGGCGTCGTTACATTGCGTGCTGTCGGGCTAAGCCGTTATTGGGTTTTTCGTTTCATTGCTGCCAATTCGAATCAAGTCTGGAAAAGCGTAATTCACATTTTTCCCGTTATTTTCCACTGTAATCGCCTCGGCTCTTGGAGTAATACCCTCCTTGCGAATACTCAGCGTATGCTCACCCGGTGTAATCGCTGTCCGAACCGGAATCACGCCCACTCTTGCCCCATCAATATAAAGCTCCGCTCCCAGCGGCGTTTGTACGTCCAAATACTGAGGTTCCACTTTCATATCAATCTTTACCTGCATAACCACTTGATTCACCGTCAAAGTGCTTTCCCATGGTATCATAACCTTCTTTTTCCGCCTTGAGCTTATGCTGTCCAAAATCCAGCGTAATCTCGGCGTTGGCTAACGCTCATTTTTCTCCATCAATATAAAGCGTTACCCCGTCCTGCACCGTAGTAAATGTTACCTTACCCACCTTCGGTTTAAACTCACCCAAATCAATCACCACGTCTTTTGCCTTCTTCTACAAAGACATCATTGGAATAAGGGTTCATATTGTCTTTTTGAAATGATGATGCGTTTGACTCCCGCTGCCAGTTCAATCCGCATATCCTTTTCCACCGTTCGAATATCCCGATTGCCGATTTCAATCGTACCGCCGACAAAAAGCATCGGCATTTTTAAGAACAAAAAGCCATGCCCCGCCGTAACTTCCATCGACCACACTTCTTTTCTATATCCTCGCAAGGTAACTTCATCCGACGCTGATACTTCCGCCAAAAGAAATGGCTTTTTGCCATTTTTAGCACTCATGAAAAATTGGGATCAAAGCTATATTCATCGCTACCAATGCCGATTTTCTTCTGCTCCGCCGAAATCACCAGCCCCGCCGGATTTTTCTTCTCCACGCTTTACCGGAAATCTGTAGGGCATAGAGATCAAAGCTTTCCGGCTCATATTTTCCTTCCACCAAATAACCGGGGCGTACCTGCGCTGCTGCAATCGGCTCGCCGTACTGGCTTTTGATACTGGTTTGTCCTTTGATTTTAAGCATTAGCTCTTTTTCTTATCCAAATCATACACCGGCAAAAACACCGTCCTCGGTCGGAGCCAGTCGCACCAGTGCAAAAACGCTCACCGTCAATGCTCTCTAGTGCCGGTAACGAGTCGGTACTTGCCATCTCTTGCGGAATCGTATGATTCTGATTATTTTTGGTTTTGCCGGCTTTTTCTATGGACATCGCCCAAATAATCGCAATCGTTACAATCAAACTGCCAAAAGCCGGCAGCGCCGATTGTCAGCATTTTTGTAAGCAAATCTTTTTCATCTTTTCTCCTTCCAAACCCGATATAAGTCCTGAAAATGCCGATACCAAAGCTGCATTTCCTCTGTCATCTGCCACTGGGGAAGATGCCTGACGTTTAGCATCGTGGCACGTTCCTGTTTTTAGCCGGATAAGCACTACCGGTACACTTAAAAATATCTTCTGCCACTACCGTCAAATCTTGCGGATTCGTTAATGCATAAGCATACTCAATCCGCATCAGCTCCCTGCCCTATGCCGTATCCATAAAGGTGCCAGCGCAACTGCTTGTCTGCCGTAAGCAATCGCTAATTCCCATTTTCCTTATTATAATAATAATCACGCAAAAATGCAAATGTTTCCACATTTTTATTGCTGCCTGCTCCATTTTTGCCGTTTGCCATTTTTCTTCCATCGAGTAATTGGCAGCTTGCAAAATCCCCAGCCCCGCATCGGTAAAGCCAAGCTTTGCCGGCAGGTCATATTGCCCTTCATAGGTTTGCCAGCTCAGCATACCAAGAACAAGCCGCTACCGCTTAAAAATAACGAAAGATAGCCACCCATCGCAAAGTGAAATTGCGGCGCTGATTCCTATCCGTAACACCATCTAATCTCGCTGACTCCGGCGAAACCCTCCCATAATAATCTCCACTAACTTTCGTCCGTCCGTTATTGATTTCTTGCCTTGCCGGCTCCGATGTGATTTCCTGATGGCTATTTCTATCCGTAACACTGACTGACTCGCCCTCTGCCCCAATGCATAAAACAACAATCAGCCACAGCAGCAGAAAAACATAGCTAAACCCAAATCAAAATCCCAAAATGCATGCGCCAGTAGTGCCAGCAGCAGACCCCATCTGCCTCGCCTGTCTTTTTGGTTGCTCGCAAAGCTTTGCCCCAAAAACAAAGAATATAGCGTTTTTAAGAGTAACAGGGCAAACAGTACGCCGCTAGAAGTCCTGCGTCCAATAATATCGAAGAAAAAGTTATGAACATATTTCACAAAAGTAAGTCGAACCGGTTTGAAACCGGCGCTGCACCATATAATAGCTCGCCATACTCCCCCACAGATTGTGGCGCAGCATCGCTATACTATCTTTATAATAAAGAAGTCTGGTCTGCCATTCCGATGCTCCCAGTCCCTCGTTGAAACGACCGCTCTCGAGCTTAGGAATAAAGCCAGTCCGCCTGCCGCCAGTGCCGCCATAAAAAGAAACCAGCCACAATTTCTCTTTTGATCCAAAACCGAAAAACTTTCCAGTCGGTTTTCCCCCTCTTGACAAGCGATTGTCTCTCCAGCCTACTCGTCTCTCGCCCTTGCTGCTTTGATTTTTCTCTTGATAGGCTATGAGAAAACCGCTCTATTACACTAACAAGCCATAAAAAGCAAGGCAATCAGCCATGCGGTACGGCTGCCCGATAGTCCCAAACTCAAGCCCGGCTATCAGCACAAAAACCAAGGCTTTCTCCGGCATAAATCGCATAAAAATCCCGCCAGTAGGGAAAGCAGAGCATTAACATTGGCATACTGTAAAAAGCCGGTAAACCGTCCCTTGATTGCTACCGTTGTTAGCAAGCAATCCGCCCCCTGCCAGCCAAGCTTTTCCTAAAATAAGCTGAACCGCATACAAGAAAAAGTGCCACTCCAAGCGAGTACAAATACGCCCGCAGCAGTTTCCTCAGCCAAGGGAGCGGCTCATCCCAACAAAGCAAGCCCAGCGCCAGACCCAAAGGTGCTATCATTTTCCAAACCCCGTACCAATGCATAAAGCCGCTCCAGAAAAGAGGAATGGCATATACCAAACAATACAAAAAGGGCAGAAGCTGCTCCTGCCCTTGAATAAATGCAACCATACAGGAACTTTTTCCGGTTTTGCCATAGTGCCAACCTGCAAAGCCCAATTCTAGAAGCCCAAAACAAAATACTTTCATGATAAAAGTATCCGCCATGCAGACAAAATCAGCCCAAAAAAATGCAATACAAAACCATAGCTCCCCTCATTGCGGAAAGCTCCCGACACCTGCTGTTCCGGTTGCATTTCTTTTTCATCACAAGCTTTCCTTTTGCTCCAGCTCCTGCTCTGATAGGCTTATTTGCCGCTTTTTTTCGTAACGGGCTTTATTTTCTGTTTCTTTTGGGGCAGAAAGCTTTTTCCGCCCCTTTATCGGCTTAAGCCCAATTTCCGTCTTTAAAAACCGGAATCAAACGCCCGTCATGCGTTTCTCCCATAATTTTCCAAATCTTTCGTTCCCACCATAAAATCCGAATGTTCTGCCGACACATTAACGCCCATCGCTAACAGCTGATTTTCGTCCGCTCCGTCGCCGCCCTGAATCGTGGTCGGATAAGCTTTTGCCCAAGCCAAATGGCACGATGCATTTTTCATCGTACAGGGTATTATAAAATAAGATATTGCTGTTGCTAATCGGCGAATCATACGGTACCAGTGCCACTTCGCCCAGCCGGCACGAACCGGCATCTGCCTCAATCAGCGATTTTAAAGACCTCCTTGCCGGTCTTGGCATCGTAGTCAACCGCTACTCCGTCCCGAAAGACAATATGAAACTCGTCCACCACATTGCCCAAATAAACTAACGGCTTGGAGCTGTAAACCACTCCGTTGACGCCGTCCCGCTTGGGCAGGGTAAAGACTTCCTCGGTCGGCATATTGGCAACAAAAAGGAATCCCTTTTCGGCTTTTTCGGCTCGCTGCAAATCAAATATGTCCCTCCGGCAGCTCAATGGTCAAATCCGTACCGTTGCTGCTTTTATAGCGCAGGTATTTGAAATTATGAGCATTAGCTCGTCCGCTTTTTGTCCTAAGGTATCAATATGCTTGCGCCATGCCTGAATCGGATCGGGCTCATTCATGCGAGTTACCTTAAAAATAGCGTCCCATAGCAGCTCCATTGCCCTATTTCCGGTTTCCGGTGCAAACACCCGCTCTGCCCATGCTCGACTCGGCACCGAAACAATTGTCCAGGTGTTATCACTATTCATCAATGCTTCTCGCCGTTTTTTTGCGAGATGGTTCAGCGTATTTTTGTAAATCGCTACTTTTTCATATCCAGCCCCTGCAAAGTATAAGGATCATCTGCCGACACATAAATAAAGCAGGCGTCCTTATCGACATAGGTATCTTCTAACAGCTTTTTGCCACGCCGGTACTTCTTTCAGGGCCTCTTCGGTTTCATATTGCAGCTTTAATCTTCCCAGCTTTTTCGTCCCGCCAGTAAATGACGACATTGCTGGCTCCCGCCTCATAGGCACACTTTCTGCCAAAAAGCCAGCAAAATCGGCAGTTTTCGACCAATGACATAATCATTGCCGGCTGTCCCTTTTTGCAGATTGGCTCCAATTTCTACTGCTAATTTCGCATAATTTTTAATTTTTAAGTCTTCCATAGCTACTCCTTTCTCTTTTTATTTCTTTATTTCTTTATTTTTTTATTCCGTTACTTCATTATTTCTTTATTTCTTTATTTCTGCTCGTATCGTTCTTAAAATCGCCTTTTTCGGCAAATCCGGCTTCCAAAAGCTCCGGACGATATCGGATTGCTTCTACTTGAAACAAGTACCTTTTATTATAGCACATTCCCCCTGCCAGCACAAGCAAAAACCTACTATTTTCGGCACGTTTTAAGTTTAAAAAGAGCGTACCATGATTTTTCACAACCGCTCTTTTTCTCATTTTCCGTCAATCACTTTGCATAGTGAACAGCTCTTGTTTCTCGAATGACATTAATCTTGATTTGTCCCGGATAATCAAGCTCTTCTTCAATTCGTTTTGCAACTTCTCGTGATAGCAACACCATCTTATCGTCCGATATTTTTCCGGTACTACCATAACTCGGACTTCTCTACCAGCCTGAATAGCAAAGGATTTCTCCACGCCGTCAAAGCCATCAGCAATTTCTTCCAGTTTTGTTAATCTCGTAACATACGATTCCAAAGTTTCCCGTCTGGCTCCGGGACGAGCGGCACTGATGGTATCCGCCGCCCTGAACGATGACTGCAATATCCGTTTCCGGCTCCACATCATTGTGATGTGCCTGAACGGCATTGATTACAATCTTATTTTCTTTGTATTTCTTACAAAGATTTTACCCCTGATTTCGACATGCGAACCCTCTGTTTCATGGTCAATCGCCTTGCCGATATCATGCAGGAGCCCCGCTCTTTTGCCAGTTTCACGTCTGCGCCCAATTCGTTGGCAATCAAACCGCATAAAATCGACACCTCAATCGAGATGCTTCAGAACATTCTGACCATAGCTGGTCCCGGTATTTCATACGCCCTAAGATTTTAACCAAATCCTGATGCAAGCCATGAACACCGGTATCCATAATGGCGTTTTCACCCGCCTCTCGAATGGACCTCGTCAACTTCTTTTTGGCTTTCTCTACCATTTCCTCAATTCGTGCCGGATGAATCCGTCCGTCCACAATCAGCTTCTCCAGAGCGATTCTGGCAATTTCCCGCCGCATTGGGTCAAAACCGGATAAAAATAACAGCTTCCGGTGTATCGTCAATGATAAAATCCACGCCGGTCAGGGGTTTCCAGTGTCCGAATATTCCGACCTTCCCGACCAATAATCCTGCCTTTCATTTCATCATTAGGCAAATTAACAACCGATACTGTAGATTCCGCCACATAATCCGAAGCACAGCGCTGAACGGCTGTTGATAGGATTTCCTTGGCTCTTTTGTTTGATTCTTCCTTAACTTTGGCTTCAAACTCTTTGATAATAATTGCTGATTCATGCTGAACATCTTCTCTAACTAATTGGAGCAGATATTCTTTGGCCTGTTCTGTAGATAAGCTGGGAAATTTCTTTTCCAGCTCCGACAGGTGTTGTGCTTTGAGCTCTTCCACTTCTTCTTTCGCCTTCTTCAGGGGAATTTTTCCTTGTCTGCTACGGATTGTTCCTTGCGTTCAAAAATCCGCCGCTTTCTTATCCAAAGCTTCTTCCTTTTTGAAGAACACGCTTTTCCAGCCGGGACAGCTCATTTCGCCGTTCTTTCACTTCTTGTTCTAATTCATTTTTAGTTTAAAGGTTTCCTCTTTAACTGCCAGTCCGGCTTCTGCTTCACAGTTTCCGCTTCTTTAATCGCCTCATCAACGATTGCTCGAGCTCTTTTGTTCCGCACCGCCATACTGAGCTTCGGCTACCTTCTTGCGGTGATTTTTCCCCGCCCTATATGAAATATAACAACCTACGAGAAGAATTGCAACTGCTACTATGCCGTGCAATGCTATTGTGGCATATCCACAGACCTCCTCATTTATTTGTATCCGGCACAATACCGGACACTATATGAGTGTATTACTTTTCCCCTAATTTGTCAAGTCAAACCGGAAAATTATCCGGAAAAATAATTTTTAATTATTTTAATTATTTTTAAAAAAAGATCGTTGCAGACATTTTTGTGCAAAAAGAATAATCTACCGCCAAGCTCGCTGTTTATGCTGTCTTTTACCTAAAAACAAGAAATTTAGTTCAATAATAAGTTTTTGTTCTTGCATTTTTCATAAAAAGGTAAAATAACGTTCGGAAAGGGGTTAATTTATGGAAAAAGCAAGTCAAATTCATTTAAAACAAAAACCGCACCGAACCACTTGGCAGGGATTACAAAAAACATAAAGGCGCTCATTTTAATGGCACTCCCTTTATTTCTTTATTTTGCCATTTTTCACTACGGGCCGATTTATGGACTGCTGATTGCCTTTAAAGATTTTTATCCGACCAAAGGGAATTTGGGCGAGCGATTGGGTGGGCTTAGAGCATTTTTAAGACGATGTTTCAAGGGCTTTATTTTTGGCCGGTGTTGAAAAAAATACTTTAATCAACAGTACCTATAATCTGATTTTCGGCTTTCCCGCCCCAATTATTTTTGGCTATTTTATTAAACGAAGTTGCCAATCAGCGTTTTAAGAAGGTCATTCAAACCGTTACCTACTTCCCGCATTTTTATTTCATGGGTTGTGCTTGCCGGTATTGTGTATGAAATGCTCTCCCCTCTCGTGGTCCCATCAATATTTTATTATCGGGAATGGGATTTGAGCCGATTTTTCTTTGTCGCCAATGTCAAATGGTTCCGGACTGTTTTAGTCGGTTCTAACATCTGGAAAGAAATCGGCTGGGGCTCTATCATTTATTTAGCCGCCATCACTAACATTGATCCCACCTTGTATGAGGTTGCTAAAATTGACGGCGCTAACCGCTTACAGCGGATTTTATACATCACATTACCGGGCATTGCCAATGTGGTCGTAATCATGCTGATTTTTGCGGTCGGAAAAATTATCAATGACAACTTTGACCAAATCTTTAACTTGATGAACAACCAAGTAATGCAGGGTAGCAGACGTAATCAGTACCTACACCTACCGAGAAGGCATTAAGAAATGAACTATGGATATGCGACAGCAGTCGGTTTGTTAAGAACACGATTTCCTTTTGTCTTTGTTATGGGAGCGAATTTGGCTGGCACAAAAATGGGACAGGAAACCCTGTTTTAAGGAAAGGAGGAGACTATGCAAAGAAAAAGAAATCAACCGAAAACAAAAATTTTTGATGCGGTCGTCTATTTTCTGCTGATTGCCTTAGGCGTCATCACCATTATGCCTTTTTGCAGGTAATCACCATCTCCTTAAGTCCAGCAGGAAGAACTGGCAAAATATGGTATGCATATTTTCCCAAAGCAAAATACTTGGGCAGGTTATGAGCGGGTGCTGTCTTATGCTCCCATTTGGCGGGCATACCTAAATACCATTATTCGGACCGTCAGTGGTACATCCTTAAGCATTCTTACTTTTGCTGTTAGGTGCTTATGCCCTATCAAAAACCGTATTTCCCTCATCGCCGGTTTTGGACGCTGTTTATTGTATTTACCATGTATTTTAGCGGCGGCTTAATTCCCCGTTATATCTTAGTAAATAACATCTTAAAAATGGGAAAATTCTATGTTTGCCTTTGATTATTCCGGGCTTAGCGACCGGCTTTAATCTCATCATTATGCGCAACTTTTTCAGTAATATTTCACTGTCTTATGAAGAAGCAGCCAAAATCGACGGCGCATCGCATTTTCAGATTTTGCGACATGTCATGTTGCCGCTGTCTAAGCCGATTATCGCTACCATTTCTTTGTGGGTTGGTGTAGGACACTGGAATGAATGGTTTGATTCCATGCTCTACATTCGAGATGAAAGCAAGCAGGTCTTGCAATTTATCCTTAGAAGATTACTATTAGAGGGTACTTCCATAGAAGAAGAAATGGGCTGCCGGCACCCAAATTTTTGTCAACTCCGACACCATGAAAATGGCGGCATTGATTCTCTCGATTATTCCGGTATTGATGATTTATCCTTTCCTGCAAAAAGCATTTCGTGCAGGGCTTAAAATTGGGCGGCGTCAAAGAATAAGAAAAACAAACGCCGTATGATTCCTTAGCGCACGTTAGCAGGCGTTAATGTCCGTTATGTTGGTTAGTGCTGGTTAGTGTTAGTTAGTGTTGGTTAGTTAATGTTTTTCTTTATCGGTCAAAGCAGATAATGGAAAAATCAGACGAAAACCGTTCCCTTAGTTTCAGATAAGTCCTTTGCCTTGACAAATGGCACGGGTTTGCATAAAGCAGACAGCTTTTATGCTTGACATTTCTTTCGGAAAATAAACTTCCGGTCGTGTCCGGCATAAAGGCTGCTACTTATCTAAGCTTTAACATATTTATCAAATATAAGGAGGAGTTTATGAAACAAAGAAACTATCGAAAAAGCTGTTCTCCCTGCTCTTGGTACTGAGTATGCTGCTCAGCTTGGCGGCTTGCGGAGAAACCAAAGCACCGGCGGAAAAAGGCAGATGATAAAACTGCTCAAACCACTCCGGGAAAAACCGATGACAAGGCGCCTGAAAAAGAAGCTCCCAAGGGCGAGCCGGTTGAGATTCAAATTGTTTCTTCCGTTCAGCCCGATGTTGACGCTCGCATTGTAAAAATCGTAGAAGAAAAAAATACAATGTTAAGTTTAACTGGGACTGGGTAGTCGATAACAAAAAGTTTAATGAAATCATGGGCGTTAAGCTCTCTGCCGGTGAAATGCCGGACTTTGTCATGCTACCCGATTCCGGCGACATTAACAAGTATATCAAACAAGGCTTAGCCGCTGAAATCACACCGGAAATGCAAGCGAAAAATCCCGACCTATTTTGAAGTCGTAAAAATACGATGAACACGATAATATGTGGGTTGACGCCAAGCGAAACGGTAAACTCTACGGCTTAAAGCCAATCTCCTCGCAAAGGCGCTTATCCGACCGTCTTAATTTGGAGAACGGACTGGCTGAAAAAAATGTGGGCATTAACGAAATCCCCAAAACGTTAGAAGAGTTTGAAGCGCTATGTACGCCTTTAAGGAAAAAGATCCGGATAAAGACGGCAAAGCCAACACCTACGGCTTATCCGAAACCGCTTTTGACGCCGTATTTGGCGCATTTGGTGCAATTCCCTAAAGACCTTGGCAAAAGGCAGACAAAGTGCTTTTCATTACCAAAAACGATGCCGGTGAGCTGGTGTTTGCTTGTACTCGTCCGGAAATGAAAGAAGCATTGGCTAAGCTCCAGCAATATTATAAAGACGGCGTAATCGATCCGGGATTTGTAACCGGTGAAAATACGGGCGGCTGTTGGGCAACCTCCCACGCCTTTATCAATGGCAGAATCGGTGTAACGGGTAAAGTATTACCGACGCACTGGAACCCGCCTTATGATGGCGAAGGACAAGGCGGCGCTGTTTATCAGGGAAATGATGGCGGCTAACCCCAATGCCAAGTTTGGAGAAACCTTTGATATCGGTACTGCCATTACAGGTCCGCATGGAAAGGCCGGTCTGCACAGGTGAGGGTGCTGTCAATTCCAATATTGGTGTATTTACCACCAAATGTGTTCAAGACGAAAGAAAGACCAATGCTCTGCTGGCATTGATTGAAGATACCTTTGTCGACTATGATTTTTTTATCTGCTCGCTAACCAAAGGAATTGAAGGTGTACACTACACCAAAAATGCCGATGGCAAAAATGATTCGAAACACGGCAGATTTCCCGAAGGATAATGACCTTAGAAAAGACGGCGTTTATCTGTTCGAGCTACTCCAGCAACCGGATTTCCGTAAAAAGCAATGCCTGAATACTACGGGTATCGAGCGCTATAATGGGCCGAGCTACACCGATGAGTTATACCCCAAAACCGAAAGCTACTCCAAGAACATCAGCGCCTTGGAACGCTTGACGGTAGAAACCTACATGAGCATCATCACCGGCGAAAAACCGGTGGATTATTTCGATGAATACGTAAAATTATTCTACGAAAACGGCGGTACTGCCATTGAGAAAGAAATGAACGCTCAGGTTAAGGGAAAAACTTGAGCAAATAAAGCCGGCGACTTTTTCGTACAAAAAGAGGAAGCACACATTTTGTGTGCTTTCTCTTTACTATTCTTTGGCGCTAATCTCTTTTCTTTGATTTTTCTTTTTCCCTTGCTCGTTTCTTCTCATTTCTTTTTGTTCGTTTTTCTCGTTTCCTTTCCTCTTTTCCTGGCTCTTTCCTTTATTCTTTTTCTTTTTGCTGTTTCCTTTGCTTTTTCTCGTTTCTTTTCTCGTTTTTTTCTTTTTTCTTTTCGCCGCCTTGATAGCATTGTTTGATAGCTTCACTTTGTAATTTTGTGGCATAGGAAATTACTGCTTAAAAATGTCCTGCAATTCTTGAATTTGTCCTCGCAAAACTTTACCGGAAATGCTAAGATAATACTGTTCTAACCAAATAAATGCGAAAGCAGAGCATTTGGCAGACAAGCCGGCAATCGCTTTCACCGCAAACTAAGGAGGAATATGAAAAAGAACGCATCATTTATCATTTCGCTGCTTTTCGTCTTAGCCATGACGCTCAGCGCCTGCGGCACGAAGAGAGCAGCAAAGCAAGAAACGAAAACCGAAACCAAAACAGAGACACCGGCAACCACCGAACAGCCGAAGGAATCCACTGCTAACGGCGAGGGCAGTCAAGGTTCTTGTTTGGAGCAATAACCGTCATGACTCGGAATACACTCTGAAAAAGATTGACGAGTTTAATGAAGCTCACAAAGGAAAAATTGAGATTGAATACGTTATTCAAACCGACAACTACACCAATATGATTACTATGGTCGCCAAATCCAATCAAGCACCGGATATCTTCAGTATCAGCGGTGTAACCGGCGGTTATGACCTACGTTCCTACGCTGAGGCTAAAATTGTTCGTCCCATCAACGAGTTCTTAGATGCTGATCCGGACTTCGCAAGTTTACCAAATGTCGATAACTACAAAATGGAGGGCGTCAATGTTTTAGGGCTCTGATATTTACTGGTTCCCCGCACACTGCGCAGCGGTAACCGCCTGATTTACAATGTACCGCTTTTGGAAGAAGCCGGCGTTACACCGCCTAAGACCGTACCGGAAATGGTTGAGGCTGCCAAGAAAATTACGGAAGTCGGTAAAGGCGAAAAAGTTTGGCTGTGTTGTCCCCGGTCAATCCGCCGCTATCGGTCGTATGATTATCCCAATTGCTGAAATCAGCGGTATTCAATACTATGATTATAAGAACGGTAAATACGATTTTAGCGGCTACAAGCCGGTATTAGAAGCCTTCAAGCAAATGTTCGCTGACGGCAGTATGCTGCCCGGCTGTGCCAGCATGAAGGTAGATCCGACCAGAGCCCAATTCTCCGCCGGAAACGTTGGCTTTTACGGTAACGCTTCGCAGGAGGTCGGCGTTTTGACCACCCAGTTCCCGGCTCAAATGGAATGGAAAGCCGCTGAATTGCCGTCCCTTACCGGCGAAATCAAGGTGCCTTATCTGCCACTCCGTTTGACGGCTTGGCTATGAGCGCCAGCTGCAAGCACCCGCAAGAGCTTTTGAAGTAATTCGTTGGTTCAGCGGCGAAGATTTCATGGTAGGATACGTAGAAAAACGGCTTGGCTTTTGTCCATTGCTCCGGATATCATGAGCAAGGTTGATATGAACAAAATCAGTAGCTCCAAGAGTTCCTGCCCATCAGCTATGAGGGTGTTTGCCCGATGCCTCCGGCTGTTACCCCTGCAAGGAAAGGAATGGAAGGACGCTCTGTGGGAAACCGTAATCCCGCAAGGTACGGATATTGACCAGACCATCGAAGAAATGAATAGAGATTTATAATGAGGGCGCTGACAGAGATGTCAAAGCCGGAAAAGTAAAACGTTTGGTTATTAAGGACTTTAATCCGATGAAACCGTTAGCCGGAACCCTGGAATATTTGTCCGAATAATCGTCTTATTTTTCACACTAACCGCTTAGCGGATTCATTCGCTCAAGTTTTTACATCAATTTCACCCGCCGGAACCCGCTACGTTCCGGCAGGTGACCTCATAATCCGTTGGGCTTTCCATTTTGCCGGTTATCCAAGCGGCCTTATCACTACCTGCCGTTTTTATGCGGCATTTTTCTCGAAAGAAAGGAGCATATCATGGCTTCCCAAAGCAAAAGCTCTCTGCGAACCAGCGCCCGAGGATCGACTCACTGTCTGGTTGATGCTGAGTCCGACAATTTTTCTATTTTTAGTCGTATCCGTTTATCCCTTTGTCTGGATTAGTAAATATATTTTCTACGATTACAATGGCTTTGTTGAATATTTTATCGGGCTTGATAACCTGAAACGCTTATTTGCCGACAAATTATTTGGCGTCAGTATCCTGCACACCTTAGAATACGCCTTTTTGAAGCTGATCACCATTATTCCTCTGGCACTGGTTGTGCGGTACTGCTCAATCAAAAGCTGCAGGGCAAAAACTTTTTTTCGAACCGTATTTTTATCCCGACGGTGATAGCGCCGCTGTCGCCAGCTTAGTTTTTTACTTTGTTTATAGCCCCTACAACGGGATTTTTGAACGGAACATTAAAAAGCGCTCCATATTACGGATATGAAAATTGACTGGTTGGGTAACCCCTGGTTTGGTTATGCTCTCTATTATTTTTGTCGCCATCTGGGGCGGACTGGGCAATTATATGGTCCTTTTTTTAGCAGGCCTGCAGTCCATTCCCGACAGCATTTGTAAGCTCCAAAATCGACGGTACGAATAAATTACAGGACTTTTCTATATCACCATTCCGATGCTGCAACCCATGCTCAAGGGTCATTTTGATGCTGGCAATCACCACCGCCTTAAAAGGATTATCAAAGCATCATGGTTTTTAACCGGCGGCGGCCCTGCCGGACGCAGTCAGGTTATGTTCTTATATGTCTACCAGCTGATGTTCGGCAATGAAAACGGCGACGGTGCCGTCCAAATCGGTTACGGCTCAACGGTCGGTTTGGCATCTTCTGTCATTATCGCCATTATTACCCTGATTTACCTGCGTGTCAGCAAAAATGGACGATGCATATTAGAAAGGCGGTATTGTTATGAATCTACGAAAATTAAAGCTTTCTACTCTATTGGCATATGGGTTTTTACTCCTGTTGACGATTTTTATTCTCTATCCGATTTTATATGTTGTCTTGGGTTCTTTTAAAACCAATCAGGGAATTGGTGCTGGGTGGTGCTCAGCTCTTTCCGGAGGTTTTTATTATCGATAACTATATTGAGGCTTGCGGCTGGCAAACTTTGCCCAATATACCGTCAACAGCGTTTTTATCAGTACCATGGTTATGATTGAATTTTGCTGCTGTCCAGTATGGCGGGATACTGCTTTGCTCGCAAGGACTTTCCGCTAAAAATGTAATTTACGGCTTACTGATTGCATTTATGTTTTGTCAATATCGGCAGCGTCAGCCTACGGCCGCTGTTTGAGCTGACCATTCATTTTTAATCTCCACACTTCGCTGTGGTCTGTCATTTTGATTTGCATCGGTATGTCGCAAGCCACCAATATTTTTCTGGTGCGGGGTTATAGAATACGCTGCCCAAAGAGCTGGATGAGGCGGCGGCGATTGACGGGCTGCAGCTTTTTCGGCATTTATTATCGGATTATCCTGCCGCTCTTAAAGCCGGTAATGGCAACGATTGCCCTGCTTTCTTTTTCGGGAGGCGTGGAACGATATATCCTGCCGTTAGTCTTTACCATCAACGATCCGAATAAAAGACCTCTAACAGTTGGTGTCATTTCCCTGAAAAACATTTCCGACGAGTCTGCCGCATGGAATATTATGTTTGCCGGCTCGACGATGTCCATTGTACCGATTATTATTCTCTTTTGCTGACCAGCCGGTATTTTATGTCCGGTATGACCGTAGGTGCGGTAAAAGGCTGATACTGCTTTCTTAAAGGTCAGGGTACAGCCGGCGGCTTTTTTAGTGACATCGCTATAAGCTTTTTCGGTGTCAAGCGTTTCTCACTTTGTTCCGGCATTCTGCATTATTTTCGCTATCCTACAGAAAGGTTAGGTTTTTCAATGATTTCAAATGATATGATGTATTTTCCTTTGGAAAAGGACGGTTTTATTCGTGATTTTTAGTATCCCCGCTAAAAAGTGAGGGCTATCTCAGCCCGACTGCCGACAATCAGCATTTTTAGCGACCAGCTTGCCTATGAGGCGTATTTGCGTCAGGAAATCGGCAGGCAATTAGCCGGCGTAAAGGCAAAAAGAGGCTGACGGCTTTAGCCTTTTCCTATCTAAGCACCGGCAATGACTACTTTGTCGATCAAAGCAGCTTTTATAGCACGCCGGTTAAAAAACACGCTATGGTTAAAAATCGGTATCGACTCGCCCTTTGCGCAAAGCATTTCCGCTATTTTATGGACTTATCAAAAACGCTTTTGGTCTGGTGCGGCGGCTCGCTTCTCCTTGAGGCTACAAGCTCCCGGTATAAGCCAATCGGCAGGTATCCCTTTCCGCTGCCCTTAGCAAAGAGTTTATAACGAAGTGCTGATTTATATGACCGGCCTTGGCGTCAGAGACTCTCGGGATATCCTTGGACTTCAGTTCCCAACGCTCCCGGAAATCCGGCTTTCTTTCCCGAGCTTACCGGTAGCCGGGAATTCGCCGGAAAAAGGAGCTTTGTTTCACATTCGCTGTCAGGAAAATCGCTTTTCTTTGCCCGACGGCGACAAAGACGGGCTATTTGCCAGCTATTCCGGTCAAGTGCAGTCTTTATCTGCATGCGGTGCTACCTCGAGCTCCCTGCTCCGGCAACGGAGGTCGACTTTTTCTGGAAGGATAATAACGGGCAGGTTTTCCTGCACCGCAAAAATGGAAGCGATTGCCCAAATCCGCCCCTCGCTACATCACCGGCGGTGCGGATGCTGTTTATCGCCGGATTGCCGACAAAAAACGCAGCCCCGAGCCACCGGTATTTTTCAGTGTATATCATGTTTTTGGCTCGTTATTATTTCGGCGAACAAACCGGCGAAGATTTACAGCTCCTGCGGGAGGATCTAAAGTTAATCCGGCGGCGGGTTGACTGCTCGGACTTTTTAATTATCGGGTTCTTGCGGCTGATGAAAAGTATTCTCTGCCGCAGGATTTGCTCGCTGAAATTAAGGAAAGCTTTTTGGATTTTCGCTATTTTATGGACGAGAGCGGTCAGGACGGCATGTGCTTTTTAGCGAAAACCATTCGCTGATGTTTTATGCTATTCAAATGCTGATTGGCGAAATGTATCCGGACGATGTGTTTCGGCGGGCAGCCGCACCGGTAAGCACCAGGGCAGAGATTGGTGCTGCCCGTTGCCGGCTATGGTTAGCAGATGTTTCCGAAAATGGAACGGAAGAGTTTAATAGTGCCGGCTATTTGTCGGTTACCTTGGCGGCGCTTCTCCTTTTGATTGACTTTGCCCCCGGTGATATTGCCGCCTCGGCGCAGCACATTACCGATCAGCTCCTACGGCAAGCGGCAATGCATATTTTTTTGACGGCTCTGTCATCAGCCCGCAGGGACGAGTTTACCGAGATGTCCTTTATCCTTATCACCAAACGGTGCAGGGCTTAATCCGTCTGATGTTTCCGGAGCTTCCCTATTCCGACCGAGAGTGTATGTGGAACATTTGCTTTGCTACTTCTTCTTACCGCTTTCCTAAGGATTTAGCGAGATTGGCTCAAACACCGGTCAGCAAAACCTATTTTTCCGGCAATGCCGAAATTACGCTGCATAAAAACCGAGCATTATATTTTTAACCTCGGTACAAAGCCCTGCCTCTGCCGGTCGGCGTAGCCAGCCTGCCAATCCGGAGCAGGAAGCTGTTAAGCTCTTAAATGAACGGTTTCATGGCACAACCAATTTCCGCCCCGGTGTTTATGGCTATCAGCAGCATTTTCTGGTATGCCGCTTTGAGCAAAGAGGCGCTACTGTTTATTAACCACCCGTCAAGTGCTACCGATTTTACCGGTATGCGCCCCGGCTATTGGTACGGCAACGGCATTATGCCGATGACGCTGCAGACAACAAAAACCGGCTAGGGCATTATTTATCAAATCTCGAAAGGATTATCCGGTGAGGTTTATACATATTTATCTGCCTGCCGTTAAGTTTGATGCGGTTCGGCGAGAGGGACACTGGACGTTCGCTTTTTCCGGTCAAGGGAGCGATTGCTCTGTGGTCATCGGCTGTGCCAGAAGCCTTTTGATGATGCTTTCACCGGTCGTGAACTCTCGTCGCTATGGCAGCCGGGCAGCTTTTTATGTTCTTTGCGAAAATGTTTTGCCGGAGCAAAGAGAGCGTTTATTAATCGCTGTTTCGCTACACCGCCCTACTGGAACGAGAAAGAGATGCTCCTATCGGATTATCATGGAATCGAAATGCAGTATCGGGCATATTCTGATGATACGCAGTACGTTTAATCCGATACAGCAGGGCGGCTTAAAAAGCACCGGCAGGAAAAGCGGTAAAAAGAAAAGAACTCAAAGCACGTCAGAACCAACAAAGAACTCCCCCACAGGAACCGGATTTTTGCTCCTATGGGGGATAGCTTTTTCTGCGTCTCTTCCCGAAGCGATAGACCTACTCTTTGGGAAGATACAGGCATATGGAGTTCTTCACATATGGAATCGAGAAAGAAATCTCGACTTTTATGGCGGTATCATAGCGTCGGCATAATCGCAAATATACATTGCGAAGCCAATCGAGCTTTTTGGGGCGCATCCTCCGCTAAAACCTGCTCCTGACAAGCTTTCATTTGTGCAATATTCATGCCCTTGCCATTGTCCGTTATCTCTAATGCCAGAATCTTCCCTCTGATGAAAGTCAATCCGAATCTCTTTGTCGATAGCTTCCGGAAAAGACTCGGAAAAGCCATGTTTGATACAGTTTTCTACCATTGGCTGCAAAAATCAAATGGATAATGGAATACCCTTTCAGCCCTTCTTCGCAGTCAAGCACGAGCCCATATCCTGTCGCTCCACATAAGACATAATCTCCAAATAAAAGCTGAATATGGCGAATCTCCTGCTCAAAGGGCAGCTCCCGATTGCCCTGATTTAAGCTGATACGCAAAAGCACTCAGCTTCTCAATAATATCGGCGGCTGCCTTATCCTCTGCCAAAAATCTTCCATCTGGTATTATCCAGTACATTATATAAAAATGAGGATTGATTTGCTGCGTCAGCATTTCCATTTCCGCCGTCCGTACTTGCTCTGCCTGCCCTTCAATCGTTTGGATCTGGCGGTCAATCGTTTCGTACATACCGGTTAGGGGCGGTGATTAAAATACCGATTTCATCTTTGTATTTGGCTTTTTCTCAATTCTTTGATTGGCGAAATCTTCTTTGTAATATAAAGTAGGGGCTTCGTAATCACATCGGATAAAAAGCACCGTCATACCCGCCTCTAAAAAGCAAAAGTAAACAGCCAAATCAATAAGAAAATCGACTGCACCTTTTTAAGGACTGCTCCTAGTACCGATTTTTGGCAAAACATGCACTAATTTTCAGCAGAGAAAATCCGGCAGGCTCAAAATGACAAATAATAGTCTTTCCGTTCCTGCCCGATGGTTTTTCCGGTATTGCCCAAATATTCCGCCATATCCTGATTCAGGCTCTGTGCCAAAGCTTTCCGGTAAAGCCAGCGACAGTCCTGCCCTGATTATCTGCTAAATATAAGTAAGAGTCTGCCACCGTATTCAGGGCTTTGCAGCAGCCCTTGCAGTCGCTCCTGCGAGGGCGCAACACAAAAATCGTCATCTCCGCCTTTGCCATACCGGTGCCAATAATCGGCACATTTACGCCAGCAATCTCGTCTACCGGTATCGCCAGTGGAATCACCTTGCGATGATCTCCATAGGGATTGGGACAAGCCGGCAAAAAGGTAATCCCGCTCAATCCTCTCCCATTCCCAGCCGGCAAAAACTTCCTCGGGCTGTTTCATCCCAAAATGCTCCATATTATAAATATTTTTCTGCTTATGCACCACAAACGCCGTATCAATCAAAAACGCTACGCTTTGCGTCAGCTTATAAAGGCTATTTTGCAGCGTCAGATAATTGCTTAAATACTGCTGCTGGCAGAGATTTTCCTGCTTTGTAAAAATCTGAAACAGGTGGATTGGCGGTCAGTTCAAAGGAATCCATTAAAAATCTTGTTGATTTTTCTCAACCACCTGCCCCTCGGCAATCTCCATATTTTTGGCAATCGCTGCGATTGGTCTCGCTCTAAGGCATCCGCTTGATAGATTAAATACATTGCCAGCACCACTGCAAAGAGGGCAACGTATTGACGGAAATGGTCAGCAGCATAATCTTCGAGTCAATTGGCCAATCCCCAAAAATATTTTTCATTCGATGCTAACATGGATTACCCTTTTCTCCCTCTACTATTTTGATATTCGGATGGCGTAATTCCCTCTTCTTTTTAAATACCCGCTGGAATCGATCGATATTGGTCATATCCCACCCGAATTGCAATCTCATCTAGCTTTAAGCTTCCGGATAAAATCAAACGCTTTGCCTCTTCCATTTTGCGCTCTACCACATATTCCTTAAAATTACATTTCATTTTCGTCTTAAAAATACGTTGAAAAATAGCCGGGACTTAGGTTCACATACCCGCCACATCATCCATGCGCAGGTTGATCCAAATTATTTTTAATATGAAAAGGCTTTTTCATAATCGGATCAAGAATCGTATGGGATTTTTGCAAATAGCGGCTGTATGACAAAAAGTCCTTCCAATAGCCGGTGTATTTCCGAAAGCGTCCACAAATTATTGATAACATCATAAGAAAACGTTTCGCTCCAGGCAGCATCCTTTGCCGGAACGAGCTCTCCAGCTCCGTCTGTACCGAAAATCACCATATAGGTGCACATTCCCCGTACAAATGCGGCGGCGGAAAGCCCTCGCTGAAAAAAATCCGGAGCTATTTAGCTGCTCTTTTTGATTTTTGACTCATCGTGCTCGGTAATGTGCCTGATAAACTGCTCATTGGTCGCTGCCGTCTGAGCTGCTGTCGGCATAATATTTTCTACCGTTAGCTCTGTTTCCCAAATCACCTTATTGGCAGGCTCAAACAGCAGGTAGCAGCGGCTTTGATTGCTGTCTGACAGGACAAAACAGCTCCGCCGGTGCAGCTACTTCTCTCCCAACACCAAAAATAAACATCATGCCGCCGCTCCTCATTGAGCCGATGATTGAGCGCCCCTATCCTCTCCCGCAAAAGCTCCGGGCTTTTCCTTCTCCGGAAAAAGCAGAAGTACAAATTGATTGGCATTGGTTAAAAAGAAGCTCATAGCGACTGTTTCGTGCCTGCTCCTGAAAAAATGCGGCTACGTCACGCATCAATTAACCCCTTATCATAGCTTTCTTCATCGGAAAAACAAGCAGTCCATCACCACCGCCAAATACCTGCCTGTTTCCGGCGAGCCGGTACTGACGCCACGCTACCATACTATTTTTCCGGTGAAAACATCTCCCCGAATCATCTTCTGCAGGAAGAATTCTTTTTCCGCTCCCTGCAAGATGCCACCGAAAGCCCGGACTCCTCACTACTTTCCTGTAAACTTTCTATCATCAGTCTTTAGCTCTTTGTGCAGCTCTTCTACTGCCACCGGCTTGAGCAAATACGCTTTGACACCGTAGCGAATGGCGGTTTTAGTGCATAGCGAAAAGTCATCAAATCCGCTAATAATGATAAACTCCGCCCGATACCTTTCCTCTCGGCAACGCTGAATCAATTCCAGACCGTCCATCTGTGGCATACAAATATCGGTCAACACCATATCTATATGGAGTGTTTGCAAATAGGTCAACGCCTCTTGTCCGTTTTTGTGGCGGTATAAATATGAGCAATTTCTAAGTCCATACCGGCAACGCTTTTTGGCTAAGCCTTCCCGACCGGAAATATTATCTTCAACAATCAGCAATGAAAGCTCTTTCATAATTCCTCCACCAGGGCAGCTTAGTTTTCGTCGGGCTTTTTTGCCTTTCTTTTTGTCCGGCTTTTTATGCCGGTAATAGCATGCCGAATGCATATCAGCGGATGCGAAAAGGGAGCATTCCGGGGCCGCTATAACGCATGACTTCCTTTATTTTTGCCTGCATGAGCAGGGGAATAGCAATGAACGTCACAGTCGCTGCAAAATGTCTTGTCTTCCATAAACGGACAGCGTTTACTCCTTAAGCAAGCATATTCCTTTTAGCTCTTTGCATTCCTCGCATAATTCGCCGTCTCCTTTGTTACCATGTTTTTGCGGCAATAAAGGCAATCATCTCGAAAAGATTTGAATTTTCCTCTTGCCGCTTTTCTAAGTTTTTCTTTGTCCATAGGGTCTTCCTTTTTATTTCGTCGTATCTTAAGGGCATAAGAATTCATAATTTCTTGCGCCCTAGGTAAAAAGGGGTAATTCAAGCCGGTATCCGTAACGAAAGCATCGCTGTAGCTAAGCCATTCTCCATCCTTTTTCTTCCTACCTGCATAGTCAAATCTTTGGTTGACCTTTTTACCCAGTGCCTTAAGCTTCTCCAAGGCTTCTATTTTACAAATAAACAGTACATAGCTGTCACTGTCTATATCCATAGCTCCTACACCAAAGCCCTGTTCTTCCCATTTTTCATCTAAGATTTTACACCATGCAGGGATATCCTTCTCGCACGAAACCAGTCTGTCTGCAGTGTCAAATCCTTTTTCTCTGCCAAATCTTTCATCGGAACCGCAATTCTTCCACTTCCTCTTTCCAGTCTATTTCAATAGCATCTCCACTCTCGATTAGCTCCTCAACGATTGCTATCCATACAATTTCTTTCTCGGCGTCTCTTTCTATCGAACGTTCCTCATACCGCTCTGCATTTTCATCAAAATAGATCCTTGGCACGTCAAAGCACCATGCTAATTTAGAAAGAGCTTCTTGATTGTTTGTAAGCAAACCGGATATTTCATTATATGTTTCTTTGCTTTTCTTGTTCTTCTTCGTCCGCTTTCAAGGTCCAATCCGGACATTTTTTCTAAAAATCAAACATTTTTCTTTTTCCTGCCCATGAAGTTGTTTGTAATCCGATTCTTGATTAATTATTCTCCATTAACCTTTCTGTCCATATATTCGAGGACAACTTCATATCTTCTCTCTAATCTTCGCAAACGACTTAACCATTCTTGATACAACTTTTCTCCCTCTGGCGTCTTGACCCAAGCTCCCGAATCATTCTCTACATTTTCCCCGGCATCCGGCGCTATCTTTTTCCTCTCCGCCCGATACCATGCAAATGTTTCCTCTTTTTCCTTTATATACTGCGTTTTTCTCCCATTCTCTCCATTCCACAAAAATGAGTTCTCCCATATTTTTTTCATCTAAATCCACCATTTTCCCCAACCACCTCATATGAAGCCTGGCCTGCTCTCTCTCCAAGGGTGATCTAAACCTTTAACCGGGTTTGCTAACATTAAATCATCAATTTTTATTTTCTTCTTTATACCATCTTATTAACTCATCGACTCTTGCTCATAGCTCATTTTTGATTCCCTATTCCTTTCTGTATTTTTCCCATAAAGCATGCAGTCGCCTCAACCATTCCTGATGAACTGAACCTTTGCAAGTTCCGCTTGCAGTGGATGGTCTAATCCCGGAACTGGATTTGCATCCATTTCCTTATAAATCTTTCTATTTTTCATCAAGATACCATTCTTTTTAGCTTCAAGCCCTCTTCCTCATATCTCATTTTTATCTTCTAAAAATAATGCCTATACTTTCCATCCATGCCTAATGATTTGCCTATAATTGTAAATCTATTCCACTGCTGATATTATCAGTACCTATGTTTACCGAGAAGGCGTCATCAATCAAAATTATTCCTTTGCATCGGCTGTAAACTTATTTACATCTGTCATTTTCTTTGATTATGGTGCTTGCACCAATAAAATCACTCAAACAGATAGGGCAAGGAGGGATTTGGTAATGAAAAAACAATTTTCCGGCGAAAAAGTTTTTTTCAAATCTTTGACATTACCTTAATGTGTATCTTTATGATTCTTGTTCTAATTCCTGTATTTACGGTTTTAATGACTTCCTTTGTCAGCGAAGCCGAGATTGCCATGCGTAGCACTTTTTATCAACATTCCACAAAAGTTTGATTTTTCCGCTTATAAAATGCTGCTTTGCCAGCAGCAAAAATATTTTGCGGGCTTATGGTAATACTCTTTTTCGGGTGCTGATCGGTACTTTTTAAACTTAGTATTTACCATTACATTAGGTTGCAGTCTATCCCGCCGAGGGCTTAAAAGGTCGCAATTTGTTCACCGCCTTTGTCTTTTTACTATGTTTTTCTCCGGCGGTCTGATTCCGACTTTTATTCTGGTTAAAGCCTTAAACCTACTTGATTCCCGCTGGTCTATGATTTTTACGCGGTTTAATCAATACATGGAATTTATTGATTATGCGAAATTTTCTTTATGCTATTCCCAAGAGTTTTGGAAGAAGCGGCTATTATTGACGGAGCAAATGATATGCAGATTTTTAAGCAAAGTGGTCTTACCTCTGGCGAAAGCATCTATTGCCACGATTGGACTTTTCTATGCCGTTGCCCACTGGAATGCTTGGTTTGATGCTATGCTTTATATCAACAAAACATCTTTGTTGCCCATGCAAAAATATTTTGCGTAACATTATTACTGCCGCCTCGAATATTGGCGATTTGGGGGCAGAAGCCTATAATTCTCTTGATGTCATTCCGCCTTCTCAATCCATTCAGGCATGCCACTATTGTCATCACCACTCTGCCGATTTTAACGGTTTATCCGTTTATTCATAAAATACTTTGTCAAAGGGGTTATGGTGGGATCGATTAAGGGGTAGAGATCTTACTCTATCTCCACTCAAGTCCCGCAACATCCTTAAAATCAGCGTTTCCCCATCATAGTCATTTTTAGTTCGATTTCCTTTTCTTTCACCACTATGTTATTGTACTCAATGACCTAAGCCGTCATATTTGCCGGTATGGATGTTAACTCAGCATGCTGGTTATCGAATCCAAGTGCCTTTCTGTACAGTTTCCACCAGCAAACAATAGGCATCTAAAAATATCAGATTTCTTCCACAACTCCAAAACAGCAGCTTCAAGTCTATCATTGGCGCTTCGCTGACTCATCTCCATGAGGCGGTAGGGTTTCATAGTGAAATTCTATCCACTTCCATAATATGCAATTGTCGCTCCCTCGCAGCCAATGCTTTGCGAAATGCCCTCTTTCGCTGTATAAAAATTCCATCACGTTGCCCCCTTTGTGCTTTTACTTTATAAGATTCCGCAAGGCTTTTTCTGAAATTGGAAAAGTCATTTCCACAAAAAGTTCTTAACGAAATAGATAAGTAATGAAAAGCGTTCTTGTGGTTTATTACCCTTTATAGTCTTATCCTCAAACTTTTTAAATCCTGTAGAATTTAGTTTTCTAAAGATAGCTGCGTCCTTGCCAGTTTTCTAAGCTCCACTATTCTCTCTTTTTGCTCCACACCTTTTTCAATCAAGATGGCATTATAGCTTTCCATATTCACAAGTACTAAAGTTCATTAAGGCTTGCATAATCTCTAATATTGCCTTTTGCTTGGATTTTCCTCTCCCACTGTTTTGCCTCTTACCAAAAAAGTGCTACATTGAGCATATCCGCTTCACTGTGCATACTTAGTAGGATAATTGTTCGCTTGTAAGATCTCGCCAAAAGATAAGTTTTTGAATCGCATCGGTATGAATTGATACTGATCTTTGAAATCTCTGTGTAAGTTCCACGGAAGAGACAGTTTTTGAGTTTTCATCACTTTTTAATCTTTTTGTAATCTTGAATAATATATAACTTAAATTCGGAGAAATCCAAGAGGGCAAATCCTATAGCTATATCATAACATGTATAAGTTCCGCCATATCTCCCTGACTTGGATATGATGCCGATAGCATTTGTAGAATCAATCCATTTTTGAGGAGTCATGGTGAACCGATTAAGCTCCCTGCCTTCATTTCTAAACGTGTCGAATTGCACACGGTTAAAGTCAGGAATTGTTCAGAACCTCCCATAAACCTATAAATTTCTAATGTATTCCTATTTCTCATCCAGTTCCTGAATGACAAATCTCGGATCGTCCGTATTCTTATACCTCGCAATATCTGTTAAACTGATATAGTCATTCTTAAAATCTTCTGTATAAATTTGTATCGAAACCCCTTTGCTTGATGGTATCTTTCTTTGTTTCGACATCATATCCTCCTTTTCATTTGTGCACTCTTTAGAGTGAGTCTATTTCCCAAATAAACTGCACTCTAAAGAATTATATCCTCTTTGTGCCCAGGCATTGATAAAGCATCCGGATCCCTTTGATTCTCTACAGACCATTTGTCACTGTCACTATTATGAGATGAGAAACCCGCAGCAAGGATCGTACACTCGACAATTATTGAAAGCGTTTTAGCATGGCAACAACATCCGAACTAAATATAAAATACTGTCTCCATCTGCACTAAGTACTACTCATGCTTTTTATCACACGTCGCAATTTGATCAAATTTCTCATTTTTAGCATTATATCACTTTTCCCATATTTTGTCATTTCATCAAAGCTGAATATTCATTCTTGTAACCACTGTATTCTTTTCTACTTAATTTTCTTTTCTCGTGTGGCAAGATACCTTTTGAATATCAAGATAGTCTCTTGTCATAGCCCTCTAAGAATCTCTAATTTTTGACGCTTTAGTGATATCCATTTATCCGGCAGGAAAAGCAATAGTTTCTCTCCAAAGGTTTTAGAAAGTTATTTAAGTGTAGCTTTTCTCCTTTTCTTAAGAAACAAGGTATTATCACAGCTATCCACAATGATATCTTTATTACCCTTGGTGAGATTGCTCTTTAATTGAGAGTTTATGTTGTGCAAAATAAATACCGACAGATATTTCTCTGTTCATTTTCCGAGAAAAGCCTATTGCGGCACACAATTTTATTAAAATTAACTCTAATATCAATCTATAATTGCATTAAAACATTAATGTTCTTAGGAATACACATTCTTTACATCCCCAGTGCCAGCTTAAATCAGTGATATTTTCTTGCAATATCTCATCACCTTTGACATTCTAACACTACTCTCTTTAACAAACACCTAAAGTCATCACTCAGAATTAAAAATTATCAGCAAAGTCTCCATACACCTCGTCATGAGGCATATAATCATAATATGGTTTCTGTCCTCTTTTGAATCTATTCCAATTTTAGGTAATACCATTACATCTCGCTTTTGTTTTCGATTCTAAATAAAAGAGGTCTGAGAAATAATTTTGTTGTTTCATGACGCTCAGGCAAAAGTTTAGAGAATACTTTTCATTGTCTTTTAAAAGCTTCTAAAGAAAATTTTAATTCTTTTCCCTATCTCATATCCATACAATGTTCTTAATATCATTATAATTTTTCCCATTAATTTGAAAAATCGAAAAATCTCAGAGGAGTCCATAGCGAGAAAATAGTATCTGCCTTAATTCTCCACCACAGAGTTTGCAATCTAAAATCATTCTTCGCTCTATATTCATCATGTCTCTTTTTATCCTCTTTGTATGCGGTTTTTGGTTTGTTCTTTTCATAATTTATCCGAATTCTACTTGTGCTAAAAATTGGCTTATAGATTTCTCGCATCTTCTTGTATAATAATTTAAGCAGTTAGTTATCATACCTCTCCTTCCTGACTGAAGCACACACTGAGCCTTGAAACATACTGGCCTTCCCTTTAAATGCACCTGTCGCCGACGCTTAACGTTATGTGATTTGCTTTTTATACTATTTGATTGGGATTTATACACTCATCTAAGTCACTATCACGCATTCTTTTTCTTCCTACATATGCATAGTCAAATCTTTGGTTGACCTTTTGCCCAGTGCCTTAAGCTTCTCCAGGCTTCTATTTTACAGACAAACAGCACACTAGCTGTCACTGTCTATATCCATAGCTCCTACGCAAAAAGCCCTGTTCTTCCCATTTTCATCTAAGATTTTACACCACAGGGATATCGTTTTCTTCCTATAAAACCAGTCTGTCCTGAGTTTCAAAATGATTTTTATCTGCCAAAGCTTTCATCGGAACCGCAAATTCTTCCACTTCCTCTTTCCAGTCTATTTCATGCATTGTCTCACTCTCGATTAGCTCCTCAACGATTGCTATCCATACAATTTCTTTCTCAGCGTCTCTTTCTATCGAACGTTCCTCATACCGCTCTGCATTTTTCATCAAAATAGATCCTTGGCACGTCAAAGCATCCTGCCAATTTAGAAAGAGCTTCTTGATTGTTTGTAAGCAAACCGGATATTTCAGTATATGTTCTTTTGCTTTCTTGTTCTTTTTCGTCCGCTTTCAAAGGTCCAATCGTAGTTTTTCTTTTTCCAAAAATCAAATATTCCATTTTCTCCTTTTCCTGTTCCTTAGCTACAAAGTCAATCCTCCGGCTCCTGTCATCTCTATAATTCGTAACTGATAGCAATAGCCTGCTCATGGCTATTTCTCTTGTTGATTACGAAATACGGGGGCGGAGTAATAGAAGAATAAAGCCCGCCTCTCCCCAAAGGCGAGCATATAATTAAAGGCCTCGAATAATGCTTAAATACCCTGATCTTGGTCTACCACATAAACTGTCCAGGCTTTTTGCATCATCCGCTTTATAAAAAGACAAGATCTAACACAAGAACCAAATACCCTGACGCTCATATGTTATATCTTGATTTCTACACCGATGTATGGATTATCTCTGAGTTTCACATTAGATTTTTTCCAAGATGTCCAGTTTTTCAAGTGCTACATCGTTTTCCAAAGTTCTCCCTATAAACAGAACTATTTTACAGAATCAGAAGTCAGCCGTATCCGTTCTTTCCACTTTATACTTAAGCCTAATCCTCCTTAAGTAGCCTTCGCAAATCATCAGAATGTATCCTTAAGTAGAGCTACTCTTTCGTACTAACATCCCTCATCTGCTTCACTAGAGGTTCTAAAAAGCTCTATCCTTGCCTTCATTCTCTTGTATTCTTCATAACCAGAGAAACCGTATCGCCTCTTCCATTTACTGTTATAATGACAGCTTCCTCACGACACTGCTTTTGAGACTTCGTTATAATGATTTCTAAGATCCGCTGACGGGCGAATTGTTTCTTGTAATACATACCATCAAAATCACCTCGTTTCTGTATAGACACTTATTATATCACGATAGGTCTATGAATGCAACAGGATTCGTGGATGGTATCGTAATGTACGTAATGCAATCTGGGCATTCGTCAAGTAAGAATCCTTTCCGGAATCTTAAAAGTAAAATCTTTATCACAGCTCAATGTCCTGCTACTATAAAAGGCGAGATAAGCAAAAGCGCCATCTCACCTTTGAAACCTGATTTTTGATTCTCTAAAAGCTTAGCAAGGACATTTTGGTAAGAACCAAAAATTGTTGCTAACAACTTACAGTAGAACTGTAATTCTTCCCCTCTTTATGTTCTTTTCGAAAAAGTTTTAGGATTTCCTGTACTTATTTCCATTTGTTTATGGAGCTGGGTTTCTCCCAGCCAAGCCTTATGTTCATAAGTGAAATTTTACCTCTGCATAGTTAATCTTGTCATACTGCCCAATATCTTCATTTTCCAATGTAACTATCAACCTTTTATCTCATAAACATCAAACTCTTCGCATCCTATAAACACTTCTGTATTTAACACTCATATCCATATGAAGGCAGAAGGTGTAAGCATCTTTTGAAACTGTGTACTTATACTTCCAGTCTTGGCTATCATTAATCTCAGAATAGCTCCGGCTCTTGACCTATATCAACACTACTGCCAACCCAAACAGATATAATCTTTATTATCTCTTCTTTTCCAAAAGATAGCCCCAATCTCTTTCTTTTCTCATCATCCTGATATTTTTACAAGATTGGTAATGTCCTCTTTCTTAAATTGGAAAAACTACACAAATCTATTCAAATAATTACTATTCCTGAAAAACTTTGAATCTCGTGATTGCTTGTCATGCCTCATTGCTCTTCTCTCCTAACAAAACCCTCGTGAATAAATATGTCTTATGATAAATTATACCATTAATTTTTCACCTCTTTCCATTTTCAAACCCTACAAATTGGCAAAGCTTGTATTTTGTATTAAATACCAAAGAGTCCTTTTGTTCCTCCTATTTTCTCTGCCAGTTCAACGGATCGCGGACGGTAAGACTCCTCCACGCCGAATAAATCCACAAAGATGAGGTATTGATCGCTCCACTTTCTGCTCTTTTCCTATTTTTGCGGATAAGAAAACACCTGATAACAGGTGCTTTCTTATCTCTCAATTATAATCAATGCTCAGCAATGTCTACCTCAATAGTTTCCCAGTCTTTTGGTGAATCTCTACATCAGCAAGAAAAATCCATCTCGCTGATTATTTCAGCAATAGCCGCTTCTCTTCCGTCCTTTAGCATTACTTCATCGTATTGTTTTAACTTTTCATTCTTTGCAAGACCTTTTTCCCCTTCTATACGCTTCTTTTGCTTCGTTTAAACTCATTTGATTTGCTCGCGCCTCATAATCCGGATTGTCATTTTTGTACGGCATCGTCCTGCCAGCCGCAATTTTCATAAATATCGAGGCTATCTGCCGATAATGTATTTTTACCGCAGACACTTACATTTTCATATTGCTGTGCTTTCTCCATCTTTGGAAAACTCCTTTTCTCCTCTGGTAAGCTCCTCAGTGTTATTTTTATTCGATTCCGTATTTTTCTGCAATTTCTTTTTAATTTCTTTTACCAAACGGATGCGGTGGCACTTTAACCTCCACTTCAAGTGGATGATCCCACCCAGGTACAGGTCTACTCTCATCACTAAATCTTCCTGTTTTCCTCCACATACCATTTTGTATTCGCTCATCCGACTCTAAGGTTTGTAGGCTAGTCCCTTTCTCTGGGCATATTTCAAGAACAACTTCATACTACTTCGCTTTAAACTTTTGCAGGCGACTTAACCATACAGTGGGCTCCGTTGTCAAGACAAAAATTTGGAGATTTTTATAATGAATTGTCAATTTCTTTATCTGTAATCCCATCCTCTAATTTTACTTAATATTTTTCCAGTAACATCTCCATCTATGGGCTGCAAATACTTCCTATCTTCAATCTCACTTGGGCATGCTTCTCCGTAATTGATACACGCACATATACAGCCTTTATTGTATCCATTGTCATCTGCCAGAATGGATACTTTATAATTACGGTGTGTTTGTTCTTACACCAAGTTCTAAAATAAAATATGCCTATTTCTTTATCTGTTCTAAGAAAATTACAGTAATTTTCCTGATGCTTTGTACCAGCCTTCACGTCTTCTACAAATGAATCATCTGCTCAGAGATTCATTGTTACATCTAGGTCATCATCCGGACATTTCGGAAATTAGATTGGATAGGATACTTCATGAGATGTGTTTTTCATTCTCCGGCACTGAGAATGCCCCCTGTTCATCCATTACAAACTCCTTGTGATTGCATTGTTTTCACAGCAACTTCATCATTATCATAGGTCTTTTGATCAGTGTCTCACACTGGAAACAATCCGTAATCTCCTGCGTATAAAATAATCTCTTTTATCAAAACCTCGCTCTTTGAAACTGATGGTCAACATTTGTCGTAATTACAAAATAATTCTTATCTTTTAATACGGAAAACAACTCTGTAAATCTGTGCTCATGGTGGCTCGATATATCTGTTGATAGATATGCCTTGCCCACCATCGCCCATCTTGTTTCATTATCGAAACGAGATAAAACTCTCCCGAATACATACTCGTTTATTCCATATCTGCCAAAATCGAAAGAAGTATTTTCAAAGCCGTTCTCCATTACAGGTCATCAGCCGCAGCTGATAAGCCTGCTCCTGCACAACTACAAGAACAGTAATCACGCACTTTGGTTCATTCTTTAACATTTCCGTTTGTTCTTCTATTGTTCCTGCCGGAAACAACTCTTCCAACGTTTCCGCTCAAGACAGTTGCCTTTCAGATCGTTCTCTATATCCGTCCTTTTTAGCGTAATGAATTCTTCCATAATATATCCTCACCTTTAAAGACATTGAAAGTGATTCTCCATGGAATCAGGATGTTTCCAAAACACTTTTCTACAGTTTCTCACCACCAATTTCTTACGCTCTTTTGTTGGAGAAAATGAAATACTCCTGTTGAAATACAGCAAATGCTACACTTTTAAGCATTTTCTAAGCACATATCCAGTGTATTTGTATAACAATCTGCCAGGCTTTTTCTAAAATTCCGATGTGAATTGCACCGCTCACTATGGGACCGACGATGATTGCTTTCTTCGCGGAAGATTGTAAGCATCGGTGGCTTATCGGGTAGCCGTAGGCTGCTCATAATCACTTCCATACTTTGTTATGCTCATTGTCGAGCAATCTTGTTCTTCTCTAAGCTGTACTCGCAAAAGTATGGATTTGATTGTCAATGCAAGTATGCATGGGCAAAAAAACAGCCGACATTTGAGGTCGCTGCATTAACTGTTACCTCTACTTGAAGTCCTTGTTATATCCCCTTGCCAAATAGATAGATTTTCTTCTGTCACAGAATGTCGGCAGTCTACCATACCTTTTCCGCATTTACAATATGATGGTGGTAATGCGCAGCGTAACTTCTGCAGACGATATTCATAAAAAGACGGAGCAGATTGTTTCTCCCCATATTCTTTTGAACCTCTATATTCTTGTATTTATCGGAATCAACCTTAGAATTCTTCTACCAGCGTAGATGCTTTCTGCCTGCGTTTCTGGCTTTGTTCATAGTTTCGCCTTCTTTCCACTCACCGTGCCGTTAGACAATTGCCACCGTGCATACCATCATCCACAGTCGCAATTACGTGGTATGAATTTTATTCCGCTCCGCCACCTGAAATAGTCCTTTATTTCCCTATTCTTCCCTAAAGGCACCGATTTCTCGGGTCCTCTCTTCCGCTCTTCGCTTCCGCTCTTAAATCATCTGTGCCATCTCTTCCGTGGACCGGCAGTTTATCATCAATAATGCGTGAATACGTCTGGACGCTGGGATTAAGGCTGTTGTGAAGATGTAAAACCCATTTCATTAATTGCTTTACGCTCGTAAAAGTAATTTCTTTCAACGGTCTTGTTGGAGATATTCCATAATTCCTCTGCCTGTAATCAATGACATTTTTAACTGTAGTACACAAGATAGTAAGTTTGTATTTCTTCTGAAAGTGCTAGTGTTTATAATCGTCATAAAAGTATCACAGGTGAAAATATGAGCTACTGTAAATCTGGCAATGTTGTAAGCTAATTTCTCCTGCTATCATTCTACTTTTTTTGTTATAATACTCAAGAGTTACATCAGAACTTTCCATTTTGGTTTGCCACGTTGCTTTGTCGGCTGTGGTTTCATAACATCAGTGTTCTGCAATTTTCGTTTTCAACTGAATAGATCGTAATATTAGGATCTTGGGCTAAATGTTCCTTCACTAACAGCAGAGTGCATAATCTCCATCATAAGTACAAAAGCCAGTCCCTTCTTATCATCTGTATTCCCTGTTTTGCCATTGCTTCAAGTGCAGCTTTCGGTCCTGAATATCATTTGTATTTGACCTTGATAATTATCTCCATCAAAGTATAATTAAGCCTGTCGGATTTTTCGCTTGAACTTGTCTCCTACAAATCCAGCAACGACTGTTCATTTCTTCCTTATCAACCGCGCTTTCTTCTCTAAGTTGCCGTCAATCTGTGTATGTCCTGATGGATTGGGTCCTGTTTGGCTTCATTTGTCTCGGTGCTTACCGCGTCACCCTGAATTCATTCAAGCCTCCTGTTCATAAGCAAAAGTTATGCTGAATATAACCCTCTGCAAGAGACATGCCTTGTATCTCCAGGATGCAGAATGAAAACGAGATAAGTACCAGTGGCACTGCAGGCATCATGGTTTCCTCATTCTAATTGTTTCTTAATGTAGCCTTTGTGGTTTCAACTTGTCATTGTGTCTTATCATTGGGTACATGTAATGAACATTCAAAAGTACAGTATTTAGTGAGAACACATGTGATATAATAAATATAGTAGAACATAATGAATAATAAAGCCACATCAAACAGTTGAAACATCTTCATTCTATAATTAAAAAAACAAAAAGGAGTTTGCGGATTTTTTGGAAGTCCTCAGTTTCTCCACCTTCTTGCATACGAAACGACAGGCAATCACCACCATCATTGGCGATAGATATTGGCCGCTATGTATGTAATAACTCTTAAAAGGACCTGTCAGATAGTCTGTTTGGCTTGGAATGTACTCTGTGGCTTGCAAAAGAACGGTTTGAACCTGTGAAAAACAAATCCATTGCTCTCTACTAACACAGAAAAATTGGAAGAACTTTCAGAATGAGATTTTGAAAAAGAAATTAGATAGCAAGGGTAAAATATGTTTTAAAATTAATGGAAAATAAAACCGTATACAATTACCTTTAATGATGATGAAAATTAAATCATTAGACTTCAGGTACAATAAATAATGACGCCGTCTAAACTCCTCAATTTGGAGCCTGGGTAGATGGTGCCAGTATGAAAGAACGTGTATTTGAATTTACGTGGGCGAGCTTTTGTTGCTGCCATAATTATAACAGGCGGTTTCTATTGACAGAAAAAACGGCGCTAAAGTTCCAATTAATGAAACGCAATTATAAACCAGATTAATAAACAGTAACAGATAGTAGAATAACTAATATAAACGAAATATGCACAAGCAATTTCTTATATAGCATTTCAAAATTGTTTCTAAATAATATAAAACCGATTTAGGATTAGCCTTTGTGAAGGTAGCGTAACGGTGCATTTGGTTTTGCCGGGCTTCCTTCAATCTTTGTACTAAGTACTTTCATTTATTATCGACCGTTCAGTCAATAGCTATGCATTATGGATATGATATTAGTAGTTCAATTGTGAACTTATAATTGCCAGTGAAGTGACGCCAAGGCACTTGGTCCCTATGTAAGGAGGGTTTCAATGGCTAACAGTATAATAGAATGGCAGTTTTTTGCAAGAATTGGCAGTCAAAACAGACCGTTAAAAAACGTGGACAGACATAAACACAGAGGAGGGTTTGTCTTTTATTATTGGTGAGCTTGTAAATAATGCAGCAAGCATTGAAAGGGTGGGACAAAAAGGTGGGAACCCGCTGTTCGCGTCCCTACCCTCGATATATCCATTGATATCGTTTGCTCTCGTGGCATAAAATCAAGGTTTTGGTTATCAGATTTAGCCATATTATCTATTTGACTTCTGTTTATCATTTTGCAAGCATATTGCAAAGCACAAATACTTCTCTCTGGTTCTCATTCTTTATCGGCTGGATTTTATTAACAGGTAAATCTTCCGCGCCGTACCCTTTGTGCCGTACTTTTAACTTCTTTCCTGCTGGGTAATGAGCTTTATTTGTAGCTGTTCAGCCTTATCTTTCTTGGCTTTTCTTCTGCTTCTGAGATATTCACAATGATTGCTTATTAATTCCAGTGCCCCATATAGTCCAAATCTTTTGTCTTGCGGTTAAACCTTTTCCTATCATGTATATCCTCTACATCTAATACTGTCTGATCCCTTGTCTAGATATACTTCAAATTCTTCGTTTGCGTTAACTCCGCATCGTGTGCTGTTTCTGCCCAAGTTGTTCCACTGCCAATATCCACGAACAACAAGGTCTTTACTGTCTTCATCAAGCTGATTCAAATGGATGCTGCTGTTTCTTGACGATATGTTTGTATGGCAAAATATAAGTTTGTCCGAGGTGCAATCACTTCTTGCCTCCGGATCGCTGTTTTCGTCAATCACTTTCAAGCATATCGTAAGTTCACCAATCTTTTATAAATTTGCACTTATGGCACCTGCTTCCACGATTTTTGCTGACCTCAGCAAAATCGTATGCTACTCATGTCCACTATTCTCTGCGTCGTTGCTCTATCAATGACCTTTTGATTTCTCCGCAATCAGTGTAGCAGTTCTCTCCAGCCCTTCTGCAATATGTTATAATCCGGGGACAATACACACAAGCTCATAATTATAAACGATAATTTAGATAATTATAATCTTTCATCTGTCACAATGTATGCATTTCTTTGTATTTAGATTGTAAATGACTTTCATAAATACAGGATATGCACAACCTTGTAGGGTCTTTAATGAGTATCAATGCAGCACTGCTGCTCCTTGGTAAAACCTTACTCATTAATTTTGTGTCCTCTTGATTTCATTAAAAAATAAAAACTATTTCTATAGAATCTGATGCCTGTTTTCTGTAAGACTCAACAAAGTACCATGGATAATTGCAAGATGTTTCAATTTGTAATGAATTCGTTCTTCAAACACCTCTTTGCGGCTTCTTCAGCCATTTACGCAATATGAACTCCTCCAGCAATCGAATAGTAATAGTCACATTATTTCATTTCCGGCAAATAGAACACAGTCATTTTCAACAATAATTTGCTGCAGCTCTGTACGAATCTTTTATTTTACTTTTAAACAACAATCTTTCTGCATCTTTATTCTGTCCTTTCCTTTATCTAATATACTGTTTCAACATTATTTTGTAACACCCTAAATAGCATCAACTATTCATAAACCTAGCAGGCAGAAAACGTCAAAGCCCTCTTATATTTACTGGACTGTTTGCCTGTGTCATTATCTATGACTGCAGAAACCGCAGAGAAGTCAAGAAAATAATGAGATTATCTTCTGATGGCACCTTTCATTGTGGCATTTAAGAAATTTGCAGCGTCTGTAACTCATATCTTCACATTCTTTATAAGTCTATGTACTATCTGTAATTGTTTCATCCCTGGTTTCGCTGAAATGCACTGCCAACCTATAATTTGTTTTGCCCATCTTTTATGGAATGTATTTTCAGCTTTTGCCTCTCGTCTGTCATTTCCACTGTTCCTTTCCTCGTGACAGTAGAAGTAGATTTGACTCCTCCACTTATCTTAGTGTATCTACTATGAACTAGTTTGATATTTTGTGCAACAGGCATTGCACTATTTTCCCAGACACCGTCTGGAAAATCTCACACTTTATTCCTCAAGCCAACTCTATCACCAATTGGTTTCTACATCTCTTTTCCCGTGAGATATGCACGTATATTTTGACACTGATTCGACTCTTCAGGGTATGAAAATACAAGATGAGTTTCTCAGCAGGTAAAACTTCGTAAGCCTTTCTCCTTCCATTCTTGATAATCACATAATTCATGCCTACTGTTAGACAAATTATCAAGAGATTTAATCACTTTAATATTCTATGTGTGATAACTCTCCTCAGCAGTAGGTTTCAACCATTTCATCTGAAATATGTCACTGCCACAAGTGCTTATTAAATCTTTTTAGCATTTTCTAATGTTTATTATTTCATCTCCTCGAGACTTTTCTCTTTAACTCATCTTCTACTCTTCAAAACTTCTTAACTGTTCTTCCATTCTCGCAAAATCATTGGTAGAGCTTTTAACATTTCCATACTAAATTCCTTCTGATCCATTCGGTGATAACAGAAATAGGTTTCCATGTTAGGAGTTTTAACTTCACGCAAAACCATTTTCCATTACAACCCGCCTTAAAAGATAGATACAGCATTTGACATTTGATATTCCAAGTTTTTCCCAGCACCACTTCCGCTCGTTCTTTAATACTAGGTTCTACTCACTGTAAATATTTGATGTTCATGCCACATATACTCTTCGTTTCTAGATTACCACTACTTTGATTTGCGACCAGCAATGCGCTGACATCGTAATATGACACTGTCTGTGGGCTGGGACAAACCCTCTAGCTTCCTCGTTCCGTCATGGTCCTTTACTCTTCTCTTCTCTTTCGGTTGTATAATTTTGGTGGTGAGTAATGGATTCGACCGCGCTAACAGCATTTCAGCATCAAAAAGCAGACATAAGCAATGAAATCCTGTAGCAAGTATAATCTCCACGTCACGTCAAGGCGGTTTGCTTGTGTCTCAAGTCAAGATGTATGAAAAATGTTTGGGTTGGAAGATAAAAATACTATGTACTCGAAAAATTACAGAAAGCTTGGCGACACTCTGCTCTATGGACGAACATTGGGACGAAGGAAGGTGGTACACGATACCGTGAGATACGAAGGTCGACCATCAGCGATTAGTAGGAGGAATTGTATAAGCAAGTGGTGAGACGCATTTACTCGACTGCGCCTCTATTGGCTCTTCAGCTACAAGATACAATGACTGTTCTACACTTTGGCTCTGTTTAATGAGCGAAGATCTTCGATGAAAAGCTGACAGATTTAGGGTTTGCAGAATGCCAGGAAGCTTTCTTTCGTATCCTAGTATCTATACGATCCAGTGCCAAAGAGAAAAGAGTCTTTAACTCCTCATTCTTTTGGAAATGTGCTCTCTTTTCCAAGTACTAGTAATGTAATAGCCGTCAGGCATATCGTGCCATGGCTGCTCTCTCATGAGCTACTTTTGATTAAGCATTTTCAGCAATGAAAATAAGTAATAAAGTATATGAATATTCCATAATTACCCTCCCATCAAGGTCAATCTCTGCTTACCATCTCATTTTCTGACAATTAGTAACTACTTCTTCTCTCATCCATCCCTCTTTGAATATTCGGCAGTTTTCCGGTCCTTATCGTTTTGCCCTGCCGTCCATTCTGTGATGGCCTTCCGGTAAATCCTCTGCCTCTTAAAGTGCTTTGATTTCCTCACCACCTTCCGAATAAGTATAATCAACATATACCTGATCTTGCCCTCATGACCTGCTCTATGAACTTGGTTCATCAGCTGTCCTTTCCTTTGGGTGCAATAAAACACCTATCACTAGGTTAACTGTGGTTATTATCATTTCAGAGCGTTTTCTTGGTTCTTTCTTTCTCCCTTCATCTTGAAGAACATTCATTTCATGACTCTTCAATATTCTAAACTTCTTCTTAATTTGCTTTCATTCTGTTTGATCTCATCTGCAAATCCCATCTGTGTTATTTCATGACATTGAGAATTTTTAATTATTAATATCATTTAATCTTTCGTGGCTCAATATTGTGCAATCGTTTTTATTGTGCTGACCATAATCCATTATCAAATGTTATCCTCTCTGCCGTTCTTTGTCTTACGGTTCCGACATTGCAATCTCCTGCAGTTTCCTTCAAATGTAACAGTTTCTTTCTGTAATATGTTTGATTGGTGGTGCTTCAATAAAATAGTATGCCGCTCAGTTTTGATCCCCAGTACAATTCTTTGCTCTTTGTCTTGTCGGTGATTTGGCCTTCTTCGTCACTTAGGTATATTTGTCCTCAGTCCCTAAGTTGATATCAGCATTTTCTGAAAATTATAAAGTTTTGGTGCATTTTACAGAACCTCTTCCTCCTCTGATATTGTTTATCATCTTGGTATCAGTTCTGCCAGGCTCCTCAGTTTCTTGCATGTTATCATGCCATTCCTGATATATCCATTTTCGCTCATCTTATTACCAGGTTATTATATTTCTGTCCGTCTGTGTGTTGCTCCTGCCCCAATGCAGATTATCGTGCAGTCGTGCATTCATAATCTTGACTCTTTTTGTCCTACTAAAGCTCTGCATCACGGTAAGTCTTTAAGTCAAGTGCTTGATGTATTGATATTCTCTATGATATCATTTCTCCTATCTATTTTAGTCACACATAGCGTTTTCAGTAGCTGCTGTTAAATCTGACTTGCTTTTCATGGTCAACATCATTCTTTCGACATTCTCGGTTTTCGCTGGTGATGATTGGTTCTTTTGCAGGCTCTTCGCAAACTTTGTTTGTCTCCCCAAACGTCGTCCGGTTTTGTCGATGCCCAGGGTTCTTTAGGTTGATTCCTGCTGGCGCCGGCACGGTGGCGCATCGGCACGGCAGGTTTTCGGCAGTGCGGTTCGGTTCTTCGCCATCGC
>BNJS01000322.1_pt1 | contig 117549 bp, 117 predicted proteins | sample 8540461 | NCBI WGS metagenome assembly BNJS01 (sample SAMD00202454, study PRJDB9452) | human saliva metagenome | isolation source: human saliva | place: Japan | reverse complement strand
GATGAATAATTTACAATAGAGAAGAACTTTTCTTAGTACAACAAAATAAAAAAACGCATAATATTAGGGAACAAAATCCTTGATATTATGCATCTCATTATGAAAATGGAGAAGACAGATAAAGGCTGTCCTCTCCAAATATCAGCTTTTTATCAACCCACTATAGTTGATAAAAATTTATAGAAATTAGTTTTTGCGTTTTGCAAATGGAAGGGCACCAAGGACTAATCCAAGGAATCCTACTGATGCCAATGCAGCACTTTCTTTACCACCAGTGTTTGGAAGTTCTTCTTTAGCTTCTTCTTTTGCAGCTGGTGCTTGGTAAGTATTGTCTTGGCGAGTTCCTGCTGTAGCTGATCCTTGAGCTGGCGCAGCTGGTCTGTTAGCTGGTGTAGCTGGCGCAACTGGTAATTTGTATTCAGGAACTTCGTTAACAGGAGCATCTGTAGCATTTACTCCACCCTTGAATTCAGGAAGTTCTGGTTGAACTGGGGCATCCGCAGGATTTACACCTCCAGTAAATTCTGGTACTTCGTTAACTGCAGGTTTATTGTTATACAAAGTATCAAAAGCTTCTAGAAGATCGTTCAAACGAGTTTTAAGAACTTCGATCTCTGCAGCATCTCCACCAGCTTCGATTTTAGCACGAACCTCTTCAATTTCTTTCAAGATGTTCTTGATTTCAGGGTTGTTAGCACCAAATTCAGGAGCTTCGTTAACCGCAGCTTCAACACCGTTTACAGTACCTTTGAATTCAGGTAATTTACCAGGTTCATCAAGATCACCGTTTTCTTCTTTAGGTTCTAATCCTTTAAGAGCTTCTTCAAGTTCAGCTTCTTTTTTCTCTAATTCAGCTTTTTTAGCTTCTAGTTTTTCTTTAGCTGCAGTAACGTAGTCAACTGCATCTGAATTATTTTCATTGTCAGCTACTAATTTTTCTAATTCAGCTACTTCTTTTTCCAAATCAGCTACTTTGTTTTGAAGAGCTTCGATTTCAGCTTCAGTGTAAACTTTAGTTTCTGGTTTAACTGGAGCTGGAGCTGGAGTTGGAGCTGGAGTTGGAGCTGGAGTTGTAACTTTCATTTTTTCTTTTAGTCCAAGATAAATTGGAGCACCAGTAGCACCACCACTAACCGCATCTATGTTCATTATCCCTGTACCCCTAATTTTAAGTCTATAAGATAAAACCCCATTAGTATTTTCAATAAAATACCTATCTACCAGTACTTTTGTGTTATCTTTTCCGTCCCAGAAAAGGACCCAAATCACCATTCCTTCTACCTCAGTATAAGTTTTACCAGTGAAAGCACTAGTGTGAGTATGAGTCCAAACATTCTCAGATAGTGAATTTCTTATAGGGTTTTGTACGCCAGCGATCAGCTTCAGTAGTTGCTCTTCTGTTTATAAATTTATAATCAGGAATATCTATTTTTTTCCATTTCTATCTACAAAAACTAAATAATGTCGGCCCACTTATAAAATGAAATTGATGATTTTCAATTGTAATACATCCTAAAAATTTATCATACTTAGCTTCTTCTTTGCTACCTGCTGCATGAGCGTTATCTTCATCTACTTCTTTTATTGCTTCTTCAGCTGTTATTTTTGCCTTCATCGAAAACGTTTTTACGAAATCATCTCTTTTTGCAGCTGCTGCTCTTTAAATTCCCCAATTATTTCAGCTTTTGCTTTTGCTTTTTCTAATTCTTTAACTGTTTCTTCTACTGCTTTATCAAATTCAGCTAAAAAAATTCTTTTTTTGAGCAGTTAGTTTTTCAGATGCTTCAGCTTCGGCTTCTTTAACTTTTTCTAAAAGAGCTTCTTGTTCTTTAATTTTTTTCTCTAATTCAGCTTTTTTGCTAGCATCAGCTGTTTTTAATTCTTCTTTAAGTTTGTTAATTTCTGCTTGTAATGCTTGTGATGCAGTTGGCAGAGCATCTACTTTTGGAAGTAAAACTGCATATATTAATGCATCTGGAGATGCTTTAAGATCTTTTTCAGCTCTTGCTAACGCAGAACGCATTGCATTTAATTTATCGCTAATTTCCCCATTATCTTTGTCTTTAGCAAGCTCTGCTTCTAAATCTGCAATTTCTCCTTTTAAAGCATCCACTTTCTTCTCTGCTTCAGATTTTTCAACTGGTTTAGCTGGTTCAGCTGGTATTTCTGGAATTTTACCTTCTGGGTTTTCTGGCTGTACTGCTGGTTCACCTTTGTCTGTTACTACACCTTCTGGATTTTCCGGTTGTACTGCTGGCTCACCTTTGTCTGTTACTACACCTTCTGGATTTTCTGGTTGTACTGCTGGTTCACCTTTGCCTGTTTCAACTGGTTTAGTTTCAGCAAGCAATTTATTGTACAGTTCTTCAGCTTTATCATCATCTGCTTTTTCTTTAGCTAAAGTTTCTTCAGTAGTAGGAGTATCTAGTTTTTCTGTTGATACTTCTTTTGCTTTAGCTGCTTCTAAATCTTTAAGAATTTGATTGTACTCGTCAGTTAGTTTATTGATTTGTTCTGCATAAGCTTTTAATGGCACTGTTTGTTTAACTAATTCGCTTTTAACAGTGTCACGATCAATTCTTAGATTGTAAACAACTTTCTTCAATGCTTTAAGAACTTCAGGGTTAGCATTAGCTTCTTCTGCTGCTCTTTTAGCTTGTCTAGCTTCTAGTAATACTTCTTTAGCGTGATTGAATTTTTCTAATAGAGCCTCAACTGCAGCTTTATCTTTATCAGCAATTGATTTCAAGTAGTTGATTTCATTCAGTAATTGATCTGCTCTGTCTTGAATTTTTTCTGATGCTGGGCGTTTAGCTTCTTCTTCAGCTGCTTTCTTGTCTGCTTCATCTAATAGAGCTTTTTCTGTAGCAGAAATCTTATCTCCAAGCTCTAATGTTTTATCTGCTTTATCTTTATCTGTTACGTTATCTCCGTGTTTGATAGTTGGTTTTGCTGCTCCAATGTTATCAGCTTGAGGATCTTGGTCTTTAGCGGCTTCAGCAGTTTCAGCTTGTTTATCTAACTCTTTTGCGGCTACAGAAGCTGAAATTTCACCATTTTCGATAACTTTTAATAAATATTCTTTACCAATTGCAGCTTTTGCTTTTTCAATAGCTGCATCTTTGTCAGTGATTTTACCGTCTTTGTTGATTTTTTCGATAGCATCAGCTTCCATTTTTTCTAAAGCATATTTAAGACCAGCTAAACTATCTTCTTCATCTTTTTTAAGTTCTTCTACTTTTTGTTTTGCTTTTTCAGCTTCTTCTTTAGCTTTAGCTAATTCAGCTTCTGCATCAGATTTAGCTTTATCTGCTGCAGTTTTTGCTTCTGTAGCAGGTTGAACATCACCTTCTTCTTTAGTAGCTTTTGTTGTAGCTTCCTCAAGAGCTTTAGTTGCTTTTTGTAACTTCAGCTTCAGCAGCTTTTACTTTAGCGTCAGCTTCAGCAACCTTTTTGTCAGCTTCTACTTTTGCTTCAGCAGCTTTTTCAGCTTCTGTTTTTTCTTTTGGTTTTTCTGGAGTAGGCTCTTCTTTTTTAGGTGGATTTTTAGCTTCTTCTTCTTTAGCAGCTTTCACAGCAGCAACAGTATTATTGTATTCTTTTTCTAATTCTTTACCTTGCTCTGCATAATCTACTGCAACTTCGTTAGCTTTGTCAAATTCAGCTTTAGCTTCGTCATGAGTTGCTTGAATCTTTGTTACAACATTTTTTAACGGACTAACGATATCATCTTTAAGTTTGTATTTTTCAGCGATATCAGCAGCTTCTTTAGCTTCTTTAAGAACTTTTTCTTGTTTTTCTAAAACAGCAGCTTTTTCATCAGCAACTTTTTTAGCTTCATCATATTGTTTTTCTACACTATCCAATTGATCTGCTAATTGATCTGCTTTGTCTTGAAGTTTTTCTGATTTTGGACGAGCAGCATCAGCTTTTTCAGCTTCAGCAATTGTAGTTTTTAAATCTTCAGGCATGTCTTTTTTGGCTGTTCCAATTTCAGAAGTAGCCCCAGCATCCGCAGCTGTTGATTTAGCAGCTTGCTCTTTATCGCGCATTTTTTTATCAGCAGTTTCATTCGCTTCAGCTTTTGCAGCATCATCGTTTAACTCAGCAGCAACTTCAGCAATTGAGATTTCACCTGCTTCGATTGCAGCTAATAGGTCTTCTTTCCCAATTTTTTCTTTTAAATCTTTAATGGCTTTTTCTTTATCAGTGATTTTTGCGTTTTCGTTGATAGCTTTTTCAGCATCTGCTACTAATTTATCTAAAGTGTCAGAAATTGCTTTTTTAGTTTCAGCATCTTCCTTAGCTTTATCTTCTGCTTTTTTAGCTTCTTCTTTAGCTTTAGCGTCAGCTTCAGCAGCTTTTTCTTTAGCAGCAGCTAATTCACCATCAACAGTAGCTTTAGCAGCTTCAGCGTCAGTTTTTGCTTTTTCAGCATCAGCTTTTGCTTTTTCAGCATCAGCAGCTTCTTTTTTCTCTGTTTCTAATTTAGTGTTTGCTGCTGTAGCTTTTGTTGTTTTATCAGCTACTTTTTCCTCAAGTTCTTTAACTTTAGCATCCGCTTTATCAGCATCAGCTTGAGCGTCTTGAATCACTTTTGGCGTTGCTGGTTTAGCAGCAGCATCTTCGTTAGCTTTTACAACTAACGGTTGAACCGTTGTAAAACCTGCTCCTAAGACTGTCGCACTTGCTAAGCTCGCCAATATCATTCTTTTCTTATTCATTCGGAACACCTCTTTTTTATTTGTAGTGCACTAATATAGAGCACTCCTATCATAATTATACCCCCCTAAATTTTTTTGTCAACCATTTTTATATTAAATTTTTTTGTTACATGTTTGTTCGGAATTTTGTTTGTTTTTATCAAAGTTTTTTTATGAAAATTATTTTGAAAAATTTCTTTTTCTCCTTATATTTTTAATGTTAAGATTCTATTTTTGGATGAGGGGAGCGGAGCTTTAGATTGCCCTTGACATTTTCTTGGTAAGGATAGGCGCATGCCTACTGCGAGGTTGACGTGTTTTGGAAGACCATATCGTCTGGTCGCTAGATGGTATGCTAGAGGAAGGATTGTTAAAGGGAAGATTCATTTACTAGACTGCGGCTAGCCATTGTAAAAAAACAGATTTCTCCTTTTGGTATGAAGGAAAAATCTGTCATCTTTTTAATTACTTACAACAATGCCTCAAACTCAGAGACAGTCATTCCTAATTGTTGACTTGCCACCTCGGAAGTCAGAAGACCTTGGCGGACTAGATTTACTAACCCTTTTTTCACCCCCTCTTCAATACCCTCAGCTCGTCCTCGTTCTAATCCCTGTTCAAGTCCACGCTCTAAACCTTGTTCAATACCTTCTACCCTAGCAGTTTCCAAGGCATAGTCATGTGCTAACAATGCTTGTTCTTCACGCATACGTTGTTGACTAAACATCTTCCTTTCCTCCTCGGACCAGCTCTTGTAGTCCAGCAGTTGGTCTGCTTGGCTGATGGCTCGCTCGGGTTGTTGGGTAAAGGGCTTATTCCCGAAAAACTCCAACCACGGCTTGCGAATGCTATCTTTGCTGGTTTCTCTGTATTTTCTTAATTCTAAGAACGCCATCTTGACTAGATGATGTTCCTGTCCATTATTGGTGATGGTTAAGGCTTCACCTGTCGTGTCCTCTCGCATACTAAAGCTATGAAAAGCTAAATCATCTTGGAAATAATTACTATCGACAATTGCGATAGCGTATACTGGTGCGATGTGTTTGTAACTCTGATGAGTATTGCCCTCTTGCTGGCGAATTTTTTCTAGGTTTTGATTGACCTGACTACATAGATAAGCCCACAGGCGATTGATGAAAAAATTCTGATGATGAACTTGAATCTCAATGATCACTTGAGTGCCATTATCTAGTTCAGCTAAGACGTCTATACTGGTATAGAAATCCTGTGCCGAGTAAGGTACGGAAGGCAAGACGTGAATATTGCTTCCCTCCAAAATGGTTACATTTTTGGCTGGCAAGTCCAGCATATCGCGGATGAATTGACAAGTGATTTCTGGATTGCTAAAGATTTTCTTAGCTACCAAGTCATTGGTTGGGCTAATGCCCGGATGTCTGAGAATCATCCATTTCCTCCTTCTATTATACCATAGTTTTAAATCTAATTTTGCTAGATTCGATGGTTCTATCTATTTATTCGGAAAAGAGAGGAGAAAATGAACAAAGATTGGTAAAATTTTATCAAAATGTTAAAAAAATTATGGATTAGGAGTCAATTTGATGCCTATAATTGCCAATTTTTCAATCAGTGACACTTTATCGAGAAGTGCCTAATATTTTATCACAGTGATACAAATCAATCTCATCTATTAAATTCACGCTGAATCCATGGAACAAGTGACTTTTATCATATAGAAGGTAATCAGTATCGCACAGTAGATATATCTTATATGTTTTATCTGGTATTGTAGTCTATTTATATGGTGTTTGATAGAGCTGCTTTCTAATCATCTCTAAATCTTCCATATCCAAGTCGTTTTTTAAATAATAGACTGGTGTCTGTTCCTTCTTATGAATAGGGTTATTGGTAACCAGCAAATCATAATGCCGAGTTCGGTCATAGGCTTCAATGGTAATAAAACGATTGTATTCCAAATACCGTTTTCAAAATGGCTGCCATCCTTGAAAAGACAAGAAAACCAGATGTCAAATCCAGACCAATCCGCATATGCTGGCCACCATTTTCAGCCATATATTCCATCAACTGCAGCCATTCCCAGAGAATTTTCTTATCCAAATCCGTCCCCTGTTGAAAAGGCAGGTAGAGCATGAAAAATCTCTTCTGCTGTCTCTTTAAAATCATGTTCCATCAGCAAATAAGGATGACGATTCTCTAACTGGTACTTATAGCGATCCTGTAAAATATAGCCCTTATAGAGATAGACTTGAGCACAAAGCTGACTGAGTTCATAGGTGACATGGTCCTCTGTATAATCACCCAGTAACTCCTCCTTCTTCATTTCTTGAATCAATTGCGTCAGCAAATCTGCCAACTGCCCTCCAAAACCAAGGATATACTCCATAGTATGAAGAGGAAGAATGCGATGAGATAGGAGGAAAGAGAAGAATATCATCATCTCCCCATCCTCAGTTCCTAGAGGAAGGTGTTGCCCAGCAAAAAAGGACGGAGCCTTTCGATGCAAACGAAGGTAGAAAATATTGTCAAAATACCCTCGCATTTTTCTCTTCTATCACTTGAAACTGACAGGCATTGACCCGAAGACGTTGTTGACTGATGTGAGCCCAGAGAACCAAAGTCCAATTTCTGCCCCGAAGACAAACTTGCACCGCAGATTTCTTCTAGTGTAGCAATCTCCTGTTTTCTCTCTGGTTTCTGCATGTGGCCTTCCCACTCCTGACTGGACCAGACCTTGCGGAAAAGACAGAAATAGAAATAGCGAATCTGATGCTCTGGACCTCGCCAACGTCCATTTTGGATGGATAAATCAAATTCTGACAAAATCTGATTTAAGCTAGCTAAGTGACGACCAAGCGTTGCCTCACTAATCATCAATTCTTGAGCCAGCTGATGGGCTAAAAACTGTTGGTGGTAGAGAAGATAGACCAAAATCTGGTATTTAACAGCATTCTCCAAAAACAAGCTCCGAATATCTCTCCCCTTGGTAGCTGCACCGATTGACAGACGCAGATTTTCATCTTCTAAAGTGAGATAGTCAGCTCTAAACCACTGTCCAAAGCCTTGTCATTGAGCAGGGTGACATATTTGGTTAGGGTTGCTTTTGAAAATCCTGTTTCCTCCATTACAGCCTTGACGGTCGTCTGAGACTCTTGTAATAGAAAGGAAAGGATTGAAAATTGGCCAGATTCAGCCTTTTCCATCAAATCTCCTAAATACATTTGTTACCCCTTTCATTTTCTACCTTAAGCATAGCATAAATCTTACAAATGCTGAAATAATCTGTTTCTCTTTTTATTTTCATGCTGATTTCCTGGTCCATTATCCTGAAAATCAGCAAACACACGGCTCCCCCTTTGGGCATTTTTATGCTAAAATAGTAGCTATGGATAAAATTATTAAAACTATATCAGAAAGCGGAGCCTTTCGTGCTTTTGTCCTTGATAGCACAGAAACCGTCCGCACTGCTCAAGAAAAACACCAAACCCAAGCTAGCTCAACTGTAGCGCTTGGTCGAACTCTTATCGCTAGCCAGATTCTCGCAGCCAATGAAAAAGGAAATACCAAACTAACAGTGAAGGTACTGGGATCTAGCTCTCTAGGAGCTATCATCACCGTCGCTGATACCAAGGGGAACGTCAAAGGCTACGTTCAAAATCCTGGTGTTGACATCAAAAAGACTGCAACTGGTGAAGTCCTAGTTGGACCTTTTGTTGGAAATGGTCAATTCCTCGTTATCACAGACTACGGTACTGGAAATCCTTACAACTCTATGACTCCCCTCATCTCTGGGGAAATCGGTGAAGACCTTGCCTTTTACCTGACTGAAAGCCAACAAACCCCTTCAGCAGTCGGCCTCAATGTCCTTTTGGACGAGGAAGACAAGGTCAAGGTTGCAGGTGGTTTCCTAGTTCAAGTCTTGCCAGGAGCCAAGGAAGAAGAGATTGCTCGCTTTGAAAAACGCATCCAAGAAATGCCAGCTATCTCGACCCTTCTCGAAAGTGAAGACCATATCGAAGCCCTCCTCAAGGCTATCTACGGTGACGAGGCCTACAAGCGTCTTTCTGAAGAAGAAATCCGTTTCCAATGTGACTGTAGCCATGAACGCTTTATGAACGCTCTTGCCAGCCTTCCAAGCTCAGACTTACAGGAAATGAAAGAGGAAGACCACGGGGCAGAAATCACTTGTCAATTCTGCCAAACTACTTACAACTTTGATGAAAACGACCTGGAGGAACTCATTCGTGACAAATCTTAATACACCTTTTATGATTGGCAATGTTGAGATTCCCAATCGTACCGTTTTAGCACCCATGGCTGGCGTGACCAACTCAGCCTTTCGTACCATCGCAAAAGAGCTCGGAGCTGGACTCGTTGTCATGGAAATGGTCTCTGACAAGGGAATCCAATACAACAACGAAAAAACCCTGCACATGCTTCATATCGATGAAGGGCGAAAACCCTGTCTCTATCCAACTCTTTGGTAGCGATGAAGACAGCCTAGCACGCGCAGCAGAATTCATCCAAGAAAACACCAAAACCGATATCGTGGATATCAACATGGGCTGCCCAGTTAACAAAATCGTGAAGAACGAAGCTGGCGCTATGTGGCTCAAGGATCCAGATAAGATTTACTCTATCATCAACAAGGTCCAATCTGTCCTTGATATCCCACTTACTGTCAAAATGCGTACCGGCTGGGCTGATCCATCTCTGGCAGTAGAAAATGCCCTCGCTGCTGAAGCTGCAGGTGTTTCTGCCCTCGCCATGCATGGCCGTACCCGTGAGCAAATGTATACAGGTCACGCAGACCTTGAGACCCTTCACAAGGTCGCTCAAGCTCTGACCAAGATTCCATTTCATCGCCAATCGGTGACATCCGTACTGTTCAAGAAGCCAAACAACGTATCGAAGAAGTCGGTGCTGACGCAGTTATGATTGGGCCGCGCTGCCATGGGAAATCCTTACCTCTTCAACCAAATCAACCATTACTTTGAAACAGGAGAAATCCTACCTGATTTGACTTTTGAAGACAAGATGAAAATCGCCTACGAACACTTGAAACGCTTTGATTAACCTCAAAGGGGAAAACGTCGCAGTTCGTGAATTCCGTGGCCTCGCTCCTCACTACCTCCGTGGAACATCTGGCGCAGCCAAACTCCGTGGAGCCATTTCACAAGCTAGCACCCTAGCAGAGATTGAGGCCTCTTGCAGTTGGATAAGGCTTAAAAGTTTAAAACCCGTAACTCTCTTAGAGGTTACGGGTTTTTGATTGTAAAAATTTAAATACTGAGGGTTATTATTGATTCAAAGCAACACTGGAAACCTTACCATCCGCTCCTGTTGTAATTTGGATGATTTTTCCTCCACCAATTTTGGCATTATACTTACCATCATCAAGAGTATAAGAATAGCCTTTGATAGAGTAATTTTCTTTCTTTCCATCAGAAGATTCTACTGTAAATTGGACCACCTGATGAAACTGTGATGGTTTCGCCATTTGCTCCCTTCCAGTTACCCGCTGCAGCTGAGAAATCACCATCTACCATGGTTAAAACACCCTTGTAGCGTTTATTTTGCTCTGCTTGTTTGTCTTGAAGTTTGCGGTCAGTTGTAGGATCATAGCTTGATTGGTTAGACTGGGCTTGAGGAGCTTGTTGAGTTGAAGGAGTCTGAACAGGAGTTTGTTGACTAGTCGCCTGTTGATTAGACACTTCTTGACCTTGTCTTTGTTCTGGTGCCGCTTGTGATGGTGTTGCACTTGCTGAAGACTGGTCAGTAGACGCCTTGGCTTTTTCAGATGAAGCTGAACTTGAGGATTTCTGAGTCTTGCTTTCTTTGCTAGAAGAAGCTGCTTTAGAACTTGATGATTGACTTGTCTTAGCAGAACTGCTTGCTTGAGTTGTTTCCTTTTTATTTCCACAAGCTCCTAATAGCAAGGTAGAAGCCAATACAGTTGCTGCCATCAATTTGATATAGGTTTTCTTTTTCATTTTTCTACTCCTTTGTAATGTTTTAGAAATATAAAGAAATCTTTTTGTAATGTAATTGTAACATTAGAATTTGAAATATGTCAACCATTTATCTAAACTATTTTAAAAAAATCTTTAAATACTTTAGATACATTTTACTCTTCCTACTCTTCTATTCGTAATCTAATAGAAAAAAACAGAAAAAAATTCCTATTTTGTTTAAAATTTTTTTAAATCGCTCTTGTGTAATCGCTTGCATTATGTTAGACAAAGGAATATAATAACATTGAAACAGAATATAGGAGGTGCACTCTTATGCTAAATAAGTATTACAAGTATCTTCCTTGGTTGATTTTGGGAGCTATTGGCTCTTATCAATCAGCAACTTACTATGCGCGAACTGCATTTGACATCTTCTATCTGACTACAATCTTTTTTTATGATTTGTCTATATCGCTTTTATTGTTTTTACATGAGAAACCTATCTCAAAATATCGATACAAAGACTTCTTTTTACTCACATCATTGAGTAATTCTAAGAAAGATAGCCATCCCTAAAAGCAGTCGCAACAGCAAATCAAACTAATAAAGGTAAATAAAGAGGTCGGGAACTTTGTCCCGACCTCGCTTTTTATTTCAATCGATAGGTTTTTCTTGGTTTCTTTTTAGGCTACTCGTTTGAGTCCGACTTCTTCTACATATTCTCCGTATTTTACGAGAAAGTTATTGCTGACGATTGGACGACCGGGGTTGATAAGATTGACCAGTTCAGTTCCTTCGTAGACAGTGAACTCCTCCTCCAGCAGATAGAGGAAGGTCGGATTCCAGTCGAGACGGCCTTGGATTCGTTTGATGGATTCTTGGATAATGGCATAATGGTCAAAAGCGAAGGCTTGCTCCTCCAGCTCTACTCCCTCTAGGAAGCATTTGCCTGTCTGAAAATCGACATCTACGAAAACGACATCCTTGGCATCGTCTCCTGCTTGAACAAGTTCTAATGCACGACTAGGCAGATAAACCAAGTGGGCAATGGTCACTGTCCAGCCCCGTGGGTCACGGCCGGGGGTCGATACGGTCATCAATTGCTCAATTTTTTCCAAAGGAAGATCGAGATTGACTTCTTCTCTCACCTCACGCTGACAGGCATGTGCAGCATCTTCTCCCTTGTCCATAAATCCTCCAACCAAGGCCAAACAATTTTGATATGGATGAGCCTTGCGACGGATAAGTAAGAGCTTGATCTTTCCTTCGACAAAGCAGTAGGCTACCATATCCACCGTCACACTTGGTTTTTCGTATTGAGGGAGTTCCTGCTTGTAGTACCAGTCTAAAAACTCTTCCTGACTTGCATGAATTTCAAAAATATTCTTTTTCTGTCATCCCAGCTGGAATCATCGTGTCCGTCATTTTAGGCCTCCTTACGAACTGCCTTGGTCCATTGGTACCAACCCACTAGACTGTTGAGTGTGTAAACCCAGTACATCCCTTGGATGTGGATATTTTCACCCCACCAGAGGTAGATACTAAAGAGGTTGGTTGCAATCCAGAAAATCCATTGCTCACGGTAGAGACGGGTCATCAAGAGCTGTCCAACACCGTTTGTCGCGTCCGTTACACTATCACGGAAAGGGCGAGCACTATGGATACTTTGGTAAGCTAAGCCCATACCAATCCAAATGATAGCAGTCAAAACCAAGTACTTGAGCCAATCCACCAAAGATAATTTCTTGGCTTCAAAACGAGATTCTTCTGCTTTTTCTTGTTCATTGATACGATTTGACAACCAAGCATAGAGACCAATTGGCTGCATGACAAAGAAATAAACAGTCGTTAAGACCTCTCCATAGAAAGTCGCATTCATAGCCAAAATCAGATAGATGGCCGAATTAATAGCACCAAAGAGATAGTTGCTTGCACGTCCTTCTGCAACCAAGATAACACAGACAATCCCAGTCCAAGATGCAAACAAGCTCATCCAGTCATGACTTTCCGTATTTTGCGTGAATTCCAAGATTAAAGGAACACTCGACAAGGCGATTAGATACAACCACTGGAAGAGACTACGGCCGACAAAGAGATCCTTTCCAGAGCAAGCTGCATGATTCCTGCAAAAGCCGATCTTTGCGGGCTTCAGCATGGACATTTTTAAAGTTTTCGATAAATTGTGTGATTTTTTCAGTTAGTTTTTTCATATTTTTCTCCTAATCTGCTTGGTAAATGGCATCAATAGCCACTTTTGCTGCTTCATAATTTCCTAGATAATCCTCTGCTAGATAAACTAGTGGAATGTTTGCTAAGTAGCGCTCTCTCATCTGGTCCAAATGCTGGGAAAAACTATGACGAATATGGTCTTCTGCCATAGTCATATCTCTAAATCCGTCATTGACATAGGAACCGACAGGTTGCACAAAGAGAATCAAGTCCCATTTTTCCTTAGCCAAGATCGAAACAAAGAGATTATCAAAAGTCTCTCCTGATAAGTCCCCTTGGTCCTCGGTCTCCATGTAATAATCATAGTAGCCCTTGGTTACTAAGGAGTTGGTGTCTGCTATCACCAGTCCTCGATTGGCATTGCTATCGATTAACTTAGAGGTCTGATCATACTGCCCCAACAGGAGATAATAGTAATCCTTTGGAGTCAATTCATCGTCGCGGACATTGTTTTTGATCTGGTACTCACGTGCGTATTCCAGACTAACTGGTGCATCGTAATACCTTGCCAAATCCTTGGCTAGAGTGGTCTTCCCATTGCTGGCACTTCCCATAATCAACACTTTCTTTGTAAACTGACGTCGGAAGGGTTGAGCAATATATTTCCAATATTTGCTTGGATTTTCTCGAATCATAGTCGCTGAGATACCAAACTTTCTTTCTTGCAAGACAGTCTCAAAGCCACGATTTGATAATTCTTGCTGGTAGTCTGCTTCTCCCACAAAGAAGATTAGTTCTTGCTGGGTTTCATCATAGAAAATCTCTGCTAAACATCTGGTTCAACCACTCCTGCCAGCCCATAGGGTAACGGGGAAGATTGGTCTCATCTAACTTGCAAACAGAGGTCAACTCGTCATCACTAAAAGCCTCTCGAATATAGCGAAATCTCTTTTTGCAAAGAGTGAGACCAACCTGTTCACCACGGTCTCCCTCATAACCCTGAAACGACTACCCAGACCTGGTCACACTGACGCTTTAGCTCGCTGAATCAGATCGATATGTCCTTGATGAAGCGGAGCAAAGGTTCCAAAATACCACTGCTGTTTTTCTTTTTCATAAACCTTAGCCTTTTTTTATAATTTTTAATATTTTTTTATTTATCTATGTTTTTTTATTATATACTATATTTTTTTGTTTTGTCAATAGTTTTTTTTATCATTTTTTTATAAAAAGAGTTTCAAAAAAAGAATCAAGATTCCTCCTGATTCTCCATTTTTATGCAATATCAAATTTTAACTGGCCTGCTTTAACACCAATCTTGAGAGTGTTTACCTGCCACCAACTCTCCCTTGAGAAGAAGTTCTGCTAACTTGTCTTCCACTTCTGTTTGTAGGGTTCTGCGAAGTGGACGAGCTCCCATCTCTGGGTCATATCCTTGATTTGCCAACAATTTCAGTGCTGAAGCTTGTAATTTCAAGTCAATGCCTTTTTCAGCCAAACTTGCCACTAAAGGTTTAACCATAATCTTCACCACTTCCTGCATATGGTCGCTAGATAGGCTATGGAAGACCACCTTTTCATCAATACGGTTGATAAACTCAGGTCTATAAGCCTTTTTCAACTCTTCAAACATGCGTTTTTCCATATTCTTCCTGGTCAAAACGAATATCCTTAGCTCCCAAAACCAACGGTCTTTATCATCACGAAGGGCTGTCGCACCAAGGTTTGACGTCATGATGATAATGGTATTTGAAAAGTCAACCTTGCGTCCCTTACTATCTGTCAAGACACCGTCATCCAAGACCTGCAAGAGGACATTAAAGATGTCTGGGTGGGCCTTTTCTACTTCGTCAAAGAGGAGAACGGAATAGGGTTTGTTGCGAACCTTCTCGGTCAACTCCCCACCTTCTTCATAACCCACATAGCCCGGAGGAGCTCCATTGAGACGGCTGGCTGCAAATTTCTCCATATATTCACTCATATCAAAGCGGATCAGAGCTGATTCATCATCAAAAAGAACTTCTGCTAGAGCCTTAGCCAATTCGGTCTTACCGACACCTGTAGGCCCTAAGAACATAAAGGAACCAATCGGACGCTTATGACTGCGAATCCCTGACTGGTTGCGGCGAATCGCACGGCTAATGCTTGAAACTGCTTGATCTTGCCCGATGACACGTTTGTGCAATTCAGCTTCCAAGTTTAGGTATTTCTTAGCATCAGTCTGAGTCAGTTTTTGGACTGGAATACCTGACAAACGACTCAAGGTGGTCAAAATATCAGACTCTGTTACCAAGTCTTTATAGACAGGCACTTCCTCTTCTTTTGCGATTAGCTGGGCTGCCTGTTTCCACTTGCCATCCATCAGGGCCTTGTCAGCTGGACTCAAGCCAGAATCGTCTGCTTTTACATGCTTGGTTTTATTTTGCACTGTTGCTGCCGCTTCATCCAAGAGGTCGATAGCAGAGTCTGGCAAGTGACGACTCGTCAAGTAACGATGGGCCATCTTGACAGCTGTTTCAATCGCTTCATCTGTGATTTGCACACGGTGATGTTTCTCATAGGTTGCTTTCAAGCCTTGCAAGATAGTCATACTATCAGCCACACTTGGCTCTTCAATCGTCACCTTAGCAAAGCGACGAGAAAGGGCCGCATCTTTTTCAATATGTTTTTGATATTCTTCTTGAGTAGTTGCACCAACTGTTCGCAAAGTTCCACGAGCTAAGGCTGGTTTCAAAATATTAGCCGCATCCAGAGTCGAGTCAATCCCGCTCCCAGAACCCATGATGGTATGAAGTTCATCGATAAAGAGAATGACTTGCCCATCTTCTTCAATATCCTTAATGATATTATTCATGCGCTCTTCAAAATCCCCACGGAAACGTGTCCCCGCAACGACATTCATCAAATCAAGTTCCAAAACACGCATCTTAGCCATTTCTGCTGGTACATCACCACTAGCGATACGCTGTGCGAGTCCAAGCGCCAAGGCTGTTTTCCCAACACCAGCATCACCAACCAAAACAGGATTGTTCTTTGTCTTACGACTCAGAATCTGAATCATACGTGAAATTTCCTTATCACGACCGATGACTGGCTCTAACCTACCAGTACGAGCCTGATCTGTCAAATCATGAGTATAATCTTCCAAACCACCGCTTTGAGTCTGTGGCATGCCCATCATATTTGCCATGGAATTTTGCTTGTCAGCTACCGTACGATGACGTTGACGTAAAGCCTTAAGATCATCTCTAGACCAACCTGCACGATCTTCTAGATTACGACGAAGAGCCGCAATCTTCACTTGCTCCTTCTTATCCTCATAAGAAAATCCCGCTCTCTCTAAGATACGAGTCGCTAAAGTATTCCCATCATGCAAAATCGCATAAAGAACATGCTCGGTTCCCAAAATTTTAGCATGCACAACTGACGCTACATACTCAGCTTCTGAAAAGAGGACTTCCAAACGATGAGAGAAAGGTAATTCCTTAAAGGTTTCGTCCTTACTATAGTCCGTTTCAGTCAATTCTAGAGCAACCTCTTCCAACCGATCAATCTCATAAGGATAGTCATTTAAAGTAGCCCCCGCCACACTGTAGCTATGATTTGCCATAGCAATTAGCAAATGCCATGACTCCAGATAATCAGCTCCAAAGTGACCAGCAACCATGTAGGCACTTTCGATACATTCATTCAACGCTTTTGAATAGTTCATCTTACTTTCCTTTTCTATCTACCTCTTGTAAAAGCTGTCGGAGCATATTCGCTCGCACAACTGGAGCTTCTTCTCCTAAAATGCGATCAACAGCTACCGCCAATAGCAAATTCATCTCTTGCTTTGTCAACAAATCCTGCTCAAACAAGAGTTGCAAAATATCTTCATAAATTTCTTGACTAATTCGCTCACCAACCGAATAAAGCAACTCGCGGAGCATTTCATGGTGATTTGAGAACTCAATCCGCCCAATACGAATATAACCTCCGCCACCACGCTTACTCTCAACTAGATAGCCTCTACTTTCTGTGAAACGTGTCTTAATAACATAATTAATCTGGCTAGGAACAACTTGAAAAGTATCTGCCAACTGGCTCCGTTGCAATTCCACGATACCAGACTGATCTAAAATAGCCTTGATATAGGCCTCAATATGATCTGATGTATTTTTAAATCTCATAGCAAAGCCACCTCTTTCTTTTAACCTTGACTATCTTTGACTATTATACCGAAAATTTTGATTTTTTAAAAGAAAAAGGGCGCTAGTGAAAGATAATCTTCACCAACTCCCTATTTTTCTATCTGTTTAATCCTAATTCTTCTAAAATTTGGCGTTTATAAGCGATTTTCTGAACTTCCTTGTCCTCATCTTCATACCAGTCTAGTTTGACCTCTGAGACAATCTGCCCAGGGCGATTTTTCAAGATATAAATGCGATCACTGAGATTGAGAGCTTCCTCGATACTGTGAGTAATAATCAAGGTTGTTAACTGCAACTGCTTGTGAATCTCCAGATACCAAGCGTGGAGTTCCATCTTGGTCATCTCATCCAAGGCGCTAAAGGCCTCATCCAAGAGAAAGAGCTTGTGCCCGAAAAGGTAGGTACGAAGCAAGGCCACACGCTGACGCATCCCACCACTGAGTTCATGAGGGTATTTATCCCTTACAGCCGTCAACTGAAAGGTCGCAAGAATTTCATCCGCTCGGGCAATAGCTTCTCCCTTATCCACTTTTTGAATCAAGAGGGGAAGAATAATATTACCCAGCACCGTCTTGTGTTCCAAAAGCAAATCCTTTTGCAACATATAACTCACGCGCCCCTTGGGATTCTCCTCGCCGTCAAGGACAATTCTCCCTGACTGGACTTCTAAAATCCCAGCGATTAGATTAAAGAGGGTGGTCTTTCCAACACCACTTGGGCCTAAGATAGAAACCACTTCTCCCGAAGTCACTTTCAGATTGATATCCTCTAAAATCCTCTCATCCTCATAGGCATAACTGACATGTTCTAGTCTAATTTCTGTCATTATTTCACAAATTCATTAGTGAAGCCTTTGTCTGTCAAGTCTTCTTTAAGGATACCATTTTCTTTATCCCATTTGTAGAAGGCATTCCAGCGAGCTGCATCAAATTGTCCCCATTTTTCCTTGTCGCTTGCGTATTCTTTTGACAAGTATTTTTGAGATTCGATGACAAAGTCACGTTTTTCTTTGAGCTCAGGTGCATTCTTAATCAAGATATCTGCAGCTTCTTCTGGGTGTTCCATAGCGTATTGATAGCCTTTTTTGATAGCTTGGATGACTTTACGTGCTTCTTCTTTGTTGTCTTTGAGGTAGTCGTTGTTAGCAATGATGACTGGTGAGTAATAGTCAAATTCTTTAACGTAGTCTTTCAAATACATAAAATTAGCATCTACACCTTGAGATTTAGCAAGGATACCATCCCATCCATAGTAGATCCAAGCAGTGTCAAATACTCCATTAGCAATTGGCGTGATTGAGTTTGAGTCGTTATTTGGGACTTTCTACCTTCTCAAAGTCCCCACCTTGTGATTCTACCAAGGTTTTCAACATAGCAAGTTCAGTTGGATCATTCCATGTCCCGTATTTCTTACCAACCAAGTCTTTTGGACTAGCTACATTGTCAGATTTACGAGAGATAATTCCTGATGTATTGTGTTCAACAATAGCTGCAACGGCAGTGATTCCTGCTCCTTTTTCCAATTTTTTAGCCATGTAGTCTTGGAAATAAACTGCAAATGGAGCTTTCCCATTGATAACCAAGTCAGAAGAACTTTCTTCTGGTGGAAGTTTCAAATCTACATCCACTCCAGCTTCCTTAAAGTAGCCTTTTTCCTTAGCTACATAAAGTCCTGTGTGGTTTGTGTTTGGTGTCCAGTCTAGGATAAAATCAATCTTCTTAAGCTCTGCTTCCTTATTATCCTTAGAAGCACTTCCTTGACCACAGGCCACAAGTACAAGAGCTACAAGAACTGTTAAAATAGTTAAAAACACTTTCCATGTTTTCTTCATTTTCTTTCCTCTTTCTTTTTCAGAAACATTCTTATTCTACGAACGTTTCCATTTAATAACATATTTCTCGCTGATATCGACCAACTTCATGCCCAGAAGACTGATAACCGATACCAGAATAATAATAGCGAACATGGTATCATACTGAAACAGTTTCTTGGACTGAATCATGTAGACCCCCAGACCTTCAAAGCCTCCCAACCACTCAGATACCACTGTTGTGATAAAGGCATAAGAGACACTAACCCTCAGACCTGCATAAAAGTAAGGCAGGCTGACTGGGATTTTAAAATGCCATAGGATTTGCCAAGGTCTCGCTCGCATCAGACTAAACAAGGTCAGCATATCCTTGTCACAATGCCTAAAACCGTCCAAAATGCTAACAATAATAGGAAAGGTTGTCGTCAAGATAATCAAGACTATTTTGGGTAAAATTCCATAACCTAACCACAAGACTAGGATAGGTGCTATAGCTATAGTAGGTATCGTCTGCACAACCACCATCATGGGGTAAATCAGATCATTAAGCCAAGAGAGACTATCCATGAGAACAGCCATGAGACAGGCAATCAAAACTCCTAAAATCAAACCCAATAAAGCCACTCTCAAAGTTGCCCAACTATGGTGCCAGAGAAATTCTCTGTCACGAACAAAGGACTGGAGAATTTCAAGAGGTGTCGGCAGGATAAACTTAGGAAGAAGTTTAAAAAAACCTGCCAACTGCCAGAAAGACAAGACTCCCAGAAAGCCTAATAGACTAATATGCCGTCTCAGTATACTTTTCAAGTTTCTCATCAATACTTAAAATCTCTCCTACATTTATTTTGACATTAGCAAAGACATTATCTGCCTCCTGCCCTGCAACTTCTAGCGCTTCTTTGAGAATACGCATAAGCTCATCAAATTCCCCTTCCAAGACCGTTTCAAATGGAGTTACAACCATAGTCACTCCTTGAGTTTGTAGATAGGTAATCACTTGATCGATAACCGAAATCCGGTCAATCCCCTGAGATAAGGGCAAAATTTGCAAGGCAATGCTTGCTTTCATAAAAAATCTCCTCCTCTCAGTCCCTCTTTTGACAAAAAGAAAAACCTTTTCATATATGGAAAAGGTACAAAATATGACTAAGTATCCTTACCTACGCTGGCATTACCCAGATCAGGTGCGGTCGAAGTTTAACACTTCCTCTCAGACTGTACACAGACTCCCATATATTATATGGACATATGATAACGTAAAATAAGAATCTTGTCAAGGAAACTGCTTACAGAAAAGAGTAGGAAAAATTTCCTACTCTCATTTTCTATACTAGGGCCCCATCACTATTGACACGATAACCATCAATTGTTGTATTGACAGCTAGCTTGCCTGACGAATATGAATAGTACCATTTACCTGATACCTTATACCAGCCCGTTTTCATTGCACCTGAGCTATCAAGATAATACCATGAACCATTTTCTTTTAACCAACCTGTCTGCATTTCACCAGATGGTTTCAAATAATACCAGCTAGAGCCATCTTTTAACCAGCCCGTTGTTTAGTACCATTTGATTTGAAATAGAACCAACTACCGTTTACTTTCTTCCAGCCAACAGTAGAGGCATTGTTAGAGCTGGTTGCCGAGTTAGTTGCTGAATTAGTTGTAGAATTCGTTTTTGACGAAGCAATAGCTTCTAACTGAATATAACGACGACTCCCGCTATAAGAAATATAACTCAACCACTTGTAACCATCCTTTTCAATCACCTGATCATAATGAACACTCTCACCTGGATCATAATAGGCAATAGCAGTTGCAGTTGATAATGGTTGATTTTTGATAGCAGCTTTTGCTTTAAAATAATGAGTTCCTTTTGTTGAATAGGAAGGCTGAATCGTTACAACTTGATTGTTTGACACTTCATTAGAACCATTTGACTCATTCTTAGAATTGCTTACTAAATCCTTAGAACTATTTGATACCTTTGTTGAATTACCAGCTAAATCTTTAAAATGAATATACCCCGTCATCGAACTTGCTTTTACAATTCGTTTATTATAATTACCCTTATAATCATAGTTGTATTCTTCAATCTCAATCTGATCTCCCATCACATTCGAAACCCAAGCTACATGCCCATAGCTCCCTGCTGTAGACCAAGCAATGGCTCCAATAGCTGGTTTATTATCGACACGATATCCTTCACGACGAGCACGATAACCCCATTCACCAGCATTACCATAACCTCCTGGAAGCTCAAAACCATTTACTCCACTCAAGCGAAAAGCAGCAAATGAAGTACACTGACGAGAATACATCCTCCACTTATCAATACTCTGGCTCCCATTTTTATAATAAGCAGGATAATCATCTCCACGAGCATAAGAACTGTTAGCATGAACACTTTCTCCAGCTGACAACATCAACCCTACTACTAAAAAAGGAACAACCTTTTTAACTGACTTTCTAATAGAAAACCCTGACTCTGATACTTTAAATGGTGAATTATTCATTCTTCCTCCTTGAAAAATAGTATAAATCGAAGATAACCTTCACATAAACTATTCGGAGAAAAATGAAAAAGTGAGAAAATTTCTCACTTTAATCAAGATAATGAATCAAATTCTTTTCTGTAAGGATATCCGAGTAAGTAAAGGATTCAACGTAAACATTCGCTTGTTTATCTCCTTCAACATCACCAAATTCAACAATAAATAGGGATGGATAAACCTCAATTAACTTACCCAATCTATTTTTTTGTCGCTTACGGCCATTTTCGAGAGTCATTTCAACGACTTGTCCCTCATGCTCCTTAATTTCTTCTTTAATTTTTTTCATCTTTGCTACATCTGTAAATGCATCTGACATCTTATTCCTCCCTCTTTGAGATACTTGAAAATTTATTGTATTCTTTTTGGAAAATTAAATCCACAGTCCCACGAGCTCCGCTCCGGTTTTTCTCTATGATAACTTCAATCTTGTTGTTGGGAATTTTGTCTTCCCCTTCACCGCCACGTTCATAGTAATCATCACGGTATAAAAAAGCTACGATATCAGCATCCTGCTCGATAGATCCAGATTCCCGAATATCAGACAAAACTGGTCTCTTGTCCTGACGTTGTTCAACACCACGAGAAAGCTGACTAAGAGCTATTACAGGTACCTTTAGTTCTTTTGCAAGAATTTTCAACTGACGTGAAATTTCTGAAACCTCTTGTTGGCGATTTTCTCGACCTGTTCCCGTAATTAGTTGAAGATAGTCAATCAAAATCAAACCAAGATTTCCTGTCTCTTGAGCCAATTTACGAGCACGTGAGCGAATCTCTGTAATCCGAATCCCCGGTGTATCATCTATATAAATACTAGCATTGGCTAGATTCCCCTGAGCAATAGTGTATTTTTGCCACTCCTCATCTGTCAATTGCCCTGTACGGATAGAATGTGACTCCACCAAGCCTTCTGCAGCTAGCATACGGTCTACCAAGCTTTCCGCACCCATTTCGAGCGAAAAGATAGCTACCGTCTTATCTAACTTAGTTCCGATATTCTGAGCAATATTCAAGGCAAAGGCTGTCTTACCAACCGCTGGACGAGCTGCTAAGATAATCAACTCCTCCTCATGAAGACCCGTTGTCATCCGATCCAAGTCACGATAGCCAGTCGCAATACCTGTAATATCTGTAGTTTGTTGAGAACGAGCTTCCAGATTTCCAAAGTTGACATTTAGTACATCACGAATATTTCTAAATCCGCTTCTATTAGCATTTTCACTAACATCTATTAAGCCTTTTTCAGCCTGAGCTATGATTTCATCCGCAGGCTGAGATGCCTCATAAGCTTGATTGACAGACTCTGTCAGCTTAGAGATCAAGCGGCGTAACGTCGCTTTTTCAGCAACAATCTTTGCATAATACTCCGCATTGGCAGAAGTTGGAACCGAATTAACGATCTCAACTAAGTAAGATAAGCCCCCGATATTCTGCAAGTCCCCTTGATCGTCCAGAATCCTACGAACAGTTGTTGCATCTATAGCGTCCCCACGGTCAGACAAATCAACCATAGCCTGGAAAATCAAACGATGGGCATACTTAAAGAAATCCCGAGACTCAATATATTCTCGAACAAAGACAAGTTTACTCTCATCAATAAAGATAGCACCCAAAACAGATTGTTCAGCTAAAATATCTTGGGGTTGTACTCGTAACTCTTCTACTTCTGCCATTTGACTTTCCTTCCTTTTACAATCTTGTCAAGAAGGTCTAAACTTATCCTTCCTTCACTCGAAGATTGATAACACTTGTGACATCTTGATAGATTTTCACAGGTACATCAATCAAACCAACTGCTCGAATAGGAGCTTGCACTTGAATATGACGTTTGTCAATCTTGATTCCAAATTGTTTTTGCAACTCTTCAGCGATTTTCTTATTAGTGATAGAACCAAAAGTACGGCCATCTGGACCAACTTTTTCAACAAACTCCACAACAGTTTCTTCTGCCTCAAGTTTCGCCTTAATCGCTTTTGCTTCAGCAAGCATTTCAGCATGGGCTTTCTCTTCAGATTTTTGTTTACCTCGAAGCTCACCAACCGCTTGAGCAGTTGCTTCCTTCGCTAGATTCTTTTTGATCAGAAAGTTTTGTGCATATCCTGTTGGGACTTCCTTGATTTCCCCTTTTTTTCCTTTTCCTTTTACGTCTGCTAAAAAGATTACTTTCATTCTTCTTTCTCCTTTTCCTTTATTTCATTTAATACAATTTCTGTCAGTTTTTCACCTGCTTCTGACAAAGTTAAATCCTTAATTTGAGCGGCTGCCAAATTAAAGTGACCTCCTCCTCCCAGCTCTTCCATAATTCGTTGCACATTGATTTTACTACGACTACGAGCTGAGATAGAGATAAATCCTTGAGTATTCTTAGCCAAAACAAAACTCGCTTCAATACCTGACATAGCTAATAGAGCATCTGCTGCCTTACTAATTACAACCGTATCATAGCATTTTGAGTCCTTAGCCTCAGCTATCAATACATCTGATCCTAATTTATGCCCTCGTAAAATCAGTTCATTTACCTCACGGTATTCCATAAAATCCGTTGCAGCAATTTCTTGAATCGTCACACTGTCACTTCCTCGAGTTCTGAGATAACTAGCTACATCAAATGTTCGACTAGTAACTCGTGACGTAAAATTCTTAGTATCCAACATCATCCCAGCCATCAAAACACTAGCTTGCATACGACTCAGACGATTTTTCTTAGAATTTTGGAACTGAATCAACTCCGTTACCAACTCACACGCACTACTTGCCCCACTTTCAATATAAGTGATGATAACATTCTCAGGAAAATCTTGATCTCGTCTATGATGATCAATCACAATGGTTTGTGTAAACAAATCATAAAATTCTTTCGACAAGGTCAAAGCTGTTTTCGAGTGATCCACCAAAATCAGTAAAGAGCGTTTGGTAACCATTTCTATCGCATCTTTAACCGGTAATAACTTGGCGACACCCTCTTTTTCTAAGTAAGTCACAGCACGTTCAATATCCGGTGACATCTGATCTTTGTCATAAACAGCATAGCTATTTGCAGTGATATTACTTGCAAATAACTGCATCCCAACAGCTGAACCCAAGGCATCCATGTCTAGATTTTTGTGGCCAACTACAAAGACCTGATCGACACTACGAATCTTATCAGAAATGGCTGTCATCATGGCTCTGGTTCGTGTACGCGTACGCTTGATTGATGCAGCAGAACCCCCACCAAAGTACACAGGATTTTTGGCATCATCATTTTCCTTGACAACTACCTGATCGCCACCACGAACTTCAGCCAAGTTCAAGTTGAGCAAAGCAACCTTCCCAATCTCATCATGATTGCCATCACCATAAGAAAAGCCCATACTTAATGTCAAAGGTAATTGCCTATTCTTTGCTTGTTCACGAAATGCATCAATAACCGAAAACCTGTCACTCATCAAGCTCTCAAGAACCGTATAATCCGTAAATAAATAAAAACGATCCATACTCACTCGACGAGAAAACATAGTATGTTTACTAGCAAATTCTGAAACAAAATTAGCTACAAAACTGTTAACGTTACTAATATCAGACTCAGATGTTTCATCCTCTAGATCATCATAGTTATCAACTGAAACAATCCCGATAACTGGCCGACTCGTTACCAACTCTACAGTTGCTTCATATTCTCCAGAAACATCAAAAAAGTAAAGAACCCCAGATGCTTTATCCATATGAACGGCGTAACGTGTCTCACCCAAGCTAGCATAAGAACCCGGATTTCCTACAGAAGCCTTGATGACAGTCTGAATTAAATCAACACCAATCTCTCCCTCTTCATTGGTCAAAATTAGCTCAGCATAAGGGTTAAGCCACTCAACCTTACCGCTAGATAAATCCAATTTAATGACTCCGACGGGCATCTGCTCCAACAAACTAGTCAAACTCTCTTCAGCTTGGTTGTTTGCATCCTTTATCTCTTCAATTTCGCTTTCTTCATACTCTTTTTTTTCTAGCATAAATAAATACAAATAAAGAAGTATAAATAAAAAAATAAGAGACTGATTATAAGAAAATTACTTTTTGAAAAAATAATCAAAGTTGTTAATATCCCGAAAGCTGTAATTCCTAATAAAAATCACAGAAATGGGAGGTAAATAATTTTTTTCATTCTAAACCTCTTGCGCATTATTATATCATAAAACCCCTTAAAAAGCGACTTTTTAAGAGAAACTAGCTATCCATATATCCAACTTTATTAATGAAAAATTTCTATAAAATGAGCTCTCTCGATCTACTTATACATCTCCTACATGAAAAATAAAGGAGAGAACCAAGCTGATTCTCTCTTGTACCAAATTAAATACCTGCATCTTTGAAAAAGTTAAAAAAGAGAAGGTGACAAAACCTTCTCCTTTGTACTATCTAATCATTAGTTTTTGCGTTTTGCAAATGAAAGAGCAGTAAGAGCCAATCCAAGGAATCCTACTGATGCCAATGCAGCACTTTCTTTACCACCAGTGTTTGGAAGTTCTTGTTTAGCTTCTTCTTTAGCTTCTTCTTTTGCAGCTGGTGCTTGGTAAGTATTATCTTGGCTAGTTCCTGCTGTAGCTGATCCTTGAGCTGGCGCAGCTGGTCTGTTAGCTGGTGTAGCTGGCGCAGCTGGTGCAACTGGTAATTTGTATTCAGGAACTTCGTTAACAGGAGCATCTGCAGCATTTACTCCACCAGTAAATTCTGGTACTTCGTTAACTGCAGGTTTGTTAGCAGCTAATATAGCGAGAGCTTCTTCAAGATCAGCTAATCTAGCTTTCAATCCTTCGATGTAGTATGGTTCTGCACCATTTTCTTCCCCATCTTTGATTTGTTCTTTAAGTTGATCAATTTCAGCTTGAATTTTTAATTTATCAACATTACCTAACTCAGGAAGAGCTGGTTGAACTGGAGCTTCTGCAGGATTTACTCCACCAGTAAATTCTGGTACTTCGTTAACTGCAGGTTTGTTAGCAGCTAATCCAGCGAGAGCTTCTTCAAGATCAGCTAATCTAGCTTTCAATCCTTCGATCTGGTATGGTTCTGCACCATTTTCTTCCCCATCTTTGATTTGTTCTTTAAGTTGAGCGATTTCAGCTTCAAGTTTTAATTTATCAACATTACCTAACTCAGGAACGTTATTAATTGGAGCTTCTGCAGCATTTACTCCGCCTGTAAATTCTGGTTTTTCAGCTGGAGCTGGTTTTGGAGTTTCAGCTGGGGCTGGTTTTGGAGTTTCAGCTGGAGCTGGTTTTGGAGTTTCAGCTGGGGCTGGTTTTGGAGTTTCAGCTGGGGCTGGTTTTGGAGTTTCAGCTGGAGCTGGTTTTGGAGCTCCAATTCTTTGAGGACCAGTTGAGTTTGGTTTAGGTTTAGCCATAGATCCTTCGCCTGCATCACCAGACACAAGAATATCACCTATCCCCATAGCCGGTCCATCTTCACTTTTATCAACGTGAACACCTGGCATTGTTCTTTCAGCATTTACAACTGAAGTTTGAGTAGCAAGGAAGCCTGCTCCCAATACGGCAGCACTAGCTAAGCTAGCAGTAAGAATTTTTTTCTTGTTCATATTATTTCTCCTTTAAGAACTTTTTTTGTTTGTATTATACCACTATATTCTCAAAAAATCAAGTAAAAACTGCTAATCTATGCAAGTAGTATAGATTACTCATAACAGCTTCAAACCCTCATTAATCTTCAAATCAATAATGAAATAATTGGCATAAATATACATTAGTATTGACAAAATATTAAGTATTAATACTCAATGAAAATCAAAGAGCAAACTAGGAAACTAGCCGCAGGCTGCTCAAAACACTGTTTTGAGGTTGTGGATAGAACTGACGAAGTCAGCTCAAAACACTGTTTTGAGGTTGTGGATAGAACTGACGAAGTCAGTAACCATACCTACGGCAAGGCGACGTTGACGTGGTTTGAAGAGATTTTCGAAGAGTATAACATTAGAACTCTATCTATTAAATAAGAATCCGTCTTACTCCATCTAGCTAATGACTTCCCATTTATAAAGACAGTTAAGTAAAAGCAAAAAAAGAGAAGGTGACAAAACCTTCTCCTTTGTACTATCTAATCATTAGTTTTTGCGTTTTGCAAATGGAAGGGCACCAAGGACTAATCCAAGGAATCCTACTGATGCCAATGCAGCACTTTCTTTACCACCAGTGTTTGGAAGTTCTTCTTTAGCTTCTTCTTTTGCAGCTGGTGCTTGGTAAGTATTATCTTGGCTAGTTCCTGCTGTAGCTGATCCTTGAGCTGGCGCAGCTGGTCTGTTAGCTGGTGTAGCTGGTGCAGCTGGCAATTTGTATTCAGGAACTTCGTTAACAGGAGCATCTGCAGCATTTACTCCACCCTTGAATTCAGGAAGTTCTGGTTGAACTGGAGCATCCGCAGGATTTACACCACCCTTGAATTCAGGAAGTTCTGGTTGAACTAGTTTCTCATTTTTATCGTCAGTTACTACTCCACCTTTAGGTTCAAGTGTTTTAAGAGCCTTTTCAAGTTCAGCTTCCTTAGCAGAAAGTTTTTCCTCTAAAGCTGCTACTTCATTTTGTAACTCTTCGATTTCAGCTTCTTCGTCTTCATCGACATCATCTTTACCTTCGATGCCTTTTAGAAGATTTTCTAATTTGTCTTGTTTTTTAGCAAGTTTGTTTTCTAAGTTTGCTACCTCATTTTGCAAGTTTTCAATTTCAAAATCATCAGAAGTACTTTCCACAGTAGCAGTTAACTTAACAAGTTCATTTCTTTTTTTAGCTAAATCTGATCTTAATTTTTTAAGTTCTTCACCAGTTGCAGTTTTTACTTTTTCTTCTAATTTAAAAATTTCGTATTCTAAATTTGTACGTTTTTCTTCTAACTTATCAAGTGCTGCTTCGCTAGATTCTGATCTCTCAGCTTCTTTGAGATCTTCAAGAACATCATTATATTCTTCAATTAGTAAGTTTACTTCTGCTTTTTTAGCTTCTGCATCTGCTAAGAGTTCTTCTATTTCTGCTTCTAATTTTTCAGCAGCAGCTGTATCATTAGCTTTTTTAGCTTCTTCTAATTTTTCAGCTTTTTCTGCAGCTACTTTAGTTTCATTTTCTGCTTTGTCTTGAAGTTTTTTAATTTTAGAATCTAAATCATCAGCTTTGTCTTGAAGTTTTTCTGATTCCGGACGTGCAGCATCAGCTTTTTCAGCTTCTTCAAGTTTTTTTGTTTCGTCAGCAGTTAATTTTTTAGCTTCAACATCTTTTCCAGCTTCTTTAGGAGTTTTTTTAGCTTCTTCTAAGAATTTTTCAGCATCAGCTACAGTAGCACCGTTTTTGAATGCTTCTTCGATTTCAGCTTTGTTAGCTGCAGCTACTTCTTTTAATTTAGCGATAAGGTCAGCTTTAGCTTTTTCCTCTTCTGGAGAAGTAGTTTTACCTTTTTCTAATTCAGCAACTGAATCTGCTAAAGCTTTATCATAATTAGCTAAGAATTCTTTTTTAGCTTCTTCTGAATCTTTAACTGGTTTAGCTGGTGCAGCTGGTTCGTTAGCATTTACAACTGCAGATTGAGTCGCAAGGAAGCTTGCTCCTAATACAGCAACACTAGCGAGGCTAGTAGCAAGAATTTTTTTCTTGTTCATGGTTTATCCACCTTTATTCTATTTTTTCTGCTATTTTATCACTATTTTCTCTAAAAAAAGCAAGTCATTTTAGGTATTTGTTAGGATTTTTTTACTAAAAAATTTTCCAAACAAAAAAAGCCAACAATACCAAGGATTGCTGACTTTTTTTATTTCAAAAATGTTTAAATGTAACAAAAACTTAACAAAAGGTAATTTGTTAGAAACAAAAACCCAACCTATATCAAATTCTTCTTTCTTAGACCTTTTTAATAGACTAGATTATCGAGTTGGTGTGTAAGCCAATTGATCCTTGTGTTGTTTTACAAACTCTGTCATTTCTGAGTCTGGAATTTGACGAAGGTATAGATTTGTACGAATAGTATCATCTTCTTCAAGGCAAGTTGAAAGAACTAGATATTTATCCTTTGGAGATACTTTCGTATTTGCTTTCTTAATTTTCGCCTCATCATAGATAGCCGTCAACTGCTTTTCAAAATCCTTATCATCGGCAAATGAAGTACGATAGAAGGCTGTTGTTTCTGGTACGATCACCACTGCAATCGCTTCGTAATAGTACTTTCTCTCAGGAGTTTCAATGACTACGTATTGATGCTTATCAAAATACTCTTGACTGCTATAGTAGTTAACAACCTTAAACATACGATGGTCTGGAACCTTGCTACCACGAGCATGACCAAACAACCAAGTCAAACGGTCACTGAAATCTTTCTTGTTATCAGCATCCATAAAGACTGTTCCCATTAAGGGTTCGTTAACACCATCGAAACGCTTGTCCAAATATGTCGCATTATCCGTTGTTTGAACCACTGGCTCATCTAGCTGTGTGCCTGGAATATTAATATAAGCGATACTTTCTTTATTTATCGTTTTATACTTATCAAACCGTTCTTTAAGATACTTCTTTTCTTCCGCACTAACAGTATAGCTTGATTTTTCAGCCTTTTGAGCAACTTTTACATCATTTTGTTTGTCAGCTGTAGGAGCTAGGAAGCTATTGTAAACAAAGAAGCCTCCAAAGACAATAACGACGAATGTAAGGATGGAAGCAATTATTTTACCAATGGGTGATTTCTTTCTCATAGAACTTCTACTCATTTTCTTCTCCTCATAATCTATCAAAAAAATCACTGAAACGAAGTTTCAGTGATTAAGTACTTCATTAAATAAATGAATTATTTAGCTGCACTTGTTTTTGGAAGAGCTTTTTGACCATCTTTACCAGCTTCAGCTTTTTTGTCTGCAGCTTTTTTGTCTGCAGCTTTTTTGTCTGCAGCTTTTGAAGATACTACAAATTCATCAGTTGTACCTGGTTTAGCTTTAATGTCTTCACCAGCTGCTTTGAATTTGTCTTTAGTTGAAGCAGCGTCAACAACGTTAAGACCATCTTTACCACGTTGAGTAAGTCCGTTGTTGAAGTCTTTGTCTGCGCTATCCAAGAACAAATCAGTTCCTGTAAGAGTTGTTGTTGCGTCCAATTCTTCACCTTGGTTGTTAGCGAATACTGGTGCTGCTGCTGCGAATACTGCAAGTGCAGCTACTGATGATAATAAAACTTTTTTCATAGTTTTACTCCTTTTATTTTTCTTTAAATATTTTTGTAAGGAAACCCCTACTACCAATAGTATATCACATTCGTAAAAGTTGTCAAGCTTTTTTTGACTTTTTTTATTAAAAATATTTTAAAAAATTTTTTTAGGTGTAAAGAAAGTGCATTTGACTACTATTGAAGCTAGTATAATTGAGGCTACAAGTAGATATCTAAACCTATACCAAGTCTGTAAACAATTAAAAGGATATAAAAAAACCTGAGATGATGCTCAGGTTCATTTACTAAATCTTTTTCTCAATACTAAAGAGTGGAGAAAGTGGGCGTTTTTCATGGATACGTACGATAGCATCCCCTAGGAGATGAGCGATTGAGATCTGCTCAATCTTATCGATCAAGCGCTCTTCTGGTAGATAGATGGTATCTAGCACAACCAATTTCTTAATAGCTGATTTTTGGATATTGTCCATAGCAGGACCAGAAAGAACTGGGTGCGTACAGCTCGCATAGACTTCAACAGCACCAGCTTCTGCAAGGGCATCTGCCGCGTGACAAATCGTTCCAGCAGTATCGATCATATCATCAATCAGAATACATGTCTTGCCCTCAACCTTACCGATGATGTTCATAACTTCACTAGTATTCATCTTATCAACGCTACGACGTTTGTCAATGATAGCGATAGATGTTTTCAAAAATTCTGCCAACTTACGGGCACGAGTCACTCCTCCATGGTCTGGACTGACAACCACATAGTCAGAACCAACCATGCCACGACGCTCAAATAATCCGCAATCAGAGGAGCTCCCATCAAGTGATCCACAGGAATATCAAAGAATCCTTGAATCTGCGCAGCGTGTAAGTCGATAGTCAATAAACGATCCACTCCAGAGACTTCAAGCATATTTGCAACAAGTTTTGAAGTGATTGGCTCACGCGCTCTCGCCTTTCTATCCTGACGTGCATAGCCATAGTAAGGCATAACAACATTGACAGATTCTGCACTGGCACGCTTAAGAGCATCTACCATAATCAAAATTTCTAGCAGATTGTCATTTACAGGCGAACTAGTTGATTGTAGGATAAAGACGTGTTTCCCACGGATTGATTCTTCGATGTTGACCTGAATCTCTCCGTCTGAAAATTGGCGGACACTTGATTTCCCCAACTCTATCCCAATCTCCTGCGCCACACGCTCTGCCAATTCTTTATTAGAAGAAAGGGCAAACAGCTTTAAATCAGAAAAAGACATGATTTCCTCCGGTATATATGTATCGCTTGTTCATCTCACAAGATTTTCCATTTACCATTGTAACCCTTTTTCTAGTATTTTTCAATCAAAAATAAAAGAAGGGCACCATATTTGTACCCTTGTCAATTTTTCTATATTTTCTCTTGATTCATCATGTCATTGTGCTGCTTTACATAGAGATAAGCTTGATAAAAACCATAGAGACTAATAGCTGTAACGAGTGGAATAGCTAGAGGTAACTCTGTTTCCAACTCCACAAAAGGTGAGTTAAAGAGGAAGTGTGTTCCCAAAGCTAAACCTAAGTAAACAAGACCCTCTTTCTTGCCATCATTTTGCCCTTTATAAGCCTTGTAGAGCAAGTAGACACCAACTATAGCAAGACCTGAAAAAGTCCAGTGAGAAGCAATTCCTGAGATGATACGCTCTAAAATTCTTGAAATAGTAAAATCAAATCCTTCTCTTAAATCCGTACGAATATAAGAAACATCCTCAATCATTTGAAAACCAAGACCAGAAGCAATTCCTAGTAAAAACAAAGATTTTAATTTTCGCACAGGAACCAAAACTAAAACAAAGGCAAGAGGCAATAATTTCAAAGGTTCCTCTACCAAAGGAGCCACTATTGCACTCTCAAAGGCATTTAAAAAACCACTATCAGGGAAAAGAATCCCCAAGAAATCATGGATATAGGTATTTGCAAAGCTAGACATCCAACCCGAAATGAACATCCCACCGAGTAGAGATAAAGTCAAGGCTTTTTGGGGAACTTCCCATTTCTTCCCAATACGAGACAAGAAATACAGAGCCGGTATCATATAAAAGAAAGCTAAAAAGAGAGCAATCCCCATCAGCTTGTATTCTACTTCTGACATCGAATCATTAGTGTAGTAACTCGTTTCATACTGCAAACCAATACATAGCAATAAAATGAAAATAAATAAGATATTCTTTTTCTTCATATACTTCTTTCTAAATCTCATTTTATATTTCTACGACGGTCATACTTCCGGTATCTACATCATAGATTGCTCCAGAGATAACCACATCTTCTGGTATAAGTGGAGAATCAATGAGAAGTTGCATATCCTCACGCACACTCTCTTCTATATCTTTGAAGGGCAAAAAGTCCTTGTTTGAAACATCGACTCCCAGTTCTTTTTTCAAATACTCCTGAAAAGACTCATTTTCAAAAGTCTGGGCTCCACAGTCTGTATGGTGAAGCACTACAATTTCTCGCGTTCCCATTTGTTGTTGGGAAATAACCAGAGACCGAATCATGTCTTCTGTTACTCGACCACCTGCATTTCGCAAGATATGAGCATCCCCAAGAGCAAGTCCCAAAGCTTGGGCAACGTGTAAACGAGAATCCATACAGGTCACAATGGCTACTCTTGTTTTTGGTCTAAGTGGCAGATTTAACTGCCCATGTAGGGCAACATAAGCCTGATTGGCTTGCATAAACTGTTCAAAATAAGACATGATTTCCTCCTTAACACTTTGAAGGTCAAATATTTCTACCATCTTATCATTTTTAAGAACATTTGTCACGAATTATGCAAAGACCTTTTTCAAGACTTCCTGAATCGTCGTAACCCCAATCACCTGAATCTCCTGAGGAGATTGAATACCTGTCAAGGAATTTTTCGGTACATAAATCTTAGTAAAACCAAGTTTTGCAGCTTCATTGATACGTTGCTCGATACGGTTTACACGCCGAATTTCTCCTGTCAAGCCCAGTTCTCCGACAAAACATTCCTGAGGATTGGTTTGTTTGTCCTTGTAACTGGAAGCAATAGCAACCGCAACAGCCAAATCAATGGCAGGCTCATCTAGTTTGACACCGCCAGCGGATTTGAGATAGGCATCCTGATTTTGCAAGAGAAGTCCTGCCCGTTTTTCCAAAACAGCCATAATCAAGCTAGCGCGATTGAAGTCAAGACCTGTCGTAGTACGCTTGGCATTTCCAAACATGGTCGGTGTTACCAAGGCCTGAACCTCCGCCAAAATCGGACGCGTCCCTTCCATGGTCACAACGATTGACGATCCCGTCGCCCCGTCTAAACGCTCTTCTAAGAAAACTTGACTAGGATTAAGCACTTCAACCAAGCCACCTGACTGCATCTCAAAAATCCCAATCTCATTAGTGGAACCAAAACGATTTTTGACCGCTCTCAGAATACGGAAGGTATGGTGACGCTCCCCTTCAAAGTAAAGCACCGTATCCACCATATGCTCTAGCATACGAGGACCAGCCAAGGTTCCTTCCTTGGTCACATGACCTACGATAAATGGCAATATTATTGGTTTTGGCCAGCTGCATAAGCTCAGCCGTCACCTCACGCACCTGAGAAACAGACCCCTGCACCCCTGAAATCTCAGGAGACATAATGGTCTGGATAGAGTCAATAATGAGGAAGTCTGGCTGGATTCTCTCTACCTCAGCGCGAACACTCTGCATATTGGTCTCTGCATAGAGATAAAACTCGCTATCAATATCTCCCAAGCGTTCCGCTCGCAACTTGATTTGCTGGGCAGACTCCTCCCCACTGACGTAGAGAACCGTTCCCACTTGGGACAGCTGGGTTGAGACTTGTAGGAGAAGCGTTGATTTCCCGATTCCAGGATCCCCACCAATGAGGACAAGACTTCCCGGTACCACTCCGCCTCCAAGTACACGGTTGAATTCCTCCATGTCCGTCTTGGTTCGATTGACGTTGATTGAAGTCACCTCAGCCAGTTTCATGGGCTTGGTTTTCTCACCTGTCAAGGACACACGCGCATTCTTGACCTCGGCAACCTCAACCTCTTCTACAAAAGAAGACCAAGACCCACAGTTGGGACAACGTCCCAAATATTTAGGGGAATTATACCCACAATTTTGACATACAAATGTCGCTTTTTTCTTTGCGATGATAAACCTCTTTCTATATCTCTACCTCACACTCAATCACGTGGCAAAAATCAATCTTCTCATTTGGTACAAACTGACGCATGAGCATTCGATGAGCAACAACTACCACAGTCTGATGTTCTCGATACTTAGACATACATTCTAGAAAACCGAGACTTCATTTCCGTAGCTGTCTCATATTGAATAGGACTATTAGGGAAGTAACTCCCCTTATTTTCTAGAAACATAGTACGAGCTTTTTCAAAATTATCTGTGCCACCTTCATAGACCTGCCATTCATGTAACAAAGGCTCTACTCTTAAAGGAAGACCCGTAGCACAAACTACATAAGAAGCCGTTTCTAAAGCTCTTGTGACTGCAGAAGATATGATTATTTCAGCTGAAGGGAATAAAGGATTGGTGCTCAGTTCCTGAGCCTGCTGCCGTCCCTTCTCAGACAGGGGTGCCAAATCTATCCCAAATCCCGTATAAGAACGCTCCTCTAACTCACGGTAATCTGGCTCCCCGTGACGTACAAAGATAATCTTCATCTTATTGCCCTGTCGAACCAAAACCACCAGTCCGCACGCCGTCTGCCTCATCTCCATCTGCAATTAAGAAAGGCGCAAAGACAGCCTGGACAACACGTTCCCCAACTTCAAGAACAACCTCTTGATCTGTGATATTCTTCATCTGCGCAAAAATATGCCCTTCATTTCCAGGATTTCCATAATAATCCCCATCAATGACCCCAACTGAATTAATTAAAACCAAACCCTTCTTACGAGGGTTTGAAGAACGATCATAAAGGTAAAGAACCTCCGTCGGTTGCATATAAGCCTTAACCCCTGTCGGAACCAATACAATCTCTCCTGGAGCGATAACTGTGCGCACAGCAACCTTTAAGTCGTAACCAGCCGCATGCGCTGTCTCACGCTTGGGCAATAAATTTTCATCTGTAAAACTAGAAACCAATTCAAAACCACGAATTTTCATATTCTTCTCTTTTCTATTATCATTTATTCTAGATTATTCTATCTTATTTATTCGGAAAAAGCACGAAAAAAAGAGCACACAATTCAAATCGCTTAGGGCTGCTGGATTCCTCCCCTGACCCGCTTCACGCAGAACTGTTGCTCCAATATTTATTATATCACATTCCACTCAAATTTAAAAGAGAAATTATTTTTTCCGTCTATTTCTAAAAAAGTCCTGCATAATAGCTGCACATTCATCTTCCAAAATTCCCCTTTCAACCTCCACACGATGATTGAGACGCTCATCTGTCAAGATATCGTACAAACTTCCAGCAGCGCCAAATTTCTGGTTTAGCCCCATAGACCACGTTTGGAATACGGGCGAGTCCAATCGCCCCACTACACATGACACAGGGCTCAATGGTCACAAACAATGTACAGTCAAGCAAACGCCAGCTCTCTTCACGAAGATTCGCATTCTCTATAGCCATAATCTCCGCATGCATAACCGCTCGCTGCAGTTCCTCACGAGCATTATGCCCACGACCAATGATTTCTCCGTCCTTAACAATCACACAACCAATTGGAATTTCATCGTGTTCAAGAGCAATCTCAGCCTCCTTCAAGGCTTCTCTCATAAATGCTTCTTTTTCTTCCAGCGTATAATCCATTTTTCTTCTCTCTGTTTCTAATGATACTCTTTATAAATCTCTTCAAACCATACTTGCCTTAACAGCTTAGACAACTCTCTTTCAATCTAAAAATATTATTTTGAAGGATCTATGTCTATATTCTTAGTTTTATATTTCCATCAATTCTCTCATTATACCATGTTTTAACAGACAAAAAAGTCACCGAATGCGATGACTTTATAGGGAGATTATTATGAAAAAGAAAAGTTTAATATCTGTTACAACAAGTTAGGAGGTCTTCTTGTAACTGTCTATAGTATACCAGACCTGTCTTAAACTAATCTTAAAAATCTCTTATGACCAAACACTTTCTAAATATTTGTTTGTTCACGACCAGGACCTACTGAGAAGGTAGAGATACGAACACCTACTAACTCACTAATACGGCGAACATAGTTACGCGCATTCTCTGGAAGGTCTTCCAAATTACGAACTCCAGTAATGTCTTCAGACCAACCTGGCAACTCTTCGTAAATTGGCTTACAACGCTTCAATTGCTCAAGACTTGCTGGATAGTAGTCAATACGTTGTCCATCAAGGTCGTAAGCCACACAGATTTTCACTGTATCTAAACCACTCAAAACATCGATAGAGTTCAAAGAAAGGTTTGTGATGCCAGAAACACGACGGCTATGACGCATCACAACTGAGTCAAACCAGCCAACACGACGTGGACGACCAGTTGTAGTACCATATTCATGACCGACTTCGCGGATACGTTCTCCCACTTCATCAAACAACTCAGTTGGGAAAGGACCGTCTCCTACACGACTCGTATAGGCTTTACATACACCTACAACCTTGTCAATCTTGCTTGGCCCAACACCTGAACCAATGGTTACACCACCAGCCACAGGGTTTGATGACGTAACAAATGGATAGGTCCCTTGGTCAATATCGAGCATGACACCTTGTGCCCCTTCAAAAAGAACACGTTTCCCATTATCAAGAGCATCATTCAAAATAACAGATGTATCGGTTACATATTTCTTGATTTGTTGACCATATTCATAATATTCTTCAAAAATATCATCGAAAGCAATAGCTTTACTGTCATACAATTTTTCAAAAAGACGATTTTTTTCAGCAAGGTTACGTTCTAAACGCTCACGGAAAATATCTTTATCCAAAAGATCCGCAATACGAATTCCAACACGAGCAGCCTTATCCATATAAGCTGGACCAATTCCTTTAATCGTTGTACCAATCTTATTGTCACCCTTTGCTTCTTCTTGCAAACGATCTAACTCGATATGGTAAGGTAAAATGACATGTGCACGATCAGAAATACGCAAGTTATCAGTCGTAACACCTTCCTCATGAAGATAACTCAACTCTTTTACAAGAGACTTAGGATTAACGACCATCCCATTACCAATAACTGAAATTTTATCTGGGAAGAAAATACCTGATGGAATTAAGTGCAACTTGAATTTTTTCCCATCAATTACGATGGTATGACCAGCATTATCACCACCTTGATAGCGTGCAATTACCTCTGCATTAGCTGAAAGGAAATCTGTAATCTTCCCTTTACCTTCATCACCCCATTGGGTACCTACTACAACAACTGAAGTCATAATTTTACATTGTCTGAGCCAATAGGCTCTACCTTTCTCATATACATGGCGGGACTCTCACCCACAATTATATCTTACAATTAATTATAAGAAAAAAATTCATCTTTTTTTATCAAGAAGAAAAGATAAAAAAACATTTGCTATTTCCAACTAATACGAAAATATAAAGAAAAAAATAATTGTAAATTTTTTTGAATAACTTCCTCACACAGGAAATTTCGTTCGGAAAAAAACTAAAAAAATGATAGCAAGAATAAATAGATGCTTGACTCAATATTAATTTTTTTCAATATAAAAACGATAAGCAACACGGTAATGATAGCAAATAAAAACTATGACTATTCTTAATATCATACCTAGATAAATAATAAATCAAAAAAACTTAAAATGAAAAAGATCCCATTCCAAGTCATCATCGAATAAGAAAGAATATTCCTGTTCAATACTTTCATAAAAAAACTCGCCATTTGCTTATAAATTTCTTGTAACAAGTACAGTACCTCTTTTTCTTTAATCTAATAAAAATTCTAACAGAAAAAAAGAAATTATTTATTAAAAAAATTCCTCAATTGTCAACTTAGAGACCCAAACTAATAAAAATAAACAGATCAATACCTTTATCAATTTAAAAAAATAAAAACATTACAAGAAATTTTTAAGTATAATATTTTTTTAAAAAAACTATAAAAATGGACTCGATAAATTTTGACAATTCTATAACACTTTTTAAAAAGCAATTTTAATACTGGACTAAAATCAAAAAACATCTTATAATAGCAGTTATGAAACTTACAAACGAAGAAATACAAAAAATTGAACAACTCCTAAGAGATTCATCGTACGCCAAATATCACAAACGTCTACAGATTATTTATTTTCGCTCAAAAGAAAAGAGTTATAAGGAAATCATGGATCTGCTAGATTGTAATAAAACAACTGTTTGGAGGAATTTGAAAAAATATAAGGAGTGTGGTGGACGTCATCGAGAATATATGACTTACGAAGAAGAACAAGCATTTCTAAAACGTCATCTAGAAGCTGCTCGGGCTGGGGAATTTGTAACTGTCAATCAGTTATTTGAAGCCTATCAAAAAGAGATTGGTCACACTTCCACACGTGATGGTTTCTATTATCTCCTGAAACGCCATGGTTGGCGAACGGTCACTCCTCGACCTGAACATCCCAAGAAGGCAGACGCTCAGACAATTGAGACGTCTAAAAATAAAATCTACATTCGAGACCTTAAGTAAGCGCTTTAAAGAGGAGGGGACTTATAACAAAGTACGCTTGATGTACCAAGATGAAGCTGGTTTCGGAAGAATCAGTAAGATGAGTTCTTGTTGGGCTCCTCAAGGAATCCGACCTAGTATTCCTAGTCATTATATGTGAGAATATCGCAATTGTTATGGGCAGTAGATGCTCAGACAGGAGATTCCTTCTTCCTTATTGCTGGAGGATGCAATACTGAGTGGACGAATGAATTTCTACGGCAAGTCTCACAAGCTTATCCAGATGACTATATTTTACTTATCATGGATAATGCTATATGGCATAAATCAAGTACCTTAGAGATTCCAAGTAATATTGAGTTGGCTTTTATCCCACCTTATACACCAGAAATGAATCCTATTGAACAAGTCTAGAAAGAAATTTGAAAACGAGGTTTTAAAAATAAGGCTTTCCAAACATTGGAAGCCGTCATTGATAAGCTTCAAGAAGTTATTCAAGGACTGGAAAAAAGCATTGTAAAGTCCACTGTCAGCAGACAATGGACAAGGTTGTTTTTTGAAAATGGTTGAGTATAATACAACGTCACATCAACTCACTCTGACTAAATAGATGATTATACTAGAGACATAATTTAATAACTAGTCCTTAAAAAATAAAAAAGAAGGTATTAAACCTTCAACTTTATATACTCCGCCAGTAGGACTCGAACCTACGACATCATGATTAACAGTCATGCGCTACTACCAACTGAGCTATGGCGGATAAAAGCTAAGCGACTTCCATATCTCACAGGGGGCAACCCCCAACTACTTCCGGCGTTCTAGGGCTTAACTTCTGTGTTCGGCATGGGTACAGGTGTATCTCCTAGGCTATCGTCACTTAACTCTGAGTAATACCTACTCAAAATTGAATATCTATCAAATCAAGAAAACCTCAGCTTTCGTATTCTCAGTTACTTTGGATAAGTCCTCGAGCTATTAGTATTAGTCCGCTTCATGTGTCGCCACACTTCCACTTCTAACCTATCTACCTGATCATCTCTCAGGGCTCTTACTGATATATAATCATGGGAAATCTCATCTTGAGGTGGGTTTCACACTTAGATGCTTTCAGCGTTTATCCCTTCCCTACATAGCTACCCAGCGATGCCTTTGGCAAGACAACTGGTACACCAGCGGTAAGTCCACTCTGGTCCTCTCGTACTAGGAGCAGATCCTCTCAAATTTCCTACGCCCGCGACGGATAGGGACCGAACTGTCTCACGACGTTCTGAACCCAGCTCGCGTGCCGCTTTAATGGGCGAACAGCCCAACCCTTGGGACCGACTACAGCCCCAGGATGCGACGAGCCGACATCGAGGTGCCAAACCTCCCCGTCGATGTGAACTCTTGGGGAGATAAGCCTGTTATCCCCAGGGTAGCTTTTATCCGTTGAGCGATGGCCCTTCCATACGGAACCACCGGATCACTAAGCCCGACTTTCGTCCCTGCTCGAGTTGTAGCTCTCGCAGTCAAGCTCCCTTATACCTTTACACTCTGCGAATGATTTCCAACCATTCTGAGGGAACCTTTGGGCGCCTCCGTTACCTTTTTAGGAGGCGACCGCCCCAGTCAAACTGCCCGTCAGACACTGTCTCCGATAGGGATCACCTATCTGGGTTAGAGTGGCCATAACACAAGGGTAGTATCCCAACAACGTCTCCTTCGAAACTGGCGTCCCGATCTCATAGACTCCTACCTATCCTGTACATGTGGTACAGACACTCAATATCAAACTGCAGTAAAGCTCCATGGGGTCTTTCCGTCCTGTCGCGGGTAACCTGCATCTTCACAGGGTACTAAAAATTTCACCGAGTCTCTCGTTGAGACAGTGCCCAAATCATTACGCCTTTCGTGCGGGTCGGAACTTACCCGACAAGGAATTTCGCTACCTTAGGACCGTTATAGTTACGGCCGCCGTTTACTGGGGCTTCAATTCATACCTTCGCTTGCGCTAAGCACTCCTCTTAACCTTCCAGCACCGGGCAGGCGTCACCCCCTATACATCATCTTACGATTTAGCAGAGAGCTGTGTTTTTGATAAACAGTTGCTTGGGCCTATTCACTGCGGCTGACATAAAGTCAGCACCCCTTCTCCCGAAGTTACGGGGGTCATTTTGCCGAGTTCCTTAACGAGGTTCTCTCGCTCACCTGAGGGCTACTCGCCTCGACTACCTGTGTCGGTTTGCGGTACGGGTAGAGTATGTTTAAACGCTAGAAGCTTTTTCTTGGCAGTGTGACATCACTAACTTCGCTACTAAACTTCGCTCCCCATCACAGCTCAATGTTATAGATAGAAACATTTAACTCCTATCACACCCTCACTGCTTAGACAGACACTTCCAATCGTCTGCTTTTAGTTAGCCTACTGCGTCCCTCCATCACTACATACTCTAGTACAGGAATATCAACCTGTTGTCCATCGGATACACCTTTCGGTCTCTCCTTAGGGTCCCGACTAACCCAGGGGCGGACGAGCCTTCCCCTGGAAACCTTAGTCTTACGGTGGACAGGATTCTCACCTGTCTTTCGCTACTCATACCGGCATTCTCACTTCTATGCGTTCCAGCGCTCCTCACGGTACACCTTCTCCACACATAGAACGCTCTCCTACCATACCTATAAAGGTATCCACAGCTTCAGTAAATTGTTTTTAGCCCCGGTACATTTTTCGGCGCAGGGTCACTCGACTAGTGAGCTATTACGCACTCTTTGAATGAATAGCTGCTTCTAAGCTAACATCCTAGTTGTCTGTGCAACCCCACATCCTTTTCCACTTAACAATTATTTTGGGACCTTAGCTGGTGGTCTGGGCTGTTTCCCTTTCGACTACGGATCTTAGCACTCGCAGTCTGACTGCCGACCATAATTCATTGGCATTCGGAGTTTATCTGAGATTGGTAATCCGAGATGGACCCCTCACCCAAACAGTGCTCTACCTCCAAGAATCTCTAATGTCGACGCTAGCCCTAAAAGCTATTTCGGAGAGAACCAGCTATCTCCAAGTTCGTTTGGAATTTCTCCGCTACCCACAAGTCATCCAAGCACTTTTTCAACGTGCCCTGGTTCGGTCCTCCAGTGCGTCTTACCGCACCTTCAACCTGCTCATGGGTAGGTCACATGGTTTCGGGTCTACGTCATGATACTAATCCGCCCTATTCAGACTCGGTTTCCCTACGGCTCCGTCTCTTCAACTTAACCTCGCATCATAACGTAACTCGCCGGTTCATTCTACAAAAGGCACGCTCTCACCCATTAACGGGCTCGAACTTGTTGTAGGCACACGGTTTCAGGTTCTATTTCCTCCCCTCCCGGGGTGCTTTTCACCTTTCCCTCACGGTACTGGTTCACTATCGGTCACTAGGGAGTATTTAGGGTTGGGAGATGGTCCTCCCAGATTCCGACGGGATTTCACGTGTCCCGCCGTACTCAGGATTCTGCTAGGTACAAAGACTATTTTTAAATACGAGGGCTCTTACTCTCTTTGGCTGATTTTCCCAAATCATTCTTCTATAATCTTTGAGTCCACATTGCAGTCCTACAACCCCGAAGAGTAAACTCTTCGGTTTGCCCCTCCTGCCGTTTCGCTCGCCGCTACTAAGGCAATCGCTTTTTGCTTTCTCTTCCTGCAGCTACTTAGATGTTTCAGTTCACTGCGTCTTCCTCCTCATATCCTTAACAGATACGGGTAACAGGTAGTACCTGTTGGGTTCCCCATTCGGAAATCCCTGGATCATCGCTTACTTACAGCTACCCAAGAGCATATCGTCGTTTGTCACGTCCTTCTTCGGCTCCTAGTGCCAAGGCATCCACCGTGCGCCCTTATTAACTTAACCTTATTTTTTTGACCTTTCAGTCATAAACTCTTATTAATACTACAGCGTTTTTCGGTTTATTTTTTTCTTGTTACTATTTGATATAGATATTCAATTTTTCAATGTGCATTACTTGGTGATCTCTCACCAATGGAGCCTAGCAGGGATCGAACCGCTGACCTCCTGCGTGCAAAGCAGGCGCTCTCCCAGCTGAGCTAAGGCCCCACAAGACCTCTCAAGACTAAACAAGACCAATGTGCATTCCTTATCCTTAGAAAGGAGGTGATCCAGCCGCACCTTCCGATACGGCTACCTTGTTACGACTTCACCCCAATCATCTATCCCACCTTAGGCGGCTGGCTCCAAATGGTTACCTCACCGACTTCGGGTGTTACAAACTCTCGTGGTGTGACGGGCGGTGTGTACAAGGCCCGGGAACGTATTCACCGCGGCGTGCTGATCCGCGATTACTAGCGATTCCGACTTCATGTAGGGCGAGTTGCAGCCTACAATCCGAACTGAGACTGGCTTTAAGAGATTAGCTTGCCGTCACCGGCTTGCGACTCGTTGTACCAGCCATTGTAGCACGTGTGTAGCCCAGGTCATAAGGGGCATGATGATTTGACGTCATCCCCACCTTCCTCCGGTTTATTACCGGCAGTCTCGCTAGAGTGCCCAACTGAATGATGGCAACTAACAATAGGGGTTGCGCTCGTTGCGGGACTTAACCCAACATCTCACGACACGAGCTGACGACAACCATGCACCACCTGTCACCTCTGTCCCGAAGGAAAACTCTATCTCTAGAGCGGTCAGAGGGATGTCAAGACCTGGTAAGGTTCTTCGCGTTGCTTCGAATTAAACCACATGCTCCACCGCTTGTGCGGGCCCCCGTCAATTCCTTTTGAGTTTCAACCTTGCGGTCGTACTCCCCAGGCGGAGTGCTTAATGCGTTAGCTACGGCACTAAACCCCGGAAAGGGTCTAACACCTAGCACTCATCGTTTACGGCGTGGACTACCAGGGTATCTAATCCTGTTTGCTCCCCACGCTTTCGAGCCTCAGCGTCAGTTACAAGCCAGAGAGCCGCTTTCGCCACCGGTGTTCCTCCATATATCTACGCATTTCACCGCTACACATGGAATTCCACTCTCCCCTCTTGCACTCAAGTTAAACAGTTTCCAAAGCGTACTATGGTTAAGCCACAGCCTTTAACTTCAGACTTATCTAACCGCCTGCGCTCGCTTTACGCCCAATAAATCCGGACAACGCTCGGGACCTACGTATTACCGCGGCTGCTGGCACGTAGTTAGCCGTCCCTTTCTGGTAAGATACCGTCACAGTGTGAACTTTCCACTCTCACACTCGTTCTTCTCTTACAACAGAGCTTTTACGATCCGAAAAACCTTCTTCACTCACGCGGCGTTGCTCGGTCAGACTTCCGTCCATTGCCGAAGATTCCCTACTGCTGCCTCCCGTAGGAGTCTGGGCCGTGTCTCAGTCCCAGTGTGGCCGATCACCCTCTCAGGTCGGCTATGTATCGTCGCCTTGGTGAGCCGTTACCCCACCAACTAGCTAATACAACGCAGGTCCATCTGGTAGTGGTGCAATTGCACCTTTGAAGTAAATACCATGCGATATTCACTATTATGCGGTATTAGCTATCGTTTCCAATAGTTATCCCCCGCTACCAGGCAGGTTACCTACGCGTTACTCACCCGTTCGCAACTCATCCGGAGAAGCAAGCTCCTCCTTCAGCGTTCTACTTGCATGTATTAGGCACGCCGCCAGCGTTCGTCCTGAGCCAGGATCAAACTCTCATTAAAAGTTTGAGTTCTCACTCATTTCTGTCACTGACAGATTTATTGTTTTTCATTGTTCAGTACTACAACCTTAGTTGTAGTGCCCTGCACATGATAGTTCGTCTTGTTCAGTTTTTCAAAGGTCTTTGTCGCTCGTTTCTCTTAAGCGACAACTATCTTCAGTATATCACAGCTATTTCCACTTGTCAACACTTTTTTGAAACTTTTTTAATCTTTTTTCATCAAGTGTTTCCTACCGCAATACACCATAGTCCGTACGGGATTCGAACCCGTGTTACCGCCGTGAAAAGGCGGTGTCTTAACCCCTTGACCAACGGACCTAGAGTTGGTTTCAACTCCTTCTATTATACAGGCTTTTTTTCTTTCTTGTCAATAGGTTTTTTTGTTTTCTTACTTATTTTTTTATCTACTTCGGATATCGAACTCCTTCATTACAATTCGTAATTCTTTTAACACCTTTTTGACGTCCCCTGAAACGTTCATCCCTCAATACACGGTCTAACTCCTCTTGTTTCTCTTTACTTTGTTTCATTCTATATGTCCTTAGTGTTTCATGAAAGAGGTAATAGTCATCTAACCAGAGTCCTTTTTCACTAATTCGATGGCTAATTTCACTGATTTCTTCATAAACTTCTCTATTATAGCGACGCTTGTGACTTTCTTGTTTTCGGATATAATCTAAAATTCGATTTCTAAACTTTGTTTTTAAAAGTATTTTTCTTAATCTGGGTAGATCATCTACTATTTCTTTGTCTCTTTCAACTAACTCATGTAAGCATATCAGACCTTCTTGTTCCCAATCTGATACTTCCCACATCTGAAGATAATAATCTTTCCGACACTTATTGACAATCCCTTGAACCTCTTTATACAATTCTTTTAACATCTTCTTCCCCTTTCTAATTTTAGTCTATCAGAAACGGGTCTTCTATTGGTCGTTTTCCTCTCTTCTGTTCATTTTTCTTCCTCAAATGTATTCAAAAAGAGAGGCTAGGCCTCTCTGAGTTATTTTTCATCATCCATTTTTGATTTTACTTCATCATAAGATAAAGCATGTGATTCTTCTTCGACTATTTCAGGCATTTTCCCTGTTTCATATAAAGATTTAATTTGTGTACTATCTAATGTTTCGTGTTTCAATAAAGCTTCTGCAATCAATTTGTGAGTTTCACGGTTTGATTGGATAATTTCAGCAGCTTTGTTACGTGCTTCATTTAATAGGGAACGAACTTCTTCATCAATTTCATAAGCTGTCTGTTCTGAAATTGATTTTTGAGGAGTTTGTGCACCGAACATAGCGTGGTTTCCTTCATATTGAACTGGTCCAAGCTTTTCACTCATACCGTACTCTGTCACCATTGCACGCGCCATTTGTGTAGCTTGTTCAAAATCATTTGAAGCTCCAGTAGTCTGAACGTTAAAGATAATCTCTTCGGCGACACGACCACCCATCAAGCCAGCCAATTGCTCTTTCATATCTTCTTTAGATAGAAGCATTTGATCCTCTTTAGGAAGTGCAATCATATAACCACCCGCACGACCTCGTGGTACAATTGTAACCTTGTGAACAACGCGGGCATTCGACAAGACTAAACCAACAATGGTATGTCCTGCCTCATGATAAGCAACCAATTCACGTTCTTTTTGAGATACTGTTTTATCTTTTTTAGACGGACCAGCGATAACGCGATCTTCTGCTTCATCAATATCTGAAGCATCAATAACTGACTTGTTACGTCTAGCAGCAACCAAAGCTGCTTCGTTTAGCACATTCTCTAAATCAGCACCAACAAAACCTGGAGTTTGTTGAGCAACCAATTTCAAATCAACATCTTCTGCTAAAGGCTTATTCTTAGCATGAACTTTCAAGATTGCTTCGCGACCTTTGACATCAGGGCGACCAACCAAGACTTTTCTATCAAAACGTCCTGGACGCAGAAGGGCAGGGTCAAGTACATCTGAACGGTTTGTAGCAGCAATGACGATAATCCCTTCATTTCCCTCAAAACCATCCATCTCAATCAAGAGTTGGTTCAATGTTTGTTCACGTTCGTCATTTCCTCCGCCAAGACCAACTCCACGTTGACGTCCAACAGCATCAATTTCATCGATAAAGATAATAGCTGGTGCTGCTTTTTTGGCATCTTCAAAAAGAGAACGAACACGACTAGCTCCAACTCCGACAAACATTTCTACAAAGTCAGAACCTGAAATACTAAAGAATGGAACACCTGCTTCTCCGGCTACTGCCTTAGCAAGCAAAGTTTTACCTGTTCCTGGAGGTCCCTCCAAAAGAACACCTGCTGGAATACGGGCTCCAAGTTTTGTAAATCGTTTTGGATCTTTTAAGAATTCAACAACTTCAACTAGTTCTTGTTTTTCTTCCTCAGCTCCAGCAACATCTGAAAATCTTACTTTAATATCTTCTTTATTTGCAGCTTTAGCCTTACTACGTCCAAAACTCATCGGGTTACGGCTATTATTTCCTCCCATATTTCCCATCATAGAGAATAGGAAGAAGAAAAGAATACCGAATGGCACAATGGATACAAGAATATTAATCCACATACCACTTGAACTTTCATGCTTAATAGTTACTTCCGCTTTATGGTCAGAAGCAAGCTTTTTGCAATTCTGATACTGTAGTATCTGAAGGAAGAATAATACTTGAAAATTTCTCTACTGTTGTAGCAGAAGGAGAAAAGAACTGGATACCTGTTTCTTCTTTACTTGTTTTAGGATTTTTATAGACACCCGAAACCTCGATAACACTTCCATTTGGTTGGTAGGTTAATTCTTTTACGTTGTCATCGGTAATTTCTTTTACCAATTCTGTATAATTAATTTGCTCACTTTTCCCTGCAACACTACCTGTACTAAAATACTGATAACCTGTAACTAGGAGAAAAAAATAAGTAATAACCATAGAAAAGGATTTTTTTAATTAAACCATTATTTTTGTTTTTTTCATTAAAAAAATTGTTCTTTCTAATTTGAATACACTTCTTCTTTCAATACTCCAACATAAGGAAGGTTACGATAATTTTCTTTGTAGTCTAAACCATAACCTACTACAAACTCATTTGGAATAGTAAAGCAAGTATAGTCTGCCTCAATTTCTACAACACGTCCTTCTGGTTTATCCAACAAGGTTGCAATGTTAACAGAAGCTGCTTCTCTTGCAATAAACATATCTCGTAAATTCTTCAAAGTTTGACCTGTATCAATGATATCTTCTACAAATAGAACATGTCTTCCTTTAATGTCCTGAGTTACATCTTGCTTGATATTTATGACACCACTACTTGCTGTCCCACCATGGTAACTAGATACCATCATGAAGTCCATTTCAAGATGTGTATCAATGTGCTTGACCAACTCAGCCATAAAAGGAATAGATCCTTTTAAAATTCCAACAAGAATTGGATTTTTTCCTTCATAATCTTTGGTTAATTGAGCACCGAGTTTTTTAGTAGCTTCTGTAATTTCATCGTGTGAAACAAGAATTTTTTTAATATCGTTATCTAACATTTTTTTACCTATCTATTTTTTCTATATAAAGTACAGTGTTCATTATATCATTTTTCGTGTTTTTACTCAAATTACTGGTCGCAATTCCCAAAATTGAGACAATTTCACCAAATTGCTCAATAATCAGAGCAGATTTTCGCTTTTCCATAGGGATTTTCAAATCAATAAATAGACGTCTGAGTTTTTTTCTATGCCCATTTTGAATCAAAAAATCTCCTCTTTTTCGATGACGAATGTGTATTGATGTTTCCCGTGAAACAGGTACCTGCTGAATTAATTCACCTTCTAAAGGAAGTCCAAAGGAAAATAAATAACCTTGATAAGATACCTGATTTTGATAGTGTAACACAAGTTCATCTTCCTTTTCATCAGCCTGAGGACTGATTTTACAAATCTGAAACTTTTGATACTCTTTTATCAATTCATAGCCATTTTTAAGCAGATGACGATACTGGCTTTTAGTTTTTAAAATTTGCCGAACTTCAGCAAACTGCGCTTTTGTAAGATTCAAATCTGGAAAACGATTCAGATAAGTTTGAAGTAAAACTCTTTGTGTCGACTCAGAGTAAGACAATAGCTGATCTAAATTTTCTACATCAATATTCTTTGATAATTCAGCTATAGCTAAGTCATAATCTAAAATTTCATTTCCGATACTTAAGATTGCATCTCTAAATCTAGGATTTTCTTTTTCTAAATCTGGTAAATAAGAATTTCGAATACGATTGCGAAAATAATGATTTTCCTTATTTGATGTATCTTCAAAGTGAAAAATTGGTGGAAAGTCTTTTTTCTGAAAATGCAAGAAGGGTCGAATGATTTCTATCTCTCCTACTACTTGCTTCTCCTTAATTCCTGATAGATAGCGCAAACGAGTACCTCGAATCAATCGCATCAAAATCGTTTCCACCTGGTCATCAGCATGGTGGGCAGTGACTAAGGCTGTCGCACCAGTCTTTTTCATGACCTCTTGAAAAAAATCATAACGAAAATGTCGAGCACGCGCTTCTGAAAATTCTCCTGAAAAATTGCTGATATAAATAGGAAGTCCAGCTTGATTAGCTAACTTCCTTAATTCCTTTTCTTCCCAATCTGATTCTACTCTCTGCTTATGATTCACATGGGCTAAAATCAGTTCAATTCCTAACTCTTTTTGATAGTTGAATAATAGTTGAAATAAAAACATAGAATCTAAACCACCAGAAAGAGCTAATACTACCTTAGAATGTTGCTTAAAATATTTTCTTTGAAGAAAATGATTTAAAAAATCTTGTTCCGTCATTTTAGAACCTCATAAACATCCTTAGCTATTTCAGCAATCGAATCATAATCAGAATTTTTAGTAAAAATAGAAAGAATAAATGGAGAGTCTGAGTATACAATTGCAGTGTCATGTTTAAATTCATCTGCATCGCCAATTTTATGAGCAACCTTACCAGAAACACCCTTCGGAATTCTCTGATTATCAAATGCTGTTTTGTTCAAAGATTCTAAAACAAATCCATTTTGCTTGTAAATAGCCTCCATTGCTTTCCCAGCCATTTTAGAAGAAATTATTTTTTCTTTTGGATCCCAATCATCCCCCATAATAGCAGACAACTTGGCTTTAAAATCTATATCAGATTGATTTGTAATATAATATCCCAGTATATTATGAGCTACATTATCAGATTCTTTAGATACTTTTGTCATTAAGTCCTTGAGAGAATACTCTTTATTATCCTCTTTTTTAGGAAGACTACCACTTCCCTCTGGTTTATATGATCCAGGAAACTCATTAACTTCTTGTATGTATTTTACAGTTGTATCTAATTGGTAAATACCTTCATTTATTTTTTCTTGCGCATAATAGAGATAAGGTAATTTTAAAATACTAGCTGCATACATTTTTTGATCTTGATTGATGCCTGCTTCTAGACCAGTATTCAGTTGCTTAACATAAATAGAGAAAGAATCTTTCTGATATTTTTTTCTGATAATATTTCTTGGACCTTACTCATACGATTATCTTTTTTTCAGAAGTATAGTTCTTATCTATCCATCCAACTTGATCAATATGTAAAAATTCTCTTCCTTCAACAAACATTGTCTTATCTATGGTTACTTGTGAATAGGAAACTAAAGAGGATGTTATTTCTCTCAAATCGTAAGGACTATTATATACTTTAAATCCAGATTCTAACCATACTTTTTTTATTGAAGGAGTGGCTTCTGATTGGTCGTACAAAAATCGTTTATCTGCAGCAATGAATTGATGATTTGATAACTTAAATACTGGAATACCTTGTCTATTTAGACGCCATTCTGTTATGTGGAAAGTTGTTTTTGGAGTAAGTTTCCCAGATTCTATCACTAAATCCTCATTAGCATATACAGAAACTTCACCAAATACCATGGGATTATTTAATTTTTCTCTAAAATAAATACCAAAGTCAGAGTGAGAAAGGTAATAAATTTCTTTAGTAGTATAGATTACTTCTTTTTCTGTACTAACGACTTTTGAAATAGTTAAAAAGCTTGGTAGTAACAAAATAACTAAGAATTTACGCATTCTTCCTTTCCTTTTCTTCTTGTAAGCGCAATGATTGATTTTTAACAGATAACTCTTCTAATTTTTCGTCTGACAAACTCAGAAATTGCTCAATTACTTCTAATAAATTTTCCATCTTATCACCTTGGAAGTAAGTTAGGAATTGTATATACTACTTCTCTAGATTTAGAATAATAATATTTAGCACGCATATATTTTGCTGCATAGTCTTCATCCTTCAGCTTCATTGCAAAATCCGTCTCCTTATCCTTCTCTTCACTTAGACTTTGATACTGAGTTTGCAAGTCTGACAATTGCTGACGTTTTTGAAGTAATTGATTATAGCTTTGGGCTAAATTAAAAGTTGGTAAAATAAATAATAACATTATTAAAATTAATACCCATCCCATAAAACGATTTCTCTTTTGTCGTTCTTGCATCAAATATCTGTGACGTTGGTGTTCATTTTGAATAAACGAATTATTTAACTGAACAATATTTTTAGACATTTTCTTCTACCCGTGTTTCACTGATAATTTCATACATATCTGCTGCATCTTCTTTTTTCGTACTATCTTTCATCTCCAGTACTTTTACAAGCAACAATTTATTTCCAAAGCGAATCTCGACTTGGTCATCAATTTTCAAATCTGTTGAGCTTTTAGCCAAGATTCCATTTACCTTTATTCTACCTTTATCCGCTACTTCTTTTTGCGACTGTACGGCGCTTGATAATTCGTGATACTTTTTAAATATTTGTCTAATCTCATCTTTATTACCTCAAATTATTATTGTACCATTTTTTTATCTATTTTATAGAAGAAAAAAATGTCAAATAGAATTTGCTTCCTTGAATTCTTTTTATCCCTAATAAAGTTTCTCCAAAAATTCAACAATCCCTCTAATATTTCATAATCTTTCTTGTTTCGTACATCAAATACAACTTCCATCAAACCTTTATTATCAGCTATAGCTGCTTTCAAACTTGTTGCTGATAAAGCTTTGAAATAATCTTGAGCTAAAAACAGTATCTGTGATATTTTTTCAAATTGAATGATAATCTTATTGTCTTTTCTTTCTACACGTTCAACAAAGATCTTATCTAGATAAGACTTCAGAAAACCAATCTCTAAAAGATAAGCTACAACATCAGGATATTCTCCGAATCGGTCCATCAATTCTTCTTGTAACGCTTCGTAATTGCCACAACTATCAATCTGACGTATTTTTTTATAAATTTCTATTTTATGTCTCTGATCTGATATGTAGGTTTCAGGGAGATAAGCATCGATTTGCAAAATCAATTCAGCATTTCCTTTCATTCGTATTTTTTTATCTCCATTCCGCTTTGCAATTGCTTCTTCTAATAATTGAGAATACAATTCAAAACCAACTGAATCAATAAAGCCAGACTGAGATTTTCCTAATAAATTCCCTGCTCCTCGGATAGAAAGATCTCGCATAGCAATCTTAAATCCCGAGCCTAATTCCTGTAAATCCTTTGATTGCCTCTAATCTTTTCAGATACTGCCCACTGATAGATTTTTTCTGGACGATACATCAGATAAGCGTAAGCAATCAGTTACTTACATTTTACTCTGCCTCTTAATTTGGTACAAGGTTGACAAACCCATGTGGTCTGCATTTTCAATAAATAATTATTAGCATTAGGAATGCTCAACCTGTCTCAATAATGGTAGTGGTTACACAAGATATCATATTGTCCTTCAATAAAATCTGTGTCTTATTTTCAATTGAATTTCTACATTTGACCATGAATAAAGCCTATGGAAGCTTCGGTATCAACTCCTGTAATTCCTGAAACTTTTTTTGTCAATTGTGTCAATTTTATTTGGCAAAGATAGTAAGCTTGACCACCACACTCATTTCCATAAAACAGCATCATGAATCACACTGTTTTTTCCAACACATAAGTTTGAACAGGGTAACGTTGGTTGGAGGGTCTCAATAACAGACAAATCGAATTCAAGCATAGACATATGGAGTACAGGTATTAAGGTAGCTGTTAGATTCGTGTCCACTTGTTTCATAATTCTTTCAAGTGTTTTCCTTATGCTTGACACCAAATCGCTGTTCCTCATCAATAATCATCAAGCCGAAATCAGCAAACACAACATCTTTTGACAAAACACGATGTGTTCCAATCAAAATATCAACTTGACCCTTTTTCAATTTTTCAAGTGTTTCAGTTTGCTCTTTTTTTCTATTTCGACTCAATACATCAATATTAACTGCAAAATTCTGGAATCGTTCTTTAAAATTTGTATAGTGCTGTTGAGCTAAAACAGTTGTTGGAACAAGCACAACAACTTGTTTATGATCATTTACAGCCTTAAAGGCTGCACGCATTGCAACTTCAGTCTTACCAAAACCAACATCCCCAACTAAAAGTCGATCCATTGGCTGAGAATCCTGCATATCCCTCTTGATTTCCTCAATACTACGAAGTTGATCATCCGTTTCAACATAAGGGAAAGCATCATCAAAAGCATGTTGATCGTCATCATCAGCTGAGAAAGCAAAACCCTTCAACTGGCTGCGTTCAGAATAGAGTTTGATTAAATCGTCAGCTATATCCTCTACCTGATTCTTAACTTTTTGCTTGGCCTTTTTAAAATGACCGTCATTTAATTTATTGAGTTTTGGCGCTTTACCATCACTTGAAACATATTTAGATAGTAGATGAATCTGTTCCACTGGGATGGAGATTTGATCCCCATTTTGATACTGGACACTTACATAATCACGGTGTATCCCTTTGATTTCAATTGTTTCAATTCCTAGATATTGACCAATTCCATGAATATGGTGAACAACGTAATCTCCTTTCTCAAGTTCATTATAATCTTTTAATCTCTCTGCATTTGAAACATGTTGTCTTCTAAAACGACGTTTTAATTTCTTTTGAAAAATCTCATGTTCAGTTATCAATAAAATCTTTTCATCTACAAAATGAAAACCATGTCTGAGATTTCCCTCAATTAAGTTTACAGATTCTTTACAAATACTTGACTTATCTCTGGAATCCAATTTAATCTGGTATTCCTCTAAAATATCCTCCAATGTTTTACTTCCCATTGAATTGCTAGACTGCAGGATGATAGTGTAATCCATTTTTTTGTATCGCTCAATTTCTTCTTTTAGAAAAGAAAATTGATTGAAAAACTCCTGCACAGGATATTGATTAAATTGATAAATTTGGTCAAACTTGAGATTGCCTAAACCCTTTTGCATATTAGAGAAAAAGGTGACTGGACTCTGTTTTTTATAGATTTGCTCCGTATCTGCAAAATACTGCATCTCAGAAAATGCTTTACTATTCTGTAATTCTTCTGTAAAGTATTGTGCTAATTCTCTTTCAAAGACTTCATACTGATTCATTAATTTTTGATAATCATCAAAGAATACTGGGATATCTTTTTCAATATAGTCAAAAACAGTCCATGTCTTGTCATAACACAAAGATAAAAATTTCCGTGAATCAGAATGAATTTGTTTTTGGTGAAAACTTGAAAAAATTTCTTCTAAGTATGATTTTAAAATAGGTGATAACGTTTTTTTGAAATTTGTTTTTCTAAAAGCTGACTGACCTCGTTGATAATCCTTTTTCTATCAAAAAAGCATATCACTAGCTGGAAAGATGGTGAGTTCTGTCTGATTTTTCTTTCGATAATTGTGTTTCGACCTCAAATGACCTGATACCATCAATTTCATCACCAAAAAACTCAATTCGGCAAGGTTCTAACTGGGATATTTCAAAAATATCTAAAATATCTCCTCGAAGACTAAATTCGCCTTGAGTTTGTACTTGTGTAACTTTTCGATAGCCAATTTCCTTTAACTGATGGATAAGCGCGTGTTGATCATATTCTTTACCAACTGAGATTTTTACAATACTATCTTTGAATACATTGGGAGACGGTAAAATCAATCGACTTGCTGCGATATTACAAACTAAAATCCCTCTCTTAGATGAATCAGTCAAAAAACGCAAGGCTTCAACCCGTGAGATAATTTTTTCTTGTGAAGACATCAAAAACTCGACCATAGGGGAGTCATCTACCAAAAATGGATAGACAAGTTCCTCACCCAAAACAGATATAAGATCACTAACAAGTCCTTCTGCTTCTCCATAAGTTGACGTCAATAACACAATCTTATCTTCCTGTCTCAAACTACTAGCAATTGCTAAAGCTTTTGTAGAAGTTGACAAGCCTAACATTAATTGTCTTTTCTTATCTGTCAGATTTTGATGCCATTTTTATCTGATCATTTTCTGAGAATAAATCTACTAAGGTCACCATTTATCCGTTATACCTCTGCATCGTTTTCTCAAAGTTTTTCTCTTGTAAATAGTAGTTTACAGAATCGTCAACTTTGTCAATAGACTGTAAAATACCAATATAATCATCCTTATCAAACGTACTCAAAACATGGTGAACAACTGACCTACCATTTTTAGGTCTTCCGATTCCAATCTTAACACGGTTAAAGACCTGAGTTCCAATATGTTGAATAATAGACTTGATACCATTATGACCACCTGCTGATCCCTTTGCTCTTAAACGAATCTTTCCAACTTCCATGTCAAGATCATCGTAAATGATGAGTAAATCTTCAATATCCAAACCATAATAAGTCAATAAAGCATGAACCGCTTTTCCACTTTCATTCATAAATGTCGTTGGTTTGACAAGATAAATTTTTTCTCCATTTAGGAAAAAGGATGCTAGGTCAGCTTGAAATATCTTATCATGTGTAAAAGTGACATTCTGTTTCTTCGCTAGTTGGTCAATCAACATAAATCCAACATTGTGTTTTGTTTCAAAATATTTATCCCCTGGATTTCCCAAGCCTACAAGTAATTTGGTCATTTATTTTTCCTTTCAAAAGCCAAAAGGGTTGGAATTTTTTTCCAACCTAATTGACACTATTCATTAATTTTTTTAGACATTAAAGCGGAATTCCATGATATCGCCATCTTGAACGATATATTCTTTTCCTTCTTCACGCAAGCGTCCAGCTTCTTTTACGGCCTTTTCAGATCCGTATTTCACTAGATCCTCATATGACATGGTTACTGCACGAATAAAGCCTTTTTCAAAGTCTGAGTGGATAATACCAGCTGCTTGAGGAGCCTTCATACCACGTTTGAAGGTCCAAGCGCGAACTTCTTTTTCACCAGCTGTGAAGTAAGTTCCCAGTCCAAGCAAGTGGTAAGCTGCACGAGTCAACTTGTCAACGCCTGATTCTGTCAACCCAAGTGCTTCAAGAAACTCTTGCTTATCTTCATCGTCTAACTCAGAAATTTCTTCCTCAGCACGCGCGGAAATAACGACTACTTCAGCATTTTCTGTCGCTGCAAATTCACGAATTTGTTTAACATAGTCGATAGAGTCAGGTTCTGAAACCACATCCTCGTCCACATTAGCAACATAGAGCACTGGTTTAGTCGTCAACAGGAAGAGACCTTTGACAACTTTTTTTGTTCTTCATCTGTAAACTCGATTGTACGAGCTGATTTTCCATCTTCAAGGACTGGTTTAATCTTTTGAAGAACATTGAATTCTGCTACAGATTCTTTATCTTTTTGCGTACGTGCCATCTTTTTCTACACGCGCATAACGTTTATTGACTGATTCTAAGTCTGCAAGAATCAATTCTAGGTTAATGGTGTCAATATCGGCAATTGGATCTACAAAGGCGTCTTCACGTCCTTGCTCGCGCATGACGTTTTTCATCATCAAAAGCACGAACTACATGAACAATCGCATCTACTTCACGGATATTGGCCAAGAATTTATTTCCTAGTCCTTCTCCTTTTGAAGCTCCTTTTACAATCCCTGCAATATCTGTAAATTCAAATGTTGTTGGAACTGTCTTTTTAGGAGTAATCATTTCAGTTAGTTTTTGTAGGCGTTCATCTGGAACTTCTACCATTCCAACGTTTGGATCAATCGTCGCAAATGGGTAGTTTGCTGCCTCTGCTCCTGCTTTTGTAATTGCATTAAATAGTGTTGATTTACCAACGTTTGGCAAACCAACGATACCTGCTGTTAAAGCCATATTATCTCATTCTCCGTTCACATTTCAATCCCTAATATTATAACACAAAAAAGGAAAACTTGCTAACCCTCTAACTAAGGGTTCTCAGTCAATAATTTTATTCATTTTTCGATCAAAATCATAGCGCCCCATCATGACAACATGGTCACAATTGCTACATTTGATTTTGATATCTGCCCCTACACGCGTAATTTCCCAACGATTTGCTTTTTTACCAGTTGACTTGATTGTACAAGCATGCGGTTTTTTCATCTCAACAAAATTTCCAATTTGATACATACTACTCTCCTTTTTCTTTTTTGATTATATCATAAAAGAGGCGAGCTAGGCCCAACCTCTTTAAATTAATTTGTACGAACTGGGGTGATAAGTTGCATGAAGTCCTCGTCAGTATCCGCTGGAATAAGGGTAAATGGACGAACAGCTGAAATGAAACTAATAGTAACTTTTTCGCTATTTAAAGCTTTAAGAGAATCAATCAAGTAAGTTGGATTGAAACTAATGGTCAAATCTTCACCAGTAACCTGATCAGTATCGATTTCTTCGTTTACTTTACCAACTTCTGGAGAGTGAACATGGGCACTAACAACCCCACCTTTAATTTCAAGCTTCACAGTACCATTTTGAGTCGCACTTGATAAAAGGCGAGCACGCTCCATTGACTGACGTAAGCTTGATACATCAAAAGTAATTGTAGTATTAAAATCTGTTGGAATCAAACGATCTGTATCAGGATAATTTCCTTCTAACAAACGAGTATAGAAGCTAATATTTTCACTTCTAAATAGGATTTGATTATTTGCAAAGAAAATCTCAACAGTTTCAATATCATCTGTAAATACCGCTGAAAATTCGCGTAGAGAACGGCTAGGAATAACAACATCAAAATCATCACTATTTTTCTCAAGCGTTAATTTTTTCTGACTTAGACGATGAGAATCTGTCGCAACTGTTTTTAGCTCCTTGTGCTGACTCAATACAAAATGAACACCAGTCAAAATTGGCCGACTTTCTTGTGTACTTGCCGCAAAAGCTGTTTCATTGATAATTTTCTTGAGTAATTTTGTTTCAAGAACTAAAGGGGTGCTAGCTGAAATTTCTTGTATTCTTGGATACTGTTCACTATCTTTTCCTTTTAGGGTAATTTCTGATTTTCCGCTAGTTAAAACAATTTGATTTTGTTCAATTTCTTTAAAGTCAATAGTAACATCAGGTAAGCTAGATACAACATTGATAAAGAAAAGAAGCTTCAAGAAGAATAGATCCTATGGAAGTAATTAATAAACCAGCATCTTCATTTTTTTGAGAAATAAAAATTTTCAATTGAGATTTGACCATTTGATCCAATTAAAGTAATACCTTCATTAGTAACATTAATTTTTTTAAAGTTGATAAAAAATAGGTATAGCATTTTTTTGAGCTAATAGCTCGTTTTGTAGTATTTAATGCTTGTAGAAATAAATTCTTGTTGATTGAAAAAAATGAATCATGGATTCTCCTTTATTTATTTTTAGTATTAGAAGGATAATAGTAATAATAGAGTGTGTGAAATCTGTGGAAAAACTTAACTAACGATAAATATATCAAAGCTTTCTAGATTGTTTTAAAAAAAGTGTGGATAATAAAGATATAATAGGAAAAGTTATACACAACTTATCTAATTTTCTTTTTGATTGACTCTATTTCCAAACGTAAATTATCATCTTCTTCTATCAAAGATTTAATTTTTGAGTGAGCGTGAATAACTGTGGTGTGATCTTTTCCTCCGAATTCTTTTTCCGATTTTTTTGGAAGACTATTATCTGTCATCTCTCTGACTAGATACATAGCTACTTGCCTTGCTAAAACAATATTTTGAAGACGTCTTGTCCCCTTCATTTCTTTGACACTAACACCATAGAAGTTCCCAACCTCAGTTTGAATTTTATCAATTGGAATGACTAATATTTGACTAACATCTTGTTTTCGAGCTCTGATAGCTTCCGCAGCAATATCAATAGTAATATCCTTAATTTTCTTTACTCTAGCAATCAAAGTGATATCATTAATTGCTCCTTCAAGATCCCGTACATTTGAATCAAATTGTCCAGCTAGGTATTCCAAAGTATCACTTTGGAAATTGTAGTTTAAATGTTCTGTTTTACTTTGTAAAATGGCAATACGCGTTTCAAAATCAGGAGGTGTTATAGTTTGAGTCAATCCCCAACTAAAGCGCGTGACAAGTCTTTCCTCAAGACCCTCCAGATGTTTTGGACTTCGGTCACTTGTTAGGACAATTTGTTTTTGATTGTCATGTAGAGCATTAAATGTGTTGAAAAATTCTTCTTGGGTTGCGACTTTTTTTCCACTCAGAGATTGTATGTCATCAATCAATAGAAGATCAAGACTACGGTAGGTTTTTTTAAATTTTTCCATTTCTCCTAGTCTTAAGTGATCTAGAAAGTCATTGATAAAGCTTTCAGCGGGAACATATTTAACACGCGCATCAGGAATATTTTTTAGAATTTCATTGCCAATAGCGTTTAGCAAGTGAGTCTTTCCAAGACCAGGGCCTCCGTATATAAAAAGAGGATTATAGGTTAGGGCAAGATCTTCTGAGACAGCTAAAGCAGCAGACTTAGCCCAAATATTCCCGTCTCCTTGGATAAAATTATCAAATGTGTACTTTTCTTTTAAACCAGTATCCGAATAAGGAATAGTTGCTAACTTAGGACTAAAGTCATAAAGAGTGGGATTTTCAGATTCTTCAACTTGTGAGATTTTGGCATATTGAGGTCTAGAGAAAATATAATGTGCAGTGATTTCAGCATCGTAAATTTCAAAACCAGCTACTACAATGATATCTTTTAGTTGCTTTTCCCACACCATTTCCATTTCAGATCTTGGTAAAAATATAGTGGCAACATTTTCTTCTACCTTTATAAGTTCAGCTTGTATAGCATAAAAATCATACATGGAACGTGTCAATCTCTCTTGTGCAAATTCCAATATTCGATTCCAAAACTGTTTTTCTTTCAATTTCTCCTCCTCCTTTACTAATTGTTTTAAACTTTAGTGTTAAAATTATTTTACCATAGCTAGAAACATTTTTCCACAGCTTACCTAACTATCATGCTAAAGTTTTTCCACAGTTTGTGGGAAATAATCCACAATGTTGCTAAAGTTTTTTTCCACAACTTGGGGATAAAAATCTGAATATCTTGATTTTAAAGTTTTTTTCTAGAAAAAAAGTGGATAAAATTGTGAAATAAAAAAATAAAAAGAACAGCCTTATTTTTAGGCTGTTAATAATTCTATCGTATTCCTCTTGAGTTGAAAAAAAGAAATAATAATTTTTTTCCAGTATCTTTTTTTAGAAAGTTTAATTTCGACATCTAATCCCAATAATTTTTTTAGCTGTTCCTCTTCATTTTTTTAAGAATTGATCAGTATTTTTTTATGTTTCTTTTGTTTTTTTTCAGTGAGAAGAGATTCTAATTTTCTCACTGAAATATCTTCCTCTAGGATCAAATGAACGAAGTATTCTTGCTTTTTTTTACTTAAGCCAACTAGAGAACGCGCATGGGCTTGAGATAGTTTACCATTTTCTACCTCTGATAAAATAGATTCAGGCAGAGAAAGCAAGCGTATAGAGTTACTAATGTAAGGTCTAGATTTTCCCATTTGTTCCGCAATTTCAGTATGAGAAAATCCTTTCCTTACTAGAAATTCATATGCGCGTGCTTCTTCCACTGGATTTAAATTTTCTCTTTGTAAATTTTCAATGATGGATTGGACCATCATCTCTTGGTCTGAAAGCTGTTTAACAATAGCTGGTATAGAGGTAAGACCAGCTAAAATAGAAGCTCTATATCGCCTTTCTCCTGCAAGGATTTCATAACCGATTACAGGAGATTGACGGACAATAATGGGTTGTATTAAACCATTTTCTTTAATTGACAGGGCCAGTTCTTTTAATTTTTCTCTATCAAATTCTTTTCGGGGTTGATAGGGATTTTTTTGTATATCTGTGATAAAAATCATCTCAAATTTTTCCATGATTCTACACTATCATATCTTTTTATTTCTGTAAAGTTTTCTTTACAGAGATGTCAATTAAGATTCTAAATCACTAGAGCTTTTATCTAGTTTGATAGTAGTTGTTTCTTCTTTACCGTTACGGTAAAAAGTTATTTTTATGGTGTCTCCTATAGAATGATTATAAAGAGCACTCTGTAAGTCTGTTGATGAAGAAATTTCTTTATCGTCAATTTTTGTAATAACATCGTATTTTTCAAGGCGACCATTGGCAGGCATATTACTTTGTACAGAACGAACAACTACACCAGATGTTACACTGCTTGGAATATTAAGTCTTCTAAGATCACTTGTATTAATATTTGAGAGATTGATCATTTGGATTCCCAAGCTGGACGAGTTACTTTTCCGTTCTTTTCCAATTGATTAATAATATTGATAGCATCATTTGCAGGAATTGCGAAACCAAGTCCTTCTACAGATGTACCTCCATTTGTTGCAATTTTACTTGAGGTAATTCCGATAACTTGTCCTTGAATATTGATTAGTGGGCCACCAGAGTTACCTGGGTTAATAGCAGTATCAGTTTGGATAGCTTTTGTAGAAATGGCTTGTCCATCTTCAGATTTTAAGGATACATTTCGATTGAGACTGGATACGATACCTTGAGTGACAGTATTAGCATATTCAGAACCCAATGGGCTACCAATGGCAATAGCAGTTTCTCCTACGGTTAACTGACTAGAATCACCAAACTCAGCTACTGTTGTCACTTTTTCTGAAGAGATTTTGACGACAGCAATATCAGAGAAAGTATCAGCTCCGACAATTTCTCCAGGTACTTTAGTTCCATCTGACAAACGAATATCTACTTTGCTGGCGCCATTTATAACGTGATTATTGGTTACGATGTAAGCTTCTTTATCATTCTTTTTATAAATAACCCCAGATCCTTCACTAGAGATTTGCTGAGAATCTGTATCGGTATCATCATTGCTAAATACGCTATTTTGTCTATTTACTGAATAAGTAATAACAGAAACAACAGCATCTTTTACTTTGTTAACAGCCTGAGTTGTTGAATTTTCATTTTTATAGGCAGTCTGTGTGATAGTGTTATTGTTGTTAGAGTTGCTTACACTACTTTTTTGAGTTAGTTGAGTTATTGAAAAACCACCTAAGGCTCCACTAAAAAAGCTAATGACGATAACGACTAATAATCGAAACCATTTTTTGTAAAATGTTTGTAAATGTTTCATATTTGCCTCCATTTGATTTGAAATTACTGAAAGTATAAACTGACTAGCTTAATTATAACTTAAACACAAAAGTTTTTCACAGATTGTGGATAACTTTCGAAAATCTGTGATTTTCTTGCTTAAAATTAACCTTTTATTTTGTGAATAAGATGTGAAAAAAATAGAGAATATGTTAGAATAGAGTCATGAAAATTAAAGTTGTAACAGTTGGGAAACTGAAAGAAAAGTATTTAAAAGAAGGTATTGCGGAGTATTCCAAAAGAATTTCACGCTTTGCTAGTCTTGAAATGATTGAACTAGTGGATGAAAAAAACTCCAGATAAGGCTAGTGAATCTGAAAATCAGAAAATTTTAGAAGTAGAAGGTCAAAGAATTTTATCAAAGGTTGCTGACCGGGATTTTGTTATTGTTTTAGCTATAGAAGGGAATACTTTATCTTCAGAAGAATTTAGTAAACATATAGAACAAGCTTCTATAAGAGGATTTTCTACCCTCACCTTTATTATTGGAGGAAGTTTAGGCTTAGCATCATCTGTAAAAAACAGAGCTAATCTTGCAGTTAGTTTTGGCCGTTTAACTTTGCCACATCAGTTAATGAGGTTAGTACTTGTAGAACAAATTTATCGCGCTTTTACAATTCAACAAGGTTCACCTTATCATAAATAGAAAATTGACTTTTAACAGAGTTTTTGGTAGAATAAATGGTGTTAGGTCTCATAGCTCAGCTGGATAGAGCATTCGCCTTCTAAGCGAACGGTCGCAGGTTCGAATCCTGCTGGGATCAGTATAGTGCAAAAGCTGGGAATTTTCCCAGTTTTTTCTTTTCAATGTACATTTTGGGATAAAAAAATGACAGTTGAGAGAATTTTTTCTAAAAAGGACGTTTATTCTGTAAAATAGAGTTTGTAGATTAACTGAAAATAAAAAAAGGTTTAGGAGATTTCAGTATGAAAAATGATTGTAAGATTAGAAAAAGTTTATATTTATAAATATAGAATTAGAAAAAGATTAAATGTTGGTATATTAAAAAAATTAAAAAAAGATAAGGAGTAAAAAGAGAATATGGAAATTATAATAGGAATAATAGATACCTTATTAACTTGTATTTTTAATTAGTAAGATCTATAGTAAAATATGTAAAACTTCCAAAATAGAAGAATATATTTTTAGGTTTTATACTATTTTTATTTCAATTGATTTATTATTATCTCTTTTTTTCGTTAAATCCTCATAGTTTTTCTTTTTAATTGTATATTACGCATTACTGAATGTGTATCCATTTATATTTTACCTTTATTTAAAATTTATTAAAAAAATACAATGACACAACAAATATTTTTTTAAGTATCTCATTTTCATTACTATATCAAAGTACCCATACTTTTTTTATCCGTGACTTCATCGTCTATCACAGGAGATTTTCTTGCACAACATTATGAACCAATATTCTTTTTCATAATAAATTTAATTTCTTATTTTTATAATAGAAAAGATTATTACATATTTTCGTTTGGAATTAAATTATTTTGATAGGGATTACATGTATCCTTTTTCTAAAAAAAGTACTACTAACATTTATTTTTATTATATATTTTATCCTTTATTTCAGATATAGTAAGCACAATTGCTCACTTAAATAGTTTTGGAAGTATTTTATCATCAATTGTTTTTATTTGTTTACTCTTGACTTTCTTTGCTATGAATTCCCATAAAGATAAGATAGAAAAAGAAATTGCTTTGAATCAGAAAAAATTTGAACAAAAGACATTTACAGAATTACACAGATGAGATTGTTGGCTTGTATAACGAAATACGTGGATTTCGTCATGACTATGCAGGCATGTTAGTTTGTATGCAGATGGCTATTGATAGTGGGGATTTACAAGAAATTGATAGAGTTTACAATGAGGTTTTGGTCAAAGCTAATCTAAAATTACGTTCAGACAAGTACACTTACTTTGATTTAAATAATATAGAGGATTCAGCTTTGCGAAGCTTGATTGCTCAGGCAATCGTTTATGCCAGAAATAATGGTGTGGAATTTTCACTTGAAGTAAAAGATACAATTACGAATCTCCAAATTGAGCTATTGGATTTGGTTCGAATTATGAGCATTTTATTGAATAATGCGGTTGAAGGATCTGCTGAGAGTTATAAAAAGAAAATAGAGGTAGCAGTGATTAAAATGGATTATGAAACTGTTATTGTTATTCAGAATTCATGTAAAGTCACTTCTACTCATCCGGAAGATTTATTTGCATTAGGTTTCTCTACAAAGGGAGCAAATAGGGGAATAGGTCTAAATAATGTGAAGGAAATATTGGACAAGTATAAAAATATTATTTTGGAAACAGTGATGGAAGATAGTACTTTTAGGCAAGTTATTAGGTTTAAGAGGGAGTTTGAATGAAAGTTTTAATTTTAGAGGATGTTATTGAACACCAAGTCAGATTAGAGACAATACTCGAGGAAATTTCTAAGGAGTCGAAAATTCCCATTTCATATAGGACTACAGGAAAAGTTCGTGAGTTTAAAGAATATATTGAGAACGATGAAGTTAATCAACTCTATTTTTTAGACATCGATATTCATGGAATTGAGAAAAAAGGATTAGAAGTTGCACAGTTTATTCGTCGCCACAATCCTTATGCAATCATTGTTTTCATCACTAGTAGATCAGAGTTTGCGACTTTAACCTATAAATATCAGGTTTCAGCTTTAGACTTTATTGACAAGGATATAAATGAAGAATTGTTCAAAAAAAGAATTGAACAGAGTATCTTTTATACAAAGAGTATGTTACTTGAAAAATAAAAAAATGTTGTAGATTACTTTGACTATAATTATAAGGGAAATAATATAAAAATTCCTACCATGATATTTTTGTACATTGAGACTACAGGAGTTTCTCATAAATTACGGATTGTTGGTAAAAAAATTTTTGCTAAAAGAATTTTTACGGAACTATGACAGATATACAGGAAAAAGGATGAAGAGATTAAACGATTTTTATTCCTCTCATAAGTCATTTTTTTGGTAAATGTAGGTAATATTAGAGAAATCGATCGAAAAAAATTTAGAAGTCATTTTCTATGAGGATCATCGTTGTCCTATTTCAAGATTAAAAAAATTCGAAAGTTAAAAAGATATTCTAGAGAAAAAGTCAAAAAAAGTAATTGACAATTAGTAAGAAATTGATATAATGGTTATATCTGCTACAGATAGATGGTCCGTTGGTCAAGGGGTTAAGACACCGCCTTTTCACGGCGGTAACACGGGTTCGAATCCCGTACGGACTATTTTATCCGCCATAGCTCAGTTGGTAGTAGCGCATGACTGTTAATCATGATGTCGTAGGTTCGAGTCCTACTGGCGGAGTAAAGAAAAAGGGGAGTACTGTTTTGTGTTCCCTTTTTGCATCAATTAGCATTACCAAGAATCTTCATAAGAATTCTTTAGGGTTTTCTTTTTTTCCGTGGACAATCCAGGTCTGGCAGACACCGAAAAGCGCGTGAGTTAGATAGATATAGTAGATTGAAGCTAGAATAGTACGCTATGACTATTAAAATATTTCTAGAAATTAATTTAACTTTTCTAATCGATTTGTTCATATCCTATTTCAATCTACTATACTACTATATTCTAATTCAGTTGTATTTAAATTTAGTTGCATAAAGCGTTTCTGAAGATCACTACTAAGTATGATATGCAATTTATTTCTTAAGAAATTTTGGATTTCTTTAGTCCCATTTTCAGAAAGAAGGGCAGCCAGAAGTGGTTCTGACTCTAGATATTCAAATACTTCTAAAATAGCATCTCTTTTGTGATGAGCATGTTTTTGAAAAATATATTCAAATGTATGAAATAGCTTGCTTTGATAATGCTCGATCATATCATACTTATCCTTATAGTGAGTATAGAAGCTGGAACGACTAATTCCGGCTTTTTCTGTTAATTTAACAGTACTAACTTGATCGAATGGTTGTTCTATCAGTAATTCCACCATAGTATTTTCAATAGCTTTTTTTAAGTGCTTGTTGCTTTCTTTCATAAATTCTCCTTTTATACAAATTAAACTTCATGTCTAAAAAAATATATTTTATCTTGTAATTTAGGCTTTTAAGGTATAATCTATTATAAAAAAATTTTTAGACAATATGTTTAAAAAAATAAAAAAACTATATTTAAAGAATGGAAAGCAATTTTTAAAAATAATATTCGCCATTGTAATGAAAGGTATTTCAATTATTTAAACTTTGATAGGAAATTGTGAGCTTTTTAAACTCTAAAAGTATGAACAAAAATTCATTCAACTTTCTCGTTAAAGAATTGTGACTAAAAAAATAGAGGCTGGGATTTTTCCTGACCTCATTTTTTTATAGTCTGTATTGTTTTCTTTTGTAATTATAGATTCCAAAAAGTGCAACGGCACTCAATGAACATATTGTTCCAATTATAAAACCTTTTGGAATAAAAGAGAGTACAATTGTTCCTTTCCCCTTGGGAACATCAACTTTCATAAATCCAGTTTGAGCTTGTTTAATTTCTATTTTCTTACCATCTTGGTAGGCAGACCAACCTTTGTCATAAGGAATGGTGAAGAAAATAGATGTATCTTGTTGGACATCATATGTAGCAAAAACCTTGTTTTTAGAAGTTGATACTGTTACAGGCTGTTCTTTAATTTTTTGAATTGCCTCAGTTAAAGTTTGGGTATCTAAACGGTAGAAGGTAGGAGATTCAAATGATACTTGTGAATTTCAAGGGAAATTAACATGAATATTGAAAGTTTTTCTCTTTAGTATATCCTAGATTAAAGAAGGAGAAGACATTATCAGTTGTAAAAGTCTTTTTTTCATCATTTACAAGGATGTCAACCTTCTTTTGTTTATCATTAGAAAAGTGAAGGTTTGTGAAAGAAAGATAAACTTGGCTGTTTTCTGGTACTTCAATTTGATACTGGATTGCTGCATCCTCATTTGAAGAACTTGTAACACTAATCAAATCATTAGTATTTTCAGTTTTTTCATAAGGTATTGGAGAAAAATAATCAAAATTGACGTTAGCAAGTTGATTTAAAAACGAGGCCTGATTATCCAAGGTATGTTCATTGAACTTGACATCATTGTAAACAGATTGACTAGCAAATGCAATCGGAAGAGAGTATTGATTTTCATATAGGGTAAGATTATCTTTTTGATAGATATCTTTAAAACCATACTTATCAATAGGACTGTCTGAGATATTGTACTGGATACCAAATAAACTATCAGCCAAAATACTATTATTGGCATAGCGGAGATTGAGATTAGTCCCAGAGGATTTAAACCCAAGTTTATCCAAAGTAGAGCTTGCTGAACGATTTCGAACAGATGAAAATTGAGAGATTCCATTGTAGTCGAATTTCATACTGTCATTTCCTGTCTGAGTTTGTAGTTTTTCAGTACGAGTAAATGAATTTCCAATATATGTTGAGAAAGATTCCAGAGATGGGATATCTCGACTATATGCACTTCGAGAAGCAAATCCCCATTCCTTAGCAATTCCGTCCATTTGAGATGAAGCATTTAAACTCATTTCAACCATTATAAATAAAGAGATTAGAATGGCAAATAGATTTACAGAGATAAACTTTTTGATAACTGCAAGGAGTAAAAGAGAATAGACAACCAAGAATTCAAGAGTCAGCAGAATATTCAAATCTGTTAAAAAAGAATAATGTGATTTTAGATAGATGGTAGCTAAAAATCCTGTTACTATAAGAAAAAGCGAAACTAAAAAATTCCAGATTTTAATTTCTCTCAGACGATTTAAGACTTCCGCTGCTGTGTAAATTAATAAGGTAGAGAAAATCCAAGCATAGCGATGTAAAAACATGTTTGGAGTATGCATGCCTTGCCAAAATAAATCAAGAGCTTCTATATAAAAGCTTGCAATTAGAAATGCAAAGAAGATTGCATAGATAAGTTTTACGTGAAACTTAATGGATGTCAGTGTAAAAAATAAAATGGTCAAAATAAGGGGAAGTAGTCCAACAAAAATCATTGGGATAGCCCCATACTTTGTTGTATCAAAGGAACCGATGAATTGCTTAGCAAAGAGATCAAGATACCAGCTACTTTCAGTTTGAAACTTTGTAACTTCAGTTAATTTTTCTCCATGTGTCTGTAAATCAAACAGAGTAGGAAGAGTCAGAATCAAACTAGCCATACCAGCTAAAACGGAGGTGATTATGAAATCAAGAAAAGATGATTTTCGAGTTTTAAAGTCCCAAGAAATTTGGCAGAGATACCAGAAAATAAGAAACAATGCTGTCATATATCCAAAATAATAGTTTTGGATAAATAAGATTGACAGACTTGTAAAGTACAATAGGAATTTCTTTTCAGTTATCAGTAGATGTAAACCAGTGATAATTAAAGGAATCAAGATAAAAACATCTAGCCAGGTTTTTATCTCTAATTGACTGACAGAGAAACTCATCAGAGCATAGGAAGTAGATAAAGCTAGTTTTAAAGGCTTAGGAATCGATTGAAATAATTTATTTAAACTAAAGTAAGTTGACAGTCCAATCAATCCAAATTTTAAGAGAGTTGTCAGATAGACAGCATCTGGCATATTCGTTAGATTAAAAAAGTAAACTAGAGGTGAAAGGAAACTACCCAAGTAATAACTAGATAGGGCATAGAAATTTAATCCAAGGCCACTTGTAAAGGTGTAAAACAGACTACCATTTCCATGTAGGATATTTCGTAAGGCTACATCAAAAATAACGTATTGATGAAAGCCATCTCCTAATAGAGGAGAGTTGTCGCTATTCCAGTAGATACCTTGAGATAGATATACTCCTATCATAATGATTATGGGAATGATGAAAGAAACAAAATAGGTCCAATATGTTTTAAAAAATAATTTCATGTTACCTCATAAAATGTTAGAAAACTCAGCTGGTTAACCCAACTGAGTTTTGAATTTTTTTAGTCTTTCCAAAGTTCTTTAACTTTTGCTTGTACTTCTGCATTCTCTAGGAATTCATCATAAGTTTCATCGATACGGTCAATGACGCCATTTTTGGACAAGACAATGATATGGTTAGCTAGAGTTTGAATAAACTCGTGATCATGGCTGGCAAAGATGATTGATTCTTTAAAGTTTTTCAATCCATCATTCAAGCTTGAGATAGATTCCAAGTCCAAGTGATTGGTTGGATCATCAAGTACAAGGACATTTGATTTCAAGAGCATGAGTTTTGAAAGCATGACACGAACTTTTTCTCCCCCTGACAAGACGTTGACAGGTTTGTTAACCTCATCTCCAGAGAAGAGCATACGGCCGAGGAAGCCACGTAGGAAAGTATTGTCATTTTCTTCTTTACTTGCGAATTGACGCAACCAGTCAAGGATTGACTCTCCCCCTGCAAAATCGGCCGAGTTATCTTTTGGCAAGTAAGAACGGCTAGTAGTAACTCCCCATTTGACAGTTCCTTCATAGTCAATGTCCCCCATGATTGCACGAATTAATGCAGTCGTTTGGATGTCATTTTGTCCAATAAGCGCTGTCTTATCACCTGGACGCAAGATAAAGCTGATATTATCTAAAATAGTCTCACCATCAATCTTTACAGTTAGATTTTCTACTGTCAAGAGATCATTACCAATCTCACGTTCCGCTTTAAAGTTGATAAATGGATATTTACGACTAGATGGTACAATTTCTTCAAGTTCAATCTTATCAAGCATTTTCTTACGTGATGTTGCTTGTTTTGATTTAGAAGCATTAGCAGAGAAACGAGCAACGAACTCTTGCAATTGCTTAATTTTTTCCTCTGCTTTAGCGTTACGGTCTGCTAGCAATTTAGCAGCAAGCTCAGAAGATTCCTTCCAGAAGTCGTAGTTTCCGACATAGAGTTTGATTTTTCCGAAGTCAAGGTCGGCCATGTGAGTACATACTTTGTTTAAGAAGTGACGGTCATGGGATACAACAATAACGGTGTTATCAAAATCAATCAAGAAGTCTTCTAGCCATGTAATTGATTGGATATCCAAACCATTGGTCGGCTCGTCCAAAAGAAGGACATCTGGTTTACCAAAAAGTGCTTTGGCGAGGAGAACCTTTACTTTTTCACCGTTGGCCAATTCGCTCATATTTTGATAGTGCAATTCTTCTGGGATATTTAGGTTTTGAAGGAGTTGAGAGGCTTCACTTTCTGCTTCCCATCCTCCAAGCTCGGCAAACTCTCCTTCAAGTTCTGCAGCACGCACTCCATCTTCGTCTGAGAAATCTTCCTTCATGTAGATGGCATCTTTCTCTTTCATGATGCTATAAAGTTTTTCATTTCCCATGATAACAACATCAATGGCACGTTCATCTTCATAGTCAAAGTGATTTTGACGAAGAACAGAGAGACGTTCATCTGGACCAAGAGAGATGTGACCAGTAGTAGGTTCGATATCTCCGGCTAAAATTTTTAAAAGGTAGATTTTCCGGCACCATTAGCACCAATTAATCCGTAAGTATTTCCTTCTGTAAATTTGATATTGACATCATCAAAAAGTTTGCGATCACTAAAACGTAGTGAAACATCAGATACTGTAAGCAATGTTTTTTTCTCCTATACGTGTAATATATTTATTCTACTAGAAAATACGGAAATATTCAAATTTTTATCTGTCAATTTTGTGTAAATTAAATTTACAGCACACTTTACACAAATCCGTAAATAGCAAGGCTGATTTATTTTGATAAATTACAGTTATTTCATTAAAAAAATGCTATAATTGAAGGGACTATATCGAAGGAGAATAAAATGACTAAACCCATTATTTTAACAGGAGACCGTCCAACAGGAAAATTGCATATTGGACATTATGTTGGAAGTCTCAAAAATCGAGTATTATTACAGGAAGAGGATAAGTATGATATGTTTGTGTTCTTGGCTGACCAACAAGCCTTGACAGATCATGCCAAAGATCCTCAAACCATTGTAGAGTCTATCGGAAATGTGGCTTTGGATTATCTTGCAGTTGGATTGGATCCGAGTAAATCAACTATCTTTATTCAAAGTCAAATTCCAGAATTAGCTGAGTTGTCTATGTACTATATGAATCTAGTTTCATTAGCACGTTTGGAGCGCAATCCAACTGTCAAAACAGAGATTGCTCAGAAAGGATTTGGAGAAAGCATTCCGACAGGATTCTTGGTCTATCCAATAGCTCAAGCAGCTGACATCACAGCTTTCAAGGCTAATTATGTTCCTGTTGGGACAGATCAGAAACCAATGATTGAGCAAACTCGTGAAATTGTTCGTTCTTTTAACAATGCATATAACTGTGATGTCTTGGTGGAACCGGAAGGTATTTATCCAGAAAATGAGAGAGCAGGGCGTTTGCCTGGTTTAGATGGAAATGCTAAAATGTCTAAATCACTCAATAACGGTATTTATTTAGCTGATGATGTGGATACTTTGCGTAAAAAAAGTAATGAGTATGTATACAGATCCAGATCATATCCGCGTTGAGGATCCAGGTAAAATTGAAGGAAATATGGTTTTCCATTATCTAGATGTTTTTGGTCGTCCAGAAGATGCTCAAGAAATTGCTGACATGAAAGAACATTATCAACGAGGTGGTCTTGGTGATGTGAAGACCAAGCGTTATCTACTTGAAATATTAGAACGTGAACTTGGTCCTATTCGTGAGCGCCGTATCGAATTTGCTAAGGATATGGGAGAAGTTTATAATATGCTTCAAAAAGGTAGTGAAAGAGCGCGTGAAGTTGCAGGTCAAACCCTATCTGAGGTTAAAGGAGCAATGGGACTTCATTACTTTAACTAAGTTTATTTTACAAGAAACTATCATTTCTATCTCGAAGAAAAGATAGTTTTTTATTTACCCCTGTAACATTTGACAAATTTTTATAGAATGGTATGATAGATACAATATAAAAAGAGTCAAGCTCAAAAAGAAAGAAAAGAGGAAACTTCGAATGTCTAATTGGGACACTAAATTTTTGAAAAAAGGTTTTACCTTTGATGATGTATTGCTTATTCCAGCTGAAAGTCATGTGTTGCCTAACGATGCAGATTTAACAACTAAATTGGCAGATAATTTGACTTTAAATATCCCAATTATTACCGCTGCCATGGACACAGTTACAGAGAGTCAAATGGCCATTGCTATTGCTCGTGCAGGCGGTCTCGGAGTTATCCATAAAAACATGTCAATTGCTCAACAAGCAGAAGAGGTTCGTAAGGTAAAACGTTCTGAAAATGGAGTTATTATTGATCCGTTCTTCTTGACTCCTGAACATACAATTGCTGAAGCAGATGAGCTTATGGGGCGTTACCGCATCAGTGGTGTTCCAGTTGTTGAAACACTTGAAAATCGTAAATTGGTTGGTATTTTGACAAACCGAGATCTTCGTTTTATTTCAGATTATAACCAACCAATCTCAAACCATATGACTAGTGAAAATCTTGTTACTGCTCCTGTGGGTACAGACCTTGCAACAGCTGAGAGTATTCTTCAAGAACATCGTATTGAAAGCTTCCTTTGGTAGATGAAGAAGATCGTCTTTCTGGTTTGATTACTATCAAAGATATTGAAAAAGTTATTGAGTTTCCAAATGCTGCTAAAGATGAGTTTGGTCGTCTTCTAGTTGCAGGTGCAGTAGGTGTTACTTCAGATACATTTGAACGTGCAGAGGCTCTTTTTGAGGCAGGAGCGGATGCGATTGTTATTGATACTGCACATGGTCATTCTGCAGGTGTCTTGCGTAAAATTGCTGAGATTCGTGCTCATTTCCCAGATCGTACTTTGATTGCTGGAAATATTGCTACTGCTGAGGGAGCGCGCGCACTTTACGAAGCAGGTGTAGACGTTGTCAAGGTTGGTATTGGACCAGGTTCTATCTGTACTACTCGTGTGATTGCTGGTGTTGGTGTTCCACAAGTAACAGCTATCTATGATGCTGCAGCTGTTGCGCGTGAATATGGTAAAACGATCATTGCTGACGGTGGAATCAAGTATTCTGGAGATATCGTAAAAGCCCTTGCTGCAGGTGGAAATGCAGTTATGCTTGGATCAATGTTTGCTGGAACTGATGAAGCTCCAGGCGAAACTGAAATCTTCCAAGGACGTAAGTTTAAGACTTACCGTGGTATGGGATCAATTGCTGCTATGAAGAAAGGTTCAAGCGATCGTTACTTCCAAGGTTCTGTCAATGAAGCAAACAAACTTGTTCCAGAAGGAATTGAAGGTCGTGTTGCTTATAAAGGTGCGGCAGCTGATATTGTCTTCCAAATGATTGGAGGTATTCGCTCTGGTATGGGTTACTGTGGTGCAGCAAACTTAAAAGAGTTACATGATAATGCTCAGTTTGTTGAAATGTCTGGTGCAGGCTTGAAAGAAAGTCATCCTCATGACGTACAAATTACAAATGAGGCACCAAACTACTCTATGTAAAAATATAAAATAAAAGAGTCTGGGACAATAGTCTAACCTTAAATATAAAAAGCGAACAAAACGAGCTATCTGACACTCAGAATTCTGTCTTGTTCGCTTTTTTGTCTAATCTATCGATTTTAAAAATTTATAGCAGATTGAAATAAGATATGAACAAATCGATTAGTAAAGGAAAAATTAATTTCTGGAAATATTTTTAGCAGTAACAGCGTACTATTCTAAATTCAATTTACTATATAATAAAAGAATTTCTAAAAATCAAAAATCTTTTTTTGTCTCAGGACCTTTACATCATTGTAAATATTGATTGACAGAAAATTTACCGTTATGGATGGTAAAAAATACTGAGATTCTTAGGTAGGTTTTGAAGATGGTCTAAACTTGTAGTTGTTATAAAGGTTTGGATTGATTGAGAAATGGTTTCTAATAATTTAAGCTGTCTAGTATTGTCAAGCTCACTCATAACATCGTCAAGTAAAAGTATTGGAGATTCTTTAGTAATACTCCCCATTAACTCGATTTCTGCTAATTTTATAGAAAGAACGAGACTACGATGTTGCCCTTGACTACCAAAACTAGCATCCATACCATTGATATAAAAAGAAATATCATCTCGGTGAGGTCCGATACCTGTATTCTTTTTTAAAAAGTCTCTCATTCTGCTTTTTTTTAAAGCTATTTCGAAAGAATACTGTAAACTTTCTTTGTCATTAAAATTTACAGAAGGTTGATAGGATATTGACAACTCTTCGATTTGATTAGAGATTTCAAAATGTTTATCACGGCCAAACTTCTCCAGTTTTTTAATGAAATCTAAACGATGGTTCATGACCCGACAACCGTATTCTACCAATTGATCATCTAGAACAGAAAGGAAGGTTTCATCAATTTTTTGGCTTGACTTCAAATAAGTGTTTCTTTGTTTGAGTATGTGGTTGTAGTTTGTCAAATCAGCTAAATAGATGGGTTTGATTTGTCCAAGTTCGATGTCAATAAATTTTCGACGAATTGAAGGAGTTCCTTTAATGAGTTGTAAATCTTCAGGAGCAAATAGGACAACATTCATATGTCCTACATAGTCTGAAAGGCGAGCTTGTTTTAAGTGGTTCACTTTGGTAACACGACCTTTTTGGCTCAATTCAATTTCTAGAGGAATAGAGCCGGTTTTTTTCTGAATAAGGCCAGAAAGATGAAGTTGTTCCTCATCAAAATGAATAAGATTTTTATCTGTCCGAGTTCGGTGGCTACGTGTTAAGGCTAAAAAATAGATTGCCTCTAACATATTGGTTTTTCCTTGTGCGTTTTGACCTAAAAAGATATTTAATTTAGGGTTAAAATCAATTTTCGTATCGTTGTAATTACGGAAAGACTTAAGAGTTAAATTTTGTAACCACATAATTATCTACCAGGAAATCGAGGAGCTTGTTTTTTTGAAGGTGATACTACAGATTTTGACTTTTTTTGCTTTACCCCTTTATTCATTTCCTTGACAAGTTTATCAATCCGATCTTTTTCAATTTTATCTGTTAGATATTCTTCCATTTCCTCAGGAGTAGGTTGTATCAATTTTATATCAATATTCATATCTGGTATTTCTATGTGATCTCCAATACGAATTTTTTTACCACGACGATTTTCTAATTCTCCATTAAAATAGACAGAATGATCAGTGAGAAAGGACTTAATAGCCCCTCCACTATGAGTAATTCCAAGTTCTTTAAGTAGTGCTTGGAGAGTAATAAACTCTTCAAATAATTTATATTTCATAATTCACCTCAATCTTTGGTATTATACCATATTTTCTAAAAAAAGTGATAGAAACAAAGGAAAAATGTAAGCGATTTTTATTTTCAAAGTGTTACAGAGAACAAGAAAATTTCAGGTTTTCGTGATATAATAGAAGTCTGTATATAAGGAGGTAAATCATGGAGTTAGTGCATGGAATTTCAACACATTTTATCCAATCAAAAAAGTTTAAAACGAACAAAATCACCGTGCGTTTTACCGCTCCATTATCTCTTGATACGATTGCAGGTCGCATGTTGAGTGCGAGTATGCTAGAGACTGCTAATCAGATGTATCCCACTTCTCAAGATTTGAGAAGACATTTGGCCAGTCTATACGGTACAGATATGTCAACCAATTGTTTCAGAAGAGGGCAAAGTCATATTGTAGAATTGACATTTACCTATGTTCGTGATGAGTTTTTAAGTAGGAAAAATGTGCTAACTTCTCAGGTTTTGGAACTTGTAAAAGAAACTCTTTTTTCACCCGTAGTAGTTGATAATGGGTTTGATCCGGCCTTATTTGAAATTGAGAAAAAACAATTGCTAGCAAGTTTAGCAGCTGATATGGATGATTCTTTTTATTTCTCACATAAAGAATTAGATAAATTGTTTTTTTATGATGAACGTCTCAAATTGGAATATAGTGATTTACGAAATCGTATTTTAGCTGAAACTCCACAAAGTTCTTATGCTTGCTTTCAGCATTTATTAGCCAATGATAGAATTGATTTCTTTTTCTTGGGTGATTTTAATGAAGTTGAAATTCGAAAATCATTGGAGTTGTTCCATTTTAAGGATCGAAAAGGGGATGTAATTCTTCAGTATCAACAACCATTCTCAAATGTACTGAAAGAAAGTATGGTTCGAAAAAATGTTGGTCAGTCAATTTTAGAATTGGGTTATCATTGTTCTGTTGAATATGGTGACGAACAACATTTACCGATGATTGTAATGAATGGTTTACTGGGCGGTTTTGCTCATTCGAAATTATTCACCAACGTTCGTGAAAAGGCTGGATTAGCTTATACTATTTCAAGCCAATTAGATCTCTTTACTGGATTTTTGAGGTTATATGCTGGTATTGATCGTGAAAATCGGAATCAGGCTCGCAAGATGATGAATAGCCAATTACTTGACATAAAAAAAGGCTATTTTACTGATATTGAAATAGAGCAGACTAAGGAAATGATTCGTAGATCTTTATTGATTTCTCAAGATAGTCAAAGTTCACTTATTGAGCGTGCTTATCAAAATTCTTTACTTGGAAAATCTTCTATAGACTTTGATAGTTGGATTGAAAGACTAGAAAAAATTAATAAAGAAGCTATTTGTAAAGCTGCTAATAAAGTCAAACTACAAGCGATTTACTTTATGGAAGGAATAGAATGACAAAGGTTACTTTTGAAGAAAAATACTATCCAGCTGTCAGGGAAGTAGTTTATCGAACGCGTTTGTCAAACGGATTGACAGTATCTTTATTACCTAAGAAAGAATTTAAAGAAGTTTACGGTAGTGTAACTGTTCAATTCGGGTCTGTAGATACTCTTGTGATAGAAGTTGACAGCACTGTAAAACACTATCCAGCTGGAGTTGCTCACTTTCTTGAACATAAATTATTTGAGAGAGAAAATGCTAGCGATTTGATGTCGGCTTTTACGAGTCTAGGTGCAGATAGTAATGCCTTTACAAGCTTTACAAAAACAAGCTATCTTTTTTCAGCAACGGATCATTTTTTAGAAAATTTGGACTTACTTGATGAATTGGTAACATCAGCACACTTTACTGAAGATTCCATTTTAAGGGAACAGGATATTATACAGCAAGAACGAGAAATGTATCAAGATGATCCAGATTCGTGTTTATTCTTTTCAACTTTAGCGAATTTGTATCCAGGCACACCTTTAGCAACTGATATAGTTGGCAGTGAGGAGTCCATTTCCCAAATCAATCTAACTAATTTGCAAGAAAATTTCACAAGATTTTACAAACCTGTAAACATGTCTCTGTTTTTAGTTGGTAATTTTGATGTGGATCAAGTACAGGACTACTTTGAAAGAAAAGAACTGGAAGATTTAGATGTTCAGGAAGCAGCAAGAGAAAAGTTTGTTTTACAGGCTGTAAAGCAAACAGACAGTATGAGAATGGAAGTATCTTCTCCCAAACTAGCGATTGGAGTTAGAGGTAAGCGAGAAGTTGCTGAAGCGGATTGCTATCGACATCATATTTTATTAAAATTATTGTTTGCAATGATGTTTGGTTGGACCTCTGATCGTTTTCAGAAATTATATGAATCAGGTAAAATTGATGCGTCCTTATCTCTGGAAGTTGAAGTAACAAGTCGCTTTCATTTTGTTATGTTGACAATGGGTACGAAAGAGCCGGTTGCTTTATCTCATCAGTTTAGGAAGGCCATTCGTAATTTTACAAAGGATTTAGATATTACAGAGGATCATTTAGATATTATCAAAAGAGAGATGTTTGGAGAATTTTTTAGTAGTATGAACTCTCTTGAATTTATTGCAACGCAATATGATGCTTTTGAAATGGTGAGACAATTTTTGATTTGCCGAAAATTTTACAGGAAATTACTTTAGAAGATGTCCTTGATGCTGGACATCATTTAATAGATGATGGTGATATAGTTGATTTTACAATATTCCCATCGTAGCAATCTACCATAATAGACACTAGAAAGAAGGAATGACAAGTATGAGGAAAAAAACAATTGGTGAGGTTTTACGTTTAGCTAGAACCAACCAAGGGTTAACTTTAGAAGAATTACACAAAAAAACAGAAATTCAGTTGGATATGTTGGAGGCAATGGAAGCTGATGATTTTGATCAACTTCCTAGTCCATTTTATACTCGTTCTTTTTTACGAAAGTATGCGTGGGCAGTTGAGCTTGATGAGAGAATTGTCTTGGATGCTTATGATTCTGGGAGCATGATTACGTATGAGGAAGTAGATGTTGATGAAGACGAGTTGACAGGCAGGAGACGTTCCAGTAAGAAAAATAAGACATCATTTTTACCTTTATTTTATTTTATACTCTTTGCCCTATCGATTGTCATTTTTGTGACTTATTATGTTTGGAATTATCTCCAGACTCAACCGGAGAATTCATCTACGTCTAGTTATAGTGTAGTCCAAGCAACAAGTTCGACTAGTTCTGTAACTCCATCTTCAAGTAGTGGTTCATCAAGTAGCTCTTCGAATATTGAACCAGTTATAAGTGTATCAGGTGAAGGAAATTATGTAGAAATCGCTTATAAAACAAGTAAGGAAACTGCAAAATTGCAATTATCGGTTTCAGATGCTAGAAGTTGGGTTAGTGTTTCAGAAAGTGAGCTTGAGGGTGGTGTGACCTTATCACCGGATAATAAAAGTGCAGAAACGACAGTTTCAACAAAAAATCCTGTGACCATTACTTTAGGTGTTGTCAAAGGTGTTGCTTTAACAGTAGATAATCAGACTGTTGATTTATCGAAATTAACAGCTCAAACTGGACAAATCACTGTAACCTTTACTAGAAATTAAGGAAAAACGAATGAAAAAAGAACAAATTCCCAATCTCTTAACAATAGGTCGAATTCTCTTTATACCTATTTTTATCTTTATTTTAACGATAGGAAATTCGCTAGAAAGTCATATAGTAGCAGCTATTATATTTGCTATTGCCAGTATTACCGACTATTTAGATGGATATTTAGCTCGTAAATGGAATGTGGTCAGTAATTTTGGCAAATTTGCAGATCCTATGGCGGATAAGTTACTAGTTATGTCTGCTTTTATTATGCTGATTGAGTTAGGTATGGCTCCAGCTTGGATTGTTGCAGTGATCATCTGTCGTGAGTTGGCTGTAACAGGTTTAAGACTTTTATTAGTTGAAACTGGTGGGACAGTTTTAGCAGCAGCAATGCCTGGAAAAATTAAAACTTTTAGTCAGATGTTTGCCATTATTTTCTTGCTATTACATTGGACTTTTCTTGGTCAAGTTCTACTTTACGTAGCCTTGTTTTTCACTATCTACTCTGGCTATGATTATTTCAAGGGTAGTGCCTATGTATTTAAAGGGACATTTAGTTCGAAATGAAATCAGTAATTGATGTAAAAAATCTTTCTTTTCGTTATAAGGAAAGTCAGGAATACTATGATGTGAAGGATATTACGTTTCACGTGAAACGTGGAGAATGGATTTCTATTGTAGGACATAATGGTAGTGGTAAATCAACGACGGTTCGATTAATTGATGGCTTACTGGAAGCAGAATCTGGAGAGATTGTAATTGATGGTCAATATTTGACTGAGGAAAATGTTTGGAATATACGTCGTCAAATCGGTATGGTTTTTCAAAATCCAGACAATCAATTTGTTGGAGCGACTGTTGAAGATGATGTTGCCTTTGGTTTGGAAAATCAGGGACTTTCTCGTCAAGAAATGAAAAAGAGAGTGGAAGAAGCTCTGGATTTGGTTGGCATGTTGGACTTTAAAAAGAGAGAGCCAGCACGTCTATCAGGTGGCCAAAAGCAACGTGTGGCTATTGCAGGTGTTGTAGCCCTAAGACCAGCTATTTTAATCTTAGATGAAGCAACGAGTATGTTGGATCCTGAGGGACGTAGAGAACTGATTGAGACAGTAAAAGGAATTCGGAAAGACTATGATATGACGGTCATTTCCATTACACATGATTTGGAAGAAGTCGCCATGAGTGATCGTGTGTTGGTCATGAAAAAAGGGTCAATTGAATCAACTAGTAGCCCAAGAGAACTTTTCTCACGAAATGATTTGGATCAAATTGGATTAGACGATCCTTTTGCTAATCAATTAAAACATTCTTTGAGCCAGAATGGCTATGATTTGCCTGAAAATTATTTGACAGAAAGTGAGCTAGAGGATAAACTATGGGAATTGCTCTAGAAAATGTGAGTTTTACGTATCAAGAAGGGACTCCCTTAGCTTCAACAGCTTTGTCAGATGTTTCTTTGACGATTGAAGATGGTTCTTATACGGCTTTAATTGGCCACACAGGTAGTGGTAAATCAACTATTTTGCAACTCTTAAATGGTTTATTGGTACCAAGTCAAGGGAGTGTGCGAGTTTTTGATACTTTAATCACCTCGACTTCTAAAAATAAAGATATTCGTCAAATTAGAAAACAAGTTGGCTTGGTATTTCAGTTTGCTGAAAATCAGATTTTTGAAGAAACGGTTTTGAAAGACGTTGCTTTTGGACCGCAAAATTTTGGAGTTTCTGAAGAAGATGCGGAGCAGATTGCGCGTGAGAAACTGGCTCTGGTTGGAATTGATGAATCACTTTTTAATCGTAGCCCGTTTGAGCTATCAGGTGGACAAATGAGACGTGTTGCTATCGCAGGGATACTTGCAATGGAACCTGCAATTTTAGTTTTGGATGAACCAACGGCAGGCTTGGATCCTCTTGGAAGAAAAGAATTGATGAGTTTGTTTAAAAGGTTACATGAGTCAGGAATGACCATTGTTTTGGTAACGCATTTGATGGATGATGTAGCTGAGTATGCAGATCAAGTCTTTATCATGGAAAAGGGACGCTTGGTTAAAAGTGGCAAGCCAAGTGATGTTTTTCAGGATGTTGCATTTATGGAAACAGTGCAGCTAGGTGTCCCTAAAATCACAGCTTTTTGTAAGCGGTTGGTTGATAGAGGTGTTTGTTTTAAAAAATTACCAATCAGGATAGATGAGTTTAAGGAGTCGCTAGATGGATAGTATGATTTTAGGACGTTATATACCTGGAGATTCGATTGTTCATCGCTTAGATCCACGTAGTAAATTATTGGCGATGATACTACTGATTTTGATTGTTTTTTGGGCTAATAATCCCATCACCAATTTAATTCTTTTCGTTGCGACAGGTATTTTTATTGCTTTATCAGGTGTATCTCTTTCATTCTTTGTTCAGGGATTAAAGTCCATGTTCTTTTTGATTGCTTTTACGACCATATTTCAATTCTTTTTTATTTCAAGTGGAAATGTTATATTCGAGTTTTCTTTTTTGAGAATTACTGATTATGCGATGCAACAAGCTGGGATTATTTTTTGTCGATTTGTCTTGATTGTTTTCTTTTCAACTTTATTGACTTTAACAACTATGCCTTTGAGTCTAGCATCAGCAGTTGAAGGATTGTTAGCGCCGTTAAAGAAAGTGAAAGTTCCAGTTCATGAAATTGGTCTGATGTTATCTATGAGTCTACGTTTTGTCCCAACTTTAATGGATGATACAACAAGAATTATGAATGCCCAAAAAGCCCGTGGAGTTGATTTTGGTGAAGGTAGCATTGTTCAAAAAGTGAAGGCTATGATCCCTATTTTGATTCCTCTCTTTGCAACAAGCTTAAAGCGTGCAGATTCATTAGCTATTGCTATGGAAGCGCGTGGTTACCAAGGTGGGAAAGGTAGAAGCCAATATCGGCAATTAAAATGGAGTCTCAAGGATACATTTACAATTATTGTAATTCTAGCGCTTGGTTCTTGCTTATTCTTCTTAAAATCTTAGTGAATTCCAAGAAGTGAGTAGAAAGTCACGGTAACAATTTTTGATATAAAGGTAGAGGTATGAACCGTTTTAAAAAATCAAAATATGTAATTATTATTTTTGTCATTGTAATGCTGGTTTCAGTACTTTTAGCGACGACTCACTCAAGTGTCGTTGTTACAAAATTAGGAGACGGAATTTCATTGGTAGATAAGGTTATTCAAAAACCTTTTCAATGGTTTAATTCCATGAAATCGGATTTGGGACATTTAACACGAACCTATGATGAAAATGAGAGTCTAAAAAAACAAATTTATCAACTAGAAGTCAAATCGAATGAGGCAGAGAGTTTAAAGACAGAGAATGAACAATTACGACAGTTGTTAGATATGAAATCAAAAATGCAGGCTACTAAAATCATAGCAACAGATGTAATCATGCGGTCTCCAGTATCTTGGAAACAGGAGTTAACCTTGGAAGCAGGTCGTTCAAAAGGTGTTTCTGAAATATGTTAGTTATTGCCAATGGTGGTTTGATTGGTAGTGTTTCAAAGGTAGAAGACAATTCTACTGTTGTTAATCTTGTCACGAATACAGAAAATACTGATAAAATTTCTGTTAAAATTCAACATGGTTCTGACATAATTTATGGAATTATTGTTGGCTACGATAAGGAAAATGAAGTTCTTAAGATTAGTCAATTAAATAGCAATGGTGATATTAGTGCGGGTGATAAGGTTACGACAGGTGGATTAGGTAATTTTAATGTCAAAGATATTCCTGTTGGAGAAGTTGTTGCTACAACACATAGTAATGATTATTTAACACGAGAAATAACTGTGAAATTAAGTGCTAATAGCAAAGATTTATATGCGGTAGAACTTGTGGGGAATTTCTAATGAGACAGTTAAAACAAATAGGTATTTTCATTTTTCTTCCGTTAGTTGTTTTAATCGATGCCCATATAAGCCAAGTAGTAGGTTCTTTCTTTTCCTATGTTCAGTTGACTAGTCATTTACTTTTTATTTCTTATATTTGAAACGATTGAAGTGTCAGAGTATATCTATTTTTCTTTATTGTTTCACAACGGGATTAGTTTATGATATTTACTTTTTCATTTAATAGGCATTGGAACTCTTTTATTTGTCTTGCTAGGAGTATTTCTTTATAAATTAAATAGTATCATTTTACTGAATCGATGGACGAGAATATTAGCTATCATTGTAATGAGTTTTTATTTGATATGGGGACCTATCTTATTGCTTTTTGTAGTAGGTATAACTGTAGATAATATAGCAGTTTTTATAGTTTATAGCCTAGTACCATCAATGATCTTAAATTTTTATGGATGGTGATTTTTCAATTTGTTTTTTTGAAAAAAATATTATCTATAAGAAAGAAATAAAAAAATGTAACAAAGGCGTAATATACATTAGGCCTTTTTTTGATATACTAGTATTGTCTTTAAAAGAAGGAGTACCTACGTAATATGAAGAAAAAAATCTTAGCGTCACTTTTATTAAGTACAGTATTAGTTTCACAGGTTGCGGTTTTAACAACTGCTCATGCAGAAACTACTGATGAAAAAATTGCAGCTAAAGATAATAAAATTAGCTCGTTAACGGCACAACAACAACAAGCGCAAAAACAAGTTAATCAAATCCAGGAACAAGTTTCTGCAATTCAATCAGAGCAGTCTAACTTGCAGTCTGAAAACGATAGATTACAAGCCGAATCTAAAAAGCTTGAAGGAGAAATTACAGAACTATCTAAAAACATTGTATCTCGTAATGATTCTTTAGAAAAACAAGCTCGTAGTGCTCAAACAAATGGAGCTGCAACAAACTACATTAATACAATTGTAAATTCAAAATCAATTACAGAGGCTATTTCACGTGTTGCTGCAATGAGTGAAATTGTATCTGCTAACAATAAGATGTTAGAACAACAAAAAGCAGATAAAAAAGCTATATCTGAGAAACAAGTAGCAAATAATGATGCTATCAATACAGTAATTGCAAACCAGCAAAAATTAGCTGATGATGCTCAAGCATTGACAACTAAGCAAGCAGAATTAAAGGCTGCAGAATTGAATCTTGCTGCTGAGAAAGCAACTGCTGAAGGTGAAAAAGCAACGTTACTTAAACAAAAAGAAGCGGCAGAAGCAGAAGCACGTGCAGCAGCTGCAGCAGAAGCTGCTTACAAAGAAAAGCAAGCTAGCCAACAACAGTCTCTTCTTGCTTCAGCAAATACTAATTTAACTGCTCAGGTACAGGCAGTATCAGAATCTGCAACTGCAGCTGCATCTGTACAACCAATTAATCGTCCAACATATAACTCAACTGCTTCAACTTATCCTGTTGGGCAATGTACATGGGGTGTCAAAACTTTAGCTCCTTGGGCAGGTGATTATTGGGGAAATGGTGGCCAATGGGCTGCTAGTGCTGCAGCTGCTGGCTTCCGTACAGGATCAACTCCTCAAGTTGGTGCAATTGCATGTTGGAATGATGGTGGTTATGGTCACGTAGCAGTTGTAACAGCTGTTGAGTCAGCAACTCGTATTCAAGTTTCGGAATGTAATTATGATGGTAGCGGTACTCAACCAATTGGAAATTACCGTGGATGGTTCAATCCAACAGCTTCTCAAGGTGTAGTAAGTTACATTTATCCTAATTAATTTTAGGGGCTATTCAAATCGAAATAGGTTAATTAATAGTCAAAATATAGAGGCTGGGACAATAGTCCCTTATCTCCAAAAAAAGCAACGGATTTGCCGTTGCTTTTTTGCATGGTTGCGATAGTCTTGGTAAAATAGAATTGCTTAATAAACCATTTAGAAAGGCTATCCCATGCATATTCACTATAACACAAATCAAACAACTTTACCACTAGAAATCAGTTCTTTCTTGCCACAAGACCATCTCGTCTTTACTATTGAAAAAGTGGTAAATACCTTGGAGGATTGTCACTTCCACGCCTTCTATCATACCTTTGGTCGCCCGTCTTATCACCCTAAAATGCTTGTATCTACTCTTCTATTTGCCTATTCACAAGGGATTTTCTCTGGTCGAAAAATTGAAAAAATGATGATTGAAAATCTGGCTATGCAATACCTAACAGGGCAGTTGGTTGTCAGCTATCGCACCATCAATCGTTTTCGTGTAGCTGAAGGGATGGAAGAACTCATTCGCAATCTTTTCATCGACCTCAATCTTCGTTTAAAAATGGAAGAGTTAGTGACTTTAGATTGTCTGTTTATTGACGGGACTAAGATTGAAGCTAATGCCAATAAGTATAGTTTCGTGTGGAAAAAAGCAACGGACAAGTTTTCTGCCAAGCTTCAAGAACAGATACAGGTCTATTTTCAAGAAGAAATCACTCCTCTTATCCATCAGGCTATTAAGCTGGATGAAGAAGAACCAATTTCTTCAGAGCAGTTGCTTGCATTCGCTCAAGTTCTTGAAGAAGAATTGGAAAAACTGAACCAGGACATTGAGGAGACACCCGTTAAAGGGAAAGATGAACGTAAAACCCAACGTCGTAAACTCAAGAAAGTCTTGCGTAAAGTCAAGGATGATTTTTCAGTACGTGCTGAAAAATATGAGAACTATCAGGAGACATTTCAAGGGCGTAACAGTTTTTCCAAAACCGATCCAGATGCCACTTTTATGCGGATGAAAGAAGATCATATGAAAAATGGCCAACTCAAGGCTGCTTATAATCTTCAAATCGCTACTGAAAACCAATTTGTTCTTCACTATGATGTCTTTTCAAATCCGACAGATACCAAGACTCTTCTCCCCTTCCTTGAAACCTATCCGCATGACTTGAAGACAGTTGTCGCAGATGCTGGATATGGAAGTGAAGAGAACCTCCTTCGTTTAGATGAAAGCAGGTAAACCATCTGATTAAATATGCCATGTTTGATAAGGAACAGAAGAGAGGGTATAAACAGTTAGCTAAAAACTTAGCGAATTGGCACTATAATGACAAGGAGGATAGCTACACACATCCTGATGGCTGGTATTATCGTTTTCACCATACCAAACATCAGAAAACACAGACAGACTTTCAACAGGAAATCAAGGTTTACTACGCTGATGAACCTGAATCAGCCCCTCAAAAGGGACTGTATATGAACGAACGCTATCAAAACTTGAAAGATAAAGAATGTCAGGCGCTTTTATCTCCTGAAGGTAGACAGATTTTCGCTCAACGCAAGATTGATGTGGAATCTGTCTTTGGGCAGATAAAGGCTTGTTTGGGTTACAAGAGATGTAATCTGAGAGGGAAGCGTCAAGTGAGAATTGACATGGGATTGGTACTTATGGCCAATAACCTCCTAAAATACAATAAGAGAACGACTCAAAATTAAAAAGCTAGAGTTCCACAATTGGAAATCTCTAGCTTTTTTGTGGTCGAGAACTATTTTGTCCCAGGCTCTTTTTGATATCTTAGATAAATGATTGGTTGGTATGAATGGGCTGCAGATGAGTATGAGTGTTATGTTGCAAAATACTATCTAACATAATAAAAAATTGGCTGAAATATCCTGTTAAAAAAATTTGAAAAATAAATCTTTGAGAGGTAAATTAGTTAATTGAGCAACTTTAAAAATCTACTAAAATCGCTTGAAAATATTGAAAAAGTATGGTAAAATAAAAGCTGTCGTGTGAACGATAATACTCATTCTTGATGAATTGTGAAACAGTTGCCTTTGAGTCGTTTTGCAAGTTGAAGTCAAGAAGAGGAAAAAAACAAAAAGGAGAAATACTCATGGCAGTAATTTCAATGAAACAACTTCTTGAGGCTGGTGTACACTTTGGTCACCAAACTCGTCGCTGGAACCCTAAGATGGCTAAATACATCTTTACAGAGCGTAACGGAATCCACGTTATCGACTTGCAACAAACTGTAAAATACGCTGACCAAGCATACGATTTCATGCGTGATGCAGCAGCTAACGATGCAGTTGTATTATTTGTTGGTACTAAGAAGCAAGCGGCTGATGCAGTTGCTGAAGAAGCAGTACGTTCAGGTCAATACTTCATCAACCACCGTTGGTTGGGTGGAACTCTTACAAACTGGGGAACAATCCAAAAACGTATCGCTCGTTTGAAAGAAATCAAACGTATGGAAGAAGATGGAACTTTCGAAGTTCTTCCTAAGAAAGAAGTTGCACTTCTTAATAAACAACGTGCACGTCTTGAAAAATTCTTGGGTGGTATCGAAGACATGCCTCGTATCCCAGACGTAATGTACGTAGTTGACCCACATAAAGAGCAAATCGCTGTTAAAGAAGCTAAAAAATTGGGAATCCCAGTTGTAGCGATGGTTGACACAAATACTGATCCAGATGATATTGATGTAATCATCCCAGCTAACGATGACGCTATCCGCGCTGTTAAATTGATCACAGCTAAATTGGCTGACGCTATCATCGAAGGTCGTCAAGGTGAAGATGCTGTAGCAGTAGAAGCAGAATTTGCAGCTTCAGAAGCTCAAGCAGACTCAATCGAAGAAATCGTTGAAGTTGTAGAAGGCGACAACGCTTAATTTATATAAATAGTATTACCTAGGAGGGCGGGGCTTAGCCCGGCTCTCCTATTTTTAAAAAATATAGGAGAATCAAAATGGCAGAAATTACAGCTAAACTTGTAAAAGAGTTGCGTGAAAAATCTGGTGCTGGTGTTATGGACGCTAAAAAAGCGCTTGTAGAAACAGACGGTGACATCGAAAAAGCGATTGAATTGCTTCGTGAAAAAGGTATGGCTAAGGCAGCTAAAAAAGCTGACCGTGTTGCTGCAGAAGGTTTGACTGGTGTTTATGTTAACGGTAATGTTGCAGCAGTTATTGAAGTAAACGCTGAAACTGACTTCGTTGCGAAAAACGCTCAATTCGTTGAATTGGTAAATACCACAGCTAAAGTTATTGCTGAAGGAAAACCTGCTAACAATGAAGAAGCTCTTGCTTTGACAATGCCTTCAGGTGAAACTCTTGAAGCTGCATACGTATCTGCAACAGCAACTATCGGAGAAAAAATCTCATTCCGTCGCTTTGCATTGATTGAAAAAACAGACGCACAACACTTTGGAGCATACCAACATAACGGTGGACGTATCGGTGTTATTTCAGTTGTTGAAGGTGGAGACGAAGCACTTGCTAAGCAATTGTCAATGCACATCGCAGCGATGAAACCAACAGTTCTTTCTTACAAAGAATTGGATGAACAATTCGTTAAAGATGAGTTGGCACAATTGAACCACGTTATTGACCAAGATAACGAAAGCCGTGCAATGGTTAACAAACCAGCTCTTCCACACTTGAAGTATGGATCAAAATCTCAATTGACTGATGAAGTGATTGCTCAAGCTGAAGCTGACATCAAAGCTGAGTTGGCTGCAGAAGGCAAACCAGAAAAAATCTGGGACAAAATCATCCCAGGTAAAATGGATCGCTTCATGCTTGACAATACTAAAGTTGACCAAGCTTACACACTTCTTGCACAAGTTTACATCATGGATGATAGCAAGACAGTTGAAGCATACCTTGAATCAGTTAACGCTTCAGTAGCTGAGTTCGCTCGCTTTGAAGTTGGTGAAGGTATCGAGAAAGCTGCAAACGACTTTGAAGCTGAAGTTGCAGCTACAATGGCAGCAGCCTTGAATAACTAATAATAAAAGGAAGCCAAATTGCTTCCTTTTTTTCTATGCAGATCGATCTTTATAGGGAGATGTTCCTATTTTTAAGGTATAAATAAAAAAGCCCTATAATAAGGGCTAAGTGTATTTAGGAGACTACACTTCAAATTCATAGAGTGCTGTAGAGAGATAACGTTCACCGTTATCTGGTGCTAGAGCAAGAACTTTTTACCTGTACCTAATTTCTTGGCAACCTCGATGGCTCCGTAGATAGCTGCAGCTGAAGAAATCCCTACAAGGAATCCTTCTTTTCCACCAATCTCACGACCAAGTGCGAGAGCATCGTCGGATGTTACACGAACGATACCATCATAGGCGTTTGTATCAAGTGTATCAGGAATAAATCCAGCTGAGATACCTTGAATTTTGTGAGGACCAGGTTTTTCACCAGATAGAATAGCAGATTCATCTGCCTCTACTGCAAAAAAACTTGAATGTTAGAATTTGCTGATTTGAGTGCATGAGAAACACCAGAAATCGTTCCACCGGTACCCACTCCAGCAACAAAGGCATCTAGTCCATCTTTACCGAAAGCAGCTAGTATTTCAGCTCCTGTTGTTCTTTTCGTGTACTTCTGGATTAGCTGGATTATCAAATTGAAGTGGGAGGAAACCATCACGTTCAGCAGCGATTTCTTGTGCTTTAGCAATAGCACCTTTCATTCCCTCACTACCAGGAGTTAGGACGAGTTCAGCACCATAAGCCTGGATAATCTTACGTCGTTCTACACTCATGGTTTCAGGCATAACGATGACAACTTTATACCCTTTAGCAGCACCTACCCATGAAAGTCCAATACCAGTGTTTCCACTTGTTGCTTCAACAATTGTAGAACCTGGTTTCAGAATACCGTCTTGTTCAGCTTTTTCAATCATGATAAGAGCAATACGATCTTTTACAGAAGAACCAGGATTGAATGCTTCAAGCTTTACATAGACGTCCGCAGCCCCTTCTGGCACGATGTTGTTGAGTTTAACAATCGGAGTTTGACCGATTAATTCAGTAATATTGTTATAAATAGACATATGAATACCTCTTTGTATAAGATATTTCTAGTATAACGCTAACTATACCATTTGTAAAATATAGAAATCCTATCGAAATGATAGGATTTTTTTATATCTGAGGTCTAAGCCATTAATTTTCAAACGATTGTGATAAGCTAATTCTAATAAATAGGTGTAAAGTGGAACGATATCCGTTTTCTTAGGGAATTCAAATTTATGAGCACTAAAATGCTCATTATGTGCTTTTAGAAAGACATTTTCTAAATAAGTAATAGTAATTTCACTATCATCTATACCTGCTCCAGCAGTTTCCATTTCAACGTTAACAATGTTCATCAAAAAGATTGATTTAATAGACATCTTACGACCGGTAGCACCTTGTTTATCTGTAAAGATAATACGTATATTTGTAAATATAATTGAGTCACGAATCAGTTTATATCCACTTTGAATTTCTTCATTTTCTAGTAGATATTGTCCATATTCTTTGATAAGAGTTTCTTTGTTTTGCTCGCTAAAGTTACCAGCGAGTCCTTGAATGAATTTACCAAATGCCATATTTTTCTCCTTTGTTTACACTAAGTTTACAGGAACTTCAACTTCTCGTAAACCTTGATCAGTTAAGATAACTTTTCCATGAAAAAACTCTACCAGTGCAGCTTTAATATTTTCTTTTTCTTCTTTATCAACATAAATCATCGTATCGACTTGATCTGTAAAGTTTGTCTCAAGTTCCGTAAGATCATGTTCCTTAAGAAAGTTGCTGTACTCTTGGTACTGAGCGTAAGACATTTGAATAGCAATGCCAGCCTGTTCCTTTATTTCAATGATGCCAATTTCTTTGACAGCTAAGGCGACACTACCTGCGTAGGCACGAATCAATCCTCCAGCGCCTAGCTTAATGCCACCAAAGTAGCGTGTCACGACCACACAGACATTGGTGAGATTGTGATTTTCTAGTACCCCAAGCATGGGAACGCCAGCAGTACCACTGGGCTCACCATCATCACTTGTTCGTTTGATTTCACTACGTTCCCCAATGATAAAGGCAGAGCAGTTATGCGTAGCTTTGTAGTGTTCTTTTTTGATGGCAGTAATGAAGTCACGAGCCTCTTCTTCGCTATAAACACGCTTGGCATGACAGATAAAGCGGGATTTTTTGATTTCTTCTTGGACTTGACCGTCCTCTTTAATTGTTCTAAATTCCATGATTTAATTGTACTAAAAAATCATCTAAAGCGCTAGATTTTTACGAATAAAGAAGTATGAAAGTAAATCCAAATTATCTCGGTCGTTTGTTTACGGAGAATGAATTAACAGAAGAGGAACGTCAGTTGGCGGAGAAACTTCCAGCAATGAGAAAGGAGAAAGGGAAACTTTTCTGTCAACGTTGTGATAGTGCTATTTTAGATGAATGGTATTTGCCCATCGGTGCTTACTATTGTCGGGAGTGCTTAATTATGAAGCGAATTAGGAGTGATCAAGCTTTATATTATTTCCCACAGGAGGATTTTCCGAAGCAAGATGTTCTTAAATGGCGTGGTCAATTAACCCCTTTTCAAGAGAAGGTGTCAGAGGGACTGATTCAAGCAGTAGATAAGCAAGAACCAACCTTGGTTCACGCTGTAACAGGAGCTGGAAAAACCGAAATGATTTATCAAGTTGTTGCTAAGGTCATTAATGCTGGTGGATCGGTTTGTTTAGCTAGTCCTCGTATAGATGTTTGTTTGGAGCTATACAAACGCCTGCAAGATGATTTTGCTTGCGAGATAGCTTTACTACACGGAGAATCAGAGCCGTATTTTCGAACACCACTAGTTGTTGCAACGACCCATCAGTTATTGAAGTTTTATCAAGCTTTTGATTTGCTGATAGTGGATGAAGTAGATGCATTTCCCTATGTTGACAATCCTACGCTTTACCATGCTGTCAAGAATAGTGTAAAGGAGAATGGATTGAGAATCTTTTTAACGGCGACTTCGACCGATGAGTTAGATAAGAAGGTCCGTTTAGGAGAATTGAAACGATTGAGTTTACCTAGGCGATTTCATGGGAACCCACTGATTATTCCTAAACCAATTTGGCTATCTGATTGTCAGCGAAGTCTAGATAAAGGGTGTTTGTCAGCAAAGTTAAAAACCTATATTGAGAAGCAGAGAAAGACAGCTTACCCTTTATTGATTTTTGCATCAGAAATTGAAAAAGGAGAGAAACTAAAAGAAATCCTGCAAGAGCAATTTCCAAAAGAGAAATTGGCTTTGTGTCTTCTATTACAGAAGATCGATTAGAGCAGGTGCAAGCTTTTCGAAATGGAGATTTAACTATACTCATCAGCACAACTATCTTGGAGCGTGGTGTCACTTTCCCTCGTGTAGATGTTTTTGTAATAGAGGCTAACCATCGTCTTTTTACTAAGTCTAGTTTAATTCAAATTGGAGGTCGTGTCGGTCGGAGTATGGACAGACCGACAGGAGAATTGGTTTTCTTTCATGACGGTCTGAATGTCTCCATTAAAAAAGCTATTAAAGAGATTAAACAGATGAATAAGGAGGCAGATTTGTGAGCTGCTTGTTATGTGGACAGAGTATCAAGAATGATTTAGCTTTTAGAAGTTTATTACTTTTAAAGAATAAAGAAAAATAATGTTTGCGTAGATTGTTTATCTGGATTCGAGAAAATTAGTGAAGAACATTGCCCAAACTGTATGAAAAAATTGGCGTGTCAACTAAGTGTCAAGATTGTCAATATTGGTGTAAAGAAGGAATCGTGGTTAATCACAGTGCTATTTTTACTTACAATCAAGCCATGAAAGAGTTTTTTAGTAGGTATAAATTTGATGGAGATTTCCTTATAAGAAAAATCTTTGCTCGATTTTTGGCTGAGGAGTTAAAAAAATTTAAAAGAGTATCAATTTGTAGTTATTCCATTAAGTTCTGAAAGATTCATTAATAGAGGTTTTAATCAAGTTGAGGGGTTAGTGGATGCAGCAGGATTTTCCTCTTATGACTTATTAGGTAAAAGGAAGGAAAAAGCTAGTTGCACTAAAAATAGAGTAGAACGTTTGACCACGGAACTTCCTTTCTTTATTAAAAGTGGAGTCACTATTCCTAAAAAAATCCTACTTATAGATGATATTTATACTACTGGAACAACTATAAATCGTGTGAAGAGACTGCTGGAAGAAACTGGTGCTGAGGATGTCAAAACTTTTTCCCTTGCAAGATGAGGCAAAAAATTGCAAAAACAAAATGAAAGCGTTATAATAAAAATATAAAAACAAAAATGTTTAGAAAGAAGGTACTCATATGATTAAATATAGTATCCGTGGTGAAAACCTAGAAGTAACAGAAGCAATTCGTGATTATGTAGTTTCTAAACTCGAAAAGATCGAAAAGTACTTTCAAGCAGAACAAGAGCTTGATGCTCGGATTAATTTGAAAGTGTATCGTGAAAAAACTGCTAAAGTAGAAGTAACAATTCCACTTGGATCTATTACTCTTCGTGCAGAAGATATATCTCAAGATATGTATGGGTCAATTGATCTTGTAACAGATAAGATTGACCGTCAAATTCGTAAAAATAAAACTAAAATCGAACGTAAAAATAAAAATAAAGTTGCAACAAGTCAATTATTTACAGATGCTTTGGTTGAAGATTCAAATGTTGTTCAGTCTAGAGTTGTTCGTTCAAAACAAATTGACTTGAAACCAATGGATTTAGAAGAAGCAATTCTACAAATGGATTTATTGGGTCATGATTTCTTTATCTTTGTAGATGTTGAAGACCATACAACGAATGTTATTTATCGTCGTGAGGATGGCGAAATTGGTTTACTAGAAGTTAAGGAAGCGTAATATTTCACTTTAGATATACTTCCGTTGGGCTAAAACTGGAGAGAACTAGCTTGGTTCCCTCCTTTTTGTTGTTCAAATTAAAAACGACTCTCGTTTTGAAAATTTCAAAATAAAAGTTTTCTTTAACTATTTGAGAGAAACAGTAGGGGGTATTTGTATTTGGATAGTTAAATTTTACGATGTTTTACTTGAGAGTCTAATTGGAGAGTTGGTCTAAAATAGTCATATCAGGGTCTTTTATTCTTATTATGATTGTGATATAATTAACCAGTAAATAATTAAGTGTTGGATTTTGTTTTACTCTTTGAAGTAGAGGGACATTAGGAAAGGAGCAAGAAATGAGACAGCTAGCTAAGGATATCGATAGCTTTTTGAACGAGGTTATTTTGCATGCAGAAAATCAGCATGAAATCTTGATAGGCCATTGTACCAGCGATGTTGCTTTAACCAATACTCAGGAGCATATTCTCATGCTCTTATCAGAGGAATCTTTAACTAACTCAGATTTAGCTCGTCGACTTAATGTTAGTCAGGCAGCTGTAACTAAGGCTATTAAATCTCTGGTTAAGGAAGGGATGCTTGAGACGTCCAAGGATCCTAAGGATGCACGTGTTATTTTTTATCAATTGACAGGAATGGCTCGTCCAATTGCAGAAGAACATCATCATCACCATGAACATACACTTTTAACCTATGAACAAGTGGCGACTCAGTTTACTCCAAATGAACAAAAAGTGATTCAGCGGTTTTTGACTGCTTTAGTAGGAGAAATCAAATAATGAGATATATTACGGTAGAGGATTTGTCCTTCTATTATGATAAAGAGCCAGTTCTTGAACATATCAATTATAGTGTTGACAGTGGAGAGTTTGTTACCTTAACTGGAGAGAATGGGGCTGCTAAGACAACTCTTATTAAGGCAAGCCTTGGTATCCTGCAACCACGCATTGGTAAGGTGACCATTTCAAAGACAAATGCTCAGGGTAAGAAATTGAGAATAGCCTATCTTCCCCAGCAGATTGCCAGTTTTAATGCTGGTTTTCCAAGTACGGTTTATGAATTTGTCAAGTCGGGTCGTTATCCGCGAAAGGGTTGGTTTCGTCGCTTGAATGCTCATGATGAGGAGCATATCAAGGCTAGTCTGGACTCAGTTGGCATGTGGGAACACCGAGACAAACGCTTGGGGTCTCTATCTGGGGGACAAAAGCAGAGAGCGGTGATTGCGCGTATGTTTGCTTCGGATCCAGATGTATTTATCCTAGATGAGCCGACAACGGGGATGGATGCAGGAAGTAAAAATGAATTTTACGAACTCATGCACCACAGCGCCCATCATCATGGCAAGGCTGTTTTGATGATTACCCATGACCCTGAAGAAGTTAAGGACTACGCGGACCGCAATATTCATCTAGTCCGTAACCAAGACTCGCCATGGCGTTGTTTCAACGTTCATGAGAATGATCAGGAGGTGGGCCATGCTTAGTTTGTTATCTTATGACTTTATGCAACGTGCCTTTCTGGCCGTTATTGCCATGAGTCTTTTCTCGCCAGTATTAGGAACCTTTCTTATCTTGCGTCGTCAGAGTTTGATGAGTGATACTCTTAGCCACGTCTCGCTGTCGGGTGTAGCTTTTGGTCTGGTTCTGGGGATTTCTCCGACTATTTCAACTATTGCTATTGTCTTGATTGCGGCGGTCTTTCTGGAGTATCTCCGTACGGTTTACAAGAGCTTTATGGAAATCGGGACAGCTATCCTCATGTCAACAGGTCTGGCTGTTTCTCTAATTGTCATGAGCAAGGGTAAAAGCTCTAGTTCTATGAGTTTGGACCAGTATCTTTTTGGTTCAATCGTGACTATCAGTGAAGAGCAGGTTATTTCCCTCTTTGTCATTGCGGCGGTTGTTTTGATTTTGACCTTCCTCTTCCTTCGTCCAATGTATATCTTAACCTTTGATGAGGATACGGCCTTTGTGGATGGTCTGCCAGTTCGCATCATGTCCATTCTTTTTAACATGGTGACAGGGGTGGCCATTGCCCTTATGATTCCTGCTGCAGGAGCTCTTCTGGTATCGACCATCATGGTCTTACCAGCTAGTATTGCCCTTCGTCTGGGGAAAAACTTTAAATCGGTTATGCTGCTAGCCAGTGCTATTGGATTTGGGAATGGTAGCAGGACTTTACATTTCCTACTATGCAGAAACACCTGCAAGCGCAAGTATTACTATTATTTTTGTAACTGTTTTCTTGCTAATCAGTTTAGTAAGACGTTTTATCAAATAGGAGATGAACATGAAAAAAATTAGCTTATTACTCGCCAGTCTATGTGCCTTCTTTTTAGTGGCTTGTTCCAATCAAAAGCAGGCAGATGGCAAACTAAATATCGTGACAACCTTTTACCCTGTCTATGAATTTACCAAGCAAGTCGCAGGAGATACTGCTAATGTAGAACTCCTCATCGGTGCTGGTACAGAACCCCATGAATATGAACCGTCTGCCAAGGCAGTTGCCAAAATCCAAGACGCAGACACCTTCGTTTATGAAAATGAAAACATGGAAACTTGGGTACCTAAATTGCTAGATACCTTGGATAAGAAAAAAGTCAAAACCATCAAGGCGACAGGCGATATGTTGCTTTTGCCAGGTGGTGAGGAAGAAGAGGGAGACCATGACCATGGAGAAGAAGGCCATCACCATGAGTACGATCCCCATGTTTGGTTATCACCAGTCCGTGCTATTAAACTTGTAGAGCACATCCGTGATAGCTTGTCAGCAGATTATCCTGATAAAAAAGAGACCTTTGAGAAGAATGCTGCTGCCTATATCGAAAAATTGCAAGCCTTGGATAAGGCTTATGCAGAAGGCTTGTCTCAAACCAAACAAAAGAGTTTTGTAACGCAACACGCAGCCTTTAACTATCTCGCCTTGGACTATGGACTCAAACAAGTCGCTATCTCAGGACTTTCTCCAGATGCAGAGCCATCAGCAGCTCGCTTGGCAGAATTGACAGAGTACGTCAAGAAAAATAAAATCGCCTATATCTACTTTGAAGAAAATGCCTCACAAGCTCTTGCTAATACACTTTCAAAAGAAGCAGGTGTCAAAACAGATGTCCTAAATCCTTTGGAAAGTCTGACAGAAGAGGACACCAAGGCTGGAGAAAATTACATCTCTATCATGGAGAAAAACCTTAAGGCTCTAAAACAAACAACGGATCAAGAAGGTCCAGCAATCGAACCTGAAAAGACAGAGGATACGAAGACAGTCCAAAATGGTTACTTTGAGGATGCAGCTGTCAAGGACCGCACCTTGAGTGACTATGCAGGTAACTGGCAATCAGTTTATCCTTTCCTTGAAGATGGTACGTTTGACCAAGTCTTTGACTACAAGGCTAAGTTGACTGGTAAGATGACCGAGGCTGAGTACAGGGCTTACTATACAAAAGGCTATCAGACAGATGTGACTAAGATTAATATCACTGATAACACTATGGAATTTGTTCAAGGTGGACAAAGTAAGAAATTCACCTACAAGTATGTGGGTAAGAAATCTTGACTTACAAGAAAGGTAATCGTGGCGTGCGCTTCCTTTTTGAAGCCACAGATGCGGATGCTGGACAGTTCAAGTATGTTCAGTTTAGCGACCACAATATCGCCCCAGTTAAGGCAGAACATTTCCATATCTTCTTTGGAGGCACAAGCCAAGAAGCCCTCTTTGAAGAAATGGATAACTGGCCAACCTATTACCCAGATAATCTATCTGGACAAGAAATCGCCCAAGAAATGTTGGTGCATTGATGAGAAACCGACTAGTTCATAAGAGCTAGTCGATTTTATGTTTGGGGTGTTAATACTCGGCCTACAATTTCATGATACTTTTTGCTCTATTCCTCATCTCATTTTAAGCTTTATGAAGTTTTCTCTGCTGAGTTTTTTAAGTAAAGGAGCATAAATTTATAGCAAAATGAAACAAAAACAGTATGCAACGTGGTATAATCTTCTTATGGCATATTCAATAGATTTTCGTAAAAAAGTTCTCGCCTATTGTAAGCGAACAGGTAGTATAACAGAAGCGTCACACGTTTTCCAAATCTCACGTAATACCATTTATGGCTGGCTAAAGCTAAAAGAGAAAACAGGAGAGCTAAACCATCAAGTAATAGGAACAAAACCAAGAAAAGTTGATAGAGATAGACTTAAAAACTATCTTACTGACAATCCAGACGCTTATTTGACTGAAATAGCTTCTGAATTTGGCTGTCATCCAACTACCATCCACTATGCTCTCAAAGCTATGGGATACACTCGAAAAAAAAGAACCAGACCTACTACGAACAAGACCCAGAAAAAGTAGATTTATTTCTTAAAAGTTTTAAGAGTTTAAAGTACTTAGCACCTGTTTATATTGATGAAATAGGATTCGATACTTATTTTTATCGAGAATATGGTCGTTCATTAAAGACCAGTTAATAAGAGGTAACGTATCTGGAAGAAGATATCAGAGGATTTCTTTGGTTGCAGGGCTAACAAATGATGAGTTAATCGCTCCAATGACTCACGAAGAGACGATGACGAGCGACTTTTTTGAAGCTTGGTTTCAGAAGTTTCTCTTACCAACATTAAATACACCATCAGTTATTATTATGGATAATGCAAGATTCCATAGAATGGGGAAGCTAGAGATTTTATGTGAAGAGTTTGGGCATAAACTTTTACCTCTTCCTCCCTACTCACCTGAGTACAATCCTTATTGAGAAAACATGGGCTCATATCAAAAAGCACCTCAAAAAGGTATTAACAAGTTGCGATACTTTTTTGAGGCTCTTTTGTCTTGTTCTTGATTCAATTTACTTACTTTCTCATCAAAAATATTGTTAAACAATTCACAAATAATTGAAAACGGCTACAAAAAGTAATATAATAGAGGTAAATAAATAGCGCAGGGCGCAGGAGGAAATAGCAATGGCTACATTTTATGTTCCAGCAGTCAACCTTATTGGTAAAGGTGTTGTAAATGAAGTAGGTCCTTATATCAAGGAACTTGGCTATAAAAAGGCACTTTTGGTGACAGATAAATTCATTGAAACGAGTGATATTTTGCCTAAGATTTTAAAACCACTAGATACTGAGGGTATTGAATATGTAATTTTTAGCGATGTGGAACCTAATCCGACTTGTAAAAATGTTACAGATGGTGTAAGAGCCTTGCAAGAAAATGAATGTGATTTCATCATTAGTGTAGGGGGTGGCTCACCACAGGATGCGGCTAGCTGTATTTCTATCATTGCAACAAATGGTGGCAAACCACAAGATTATGAAGGTCTCCATAAGTCTGCTAAAAAAGGCTTGCCAGTTGTTGCTATCAATACAACCGCAGGAACTTCTGCAGAGATTACGATTAACTACGTGATTACTGATGAAGAACGCAAGGTTAAAATGGTCATGGTTGATAAAAATAGTCTTGCTCTTATATCAGTCAATGACCCAGAGCTCATGCTTTCTAAACCTAAAGATCTAACTGCTGCGACAGGTATGGATGCTCTTACCCACGCTATAGAAGCCTTGGTCACCCCAGGAGCATATGATGTAACTAAGAAGCTCTCTATTGGAGCGATTGAACTTATCAAAGAATACCTTCCACGCGCAGTCGCAAACGGGCATGACATTGAAGCGCGTGAGGCTATGGTCAATGCCATCTTCCTCGGTGGTATGAGCTTTAACAACGCTGGGCTTGGCTATGTTCATTCAATGGCTCACCAACTTGGTGCAGTCTATAACCTACCTCATGGTGTTTGTTGTGCGATGCTTCTTCCAGTTGTGGAACGTGAAAATGCCAAACGTGTACCTCTAGCTTTTCGTAATGTAGCTAAAGCTTTAGGTCTCCATATTGAAGGTAAAACAGATGAAGAATGTGCCTCTTATGCCATTGCAGAGATTGAAAAACTCTCTGAAACTGTAGGTATTCCTAAGAAACTCACTGAACTTGGTATTGAAGAAAAAGACTTTGACTTTGAATACCTTTCTAAGAATGCTTTAATTGATGCCTGTGCACCAGGTAATCCATTCATGCCAACTTTAGAAGAAACGATTGCATTTTATAAAGAGTTGTTTTAGGTAGAAAATAGACTCTAAATAAGAACTATATGCCTATATGATAGAGTACTTTATAAATAATCTAGTACCTATTTTATAAATCTAGTTTAAAAGAAAAACCTAAATTTTTACAAATGTTGAACTACACCCCAGAAGTTAGGCAGGAAAGTCAAACTTTTTGGGTGTTTTATGATGAAATGAACGGATGAAGGTAGAGTTTAAATCTACAGACTAAAAACGATCACTACTATTTCCTTCAATAGTTAATATTTCAGAAAAAATCGCAGTAAAAACTGCACAGCCTTCTTTAAATGTGCTATAATACAGGAAAAATAATGATGGAGGTCGTCGCGATGATAACAACATTTTTGATGATTTTTGTGGTGGTTTGTGTGCTCCTGTTGTTGATAGTCACACTGAGTACAGTTTATGTGGTTCGTCAGCAGTCGGTGGCGATTATTGAACGCTTTGGGAAATACCAAAAGGTTGCCAATAGCGGTATTCATATTCGCTTGCCTTTTGGGATTGACTCGATTGCAGCTCGGATTCAGTTGCGCTTGTTGCAAAGCGATATTGTGGTTGAGACCAAGACCAAGGACAATGTGTTCGTTATGATGAATGTAGCGACCCAGTACCGTGTCAATGAGCAGAGCGTAACAGATGCCTACTATAAACTCATGCGTCCAGAATCTCAGATTAAATCTTATATCGAAGACGCCCTTCGCTCTTCTGTTCCCAAATTAACCTTGGATGAATTGTTTGAGAAAAAAGATGAGATTGCCCTTGAGGTTCAACACCAAGTAGCAGAAGAAATGACCACTTACGGCTACATTATCGTGAAAACCTTGATTACTAAGGTCGAACCAGATGCAGAAGTCAAGCAATCCATGAATGAAATCAATGCGGCGCAACGTAAGCGGGTCGCAGCGCAAGAATTGGCGGAAGCAGACAAGATTAAAATCGTCACTGCAGCTGAAGCCGAAGCAGAAAAAGACCGCCTTCATGGTGTGGGGATTGCCCAACAACGTAAGGCGATTGTGGATGGATTGGCAGAGTCTATCACAGAACTCAAGGAAGCCAATGTTGGCATGACAGAAGAGCAAATCATGTCCATCCTTTTGACCAACCAGTATTTGGATACCTTTGAATACCTTTTGCCTCTAAAGGAAATCAAACCATCTTTTCTACCAAATACGCCAAATGGTGTGGATGATATTCGTACACAAATCTTGTCTGCCCTTCGCGCTGAGAAGAATATGTGATGAAAAAGAATTTTATATTATTAAATCTTTATCAGTCGATTTTATGAATCTTACAAAAATCATAACATAGTGAGCAATTACAATTCTGTACAACAGAAAAAAATTGTAGTTGTTCGCTATTTGTTTTTGTATTAGGCTCTTTTTTGAGGGCAGTCTTTACTAGACTCTCCCAAACCTCATCTGCTACTTGCTTTCGTGATGTCTACTATCGTCTCGATAAGAAGTGGATTGGGTATAACCGTCGCGTACGGAATCTTGAACAGTCAGACTATGGAAATAATCTACACTTATGGGAAATAGCAACAGCTTCCTGGGTTGCAGATAGAAACCGGCTAGCCTATGCAGGCCAGTTTATTTGGATAGGAGTAGATTATATCTGTGAGCCGACTCCTTGATACAATCAAAATGATACTCCGGTTAACAGCTCTTGTTCTGTCATTGTCGACACACCAGAGATTCTTATAAATGATTATGATCTCTATCAAAGTTAATGGGTGGCTAGTAGTCAGCATCCCATGGTTCACATTCTTCCTCACTGGAATTGGGAAATCCACAAAAGTTATTAACAAGTTGTGGATAAGTATGAGGATATCCTTGTTGGGGTTTATCCAAATGCTCTGTCTGTAGAGGTTTTTCAATGGGAAATTCCAGAGGAAAAAAACCTTTTAGGAAAAAGATCCCAACTGGTAGAAGATAAGGTAGTAGCTACAGGTAAGATAGCCAAGATTAGCTTACGTTCAGAGAGGTCACAACTGGATGCGTATGGTCAAGATCTTCTCTATCTTTATTTTGACTTTTTTGGACCAAGATGGGAACTGGGTGCCAAGTGTATTTAATCAGCTTCATTTTTAGATTGAAGTACTTACCTGGATTGTGACGGTAGATAATGACAAACAAGCTAATAGCGAATGCTATCAAGCTCAGAAAATAGTCGCTTTAAAGGCAAGATCTTCCATGGAAGAGAACTTGTTCTGGTTTAGAGTTTGGATCAAGCTGGACAATTAAAAGCCAAATGCCATACCAGAGGATTAGAGATAGCAATTTTTGAATTCTCAGTAGGGCAAGTAGGGCAAAGATCTTCACTTGGATAGGACAGAAGGTTTGATATTCGGGTGGAAAATCCGCTAGCTATAAAAGAAGGGGATAGGCGGGTAATTAGATTTTATCCACAAACTGTGGATAACTTTGTGAATAAAATAGGAGATAGCCAAGTTCTTTGGGGATGTGTTGGTAGTAGGCAAGCTGTCATCAATCAAGTGTTTCTACATTGTTTATCAGCAGGATATTTATATATTTGGCAGTTTATTAATATCAAATCTATTAACTTCATTTGCAGGTCGCAGAAAGTCCTGTTTTACTAGATTCTGTCTCTGTAGGCCCGATTCGTATCTATACGGGAAAAGGTTCTTATCCAAATTTCCTTTATCCCTTTTAGTCCCAATACTCTTTATGATCAGGAATGGGGGAGGTCAGTAGGAACCTGAATGTTTTAATCTAGTAAAATTGGATGTGCGTGGTTACTACAGAGTCTCAAGTCTTGCCAGTATTGACCAAGATTTCTCACTACAGAACTCCCCAACTATCACCAAAAGCAGCTGTTACAGCTCTACATTTGCAGAAAAAGTCTAGCTGCCATCAAGGGAGATATGGTCCACTTGATTGTTGAGTGAAAAGAAAGCACGTTTCATATAGAAGACAATATTTTAATTTAATCGGGAACAGGTGTGGATGGAATCGCCTATCATGATGAAATCATGCTCTTGCAACTTCAAGCTAGTGAAATACAAAAAAATGGAGTTTTCCTTCCTTAAAGTTTGCTGGAGATAAAATCCTAATATATCCTTTCTTTTCCGATAATTGCTGAGGTTGTCAGTCAGCAGTTGGGCATGACAGTAGCGGAGTTTGAGGAGTTGCTATAAAAAAGAAATGGACATGTTATCGAACTAGATAGCATGTTTTGTTTTAATAATTTTTCCGAATGATTTCTTTTTTTGCGAGGAAGAATATCTATTTTTATATATCAAACTTATTTATTTTTACTAAAAGCCTAAAAATATATCCGCTATCTTTCCGAATGGCATCAAATATTTTTACATGATTAATCAGATAATATTGCGTATATTCATGCAAAAAAGTGCAAAAAATACAAATAGTGGTTTTCTGAGAATGCATACTTTCCAAAAAGATTTTTTTGCGAAAAATTTCAAATCAAATTAGTTGCATATATATCATAAATAAAGTAGAATAGTTAATGTAAGAATTCGGATTAACTATAATAACTAGCCGTTGCTTTAAGAAACGGCTAGTTTCGTATGAAAATCCAAAATATATTTCAAAAAGGAGATCCTAAATTAATGGAAAACAAATCATCAATGAGTCGCGTTGAGCGTCTACGTCGTGAAAAGGTAACACGCTATTCAATCCGTAAGTATAGCTTTGGTGCGGCTAGTGTAGCCGTTGCTGCTCTTTTCATGTTCTTAGGTAATGGAGCTGTATCAGCTCAAGAGCCTGAAATTCAGGGATCACAGGTTGCTAATACCACTGGCACACAATCAGCACCTGATAGCCCATCAACTGCACCAGAAAGCACTCCAGCAGCAAAACCAGGTGTAGAAGAAACTACTGCTAAACCAGCAGAAAGCACTCCAGCAGCAAAACCAGCTGGAGAAGAATCAACAACTCCAGCAGCAAAACCAGCTGCACCAGAAGCAACAACTCCAGCTTTAGATACAACAAAACTAGAAAAATACATCGCAGAAATCGAAGCAAAACTTGATAATGGTACTTATGCAGATAAAACTGAAGCATCTATTGCGTTATTAAAAGCAGATTTAGAGGCTGCAAAAGCTACATTAAGAAATGCTAAAACACAAGACGAAATTACAAAAGCATACAGCAAACTTGTAACTACAGCTAACACTAGATTAAAAGCTAAACCTGTAGAGAAAAAAGAAACTCCAGAAGTAGACACTACTAATGGAAAAGAAACTGTAGGTAAAAGAGCAGAAAATACTGAACCAAAAGCTGGAACTAACTCAATCGAAAACACAGGTTCTCATGACTCACGTAATGAGAAAGCAATTGATAAAGGTGTTGGGTTTAGAACAGAAGGAAATCAAGCTCCAACAGTTGAACTTCCATACTCAAATGAAGACAAACGTCAAATCTATATTTACACTGGTGAAAATACTGACTTAACATTTACCGGTAAAGACGAGACAATAGTAAAAGATTTATATCTACGAAATAAAGGTTTAGATGAAAGTGATAACGCTAGTGTTTATGGTTTTACAATAGGAAAGGTAACTAATAGTGCTGTAGCATCTGGGGAAGGAACAGTATCTGCTGATAAGCGAACAGCGACAATTAAGATGACGGGTGTTACAAACCTTAAAGCTCCAAACAAGTGGACAAGTTTTATCGAGGCTAAAGATAATGACGGCGTTAAATCTATGCCAGCAAATGAATCCTATAGTGTTGAGAACTATGAACTTCGTCGAAGAAAACCTGGGTATGTTGAATTCATCGTTAAATCTCAAACGGATAAGTACGATATCAAGACACCAACTGAAAAAGTTGTTGTAACAGATCCAGTAAACGTAACAGAAGATGATTTAGCTAAAGTCAAAGAAAAATTAAAAATTGAGTACTCTAATAACAATGATGACGCTAATTTAGCTGATAAAAAAGGAACAGAAGTAGAAAATCAATCAGATCGTATTGCTTCTATTACTAATTCTGGAAATAATATTGTAGTAACTTATAAAGATGGTTCTATAGATACAATTTCTAAAGGGAAGTTAATTAGCGGGCCAGCACCTGTAGTAACTGGAAATCCTAAAGCTAGAAATACAGTTTTATCAACTGATGAAGAATTATCAGGGACTGGTACGGCTGGAGCAACTGTTAAAGTTACTATAAAAAATCCAGAAGGAACAGAAGTTATCTCAGAAAAAACAACACAAGTTGGAGCTGATGGTACTTGGAAACTATCTTTAGATAAAGGACTTAACAGTAACGAAGCGTTACTTGGAGCAAGTGAAAGAGCCAGAACATTCTATGCTCCTAAGAACAATGTTGAAGTTACACAGACTGTTAATGGCGTATTAAGTGAAAAGACGGATGTAGTTGTATCTATCGGACCTTCAGCAATCTTACCATCAGCGGCAGCAAAAGACGGTAAGAGCGTTGTAGCAGGAGCTAAAGAAGTAACGTTTACTGTACCTCATGACGCAGGATTCACATACTTCTTCTATACAAATAAAGATAACAACAAAGAAACACAGCTTGACATCAAACGTAATGAAGATAATGGACAGTTAGAGATGTCTGGTGGAAATGCTAATAAAGCAACAATTAAAAAGATTGTGCCAGGTGCTTTCTACGATACCGTTACTTTAACGTTAAAAGAACATGTCAAAGAAGGGGTAAACTTAAAAGTTATTCCTCATAATGGTGGAGCAACAAAAGGAACTTACTTAGGCAAAACACCTTATCCTGTTACGAATGAAGCGCCAGTAGTTGCACCAGTAGTAGAAAACCAAAACGAAAAAACAGTTCCAACTGATGCATCTGTTACAAAAGATGATTTATTAAGACTTGTGAAAGTAACAGACCATGAAGATGATCGAGACGCTACTTTAGGTACTAAAGGAAATGCGAGAATAGTATCAATTGATGGAGATGAAAATGCTGTAAAAGTAGATACTTCAACAGCAGGTGAACATACTGTAATCTTTAGAGCAGTGGACAGCCAAGGTAAAGAATCTGCTGATTACACATATAAGATTAAAGTTCGTCAAAACAACGCACCAGAAGTAACAATTCCATACTCTGTAGATGGTAAAAAAGATGTCTATGTATATGCAAATGAGGACTTTGATATTCCAATTAAATATACAGATGATACAGGTAAGGTAGTGGAAGCGTCTATTAGACAGGGTGGAAATAAAGAGTTGCCTCAGAAGACTGGACAAGATGATCCTAATGTTTTAGATAATCAATACAATATGACAGTAGGAAAAATTTCTAAAGATACGGAAGCAACAGAAAACAACCCTGCAACTATTCACATCACTGGTAACTTATCGAAGACAACACCAGGTTTAGATGCTAATAAATTCCCAACAGACGAAAATGGTGAATATTCTATTGTAACTCGTTATGCAACTGCAACAGATACAGATGGTAAGAATATTTCTAATAATGCTACAGGTAGTTCGTACGCAACAGACCCAGGTGGTTTCAGAATTGTCTTAAAAGCTCAAACAGCTAAGTATGATGTTAAAGCATTAGACGATGAGCATAAAACTGTTGTAACTAATACTGCGACATTGACTCCTGAAGATTTGGCAGCTGTTAAGAAAAATCTTAAATTAGAATTCTCTAAGAAAAATAATGACAAGAACATTAATAAAGATCTTGAAGTTACACCTGAAAATGTTGGAAAAGCAGTAGAGGCTGTTGCTCAAGATGATGCAAACTTAGTAGTAACATATAAAGATGGTTCTAAAGATACAATCGCTTTAGATAAAGTTGTGAAATTAGACAAAGCCCCAGCAATTAAAGCGGTAAATGATAAAGCAACTGAACAAATTGCTGCTATCAATGGTAATAGTGTATTATCACAAGCTGAAAAAGATGCAGCTATTAATAAAGTAAATGAAGCTAAACAAGCAGCCTTAGACAAAATTGATGACGCTACAAATGCTGCAGATGTAACAACAGCCGGAACTGATGGTGCTACAGCTGTAGGAAAAGTAAATCCGGTAGCTAAAGATGAGGCTAAAAAGGCTGTTCAAGATGCATTGAACGCTAAAAAAGATGCACTTGATAAACGTACAGACTTATCAGATACAGAAAAAGCGACTGCAAAAGCAAAAGCAAAAGATGCAGCAGATAAAGCAATTGCTGAAATTGATAAACAACCAGGTATTGCACCAACACCAGCAGAAGCAACAGCAGCGCAAACAGCAGTAGATGGTGAAAAAACTAAAGCTACTGAAGCGATTGCTAAAGTAAACCCAATCGCAAAACAAGCGGCATTAGATAAAATTGATGCAGCATTAAAAGCTAAAGAAATAGAAATGGACGGCCGTACTGACTTAACGGACGAAGAAAAAACAGCGGCAAAAGCAGAAGCAAAACGAATTGCTGAAACTAAAAAGGCAGAAATTAATGGTAAGGCAAATAATGCAGATACAACTGCAGAAGCTGAAAGAATTCAAGGTGAAATCAATACAGCAGGTACTGATGGTGCAACAGCGATTAAGGCTGTAACAAGAGTAGCTGCTACAAAACCAACAGCTAAAAATAGCCTAACAGGAGTGGCTGATACTAAAAAAGACGAAATTCAAAATGACGGGTCATTATCAGACACGGCTAAAGAAAAACTAAAAGCAGAAGTAGATGCTATTAAAAAAGCATCAGAAGCAGCAATCGATGGAGCTAAAAAAGACGCTGATGTTGAAAAGGCTAAGAAAGCAGGAGAAACTGCCATCAAGGCAATCAACTCAGTGCGTTTACCAGCTAATAAGGTATTAGTAGCAGATAAGGGTAATCTAAACCCTACTGACCGTGAAAATATTGAAGCAGCAGTAAGAAAAGTGAATCCAACAGCGACTTCTATCACAGTGAATCAAGATGGAAGTGTAAATGTGAGGTTAGAAAGTGGAAAAGCAGAAACTCTTCCATTAGATAAATTGGTGAGAACTAATACTGATTTAGGTAATAAGGGTGGTGGTAACGATATTAATCGTCCAATGGATAAAGTTATCGTTAAAGATCCAGATCCTACGAAATTAACAGATGCTGAAAAAGAAAAAATCTTAAAAGCTGTTCGTGATGTTAACCCTAATTCAGTTGTAACAATGGATGATAACGGAACAGTAACAGTATCAACGCCAGATGGAGCAACAGCAGGATTCCCAGTAGCAGAATTAGTACGTACATTAGATGATGTGAAAAATGATAATTCAGGTTCAGCTAACACAGGAATTCGTAAGCCAGCAGATAAAGTAGTCGGAGATTCGACAAACGTAGGTGATCAAGCAAAAGTAACTGCGAAATTGAAAAAATTAAATGGTAATGATGCTGAAGTTAAATATGATGCTGAAGGAAATGCAACAGTAGTTCTTCCAAATGGCACTGTAGCAACAATTCCAGCATCAGACTTATTCAAAACACCAGAAGAAGCTAAGAAAGCAAACGGTGGAGATGACATCAACAAACCAAACTCACAAACTGTTGTTGATGATATAACAACATTGCAAGGTGAAGAACTTGAAAAAGTAAAAGCTGACATCAAGGCTAAAGTTGAGGCAGTAAACCCAGGAGCAGTTGTAGTAGTAGACGATAAAGGAAACGCAATCGTAACAACACCAGAAGGTAAAACAGCAGTTATCGATGCAGATGATTTAATTAAGAAATCTACTGAATTACCAAATGCAAAAGCTGGTAACTACATTAACAACCCAGCAGATAGAGTAAAAGTAACAGATAAAGATGCAGATAAATCACCAGAAGAAATCGCTAAATTAAAGCAGCGGTTGAAGCAGTAAACCCAGGTGCAACAGTAGTAGTTGATGCTAAAGGTAATGCAACAGTAACAACACCAGCAGCACCAGGAGTAGAAGCGAAAACAGCAACAATTCCAGTAAGTGAATTAGTAAAAGTAGATGGCGATAAGACTGCAGTAAGTGGTGGAAACCAAGTAAACACTCCAGCAGATAGAGTAGTCTTAGAAAAAGCTATTGCTGATTTAACATCAGATGAACTTACTAAGTTGAAAGAAGATATTACAGCAAAAGTTAAAGCAGTTAACCCAGATAAAGATGGTAAGGCAACAACTGTAGTAATAGATGAAAAAGGAAATGCCACAGTAACAACACCAGATGGAAAAACAGCAACAATTCCGGTATCTGACTTAGTAAAAGCTAAAACAGATTTAGCAGATCCAACTAAACAAGATGCTGTAAATAAACCAGCGGATAAAGTAGTAGTAGCTGATCCAAATGCAGATTTAAGCGCATCTAAAGATACCATTAAAGCAGCGGTTGAAGCAGTAAACCCAGGTGCAACAGTAGTAGTTGATGACAAAGGAAATGCAACAGTAACAACGAAAGACGGTAAGACTGTAGTTATTCCAAAAGCTGACTTAGTGAAAACAGAAGCTGATAAAGAAACTGCTAAAGCAGGAAACAGCATTAACAAGCCAGTTGATAAACTAATAGCTAATAAAGATGCTTTAACTCCTGAAAATATTGCGGCAATTAAAGCTAAAGTAGAAGCTGTTAACCCAGATGCAACAGTAGTAGTAGATGCAAAAGGAAATGCGACTGTAACTTCACCAGATGGAAAAACAGCGACAATTCCAGTGGCTGAATTAGTGAAAACTGAAGCTGATAAAGAAACTGCTAAAGCAGGAAACAATGTCAACAAACCAGCAGATAAAGTACCAGCAACAAAAGAAGACTTAGCGGATCCTACTAAGAAAGATGATGTTATAGGAAAAATCAAAGCAGCAATTCTTAAAGTAAATCCAGAAGGAACAAAAGTTGTAGTTGATGAAAAAGGAAATGCAACAGTATCTACTCCAGATGGAAAAACAGCGACAATTCCTGTTGAAGATTTATTAAAAGATCCAGCAGCTAAAGATAAGGCTAATGCAGGAAACAAAGTAAACACACCAGCAACTAAGGTAGTTGTAACAAGCCCTGATAACAAAGCTGCTGATGAAGAAAAAATCAAAGCTGAAATCTTGAAAGTGAACCCAGGTGCAACTGTAGTATTTGATACAGCAGGAAACGCAACAGTAACAACGAAAGACGGAGCTGTAGCGACAATCCCAGCGTCTGACCTAGCAAAAGATGCAGCAGACCTAGAAAAAGCTGACAAACAAGATGATGTTAAGAAACCAGTTGATAAAACAATTGTTAAGCATACTGATAGATTAACTCAAGCTGAAAAAGATACAATTAAAGCAGCTGTAGAAAAAGTAAATCCATCTACAGATCCTGCAAACCCTACAACAGTGGTAGTGGATGATCACGGAAATGCAACAGTAACAACACCAGACGGAAAAACTAAAGTTATTCCAGCTTCTGAATTAGTGAAAACACAAGATCAAGCAGATGGCGCAAACGCAGGAAACAATGTCAACAAACCGGCAGATAGAGTATCAGCAAAACCAGCAGACTTAGAAGGCGCTGATAAAGAAGCTCTTAAGGTAAGATTGCAGATGCAATTAAAGCAGTTAACCCAGAAGGAACGAAAGTATTCGTTGACGACAAAGGAAACGCAACAGTAACAACACCAGAAGGCAAAACAGCAACAATTCCTGTTGAAGACTTACTAAAAAATCCTGATGATAAAAATTCTGCAACTGCAGGTAACAAAGTTAATACTCCAGCAGACAGAGTAATTTTAGATAAAGATGTTGCTAACTTAAATTCAGAAGAGCTTGCTAAGTTAAAAGAGAAAATTGCAGATAAAGTTAAAGCAATAAATCCAGATGCAACAGTAGTAGTAGATGACAAAGGAAATGCCACAGTAACAACTAAAGATGGTGCCGTAGCAACAATTCCAGCTGCTGATTTATTGAAGGCAAAAACTGATTTAACAGATTCAACTAAACAACCAGCAGTTAAGATTCCTGTTGACGAAACAGTAGTTGCGAATAAAGATGGTTTGTCAGGACCAGAAAAAACAGCAATTCAAAAAGCTGTTGAAAGTGTAAATCCGGGCGCTACAGTATTCGTAGATGAAAAAGGAAATGCCACAGTAACAACACCAGATGGAAAAACAGCAGTAATTGCAGCAGATGATTTGGTGAAAACAAAAGAAGATGTGTCAAATGATCCTAAAGCAGGAAACCTTGTTAACAAACCAGCAGATAGAGTCTTTGTTAAAGATGGACAAATTACGGATGATGTTAAAGCAAAAATTAAAGATAAAGTTCAACGTGTAAATCCAGATGCTACAGTATTTGTTGACGAAAATGGAAATGCAATTGTAACAACACCAGAAGGTAAGACAGTTACAATTCCAGTAGGCGACCTAACAAAAACAGATGCAGATAAAGCAACAGTTAAAGCAGGAAACAAAATTAGTACACCTGCAGATAGAGTGTTAGTGAAAGATCGCGAACACCTAACAGCAGAGGATATTAAAGAAATCGAGGAAAACATCAAGGCTGTAAACCCAGATAAAGATAAAGATAATCCAACAGTTGTATTATTTGACGAAAAAGGAAATGCAACTGTAACAGTGACAAATCCAGATGGTACTAAGACTACAGCTACAATTCCAGTAGAAGATTTAGTAAAACCAGTAGCTTATTTAACAAATCCAGATAAACAAGATTTAATTAAGAAACCAGTGGATAAAGTGTTAGTAGCTAACGCTGATAATATTGGTGAAGATGCTAAGAAAGCTATTGAAAAAGCTGTACTTGCTGTAAATCCAAAAGAAGGAACAACTGTAGTAGTAGATGACAAAGGTAATGCGACAATCACAACTCCAGATGGTAAATCATTTGTAATTCCAGCCAAAGATTTAGTGAAGAATAATGACCAAGCAGCTAACGAAAAAGCAGGAAACGACATCAATAAACCATCAAATAAGGTAGTAGCAGATACAACTAAACCATTGACAGACAAAGCTAAAAAAGCTATTGCTAAGAAAATTAAAGCTGTAAATCCAGATACAAAAGCAATCTTCGTGGATGATAAAGGGAATGCAACTGTTACATTAGAAGATGGAACAACAGCAACAATTCTTGCAAAAGACTTAGTAAGAACAGAAGAACAAGCTAAGGGACCAAATGCAGGAAATAATGTAAACACTCCAGCTGATAAAGTAGTAGCAGATCCAGACAAATTAACTGATACTGATAAAACTGCAATCGCTGAAAATATAAAATCAGTAAACCCAGAAGCAAAAGTAGCCTTTGATAAGTATGGAAACGCAACAGTAACAACTAAAGACGGAGCTATAGCAACAATTCCGGTTAAAAATCTAGTGAAAACACAAGATGAAGCAACTAAACCAACAGCAGGTAACAATGTGAACAAACCAGCTGATAAGGTAGTAGCAGATCCAGCAGACTTTAATGATAATGATAAGAAAGCTGCTATTAAGAAAGCTATCGAAGATAACATCAAAGCAGTAAATCCTGGTGCGCTTGTAGCAGTAGACGATTTAGGAAATGCAACAGTTACACTTCCAAATGGTAAAACAGCAGTAATTCCAGCAAAAGATTTAACGAAACCATCAGCAGAAGTAGATAAGCCAAAAGCAGGAAATGATATTGTTAAACCAGCAGATAAAACTGTAGTGAAAGATCCAGCTAAGTTAACTGATGCAGAGAAAGATGCTATTGGTGCGAAAGTAGCAGAGGTAAACCCAGATGCTAAATATATTGCAGTAGACGACAAAGGAAATGTAACAGTAACAACTAATGACGGAAAAGTAGCAGTAATTCCAGCGTCAGATTTAACTAAGACAGCAGAAGAAGCAGCTAAACCAAACGCAGGAAATGATGTAGTCAAACCAGCAGATAAGACTGTAGTAGCAAATCCAGATGCGTTAACACAAACAGAAAAAGATGCAATCATTGCTAAGATTAAGGCTGTAAATCCAGACAAGGATGCAGAGCATCCAACAAAAGTAGTCTTAGACGAAAAAGGAAATGCAACAGTAACAACTCCTGATGGTAAGATAGCAGTAATTCCAGCGAAAGACTTAACTAAGTCAGAAAATCAAGCTACAGAACCAAACGCAGGAAACGACATTGTTAAACCAGCAGATAAAGTAGTAGTTGATCCAGCTAAAGGAGTAGATGAAGCAGCTAAGAAAGCAATTGCAGCTAAAGTAGCAGCAGTCAACCCAGGTGCAACTGTAGCAGTAGACGACAAAGGAAATGCAACAGTAACAACGCCAGAAGGTAAGACAGCAGTAATTCCAGCGAAAGACTTAACTAAGACACCAGAAGAAGCAGCTAAACCAAAAGCAGGAAATGATGTAGTTAAACCAGCAGATAAGACAGTAGTGAAAAATCCAGAATTACTGACAGAGGCTGAGAAAAAAGCAATTGAAGACAAAGTTAGAGCAGTAAATCCAAAAGATGCTACTGTGGTAGTTGACGAAAAAGGAAATGTAACAGTTACACCAAAAGATGGAGAACCAGCAGTAATTCCAGCGTCAGACTTAACTAAGTCAGAAGCACAGGCTAAAGAGCCAAAAGCAGGAAACGACATCGTCAAACCGGCGGATAAAGTAGTTGTAGAAGCAGGAAAACCAGTAGATAAAGAAGCAATTGCAGCTAAAGTAGCAGCAGTAAATCCAAAAGGTTCAACTGTAGTAGTAGATGACGAAGGAAATGCAACAGTAACAACACCAGAAGGTAAGACAGCAGTAATTCCAGCATCAGACTTAACTAAGACACCAGAAGAAGCAGCAAAACCAAAAGCAGGAAACGACATCGTAAAACCAGCGGATAAAGTAGTTGTAGAAGCAGGAAAACCAGTGGACAAAGAAGCAATTGCAGCTAAAGTAGCAGCAGTAAATCCAAAAGGTTCAACAGTGGTAGTAGATGATGAAGGAAACGCAACAGTAACACTTCCAAATGGAAAAACAGCGGTAATTCCAGCGTCAGACTTAACTAAGACACCAGAAGAAGCAGCTAAACCAAACGCAGGAAATGACATCGTAAAACCAGCGGATAAAGTAGTTGTAGAAGCAGGGAAACCAGTAGATAAAGAAGCAATTGCAGCTAAAGTAGCAGCAGTAAATCCAAAAGGTTCAACAGTGGTAGTAGACGATGAAGGAAACGCAACAGTAACACTTCCAAATGGAAAAACAGCAGTAATTCCAGCATCAGACTTAACTAAGACACCAGAAGAAGCAGCTAAACCAAACGCAGGAAATGACATCGTAAAACCAGCGGATAAAGTAGTTGTAGAAGCAGGAAAACCAGTGGATAAAGAAGCAATTGCAGCTAAAGTAGCAGCAGTAAATCCAAAAGGTTCAACTGTAGTAGTAGATGACGAAGGAAATGCAACAGTAACAACACCAGAAGGTAAGACAGCAGTAATTCCAGCGTCAGACTTAACGAAATCAGCAGCGGATGCAGCTAAGCCAAACGCAGGAAACGACATCGTTAAACCAGCGGATAAAACTGTAGTAGCGAACCCTGAAAAATTAACTGACGCTGAGAAAAAAGCAATTGCGGATAAAGTAGCAGCAGTAAATCCAAAAGGTGCAACAGTAGTAGTAGATGATAAAGGAAACGCAACAGTAACACTTCCAAATGGTAAAACAGCAGTAATTCCAGCGACAGACTTAACGAAGAATGCAGAAGCAGAAAAAGCACCAAAAGCAGGAAACGACGTAGTTAAACCAGCTTCTAAAGTCTTAGTGAAAGATCCAGAATTATTAACAAAAGACGAAAAAGATGCAATTGCGGCTAAAGTTAAAGCAGTAAACCCAGGTGCTAAAGTTGTAGTAGATGAAAAAGGAAATGCAACTGTAACACTTCCAAACGGAAATACAGCAGTCATCCCAGCATCAGATTTAACGAAATCTCAAGCTGATCTAACTGCCGGAACTGCTAAAGATAACGCAGTTACACCAGCAGCTAAAACAAAAGTAGCAAATCCAGAGAAATTAACTGACGCTGAGAAGAAAGCAATCGAAGACAAAGTTAAAGCAGCAAATCCAGGAGCAACTGTAGTAGTAGACGACAAAGGAAATGCAACAGTAGTAACTAAGGATGGTAATGTTTCAGTTATCCCATCAACAGACTTAGTTAAAGTTGAAGATGACGCTAAGAAAGATAATGGTGGTAACGATGCAAATACACCAGCAGCTAAAACTGTAGTAGCAGATCCAGCCAACTTAACAGGTGAAGAAAAAGAAAAAGTTAAGAAAGCTGTAGAAGCAGTAAACCCAGGTGCTAAAGTTGTAGTAGATGACAAAGGAAATGCAACAGTAACTAAAGCTGATGGAACAGTTCTTAATATTCCAGCTTCAGACTTAGTAATTCCAGCGGATAACCTAGCTGACGAAGCTAAAAACGCTAAAGTGAAAACACCAGCCTTCCGCACATTAGTTGGAGATAAAGAAAAATTAACAGATAAAGAAAAAGAAGCTGTTAAGAAAGCAATTGAAGCAGTAAACCCAGGAGCAACTGTAGTAGTAGACGATAAAGGAAACGCAACAGTAACATTACCAGACGGTTCTACAGCGACAATATCTAAAGACCAATTAGTGAAAGATAAAGAAGATGCGAAAGCTAAACATGGTGGAGATAATCTTGAACTTGATTTAAGTAAAGTAACGGTAAAAAATCTAGCAAATATTACTCCTGAAGAAAAAGCGAAATTCCAATTCATGATCTTAGGAGCTATTACAGATGTAGTAGAATTCGATCTTGATGCTTACATTAAATCAACTGATGATAAAGGAAATACAGTTTACGCATCTAAAGATGGTAAAGTGAAAATTACGATTGATAAAGATGGTAATGCAACAATCGAAAAAGATGGTAAGAAAGAATTAGCTGTTAATATTGACAAGGCTGGAAATGTAACTATCGTTACAAAAGAAGGTCAAGTATTAGCAATTCCAAGAGATGATGCTTTCAGACAAAAAGAAACGCCAAAATTACCAGAAAAAGTTGAAGTGGTTAACAAAACAAACTTAACAGATGAAGAAAAAGCAGCTGTTAAAGAAGCATTGATTAAAGCAAATCCAAAACTTAAAGATGCTAAGATCACAATCTCAGCAACAGGAGAAGCGACAATCGAGTACTCAGATGGTCAAAAAGTGGTAATTCTAGCAGATAAATTAGTAGAAGAAAAATTATCAGATTCTAACGAAAATGCAGAATTAGATATTAACTCACCAGAAAAAGTTGCAGTAGCGGATATAAACAACTTAACAGACGCAGAAAAAGTAGCTGTCAAAGAAGCATTGATTAAAGCAAATCCAAAACTTAAAGATGCTAAGATCACAATCTCAGCAACAGGAGAAGCGACAATCGAGTACTCAGATGGTCAAAAAGTGGTAATCCCAGCAGCTAACTTAGTAGTAGCTAAGGGTGCTAACAACTCAACTAATGGTAATACAGATTCAGGTAACGGAGTAGTAAATACAAACTCTAATATACAATCTGACTCTAAAGACCAAGATGTTAATATTAAAGAAGTAGTAACTGCTAATCCAGAGGAAACTACAAATGCACGTACAGTAGCTAAAGAATTGCCAAATACAGGTACTAAAGAGTCAACTTTTGCTATGGTAGCAGCGGCAGCAAGTGCATTACTTGGTCTTGGTCTTGCAGGACGTCGTCGTAAAGAAGATGAAGAAGCTTAATTGTTAGATTGTTTGATAAACATCGAAGAATAAGGCCGATTTTCAGAACTTAAACAAGTACCTCTCATAAGAAAATCTCCTAGTAGGAAAGCCTGCTAGGAGATTTTTGGCTTTTAGGAAGTTCACGAATGACTTGGTAACCAGCTGAGAGTAAAGGTCAATTTGTCTCCTTTTAAGAGGTTTTGATGTTGGGTGTTAGTAACCGCATTCTTATCGAATTGTTAGCATTTGACAAATTTGAAGTGACTATAGTTTTGATCAGTATGGATTAACCACTTGTCTTCTTTAGTTAGGTAAACACGGAGGTAGTTAACAAGAGGGGTTACAATATCATAATTTGGTTTTCCTGGACAGGTCGGATAAAGTTCAAGGGGAGACCAGATGTATTAGACAGAGAGGCTACCATTATCCTCGTCGCCAGAATAGGCTTCCTAACTTGCTTTGAATGTTTTCTGATGCATTGTATTGATTAAAGGTTTAGTGTATTCAGTGTAGTTTCTGTAACGGAAGAGATAGAATGATAAGCTCTTGTCAGATCATGAGTATTATAGTCGGATTCCTCTTTATGACCATAAATGGTAAAAAGAGTTGAGTCTACATTAATGATACGACTGGACTGGTTTTAAATTTGTAAAAAGAGTTGAATTAATTCAAAGTTCAATATGCTAAAGCTCTCAACGGTTTCCTCTGTTGAACGTGAAAGAAAGCGAGACAATGTTGGTTGTGAAGCGGTTAGTCTAGTCTCTAAAACTGTTAGAAATGAGCATTTGATTTCAATCCCTTACAGGCATAATCTGTATTATAGTCTGCTAGAATTTGAAAGAGAAATTGGATAATAAAGTGGTATCTAAGGAGAGATAATAGCGTCTCTTATCATCGCTCAAAAAGTGTTTTGAACGGACTTCGTTTAGATTCAACTTTTTGACGAGACCTTTGAAGAGCAGAAGACTAGCATAATTGTTTAAATTTTCACTATCAAAAGAAAAGTATGATAAAGATTGTTTTCAACTCCCTCTTTTGATATACTTAGCATTAGAATTGCCTTTGTTTTTATATTATGTGCGAATAAATGGAGATTAAAGATGTATTGACTTTACAAAGGAGAATCCACATAAAGAAGACCAGTTCTTGTTAAGCAAATTTTAGGAGGGAAAAAATGTCGAACTTAAAATGGTTTGCAGGAGGAAGTGAAAGACGTTGTGAAGCTCTGGCTATCATAGATTATCTATTGGAAGATATAAAGGA
>BNJS01003641.1_pt1 | contig 117624 bp, 196 predicted proteins | sample 8540461 | NCBI WGS metagenome assembly BNJS01 (sample SAMD00202454, study PRJDB9452) | human saliva metagenome | isolation source: human saliva | place: Japan | reverse complement strand
TTGCCGCAAGAGAGGGATTCGTGATGGTTCACGAGGTCCCTTTTTGCTATATGGAGGGATATGATGAAGAAGAAACTCACAGTGATTCTGTTCGGTTTTGGTGTCGCTTGGCATTGGCTTTAGCTCCTGCCATCTCTCGCCCGATCCGATGGCTGAGAATCTGGAACTCGCACGGGAAGCCTCGAATGCACAGGAAGCAGCGGCGGCGATCTCCGCCAATAACAAGAAGGATGTCGTTTACAGGTACGGTCGCCTATCTTTTTGTCGGCATTGGATTCGGCGTAACGGGTTATGGTGTTTTTATGAGCGGAAAAAGGAAGATTCTGAGGAAAAATCATAAAAGAATCTTGTATCGTCAGTATTCTTTGACTATAATATGTGCCAGTTATCTTTTCCAATCCAATGAAAGAAATCCATGATTTCTTCGGGAGGTACGTTCAATGATTCTGGATCGTCTGGAAAATCTGCCGCTCGGCAGATTCCAGTATAAGCTGCTCGTTGTCACCGGGCTTGGCTGGCTGTTTGATGCGATGGATACAGGGGCTGATCGCCTTTGTCCTGCCGGTACTGGCGCGCGAGTGGAGTCTCACGCCGGCGCAGGTGGGATGGATCGGCTCGATTGGGCTGATCGGCATGGCGCTTGGGGCGGTGCTTGCGGGAACGATTGCTGACCGCATCGGCCGCAAGCAGGTGTTTACGATTACGGTTCTCCTCTATAGTATCTCGACGGGTCTCTGTGCCGTCGCGTGGAACTATGAGTCGCTGCTCGTGTTCCGTTTTCCTCGTCGGTTTCGGCCTGGGCGGCGAGCTGCCCGTTGCAGCGACGCTGATGAGCGAGTATGCGCCGGCACGCTGCGCGGATCGCTTCATTGTGCTCCTTGAGGTTTCTGGGGGCTGGCTGGCTTGGCGGCAGTGCATCGCCTATCTCCTCATCCCTGTCTTTGGCTGGCAGGCGGCGTTCTTTATTGCGCACTGCCCGCGCTCTATGTATTCCTCCTGCGCCTGCACATGCCCGGAGTCGATCCGTTATCTCCTCGCCAAGGGGCGTGTGGATGAGGCAAAAGGCGATTGTGCGCGATATTGAGCGCCAGCTCCAGTCTGCCGGAGCGTCCTTCTCGATCAGCTTGCTCCGCACCGTGTGCAGGCAGAGCAGGTGGATACACCGGGTTTTTCCGCGCTCTGGGCGAGAGGGGATGCGCCGCCACAGTGATGCTCTGGCTCGCATGGTTCGGCATTGTGTTCAGCTACTACGGCATCTTTATGTGGCTGCCGTCGATGGTCTTTGCGCAGGGGTTTGCCATTGTCGAAGACGTTCGAGTACGTCCTCATCGCGACGGTCGCTCAGCTGCCAGGGCTACTATGCAGCGGCATATCTCGTGGATGTGATCGGCGCCGTTATACGCTGGGCTCTTCCTCCTTCTCAGCGGCGTGTGCAGCTATTTCTTCGGCAATGCAGGCGATGTCTCTGCTCTCCTCGGCTGGGGCGCGGCGATGAGCTTCTTTAATCTCGGCGCATGGGGCGTCATCTATACCTATACGCCCGAGCAATATCCGACGGCGATGCGTGCGCTTGGTAGTGGCTGGGCGGCAGGATTCAGCCGCATCGGCGGTGCTGATCGCACCGATGCTCGTCGGCGTGATGCTTGCGAGTGCCTTCCCCCATGAGCGAGCATCTTTATGATGTTCGCGGCGGTCTTTGTCGTGATTTCGGGAACGGTGCTCCTTCTCGGACGTGAGGTAAGCAGCAGACGCTGGAGGAGTTGGAGCAGACGCTCGGTGCGACTGAGTCCTCGGCATTGCGCCGTGAATAGATGAATATCACTGATTGTATGAAAATTAGTCAGAAAGATTAAAAAATTTATAGTAAAAACTCTTTTCGAATGAAATTCTCTGTGGTATACTTTCAGGAACAAAAAGAAGCAACATGGCTGCTTCTTACCGGGGGATTTTTGTCGACGATGGAGCGTCTGAGGCAAATGCGTACCGCGTGGTACGCATTTGTTTTGAGAGATAAGGAAGGAAGAGGTATTTATGCCAGCGGAGACGGAGTCACGAAGCGTCGCCCAAGGACGGGGCATCGGCTTCCAGATCAACTGTATTGTAGCTGCTCAGCATTGTGGTCGTCATGGCGATCATCTTGGGGATTGTTGGCTACATGACCTTTGGAACACTCGAAGAGCGTGCGAAGGCAGAGCGCTTCCAAGAGCTCGGAAGCATCTCGGCCGCGGTTCAGCTGCGCTATGACAAGGCGTATCAGGCAGCTGCGATCACCGAGGTTCGCATTCAGGACATCTTGCAGGCACCGCCGGAGGCTCGCAGCCGTGATGCGGTCGTCAAGGTGCTCAAAGAGTCTGTGGCGGCGACGCCCGGCATTCTCGGCGTTGGAGTCTGCTTTGCGCCGGATGCGTTTGACGGCAAGGATGCCGAGATGGTGAATACGGAGTACTCGGATGCGAGCGGACGCCTGCTTCCCTTTGTCTGGCCGGACCGCATCGAGCCGCTCTTCGGCTATGAGACGGCAGAGTGGTACGGCGGCAGAGAAGACGATGAAGCCTGTGCTCACGGATCCCTACGCCTTTACGACGGCCGATGGGGAGCACTATATGGCGGCGGCGCTGTCCTACCCGATCGTCCAGAACGGAAAGTTCCTCCGGCACGATTCTCGTCGACATCGACATGGGGAGATTCAGGGCGATCTGAAAAAGCTCAGCTCGGACGACCAGTACTATGTTCTCTTCGGACAGAAGGGCGGTATTGTCGCTCAAGGACGCGATGACAGCGTGGTGATGAAGAATCTCTATGAGCTGTCGGGCATTAAGGGCGAGGATGTCTTTAAAGAGCACGGCAGAGCATCCCTTCACGATTCGCAAGAACTCCTCCAGTACCGGCAACGAAACACTTTATGTGTATGCCCCGATTTCCTTTGACGGCGTTACGGCGCAGTGGGGCATCGGCTCCGCGACGAACTATGATGTGTTCACCGCTGTGGCGCACCACATGATCTACTATCCTTATCGCCGTTGGCATCATCGGTATTCTCCTGCTTCTGGCGGTGCTGATCTCCTTTCGTCACGAAGCGAATCTCGACACCGATGAGCGATCTGCAGGGGCGTGGTGGAGAACTTTGCCCGCCTCGATCTGCGCGCGGATAATCCCGCCAACGTGACGTACGCGGCTATCTCGGCAGAGCGGATGAGATCGGCGCGATGACGGAGATCTCGCCGAGCTCGCCACAATCTGCGTGAAACGATGGGCAAGATCAACGCCTCCTCGGAATCCGTGGCGGCGACGAGTGAGGAACTGACGGCGACCACGCAGACGACGGCACACACCTCACAGGAGGTCTCGAAGGCGATCCAGAACATCGCCGAGGGGCGACGAGTCAGGCGGAGGGATACGCAGAAGGCAGCCGATCATCTCAGTGAAGTGCTGCGTATCGAGCAGGGAGACGGAGCGCATCGTCAGTGTCCTCAACGAGACGACGCAGAAGATCAGCGACCGCAAGGCGGAGGGCTCGGAGATCCTGAACGATCTGCTCGGTCGCGCCGAGGAGATGTTCAAAGCGACCGAGGAGGTTGCAAAGGTCGTCGAGAGACGAATCAGGGCGCGGACAAGATCGACGAGTCAGTACGATGATCCAGAGCATCGCCGACCAGACGAACCTCCTCGCGCTCAACGCTGCCATCGAGGCGGCGCGTGCCAGCGAGGCCGGACGTGGTTCGCCGTTGTGGCGGAGGAGATCCGCAAGCTCGCCGAGCAGAGCTCGAGCTTACGGACGACATCCGCGGCATCATCCACGAGCTGAAGACGAAGAGTCAGCAGGGCGGTGGACACGATGCACGTATCGACGAAGCTCGCCTCGGAGTCGCATCAGGGGACTCGAGGCACGAAGGTGCTTCGACCGCATCTCTGAGGCGGTCGAGGAGACAGGGCGACGTCGTCAAGCTGAACGCATCGGCAAAGACGATGGGCGAAGCACGCGTCCATCTCGGATGTGGTGCAGAACCTCTCCGCACTCGCCGAGGAGAATGCTGCGACGACCGAAGGGGCAGCGCGTCGGTGGAGACCATGATCGAGATGCGCTTGAGGACATCGCACAGGCGAGCGAGGGGCTCGCGGAATGCGACCGACCTCCAGCGCGGGTGGAGCGGTTCAAACTCTAAACGGTAATACATGCGGGACGGTCACAGGAGGAAATGTCTTTCTGTGACCGTTTACTGCTCTGACATCATGGATGATATGAAAAATAGGGGATCAAATTAAAAATATTTATGAAAACACTATGCGGCTGTGATATCCTGTGCTATACTTACTAAAACTATATGTGGGAAAATGACAGGAACATTTTTGGAGAGAGGGGAAGATTATGTCAAAGGAGACTGCGCTGGAGCGCGGCGCACAGGGGCGGGGGATCGGCTTTCAGATCAACTGCATCGTGGTGGTCAGTATGTGTCATTGTGATGGCGATTGTCCTTGGTATCGTGGGAAAGATGACCTATGATACGCTTGAGAATGAGGAGAAGACGGAGCGCTTTAACGAACTGGGGAAGATTGCCGCGTCTGTTCAAACGCGTTATGAAAAGGCGTACCAGGCATCGGCACTCGCAGAAGTACGGATTCAGCAGATCCTGCAGGGGACACCGGAGACGCGCAGCCGCGAGGCGGTCGTCCAGGTGCTGCGCGACACGATGGAGGCAAGTCCCGAGCTTCTCGGTGCGGGGGCTTGCTTTGCTCCGAACGCCTTTGACGGCAGGGATGCGGAGATGGCGAATACAGAGTACTCGGATGCGTCCGGACGCCTTATCCCGTACGCCATGGCGGACAAGGTGATCCCGCTCAGCGGCTATGAGACAGCAGGATGGTACACGAATGTGGAGAAGTCGCATAAGACGATGCTGACCGATCCCTATACCTTTTTACATCGTCCGATGGCGGGAAAAATGATGGCGGCGGCGATTTCGCGGCCCATCATGGTGAACGGTCAGTTCCTCGGCACACTGCTCTTTGACATCAACATGGGCGGGTTCCAGTCAGATCTGCAGGGCATCAGCTCGGAAGATCAGTTCTATGCGCTCTTTTCCCAGTCCGGGTCGATCGTTGCCCATGGACTGTCCACAGACTTGGTCATGAAGAATATCTTTGAACTGATGGGGGATGAAGGCGGAGGATGTCGCGAAGGGGACGGCGGAGGATCCTTCGCGCAGGAAAAGATTTCTCCCTCCTCGGTAAGGATACACTCTATGTCTATGCGCCGATCTCGTTTGACGGTGTTTCGCAGCAGTGGGGAATGTGCGCAGCGACGAGCTATGACGAGTTCACCGCTGATGCGTACCATGATTTATATTCTCGTTACTGTTGCTGTCGTTGGCGTTGTCCTGCTGGCCGTGGGACTGATCGTCTTTGTCAACCGGCGGATTTCTCGCCGATGGGCGATCTGCAGGGCGCGGTACAGAACTTTGCCCACCTCGATCTGCGTGCGGACAATCCGGCAAATGTTCGGGTGCGTGAGCACATGAGCAGAGAGGATGAGGTTGGCAGTATATCCAAGGATCTTGCAGAACTTGCCAAGACGTTGCGTGCGACAATGGCCAAGATCAACTCCTCCTCGCAGTCTGTGGCGGCGACGAGCGAGGAACTGACGGCGACCGCACAGTCCACGGCACACACCTCACAGGAGGTCTCGAAGGCGATCAGAACATCGCCGAGGGCGACGAAGTCGAGGCGGAGAAGATACGCAGAAGGCAGCCGATCATCTCAGTGAAGTGCTGCGCATCGAGCAGGAGACGAAGCGCATCGTCGGAGTCCTCAACGAGACGACGCAGAAGATCAGCGACCGCAAGGCGGAGGGCTCGGAGATCCTAAGTGATCTGATCGGTCGCGCCGAGGAGATGTTCAAAGCGACCGAGGAGGTTGCAAAGGTCGTCGAGACGAATCAGGGGCGCGGACAAGATCGACGAGGTCGAGTACGATGATCAGAGCATCGCCGACCAGACGAACCTCCTCGCGCTCAACGCTGCCATCGAGGCGGCGCGTGCCGGCGAGCCGGACGTGGGTTCGCCGTTGTGGCGGAGGAGATCCGCAAGCTCGCGGAGCAGGCTCGAGCTTTACGGACGACATCCGCAGTATCATCCACGAGCTGAAGACGAAGAGTCAGCAGGGCGGTGGATACGATGCACGTATCGACGAAGCTCGCCTCGGAGTCGCATCAGGGGCTGAGAGCACGAAGGGTGCTTCGACCGTATCTCTGAGGCGGTCGAGGACACGACGACGTGGTCAAGAAGCTGAACGCATCAGCAAAGACGATGGGCGAAGCACGCGTCCATCTCCGGATGTGGTGCAGAACCTCTCCGCACTCGCCGAGGAGAATGCTGCGACGACCGAGGGGCAGTGCGTCGGTGGAACACGAGTCGAGATGCGCTGAGGATATCGCGAAGGCGAGCGAGGGCTCGCAGAGATCGCGACCGACCTCCAGCGCGAGGTGGAGCGGTTCAAACTATAAAGGTACGATACGAAGTCTCTGCACGAAGATGGTTTCGGTCTTCGTGCAGCGGCTCTTTCTATTGTGCGCAGTCCTGCTGTGGATGCACGCGAAAACACTAGCGAAATCTCTCGTGTATGCTACAATAGGGCGAGATAATATGAGCGGTACTATAGGAAGCACTGATAAATTCAGCACCGCCATCTTAGCGCATCTTTTTGCCCGCTTTTCGTTAGCAAACTCCACATAGCCCTCGCTATGCGTCCGGTTGCTGCCTCCAATCGGACGAAAAATCTACGCCAATCTGACGGACTTCATTTTTATCAACGATTCCTATTTTTGAGGTGACATTTTGCGATATAACTGGAAGCGCCTTGCAGGCATCTCTTTTTGCACTGGCGGTACAATTCTACGCACCGCCGTCCTTTGCGATACCTCCGATTCTCCCGTACAATGAGGTGACGGAGGGATGCAGGGAACGGCGTATACCGTGCTCGATACGACGGGCGAGGTGCGCACGTTCCCCGTGGAGATCGTCGGTCCAGATGGAGGGCGGCAAGGGCTCTCAGCGGATGATTATGGCGCGGACGAGCAGCAATTTCATCGAGCACGTCGGCGGTGTCCTGCAGGGGATGAGCGGCAGTCCGATTTATGTGGACAGTCGTCTCGTGGGGCGCTTGCAGCGGGGCTGAAGGATCTCAGCCCCTGTACCTTTTTCATCACACCGATTGAGGACGCCAGTTCCGCTCTGGTCGATGCCCGATACGAAGAATAAGACGCGCATCGACACGGTGGACGTCGTGCGCGCCGTTGAGAGCGCAAGAAGGCAAGGAAAAGGACGAACTGCGCGAGCGCGAGAAAAAAGTTGAAAAATGACACGCGCCGAGCGTGAGGCGGAGTGGCGTGATGCGCTCGCCGCCCTTGCGCGGAGAAAAAAGGCAGAGGAGTACCCGCAGATCATGCGGGTGAAGCAGAGGCACAGAAGGCTGCGGACGATACGCATGACACGGCCGCTGATGCTGTGCAGAGCGCGGACAACGGTGAGAAATCGTCGACCGGACCCGTCGCGTCATCTTCCGTAGAAAAGAAGGAGAAAGCGCACGATGCCGAGGAGAAGTCGGCCTTCTTTGTGAGCGGGTTTGGCTCGGCGGGGCTGCGCTATCTAGAGAACAATATGCCCGCAGGCAGTACGTTCCTTCCGCTGGGAACGGTCAGTGCCAATACGCCCCTTCCCACGCGCTATGATGCCGTTCTTGCGGGCGGTCAGCCCGTTGGGGTCGCCATTGTTTACGGCGACTTCAGCATCGGCGCGACGGGAACGGTGACGGCGGTGGACGGCAAAAAGGTGCTGGCATTCGGTCACTCCTTTATGCACAAGGGCAACGTGAACTATTTCATGACGGACGCCGATGTGGTCGGGACGATCGCAGGGCAGAGCAACGGCGTGAAGATCGCGAACATCGGCAGTGTGATCGGGCGCATCAATCAGGATCGCGAGACGGGCGTTGCGGGTATCCTCGGGACGTTCCCCACCGCTGTTCCGATTCGCATTCACGTGAAGGATGATGCGCTCGGCACGGAGGAGACCTTCGGTGCACAGATTGCCTACGATGAGGGACTTCCTGCCCGTGCTCTCGGGCAGTATCGCCTATGCGGCAATGAGCCGCGTGTCGGATTCCCTCGGCAGCAGCACGGCTCGCATCCGCTTTGCCATCCGTACGAATGCCGTGGACAGCGGAGTCTTTGAGCGGCGCAATATGTACTACAGCGCGGCAGATGTCGGGCAGGTCGCCGTGACGGAGCTACTGCAGGCGATGAATATGATCGTGACGAATCCGCAGGAGGAGTCCGATATTCTCGATCTCGATGTGGATGTGGAGCTCACGGGCGGTCGTCAGACGGCCGTTCTGGTCTCGGCGGTGCCGGACAAGCTGGTGGTAAAGCCGGGCGATACGGTGACGTTCAAGACGAAGATCCGCCCCTATCGCAAGCCGGAGGAGACGCTGTCGATTCCCTATCGCGTGCCGAAAGCGCAGCCGGCCGGGACGCTGAACCTCGATATCCGCGGCGGCGGCTTCGTCCCCGTGAATCCCTTGGCACTCCTCGCGCAGGCGGGGCTCGAGATCCCCGACGACGAGGAGAAGTTCAAGTCGACGGCGGAGAAGCTGGACGATCTTGCCGCGCAGGGGCAGAACAATGAGATCATCATCGCGCCCGGAGCAGCGCCTGCGCCGAGCTCCGAAAAGGAAATGAAGAAGCGCATGCGTGCTGCGGCAAAGGCGTCGGCACGCGCGGCAGAGCGCGAGGAGCCGAAGCGCGTGACGCTGCTCGGCGATCGAAGAAGAAGGACGAACGCAGAAATTCTATGCGCCGTATGTGATCGAGAACGTGATCCACGCGACGCTGAAGGTTGAGGAATAAGGACGAATGGAACAACTGGTCATTCATGGAGGGCATCCCTGCGCGGCCATCGTGAAGATCGGCGGGGCGAAAGAAATGCGGTGCTGCCATTATCGCGGCGGCATTACTCGGACAAACGGAAAAAGTGTGCTGGATGAGGGTGCCTGCACTCGAAGATGTCTATACGATTACGGCGGTGCTGCGTGCCCTTTGGCGTGACGGCGGACTACACGGCATCGGAGCATCGTCTGGTCATTGATGCATCACATATTGCGACGGTCGTAGCCCCCTATGACCTCGTCCGCAAGATGCGCGCGTCATTCCTCATCATGGGCCCCTTGCTGGCGCGCGAGGGTCGTACGGAAATCTCTCTGCCGGGCGGCTGTGCCATGGGACACGTCCCGATCGATCTGCATCTCAAGGGCTTTGAGGCACTCGGGGCGGAGATCGAGATCACGCAGGGCGCGATTCACGCGCGTGCGCCGCACGGGCTCAGGGGGGCGCGCATCTACTTCGATTTCCCGAGCGTCGGGGCGACAGAGAATGTGATGATGGCGGCGTCCTGCGCCGAGGGCGAGACGATTCTTGAGAATCCTGCGCTCGAGCCGGAGATCGTTGATCTCGCGAACTATCTCAATGTGATGGGGGCGCATCCGCGGTGCGGGAACGAACCGCATCAAGATCGATGGCGTGCCGGAACTGCGCGCGGCGGACTATACGATCATCCCGACCGCATCGAGGGCGGGGACGTACATGGTCGCGGCGGCGATGACGCGCGGTGATGTGTTCATCGAGAACGCGATCAGCGAGCATCTGAAGCCCGTCATTGCGAAGCTGAAGGAAGCGGGCGCACAGATCGAGGAGGATATTGCAGGGTGCGCGTCTCTGCCGACCGCCCGATGAAGGCGATTGATCTCAAGACGATGCCCTATCCCGGCTTTCCGACGGATATGCAGGCGCAGTTCATGGCAATGCTTGCCGTCGCCGAGGGACGAGTGTCGTGACGGAGACGGTGTTCGAGAACCGCTTTATGCACGTCGATGAGCTCGTGCGCATGGGGGCTCGGATCCGTGTGGACGGACGGACGGCGACGGTCGAGGGTGGTGCTCTCCTTAGCGGCGCACCTGTGCGGGCGACGGATCTGCGCGCGGGTGCGGCGATGGTGCTCGCGGGGCTCGTGGCGCCGGATGAGACGCGCGTCGGCTACATCCATCACATCGACCGCGGGTACGATGATCTCGTGGCAAAGCTCGTGGCGCTCGGTGCGGATATTCAGCGCGTGGATGCGGAGTGGGCAGGCGTGTAAAAACTGCTTGCATAATAAAGAATGATGCGATAGAATAAATTCAGAACGATGGATTGAGGAGGTATGAAGGATGAAGCACATCAAGACGGTCAACAAGCCGACGATGCAGTCCACGCTCTACACGGGCGGCTGCGGCGAATGCCAGGCATCCTGCCAGTCTGCCTGCAAGACTTCCTGCACGGTGGGCAATCAGCCCTGCGCGAAGTAAGACGGGGAAATCGGCACAGCCCTTCTCGTTTGCGAGAGGGGCTTTTTCTATGTGTGTGTCATGTATACGCTACGCAAACACTTAGTTGCGCAAACGGTCGTACACTTATCTGCCTAAATACCTGCGGACTTCTTAAACGCGCTACGCTTGAACGAAAGAAATCCGCAGGGGGCAGAACGTGTACTTTCCCGGTTTGCTCCACTAGGGTTTGCTTAAGCGTATTACATTTCCAAGAGTGGTTATGAAGGAGAACAAATGAAAGTCCGAACGCATAAGTTCAAGCAGAACGGTATGCACATTCTCGTCGATGTGAACAGCGGTGCGGTTCACGTGATCGACGAGATGATTTACGATATGATGGATGACTTCGACGGGACGAACGATGAGGCTGTCGTGGCACGTCTCAGGGGGCGTTATCCTGAGGGGGATCTGCGCGAGGCACTCGGCGAGCTGCACGAGCTGATGGCAGCAGGGGCGCTCTTTGCCCCCGATATTGATGTGCCGCCGACCTTCAAGTCGCGCGGATTGGTGAAATCCCTGTGCCTGATGGTGGCACAGGACTGCAATCTGCGATGCAAGTATTGTTTCGGCGACGGCGGCAGCTATGGCGGGCACCGTGCGGTGATGTCGCCCGAGGTGGGACGTGCGGCGGTCGATTTTATCATTGACGGCTGCGGCCCGCGCAAGCACTGTGAGATTGATTTCTTCGGCGGCGAGCCGCTGATGAATCTGAGTACGGTGAAGGCGGTGACGGAGTACGTGCGTCAGCGTGAGCAGGAGACGGGCAAGGAGTTCAAAGCTGAGCGCTCACGACGAACGGGATGCTGCTTTCCGACAAGAATATCGCGTGGCTGAACGACAACCATATCTCTGTCGTGCTCTCGGCGGACGGACGGCGCTGAGGTGCACTGATGCGATGCGTCCCGATGCGGGCGGACATGGAACGTACGATGGTCATGCGTAAATTTTAAAGCTCGTCGATGCGCGCGGCGGCAACGACTACTACCTGCGCGGGACGTATACGCACGAGAATCTCGACTTCACGAAGGATGTGCTTGCTATGAATGCGGCGGGCTTTGACATCCTCTCGATGGAGCCGGTCGTGCTGAAGGACAGTCCGCTCGGCTTTACGGAGGAGGATCTGCCGCGCATCTATGCGGAGTATGACCGCCTGACGCAGACCTATCTCGATCGCGTGCGTGCGGGAAGGGTTCTTCTTCTTCCACTTCAACATGGATCTCAACCATGGCCCGTGCGTGGCAAAAGCGCCTCGCGGGCTGCGGCGCGGGGCATAGAGTACTACGCCGTCGCAGAGGGAACGGCGATCTCTACCCGATGCCATCAGTTCGTGGGGCGTGAGGATATCGCCTCGGCTCGGTCTTTACGGGCGTTGAGAGCATGGAGCTGCCGACGTACTTCCGCAACTCGCATGTGCTGAACAAGCCGCTCTGCCGCGACTGCTGGGCGCGGTTCTACTGCAGCGGCGGCTGTCATGCTAACGCCGATCTCTTTCATGGGGACATTCGCCATCCCTACGAGGTTGGCTGCGCGATTCAAAAGAAGCGTCTGAGTGCGCGATTCTTGCAGGCGGTGCTCACTGAGAAGGAAGAGGCAGATATGAGCAGAAAAAATTCTGACAATGTTTTCATCTTCCGCTATAATTCGTTATGTTGCTGAGAAAGCGCGATATAGGGTATCGCCAAGTTGGTAAGGCACGGGATCCTGAATCCTGCATGTGTTGGTCTGAGTCCAGCTACCTTGCTATTTGAAGATTGAGGAGCTGCCCTGTCGGGGCAGTTCTTTTTGTTGAAACTTTTATCATCTCTGGTAGGATAGATGGAAATAACAGATTCAGATGGAGAATAATCATGAGCAGCGAAAAAGAAGGAGATCGGCGTGTGCCCGCTTCTGCAGATTGTCCTGAATGCCATGTTCTTCGTCGGCATACAGACGATCTTTGCACCGTGTGAACCGCATGAGGATGGGAAAGTGGACGATCTGTCACTGGGCGGGCGAGGCACTCTTGGGGATTGCCGCCATTATGCTCATCATATCGCTGCTCCACCTCCTGCCGCTGCGTACGGGGATGAAGGAGGGGCTGGTCTTTGCAATGATTCCGGTGTCCTTCCTGATCATCGTTCTGCCGGGGCGGCTCATTCCGCTCTGCATGATGGAGACGATGCGTTGTCACGTGATTATGCAGCCTGCGGTTACGGTGATTGCCGTGCTGAATATCGTTCTTTCTGCCGTGTATCTATGGCAGCATCGAAAGGAGGAGCACGGATGAAATTTGCCGTGACGCTCGCCCTGCGTACCTGCCGCAGGAATATGGCACGCTCCGTGACGCTCGGCGTGCTGACTGGGGATGCTTGCCCTCGTGATCTTCGGCGGCTCAGAGATGCTGCTCGGTCTGCAGGGCGGACTGATTCAGTTCCAGCAGCGGCTCGGTGCGGATGTCGTCGTCCTGCCGAAGGCGGCAGAGGGCGCGGGCTCACTGGAGGGGATCCTTGTGCAGGGCGTTCCTGCGCAGTTCTATATGGAGGAGCACTATCTCTCCGATCTGCGCGGTATGGCGGGGGTGGCGCACGCGACGCCGCAGTTCTTTCCTTGCCTCGGCACATGCGGGCTGCTGCTCTGTGGCAGTGCAGCTGATCGGCTTTGACCCCACTTCGGATCAGACCATCCAGCCGTGGATCCGCGAGAGCTATGGCGGTACGGTCGGCTATGGCGATATTCTCGTCGGCAGCGGCATTTCCGTCCCTGCGGACGGGATGCTGACGTTCTACGATCTGCCCTGCCGCGTCGTGGGGCGTCTCACGCCGACGGGAACGGGGATGGATACGGCGGTCTATACGAATATGGAGACGATCCGCGCGATGATGGCAAAATGCGGCGAAGAGCGGCTTTGATGTATTTCAGGGGCGTGCCGACGGAGGATGCGATCTCTGCCGTGATGATACGGACGGCGGATGGTTTTTCGCCCGAGGGGTAGCAGAGGCGGTCAATGCGGCATATCCCGCGCTCACGGCGCGTCCTGCGCACGGCATGGTGCATGCGGTAGAGCAGGGACTGGGCGGCATCTTGGAGATGATCGGCGGACCTCATCGCAGTGGTCTGGGTGATCGCCGTCGTCGTTCTCGGCATCGCCTTTCACCTGTCGGCGCGCGAGCGGCGGCGCGAGTATCTGATGCTGCGCATCGCGGGGGCAGCACGCGGATTCTTGACGCGCATGATGCTGACGGAGGCGGCACTCTCCTCGGCGGCAGGTGCTGCGGCGGGGTTGCACTCGGTGCATTGATCATTGTGCCCTTTGCGGGGCTCATGAAAGGCGGGACTGATGCGACCCTATATTCTTCCCCGACGGCGGGACGATTCTGCTGCTGGCGGTGAGCACGCTCCTCATGGCGACGCTGTCGGGGATGCTGGCGGCGGCGTGGACGGTGGGGCGCGTATGTACGGCACCGATCAGTAGACTGCTGCGGGAGGATGGATGATGGAGCTGCGGGCGGAGAACATCAGTCAGGATTTCCTGCGTGACAGTGCGCGGGAGGGATACATTGTCGCTGTGGCGGAGACGGATCTGTGCCTTTCCTCCGGTACGGTGACCGCAGTGATGGGGCGTTCGGGCAGCGGTAAGAGTACGCTGCTGCATATCTTGGGCGGACTCCTGCCGCCCGTGACGGGGAAAGGTGTTCGTGGGGGCGACGGATCTCTATGCGCTGCCCGAGGATGCGCGTGCGGAGCTGCGCAGCAGCAGTCTCGGCATTGTGCCGCAGCAGCTGATGTCGCTCCGCGCGCTGACGGTGCGGGAGAATGTCCTCCTCTCGGCACTTCTCTATGGCAGGGAACAGGACGTATCCACACATGCGGATGCCCTGATGGAGCGGCTCGGCATCGCATCCCTCGCGCAGGTCTATCCGTCGGAGCTCTCGGGCGGGGAGCTACGCCGCATGATGATCGCGCGCGCCCTTGTCGGCACGCCGCAGATTTTGCTCCTCGATGAGCCGACGGGCGACCTCGATGCGGAGAATACACGGCGCGTGCTTGATCTCGTGCGCGAGACTGCCGACGCAGGTACGGCCGTCCTCCTCGTCACACATGAGCGCGCGGCGGCATCGTACGCGGATGTCTGTTATACGATGGCGGAGGGGCGGCTGGAGCAGGACGGAAACAGCTGAAAAACTTCCTTTTCTGGACGGCATGATTTATAATAGAGAGAGGAGGAACTGGCGATGAGTGAGACGGCAATTCGAGAAGCGATGCAGGCGGAGCATGTCTTTATGCAGGACGAAATAGAACGCTGGCAGTACGAGCAGCGTGAGAAGGCAGTGCGGGACTATATCAGCGGGCTCGATGCATCGTGGCAGGAAGGTATGGAGCGCGGGATGGAGCAGGCGACGGTGAAGAATCTGCAAAAATCTCATGCGACAGATGGATCTTTCTCCGCAGCAGGCGATGGAGGCACTTCGTATTCCTCCGACGGAGCGAGAGAAATATATGAAGCTACTACATATGTGAAAAGCATGTAAATAACGGGGCTGTTGCACGGTTATCTTTTTCCTGCAACATACAGAATCTCTATTTTAAGTGAGATTCTGTATGTTTTTAGCGAAATTGGTTCGTGCAACACCCCTATTTTTGTATAGAGCTGAAAAATTTTTAGAAAAAGAAGGAATATTCAGGGGGCGAATATTACGAATTAGATAGAGATAAGGAGGAATGGTTTTATGTTATTACATTGATTGCTAAAAGGCGGTAATGTGGCATTGCTTGTTCTTGCTGTTATTATCGCAATCTGGTGAGAAGTCATTTTTACCTATGTGTATTTTGGTGAAATTGGTTTCTAGAGTTGGGTAGCTACTATATTTTTGTTCACTTTTTGCGGCAGCCTTTATCATTGGTATATTGGTTTGGTTAGGGAACTCATGGGTTTACGTATCTACCTGATTTAATTGTGCTGGTTGGAGTATATTTATTCTTTAAGAGTCCAAAAACCAAAAGACGATACGGGTGAGAAATCTTAGGAAAAAGCATCTAAATACGATCTTCTAACAGTTTATCTACACATAAAAATACTACTTTACGAAAGAAAATTCGTAAAGTAGTATTTTTTAATCCCGCAGAAGCATAAGCTTCTCAATAGGGAATTTGAAATGCAATGTGTCGTTGATGGAGGCTCTGTGTGCCTCCCAGATCGCCTTGTCGATTTCCCAACGGATGGGAGTCGCCCCGTCTGCAAAGCGGAGCATGACGATCATGCTGAAGGTGCTCTCGATGATCTCCGCGATCTGTGCGGGAAAGACGTTCTCGCCGTCTTCCTGCACGGGGACGAAGTAATGTGCGCGGATGGCGATGTGGTGCGCATCCGTCACATCGTCTGTGACAGCGAGCGTGATGCCCCAGTCGGTCGCCTCGATGATGCGCTGCGTCGCGGCGGCGGGCGGCGGAGATATTCTTGCACCCTGTGAGGCGTGCGCCCGCACATGTGCCGGGGACTGCGGAAAGAGCTCGTGCCGATCCATCGGGTGGGCGTGAGCTGTCCGCGGTCGACGGTTGCGATCTCCTGCGCGATGCGAAATGCCCTCGTCGCGGTCATGCGTGACGAGGATTGCCGCGATGTTCTGCCCCATGAGGATCTCGCGCAGCGCTGTCTCGATCTGCCACTTGAGGGTGGGTGTCGAGCGCGGGAGAGCGGCTCGTCGAGGAGCAGGACGTCCGCGCCGCGTGCGAGGATGCGCGCAAAGGCGACACGCTGCTGCTGATCCGCCTGAGAGCGCCGATGGGACGTGCATCCTCAAGTCCCTCCAGAGAGAAACGCGCCACGTTCTCAGCGAAGATGCGCTCCTTTTCCTCCGCGATCCGTCCAGCGCAAAGATGATGTTTCTCGCGGACGGTCATATTCGGAAAGAGCGCGTAGTTCTGAAAGAGGTAGCCGACGCTGCGCTCCTGCGGCGGGAGGTTGACGCCCGCACTGCTGTCGTAGAGCGTGCGGCCGTTGAGGACGATCTGTCCCGCGATCCGGGGTCTCAAGCCCCGCGATGCACTTCAGCGTCATGCTCTTTTGCCGCTGCCCGACGCACCGAGCAGGGCGAGCGTCGTATCCGTGAGTGTAAAGTTCGCGCGGGAGCGTGAAGTCACGCAGGCGTTTTTCGATGTTGACGACGAGGTTCATTCACGCACCTCCCTGTTTGAGGTAGAGGGTTCATCGCTCCGATAAAAGAAGAGCGAGAACAGGGAGATGATGACTGCCCAGCGAAAGGCGAGGTCGTAGTCGTTCGCCTGCACCGCCGCATAGATGGCGGTGGACATGGTCTGCGTGCGCCCCGGGATATTGCCCGCGAACATGATGGTCGCACCGAACTCGCCGAGGGCGCGGGCAAACGAGAGGACGAGCCCCGCGAGGATGCCGTGGCGTGCATTCGGCAGGATGATGCGCCAAAAGATGCGTCCGTTGCTGACGCCGAGGGTCTGCGCCGCATGGATCATGCTGCGGTCGAGTGCCTCGAAAGGCGCCGCGTGCCGTGCGGTACATGAGCGGAAGGCTCACGATGACCGCCGCGATGACCGCCGCACGCCATGTAAAGACGAGCGGCAGGTCGATGGCGAGGAGGGCACTTCCGATGGCACTGCGCTTTCCGAGAAAGAGCAGGAGGAAGAACCCTACGACGGTCGGCGGCAGGACGAGCGGCAGCGTAATCACGGCATCGAGCAATGGTCGCCGCGATATGGCTGCGGATACGCAGCACGCCGTAGGCGAGCCCAATACCGACGAAGAAGGTGATGACCGTGGCAAGCCCTGCGACCTCCAGCGAGATGAGCAGCGGGGAAAGTGTTTCATCGGTCATTATTTAACGGTGAATCCGTATTTCTCAAAGACCTTGGCAGCCTTGTCCGTCTGGAGGAAGGCGAGGAACTCCTTCGCTGCCATCTCGTTCTTGGAGTCCTTCAGCACGGCGGCGGGGTAGACGATAGGGCTTATGCGTGTCGGCAGGGGCAACGGCGGCGACCTTCACCTTGTCCGAGATGGCGGCATCCGTCGCGTAGACTACGCCGCAGTCCGCGTCGCCCGTCTCGACCCATGCGAGCACCTGACGCACATCGGAGCCGTAGACGGCACGCGCCTTGACCTGATCGAGGATGCCGAGCTTCGTAAAGACCTCCTCGCTGTACTGTCCGACAGGGGACGCCCTTCGGCTCACCGAGGGCGATGTGCGCAACCTGCGGGTCGAGTACCGCTTTGAAGTCGGGGAGGTTCAGCTTGCTGTCCTTTGCTGTGATCAGCACGATGTCGTTGACGAGAAGATCGACGCGCGTACCATCTGCGAGGAGTTTTTTCTCGTCGAGCGCATTCATCTGCTTCTGTGCGGCGGAGACGAATACGTCGGCGGCTCCGCCGTTCTCGATCGCCTGCTGGAGGGCGCCGCTGCTGCCGAAAGTTGTAGACGATATGAACCTCTTTGTTGTTCTCCTCGTACATTGCGCCGAGTTCCTTCATCGCGTCCGTGAGGCTCGCCGCCGCGGAGACCTGCAGCTCGATGGGGCTCTCCTGCGGTGTCTCCATCTTGTTCGCGCTGTTGCCGCCGCCGACGCAGCCGGCAGTGAGCAGAGCCGTGCCCGCCAAGAGGGCGGTGAGTGTCTTTTGATGTTCGTGAGATATTCTCCTTTACAAATAGGCAGGCATATCCGTTTCCAGATATACCCCGTGACGGATGCCCGTCAGGCAGAGGGTCATAGATAAATCCTTAGACGTGCTCTGCTCGGAGTGGATGAGGGAAATGCCCTCCTTCTCAGCGGACAAATGTGCCGCTCTTGCCGCCGGACTTACGCTCGAGGGCGGATGTCCGTGATCTCCATGCGTTTGTCGATCGCCTTGCACATGTCGTAGATGGTCAGCAGAGCCGTGCTCACGGCGTGCAGCGCCTCCATCTCGACGCCCGTCTCGCCCGTGACCTTGACCGTCGCCGCAGCATATACCGCATGGCGCGGCACCTCCTCGAGCGTGAAGTCGATGCTGCACTTGGCGAGCGGCAGCGGGTGGCAGAGCGGATCATGTCCGCAGTGCGCTTTGCCGCCATGATGCCGGCGATGCGCGCGACACCGAGGACGTCGCCCTTTTTTTGCCGTGCCTGTTTGTGATCGCCGCATAGACCGCTTCGCTCACGCAGATCCGTCCGCTCGCGATGGCCTCGCGATGTGTCTTGTTCTTGCCGCTGACGTCGACCATGATGGCGGCACCGCCCGCATCGAAATGCGTCAGTCCTGTTTCTGGCATAGATATCCTCCTTTCCTCGTGAAATAATTTAAGGAATCACTGATAAAATGAGGTCTGCCAGATTGGCGTAGATTTTTCGTCCGAACAAGGTGGAAAACCGGACGCAGAGTGGTGCTCTGTGGAGGATTTTCCGCCGAAGTGCGGGCAAAAAAGATGCGCTGGGAAGTACTGATAAAATAAAGTCCGTCGAATTGGTGCAGATTTTTGTCCTGTCAGGAGACAAACCGGACGCATAGCAGAGGCTAGTGGAGGATTTGTCGACACAGACAGGGCGAAAAAAAGATGTACTAAGACAGCGGTGCTGAGTTTATCAGTACTTCCCTAAGATGGTTGTACCGAATTTATCAGTGCTTCCTTAAGCATAGCGGAATCGGCAGAGAAAAATCAATTGTGTTTCTCTAACATTAAATGAATCTATCTATAATTTAGGAAAACTCATAGAGGTTATTTATTTTTTTGTGGTATAATCAATAATAGATATTCATAATTGAGAATCGTTTTTATGCGAAATGTTTTTTTGCCGTGATGGCGGCAGATGGGGTGTTTTACAGGAGAGCGACGGCGTTTTGCGGAATGCCGCCGAATCAAGCGGGAGAGCAGTATGCGTGAGGTTCGTGTTCAGGATGCGGTGGGGATGGTGCTCTGCCACGACATTACGGAGATTGTGCGCGGGGAACGAAAGGGCGCACGCTTCCGCAAGGGCGATGTGATCCGTGCGGAGGATGTCCCCTGTCCTCCTGCGCATCGGCAAGGAACACATCTATGTCTGGGAAGACGACCCCAACCTGCTGCATGAGAACGACGCGGCGGCGATTCTGCGCGACATCTGTCAGAGCGAGCACATGGCGGCAAGCGAGCCGAAGGAAGGAAAGATCGAGCTGACGGCGACGACGGCGGGCGTGTTCGAGGTGAACGAGGATGCGCTCAACGCCGTGAACGAGATCGAGGATGTGATGATTGCGACCATCGCGCAGCACATGCCCGTCAAAGGCGGGGACGAAGCTCGCGGGGATGCGTGTGATCCCGCTCGTCATCGACAAGACGGTGATGGAGCGGGTACGTGAGACAGCGGGAACAGAGCCCCTGCTGCGGATTCTGCCGTATCAAAAGATGAAGGTCGGCGTGGTGACGACAGGCTCGGAGGTGTTTCACGGGCGCATCAAGGGATACGTTTACGCCCGTGATCGATGCGAAAGCTGCGCGCCTTCGGACTGAAGGTGGACGAGCATCGTCTTTCGGATGATGGGACGGAGCACACGCGTGCGGCGATAGAGGAGCTGCTGGATGCGGGGATGGATATGGTGCTCTGCACGGGCGGCATGAGCGTCGACCCCGATGACCGCACGCCGGCGGCGATCAAAAGCGACGGGGCGCGCATGGTGACGTACGGCGCACCCGTGCTGCCGGGCGCGATGTTCCTGCTCGCCTACTACGAGAAGGATGGGCGTCAGGTGCCGATTATGGGGCTGCCGGGCTGCGTGATGTACTCGCCCGCGACGATCTTTTGATATTATTCTTCCGCGCGTCGTGGCGGGCAGTGCGTGGACGCGGCGTGAGATCACGCGCCTCGGGATCGGGGGCTCTGTATGGGAGTGCAAGGTCTGCCACTATCCCGTTTGTCCGTTCGGGAAGTAAGGAGTACAGTGGTTTTTGTATCGGGGTGCATGCCCTGCGCGAACACCTCGCTTGCAAGTGATCGCGCGCTTGTACGCTTAAATACCGTTGGACTTCTTAAACGCGCTTCGCTTGGACGAAAGAAGTCCAACGGGGCGTACCGCTCGCTTTACTCACTTGCGCCGCTAAGGTTCGCTTAGGGCATTATCCCCACATATCATCACATAACGGCAAAAAGATCATTCAATGCAGAGACAATGAAGGTATCAGCAAGGGAGGAGACCATGCAGGATATCGAACTGGAGCAGGCGATCGAGGTGCTGCTCGCGCATACGACGCCCGTTACGGAGACGGAGCGCGTTCCTCTGTTGGATGCACTTGGGCGCGTGGCGGCGGAGGATGTGTACGCGGCGTTTGACAATCCGCTCGTTCGACCGCTCGCCGCTCGACGGCTATACCTTTGCGGCGGCGAGCACGGCGGATGCCTCGGCAGAGCACCCCGGTGCGCCTGACGGTGGTCGGCGAGGAGTGCGCGGGCGATTTCTTTGCCGGCACGGTCGGCGCGGGGGCGTGTGTCCGCATCATGACGGGCGGCGCGATTCCTGCGGGCTGTGATTGCGTGGTGCGGCAGGAAGATGTGCGCGAGGAGGGGACTGCGATTTTCGTTCCCTTTACGTCGCAGCCATTTGAGAACTACTGCTATGCGGGCGAGGACATCAAGAAGGATACGCTGCTCTCGCGAAGGGACAGCGCATCCGCGCGTCGCAGATCGCGGTACTCGCGAGTGAGGGACATGCGGATGTGTGCGTCCATCGGCGCGTGCGCATCGCTGTGGCGAGCACAGGCGATGAGCTGCTGCAGCCCGGCGAGCCGCTGCGCCCCGGCAAGATCTACAACAGCAATCTCTATCTCCTTGCAGGACGCCTGAAAGAGCTCGGCGCAGAGGTGACGGTGGTCGGCTCGGTGCCCGATGATGTGGAACGCGCGGCGGAGGTGATCGCCTCCTATGCGGATCGCGTGGATCTCTTTCTCACGTCGGGGGAGTCTCCGTGGGCAAGAAGGATATCATGCACGGCGTTGTGCCCGCCCTCGGTGCGGAGCGGCTGTTCTGGCGCGTCTGTATGAAGCCGGGCGCACCTGCCATTGCCTATACGCGCGGCAGGATGCTCGGCATTGCGCTCTCAGGCAACCCGTTCGCCGCCTATGCGACGTTCGAGCTGATGGCACGTCCGGCGATTGCGCGGCTTGCGGGCGAGACGGATGTGCTCATGCCGCGCCGCCGCGCCGTACTCGCTGATGCGTTCCCGAAGCCCTGCCACGGACGTCGCTTCCTGCGTGCGCGCATGGAGGCGGATGGGCGCGTCTCACTGCCCGATCAGCACGCGTCCGGCTCGCTCTTTTCGGCGGCTGGCTGTGATGCGTTCGTGGATGTGCCGGCGGGGACGCCGCCGCTCGCGGCAGGGACAGAGGTAGAGGTTGTTATCCTTTAATTCTAGATAGAAGGTTCATCATGCAGGATCAGTTTCAGCGGAAAATTGAATATCTGCGCATCTCCGTGACGGACTGCTGCAATCTGCGCTGCCGCTACTGTATGCCGGCGCACGGGGTCAAGAAGCTGCGTCACGCGGATGTGCTGACCTATGAGGAGATCCTGCGCGATGTGCGTGCGCTCGCAGCACTGGGCGTTCGCAAGGTACGTCTGACGGGCGGCGAGCCGCTCGTGCGGCGTGACATCACGCGCCTTGTGCGCGGGCTGAAGGAGATCCCGGGCATTGAGACGGTGGCACTCACGACGAACGGCGTCCTGCTCGGTACGATGATGGATGAGCTGCTTGACGCAGGGCCTCGATGCGGTGAATCTCAGCCTCGATACGCTCGATGGCGGGACGTTCTTTTCCATCACGCGGCGGCCGATGTTCGGCGCGGTGATGGAGGCTCTTTCGCGCCTTGCCGCGGAGGAGCGGCTCACGGTCAAGGTGAACTGCGTGCCGATCATGGGCGTGAACGACGAGGAACTCACCGCGCTCGCTGCGATTGCCCGTGCACATCCGATTGATGTGCGCTTTATCGAGCTCATGCCCATCGGCTGTGCGCGGACGGCGGACTATCGCGGTGTGCCGATGGATGAGGTGCGTGCGCACCTGAAGGATGCGTTCGGCGCACTCCCTGCCCGTGGGGAGGCGGCGCACGAGGGCGCGGTTCCGAAGGGGCCCTGCCGCCTATGTGCGCCCCGGCAGGGGTTTACGGGGGCAATCGGCTTTATCGATGCGATGGAGCACAAATTCTGCCACACGTGCAATCGTGTGCGCCTGACGGCGGAGGGCTTCCTGAAGCTCTGTCTCTACAGTAATGCGGGGCTTGACACGCGTGCGCTGCTGCGCGGCGGAATGTCGGATGCACAGCTTGCGGATGCCATTGCCCATGCGGTGTGGAAAAAGCCCGAAGAACATCATTTTGACATCGATCAGGAGACGCGTGATCACCGCGCCATGTATCAGGTAGGAGGCTAATATGGGAGAGATCCGGGCACTGTGCCTCAGTGAAAAGCGCGGCACAGCAAAACAGGGCGACAGACCGCGCCTTCTTTATCACGGAATACGGCATCGACGGCGACGCCCACGCGGGCGACTGGCATCGGCAGGTGAGCCTGCTCGGCCTCGGCGAGATCGAGGATTTTCCGTGCGCGCGGTGCAGATGTGGCGTTCGGCGCGTTCGGTGAGAAACGTCGTCGCCGAGGGCTTCCGCTTTAAGGAGCTCCCCGTCGGGACGCGCTTGCGCGCGGGACAGGTCTTTTTCGAGATCACGCAGATCGGGAAGAAGTGCCACAGTCACTGTGAGATCTTTCACCGCGTCGGCGACTGTATCATGCCGCGTGAGGGCGTCTTTGCGCGTGTTCTGCACGGCGGCTGGGTGACGGTCGGCGATACGCTGGAGATCACGACGGAGAAGATACCCGCTCGATGCCGCGGTCATCACGGCGAGCGACAAGGGCTCGCGCGGTGAGCGCGAGGATGCGAGCGGCGCGGCGATTCGTGAGATCCCTGACGGCGGAGGGATACGAGGTCGCAGGGCACAGCATCATGCCTGACGAGCGCGAGGAACTCGAGCGTGAGATGAGGCTCTGGTCGGATCGCGGCGTCGGGCTGATCCTCACGACGGGCGGGACGGGCTTTCTCCGTGCGTGACGTAACGCCCGAGGCAACGCGTGCCGTGATCGACCGCGAGGCGCCGGGCATCGCCGAGGCGATGCGCGCCCTCGATGAAGGTGACGCCGCGCGCCATGCTCAGCCGCGCGACGGCGGGCCTGCGGAAAACGCTCGCTGATCGTCAACCTGCCCGGCAGTGAGAAGGCGGTGCGCGAGTGCCTCGGCTTTATCCTGCCCCAGCTCCAGCATGGCATCGAGATCCTGCGCGGCGACGCGGGGGAGTGCGCACGGTGACGCCCGCTGACCTGACGCTCATCGTCGCGGCAGGGCGGCATGAGTACGCGCATGGGCGAGGACAAGCGATTCCTCCCCATGGCAGACGGTGAAACGCTGCTCTCCCGTACTCTGCGGCGCGGCCGTACGGCAGGGATTTCCGCGCGATTGTGCTCGCGGCGGAGGCGGAGCGCAGAGAGCTCACGGAGCTCGCAGCGGCGTATGGGGCACATCTCGTCACGGACGAACGCCCCAGCAGGGGCCGGCGGCGGCGATTGCCGCGGGGCTCGCGGCGGCGGAGACAGAGTGGTCGCTCGTCCTCTCGGGCGACATGCCTTTCTACGACTTTTGACCTCGTGCGGGCACTCCTGCCCGAGGCGCACGGCGAGACGCAGGTCGTCCTGCCGACGCTTGCGGGCTACTGGCAGCCGCTCGCCGCACTCTATCGGCGCGACGCGGGGACAGGCCTTTTGCCGCTGCCATCGCGCGCGGCGACCGCAAGCTCGGCATCATCCTGCGTGATCTCACGGTGTGCGAACTGCCGCTCGCGGTGGATGCAGGGACTTTTCTTCAACGTGAACACCCCCGCCGCCTATCGCCTTGCCTGTGGGCGCATCGCGAACGAGGGGCGTGAGCGCCCCATCCTTCCATCGCCGCACCCGCCTCGGGGCACGGGGCAAGACCACCTTCATCGAGCGGCTCATCCCGCATCTGGCGACACATGGGGTGCGTACGGCCGTCATCAAGAGCGACAGCCACGGCTTTCAGCTCGACACGGAGGGGAAGGATACGGCACGCTTTACGGCGGCGGGGGCACGAGCCGTTGCCGTCAGTGCGCCCAATGGATATTTTTATCCAGAAAAACGAAGATCAAAGGAAGGAATTTCAGAATCTTATATCGAAATTAGATTGTGATATTGACTTGTTTATCACGGAATCGCGTTCACGCGGTACGTTGCCGACCCTTATGCTCGACCGCGGGACTTGCCGCACCGGAGATCGACGCGCGTGTGACGGCACTCTTTTCAAAAGGACGGCACGCCGCATGACGGGACTCCTCTCCTGCGATCTCGACGATGTGGAGACGGCGGCGCGGATCACGCTCTTTCTCATGGGGCGGCCCGCTCTATGGGGGCAGATGGCATGATGTTTTTTTGACGATGTAAGATTTTGATCGCGTGAACCCTGTGCGAAGACTACGCGTCCCGCTTGAACGAATCAGAAATCCGCAGGCGGGCAAAAACATGCACGAGGATCGCTTTTAGGTATCTCGCAGCATCTATTGGAAAGAATTGGACATGGAAATTCAGCGCAGCGACTTTATCGACGTACCCGTGACGCGCTATGTCTCTGAGAAGAATGCATTTGTCGCGGATCATAAATACACTTCGGAGGAGGTCTTCTTCGATATCGACCTCAACGGGGAGAACTTCACCACGGCGTTCTGCTCGCCCGTCGACTTCGAGGATCTCATCGTCGGGATGCTCGCTCAGATGGGGCGCATTCGCAGCTTTGACGACATCGTGGAGATGGCGGTGGATGCAGAGCATCTGCGTGCCGCAGTCAAGACGACGACGGACGCGCAGTGGTGGGCGGCGGACGCGGTGAAAAATCCGCGCTACTTCTCGGCGCGCCGCATCCTGAAGCTGCGCCCTGAGGAGATCTTTCGAGCGGCCGCGCGACGTGCGTTTCAGCGCGAAGGGACATCCTTGCGACAGCGGACGAACTCCTCTCGCATCTCTCCAAGACCCATGATACGACGAACGGCGTCCACAGCGGCGTCCTGTTCGATCAGGCAAACAAGAAAATTCTCGTCTTCCGTGAGGACGTCGGCCGCCATAACGTCTTTGACAAACTCTATGGCTGGGCGCTCAAAAATCACGTGGAGATTTCCGATAAAATCATCATCTTCAGCGGGCGCTGCTCCTCGGAGATGATGCTGAAACTGGGGCGGATGGGGATCTCCACGGTCGCGGCGAAGTCCGTTCCGACCACCCTCTCGCTCAACATTGCGCGCAAACTCGGCATCACGCTCTGCGCGCGCATGGCACCGGGCTCGTTCTGCATCTACGCAAACCCGGAGCGCATTATTCTTTGACGATGCAAAGCGTCCATCGACTATGCAGAAATCGAGGGATTTCCCGCTTTCATATAGAAGTTTTAGGAGAGCCTGTCGGCGGAATTCCGCCGATACGAAAGGAGAATCACGATGAACCTTAGCAGACGTGACTTTTTGAAAGCCACCGGGCTAAGCGGCGTCGGGCTGGCACTCGCCAGTCTCGGTCTGGACGTCGCAACGGTCTCGGCGGCGGCAAAAGAGTACAAGCTGACGGGCGGTCGCGAATTTACCTCCGTCTGCCACTTCTGCGGCTGCGGCTGCGGAACGATCGGCTACGTCAAGGACGGCAAGCTGATCAACCTCGAAGGTGCGGCAGACAATCCCGTCAATCGCGGCGGTCTCTGCCCGAAGGGCATCGGCTATGGTCACATCCCGAACGCGGAACTGCGTCCGAAGTGCCCGCTCTACCGCGCACCCGGCAGCGACCATTGGGAGGAGATCAGCTGGGAGGAGGCCATCGACCGTTCCGCGCGCGCCCTCAAGAAGACGCGTGACGAGAACTGGGTCGGTCAGGACGAGGCGAACGGCTACAAGTTCATGAGCAACCGTACGGATGCCATCGGCTTTATTGGCGGCTCGCAGGTCAACAACGAGGAGTGCTACCAGCTCATCAAGATGGCACGCGGACTCGGTGTAGTCTTCATTGACAACCAGACGCGCGTCTGTCATGCGACGACGCCGCCGGCTCTGAACGCCGCCTTTGGGCGCGGCGCGATGACAGGCTCGTGGTACAACCTCAAGAAGGCAAAGCTGGTCTGGATCGAGGGGTCGAACCTCGCAGAATGCCATCCGCTCGCGATGAAACGCGTCATGGAGGCAAAGGACAACGGCGCGACCATCGTTCACGTCGATGTGCGCTATACACGCACCTCGCGCGTTGCCGATCATTTCTTCCAGCTGCGGCCCGGCACCGACATCGCATTCCTCGGAGCACTTATCAATTATATTATTCAGAACAAAAAATACGATGCCGACTACCTGCGCCGCAATACGAATGCCTACTGCCTGCTGCGTGACGACTACAAATTCGATGCGGGCATCTTCTCCGGGCTACAACGAGAAGACGCGTACGTATGACAAGACGACGTGGGGCTACAAGGTCGACGCAAACGGTAAGCCGGTAAAGGCACTGTCGATGGCGGAGCCGGGCACGGTCATGGATCGCCTCGCGAAGCATTTCTCGCGCTATACGTTCGAGAAGGCCTCGGCGATCACGGGCATGCCCGTCGCGGACATCAAGAAGGCGGCGGAGCTCTTCTCGAGCATTACCCCGACGGTGATGATGTACGCACTCGGCATGACGCAGCACACGATCGGCGTGGAGAACATCCGCTGCTTTACGATCATCCAGCTGCTCATGGGCAACATCGGCGTCTCGGGCGGCGGCATCGATGCCCTGCGTGGGCAGCCGAACGTCCAGTCCTCGACGGACTACGGCATCATGTTCCAGTACTACCCCCGCCTACCTCTCGTATCCGACGCATGCGGACGACACGCTCGCGAAGTGGACGCACCACAACGGCACGTTCCGCGCGAAGTTCCTCAAGAACCTCCTCAAGGCGTGGTTCGGTGATGCGGCAAATGCAGGAAATGACTATCTGTTCAACGCCCCTGCCGATCCGCAACGGTACGCACAATGATTCGCTCTACGTCATGTTTGAGAAGGCGATCGAGGGGAAGATGAAGTGCATCTACGTCTGTGGGCAGAATCCCCAGATAACGAATGCGAACCTTACGATTGTCAACAAGGGGCTCAAGAATCTGAATACCCTCATCGTGCAGGATGTCTTTGTCAACGAGACGGCTGCGTTCTGGGAGCGTCCGGGGACAACCCCGCCGACATCCAGACCGAGGTCATCTTCATGCCGGCGGCCTCCTACCTCGAGCGCTGCGGCACGATGACGAACTCCATGCGCATGATCCAGTGGCGCATGAAGGGCCCCGATCCCACGAACGACTCGCGTCCGGACTACTGGATCTGCGACAAGCTCTGGAAGCGCATCGTAGAGCTCTACAAGGACTCGACCGACCCGAAGGACAACACGATCAAGCTCCTCACATGGAACTACGGCGATCCCGAGGCGAACGGCGAGGCGTATGTCGAGAACATCATGAAGGAGTGCAACGGCTACGACCTGAAGGATGGACATCTCCTGCGCGGCATCCGCGAGATCCGCGACGACGGCACGACGATGGCGGGCATGTGGATCTTTACGGGCGTCTATGGCGACGGTGTCCACATGGCGAAGCGCCGCGGGCAGGAAGACAACGGCAACATGGGCATCTATCCGAACTACGCATGGGTCTGGCCCGACAACATTCACATGCTCTACAACCGTGCGTCCTGCGACGAGAACGGCAAGCCGACCCGCCCCGATCAGGCACTCGTCTGGTGGGATGAGGCAAAGGGGATGTGGGATGGCTACGACGTCCCGGATGTCGGCGACCGCACACAGGGACCGACGACCCCCGGTGGACAGAAGCCGTTCCGCATGAACGGCGAGGGCATCGGCCGTCTCTTCGCTGCCGAGTACAGCGACGTGGAGAACGGCGAGACGCGCGATCACTCCTACGTTCCCGTAGACGGGCCGCTGCCGGAGTTCTATGAGCCGGTTGAGAGCCCGACGAAGAACATGATGAACGAGGGACAGAAGACGGAGTTCAACCCCTGCGTCATCTATCCGCGTGTGCCCGAACTGCAGAAGATCGGCACGCCGGATGAGTACCCCTACGTCCTCTGCACGTCGAGCCTGACGGAGCACTGGTGCTCGGGTACGATCACGCGCAACATCCCGTATCTCAACGAGCTCGTCAAGGAGCCGTTCATCGAGATCTCCGAGCAGCTCGCCGCAAAGATCGGTGTGCGCGCCGGTGACCGCGTCCGCGTCAGCACGACGCGCGGTGCGATCGAGATCAAGGCGATGGTCACGAAGCGTGCCCAGCCGCTCACGATCAACGGCGTGGAGACGCACATGGTCTGGATGCCCTACAACTGGGGATTCAAGGGCCTCTCGACGGGCCCCTCCGGCAACTACCTGACCATTGACGCGCTCGATCCGAACGTACAGGAGCAGGAATTCAAGGCCTGCCTTGTGAACGTCGAACGCGTGAGTTCCCCGCGGTACGCCGCGTATGGAGGGCTGACCGCAGGAACGAACATTCACAACAACGAACGTCTGAAAAGACGAGGAGAACCCCTTTTTATGAAATCGAAGAACACCGATCCGATGAAACGCTTCCTGAAGAAGCATCCGTTCCTCGCCGAGACGGAGCGCGTCCATCGCCTCGTCGATGCGGCGGTCGGCACGCCGGAGCCCATACAGCTCCCCGCGCGTGCCGTCACAAAGACGGTGGAGGAAAAGCTGCCGCTCCTGCAGCAGGAGACATACCGCAAACGCATGGTGCGTGCGGTCTATCTCCTGCAGGAGGACGTCTTTGCCCGCATTGCCGAGGCAGACGTCCCCCACTCATGCAGGCGTCGGCGCGCGACTATCTCGCTGCGCTGAAGCCCCTGCGCAAGGCGGCAAAGGAAGAATTCATCATCGCCGTGCTCACACAGGACAAGGAGGCGTTCGCGGCACTCTGCCAGCGCTACGAGCTGAACGAGGGCTTTATCCGCAGCACGATCTGGCGCATCATCGCCGCACTCGTCCCGGCGGAGCTGAAGGATCCCACGATGTGGAATCCCGACCGCGACCGCCCGCGTTTCAGCGAGAACTACTGTCCTGTCTGCGGGCGGCAGCCCGTCATCGCCGATCTCAGGAAGTACCGTCAGGGGCGCGCACGCGACCTCGTCTGCGGCGGATGCGGCACGCGCTGGCACTACACGCGCGTCGGCTGCGTCTACTGCGGCAACACGGATCTCCAGAAGATGCACACGCTTGAGCCGGAGGACAGCGATATCATGCGCCTTGACGTCTGTGATGCCTGCCATCATTACATCAAGACCTATCGCGGTCCCGTCGACGACGATACGAGTGACTTCATCTATCGGCAGGATTGGGCAACGGTGCACCTCGACCTCCTCGCAGAGGAACAGGGACTTCAGAAAAAGGGCAATCCGATTCTGGAATAGAACCATCAGATAAAAGAGAGGAGAAAGCGTCATGACACAGGAAATCGCAATGCTGCATGATATGACGCGCTGCACAGCGTGTCGCGGCTGCATGGTTGCCTGCAAACAGTGGCATGATCTGCCGCCTGATATGAGTACGCCCTTTGAGGGACAGTACCAGTCGCACAAAGACCTTACCTCACGCGTCTATACGCTCATTGAAATGAAAGAGCGCGTCGATCATCAGGGAAAGTTCCACTGGGACTTTTTCAAGAAGAACTGCTTCCACTGTGGCGATCCCGCCTGCGCAAAGGGCTGCCCGGAGAATGCGATCGACCGCAACGAAAAACGGCACCGTCGTCATCAACGAAGACAAAGTGCGTCGGCTGCCACTACTGCGAGCACAACTGCCCGTGGCATATTCCAAAGATCGACGAGGTACGTCATAAGTCGACGAAATGCGATCTCTGCTATGATCGCATTGCACACGGTTACGAGACGACGGGCGAGGTGCTGAAAGCCTGCCTGCGCCAAGACCTGTACGGCACATGCGCTTGAGTTCGGCACGCTGGAGGAGATGAAGCAGCTCGCGGCGGAGCGCGTGGATCTTGCACGCGCATCGCATCCTGATGCGAACATCTACAGCCCGAAGGGGCGTCGGCGGCACGCACATGATCTATGTCCTGCCCGAGAAGCCCGAGGTATTCGGACTCCCGGCGAACCCCGTCACCCCGGCATCGATCGATGTCTGGAAGGTGGGGCGCACCCTCACGAAGATCGCCATCGGCGGCGCAGCGGCCGGCATCGTCGGCGCGATGGTGCTCCGCAAGATGGCAGGCGGACAGAATGACCAGCAGGGGAAGGGGTGAGCACAATGTTGATCGACAAAAAGTACGTTCCGCGCCATGAAAAGGCGTTTGCTGTGTGCCACTGGCTCAATGCATTTGCGTTCTTCATGCTGTTCGTTACGGCACTTCCGCTCTACACGGACACGTTCCGCTTCCTTTACAACATCTTTCGGCGATAAGACGCTCATGTATGCGCACCGTGTGTTCGGCGTCATGTTCATCCTGACCCCGATCATCGGTTTCGTCATCGCACGCAAGGGCTACATCATCATGCTGAAGGAGATCTTCAGCTTCGGCAAGAAGGACATGGAATTCATGCAGAAATTCCCCCTCGAGCTGATGGGCAAAGATCCCCACATGCCCCCGCAGGGGCTTCTACAACGGCGGCGAGAAGATGAACATCGCCCTGCAGCTTGCGCTGTCGGTCGTCATCGTCGTCACCGGCCTCATCCTCTGGATGGGCGACAGTATCCTGCCGGCAACGATCACGGCGTATGCCATCCCCGTCCACAGCATTGCGGCGGCGGTCTGCTTTGCCGCAGCACTCGGGCATATCTACCTCGCAGCGGGCGTCAACCCCGACTCCCTGCACGGCATGACGGACGGCACGATCAAGGCATCGTACGCCGACCATCACCATGGTGCATGGGTGAACGAGCTCATCTCCGAGGGCGTCGTTACGCGCGCGGAGATCAACGAGGCGGAGGAGGCGGAGAAGCGTCACTGAGGCGTTTCGTCCCCTTTCCGTCATCCCTACGAAAGACACGGCTTTGCCTGCGCAGAGCCGTGCCTTTTTTTTCCCACCCGTTTATGGTATCATGACAGAGCATAGGAGTAACAGTCTCTGTTATCCGTAACACAATCGCAGTGCATCATGGGGAGATGGACAGATGAAAAATATTCGGTCGACCTTACAGGGGCGCATTGGCTACGTCGCGCTCGTGATGATCGGCGTTCTCGTTATCTTGGTATTCCGCTATGCCTATCTGCAGATTGTGCAGGGGGATGCGCTCGCCCAGCGGATGCGCGACCAGAGCGGCTATGAGTTCCGCATCCAGTCCCTGCGCGGGGCGATCCTCGACCGCAGCGGCAAGGAACTCGCCGTCAGCAGCATGACGAAATCCCTCTTCGTCGACCCGAACCACGTCTATGACACCCACACGCCCGAGGAGATCGCAAGTGATATTGCACCGCTCATCGGGCTCACGGAGCAGGATATTCTCGACGACATCGCGCGCGGCGGTGGATTCGTCTGGGTCAAGCGACGGCTGGAGCACACGGAGTACGAGGCCGTGCGCGCCGTCATCCGCGAGAAGGGGTACAGCGACTGCCTCGGCTTTCAGAACGAGGCAAAGCGCTACTATCCGAACGACGCGCTCGCGGCGAACGTCATCGGCTTCGTTGGCACGGACGACGAGGGGCTTGACGGCGTGGAGCAGGCACTCGACCCACTCCTAAAAGGAGAGGTGCGCGAAGAGCGGCTCACCGTCGACGGGCAGCGACGCCCGATCCTCGACTCCATCTTTGCGGGGCGGCGCGTCTATGGCAGCGACTACTGCAAGACCGTGTCACTGACCATCGACAGCACGATTCAGTTCATGGTCGAGCAGGAACTCGACCGCGCGATGGCGGAGAACAACCCTGACTCCATCACGGCGATTGTCATGGATCCAAAGACGGGCGAGATTCTCGCCATGGCATCGCGCCCCTCCTATAACCCCAACCGCTTCTGGGAGTATCCACAGGAGAATTGGAAGAACCGTGCCGTCTCCTTCATCTACGAGCCGGGCTCCACGTTCAAGGCGGTTATTGCAGGCGCGGCACTGCAGGAGAGCATCGTTACGCCGAATCAGGTCTTCTTCGACCCCGGCTACGTTATGGTGTCGGGACGGCGGATCCAGAACTGGAGCAACGAAAGCTACGGCGCGGTCACCTTCACCGACATCGTAAAGAAGTCTCTCAACACGGGCTTTGCGCAGGTGGGACTCTCCCTCGGCGCGGAGAAGATGATGCACTACACGCGCGTCTTTGGCTTTGGCGAGCGCACGGGCATCGACCTTCCGGGCGAGGAGGAGGGCATCCTCTTCAATGCCGACGATATGCGCGACTCGGATATCGCAACGACGGCGATCGGGCAGAGTATCGCCGTGACCCCGCTGCAGCTTGTCACGGCGATGGCTGCCATCGCAAACGGCGGCACGCTCATGCACCCCTATATCGTGCGCGAGATTCGGAATCCCGACGGCTCCATCTACGAGGAGCGTGCGCCGCGTGAGATACGGCGCGTGCTCGAACCGACCGTTGACCGCACACTGATCGGGCTCTTGGAGCAGGTCGTCGCGAGCGGTGGCGGAAAGAAGGCGGGCGTCAAGGGGTACCGCATCGCGGGCAAGACCGGTACGGCGCAGAAGATTCGCCGTGAGACGGCAGGCTACCTTGAGGGGTCGCTATATCGCCTCCTTCTGCGGCTTTGCGCCCGTCGAGGATCCGATCTTCACCGTCCTCGTTATGATTGACGACCCGCGTGGCGGAGACTTCTACGGCGGACAGATCGCCGCACCTGTCGCCTCGCGCATCTTTACCCAGCTCCTGCGCTATGCCCATGTCGAGCCGTCGAGCAACACCTTTGCCGAGACGACGGGCGAGACGGAGAAGGGGCGCAGCGACGACGAGGAAAAGCGCATGGAGGCGGCTGCGACCCCGCCCTGAGGGCAAGGCGGTCGTGCCCGACTTCACGGGGCTCTCCCTGCGCGAGGCGGCGCGCCTTGCCGAGCTGCGCGGACTCACCTTCGAGAGCGAGGGCACGGGTGCCGCCGTCAGTCAGAGCCTCAGCGTCAACGACATCGTCGACCAGGGCGAACGCGTCAAGGTCTACTTCCATCCGACATAAAAAAGCAACTCCAAAATGATACTGCTGTACGAAGCTGCAAATATCGTACAGCAGTCTTTTTTCATTTCCACCCTTGACACGGTACTTGGAATCGTGTAGACTACAAACATAGTTTTTTGGTATGTTTGCTAATATATAAAGATGAAGGAGACGATACAATGGGAAAGGTATATCAGAGTGTGACGGAGATCATCGGACGTACGCCGCTTCTCGCGGCGAAAGTCGTTCGCGAAGACGCATGATCTCAAGGCGAATCTCCTCGTGAAGCTGGAGTATTTCAATCCGTCGGGCTCGGTGAAGGATCGCATTGCGATTGCGATGGTTGAGCAGGCAGAGAAAGACGGCAAGATCGCACCGGGCGCGACGCTGATCGAGCCGACGAGCGGCAACACGGGCATCGGTATCGCCTCGGTGGCGGCGGCGCGCGGTTACCGTGCAATTCTCACGATGCCGGAGACGATGAGCGTGGAGCGCCGCAACCTGTTGAAGGCATACGGTGCGGAGATCGTCCTCACGGAGGGCGCACAGGGGATGAAGGGCGCGATCGCGCGTGCGGAGCAGCTGCAGAAGGAGATCCCGAACTCGTTCATCCCTTCGCAGTTCGAGAATCTCGCGAATCCTGCTGCGCACGAGCGGACGACGGGGCCCGAGATCTGGGCGGACACGGACGGCAAGGTGGATGTCTTTGTCGCCGGGGTCGGTACGGGCGGCACGGTGACGGGCACGGGCCGTTATCTGAAGCAGCAGAATCCCGCCGTGCATGTCGTCGCGGTGGAGCCGACGGACTCGCCCGTGCTCTCGGGCGGCAAGCCCGGTCCGCATAAGCTGCAGGGGATCGGTGCAGGCTTCGTCCCCGACACGCTCGACACGAAGGTTTACGATGAGGTCATCCGCGTGTCGAATGACGATGCCTTTGCCTACGGGCGCGAGTTCGCCCAGCGCGAGGGCGCACTGGTCGGCATCTCCTCAGGTGCGGCGCTCGCAGCTGCGGTGGAGCTGGCAAAGCGCCCCGAGTACGCGGGCAAGACGATTGTCGCACTCCTGCCCGATGGCGGTGACCGCTATCTCTCAACGGATCTCTTTGCAGATAAATAAAGGATTACTCCGTATTAGTCCTTCGTAAAAAAATACGCAAAAGCATCTCTTATTACAAAAAATGACTGTAAGAGGGGATGCTTTTTTTCGATATATACATTGGGATGTTCATCATGCCGCTTTCTTCTTATGTGATAGATTCTATTCTTTATGTTGATATCATCAGAAATCCACCGCAAAAACGTTGGAATATCGCGTGTTGAAGAAAGATTTGTGCAATATAAGACCAAGAGAGTGGAAATTATAATTTTCTTCCTGCTCTCTTTGTATTGTTTCTTAAGGAATCGCTGATAAAATATATCCGCCAAAATTACGGAACCTCATCGATATGGTTGCTATTTTCATATCGTGCCATTATTTGTTATTTGTTGAGTAATTTGGCGGAAATGGCATAGGATGTATGGTCTATCCCTAGTGAGATGCCGACTGTCGCAAGAATAGGATGATGACATGAGTACATGGACAAAAAAGGCGATGTTCGTCGGGCTTCCGCGCTATCTGGAGCAGCTGCTCGGTGCATGCTACGCAAAGGGAGGGGTGGGAGCTCTATCGTTTCCGTGCCGTGGAGGGAGAGCGTCCTCCGCAGGGGATTCACACGTATGACTGCGAGGTGGACAGCGCGGAGGCGGCACAGGTCTTTTCCGTTCAGAATCTGGATCTGCTCGTCTACCGACTGGAGCGCGATTCCGTCGTTGCGATGCGTCGTCTGGACGCGCTTCTGCGCATGGCGCAGGAGAGTGCGGTCAAGCAGGTCTTTTCTGCTCTCCGACGACGAGGTGTTTGCCTCAGGGACGCAGCCGACGGAACGTGATGCGGTGAATCCGCAGAATGCGGATGGCAGGCTTTTCGTACGGCTCGAAGAGCTCGGCATGGCGTATCGTGCACAGGGCGTTCCGGTCTCAGTCATCCGTCTCCCCGAGCTCTATGCCCCGGGGATGACGGCGGAGGATGGCCTGATCGGACGCCTGTTCAGCAGGGCACTCACGGGGCGTTCTCTGCCGAAGTATGCCGCACCCGCCGAGACGATGTGCGGGCTGGTCGATGCGCGCGACGCTGTCTATGCGATCTATCAGGCGACGGCGCGCGACTTTCACGAGCCATATCTCCACATCGCCCCCGCAGAGGGGACGACGATGGAGGATCTCTATATGATCTGCGCGGACTTCTTCCCCTCGATGCGTACGTCCGCCACCCCGCATCACCCGCACGGGATTGCCGTGCTTCGGAGCACGATTGCGTCGGAGCTGCTGGGCTGGCAGCCACGCCGCCCACTTGCCCCCGGACTGCGCGAGACATGGGCGGCGATGAAGGCGGCACACGAGACGGCGCAGACGGAGGGCATGGAGCACATCCGCCGCGCCCAGCGTGCGCGCATCATGCGTACCGTCGTCCCCTTCGTGGAGAATGTCGTCGGTGCACTCCTGACGCTCGGTGTGACGCATCTGCAGGGCGGGACGCCGGTCAATCCCGATCATCTATGTGGACTTTGCCTTTTATCTACATCGGCTGTATGGGGCTTCTACGGAAAGCAGCAGGCACTCCTTGCCACCGGATTTTTCACCGTGATCCTCGTCCGCTCGCTGCTCGGGCAGGGATGGGATCTCGTGGCGCTCCTCTACAGTCCGCCGGAGTTCCTCCACTTTGTTTCCTACTTTTTCACCGCCGTGCTGACGGGCTACTTTGCTGATCGTGAGGCATTCCGCCAGCGTGCGGATGGGCGGGTCAAGCGTCGCCTGCAGTACCGCGTCTCCTTCCTTGAGAATCTGTTCAAGGAGAGCGTTGCCATCAAGGATCGTCTCTACCGTCAGATCATCAATTCGGACGACAGCATTGGCCGCCTCTACCGCATCACCTCGCGTCTGGACTCGGTTGAGACGGAGAATCTCTATACGCAGACGGCAGCCGTGACGGCAGAGATCTTGAGCGTCAAGGATGTCGTGGTCTATGTGGTGGGCGAGGGCGGCTACTATCTGCGCCAGAAGGTACGTCTCGGCGACAGCACCTACGAGCTGCCGCGCTCGCTGCGCGTGGAGGATCATCCGTATCTGAAGCGGGTGCTCGAGGAGCACGAGATCTTTCGTCAACCGCGACCCTCATGAAGAATGTTCCTGATCTTGCCGCACCGATTGTCCACGATGGCAGGGTTATTGCGGTGATCCAGATTTATCATCTGGACTTCGAGCAGTGGAGCCTCTACGAGCAGAACCTGCTCTCGATCACGGCGCGCCTTGTCGCGGGCTCGCTCGCGAACGCCTACGCATGGGAGAAGGAGACGGCCGACCGCAAGTATCTCGACGATACGCGCATCCTGCGTGCGGAGGAGTTCGAGAAGGTGGTCGCGGAGTTCCGCGAGCGCCGTCGGCTGCAGCCGGACTATCCTGTCACGCTGCTCCCGATCCACATCCATCACATGAGCTATCGTGAGCTTGACCATAAGATCGCGAACAGCATTCGTGCCGAGGATGTTATCGGCGCGACAGAGAAAGGCGTCTCGCTGCTCCTCTCGGATGTTACGGGCAAGACGCTTGCCATGGTGCGGGAACGTCTCGCAAAGGTCGGGATTGAAACGGGGGAGAGTCAGTCACTATGATGAACGAGGGCGTTCCGGGCGGATGGATCTTCGTCGCTGTATACCTCGTCGTGGTTCTCGTCTGCACCGTGCTGGAATGGCGTTATCGCGGGTGGATCTCGGCTCTGTCCAAGGCCTCGTCGCCCTTGCCATACCGGTCGCGGGACTCTGTGCTGCTGCTGCTCTACGAGCTGATCGGTCAGGTGCTCGGGACTCATGCGCCGCACAGGACCGGACGAAGAAGACGAGGATCTGAGCCTTTCGATTGACGATCCCGCCCTACAGCGGCGATATTGTGCCGCTGCGCGATACCTTTCTGCTCGATGATGCGAAAGCTGAAGCGCAAGTTCTTCACCGATGCGATCAAGCAGAATGTGGTGGAGCGGCAGTCGATCCTGAACGAGGCGGTACACGACAGCGACCGTGAGATCGCCTACTATGCAGTGTCGCTCATGACGGCGCACATGGAGCAGCTGAACGAGGAGATCTATACCCTCGAGGAGAAGATCAAGCGCGGCACGGAGGACGATGCCCCTGCTGGACGAGTATGTCAAGAAGGTGCGCGAGTTCCTGCTGCGCCAGTACGGCGACGAGGTGACGCGCGAGCAGCAGCGCACGCGCTATATGGAGATGCTGCGTCTCCTCGCGGAGCGCCATCCCGAGCATCCCGCCTACCATGCGGAGGAGATCCGCGCGCTGATTCACGGCGGACAGATGCTTGAGGCGGAGGCGTCCTGTCTGGAGATGCGGGAGCAGCACCCGAATGATGAGCTGCCGCTCCTCCTCCTGATGAATGTCTATCAGGCGTCGCATCGGCGGGAGAAGCTGCTGGAGACGATCAGCGCACTGAAGAAGCTGCCGGTGCGTCTCAGCAACGAGGCAATGCAGGCGATACGGTATTGGGATGGAGGTGTAGTGCATGAATAAGCGCAGTCTTTACATCCTCCTTCTTGTTTCGTTCTTCCTCGGATGTTTTTTCAGTACAGCCGTCTCGATGGCTTCCTCCACCTCGGTGCGCTCTCCAATCGCCTGCTCGGGCAGCATGCGGCGTATGACAAGCCGTTCGACGGGGATATGCCGCAGGAGAAGTTCCTCATCCTCTACGATCCGACGGACGTGCTGAGCATGTATACGCGGCACAACGTGGAGAAGCTGTTGACGGAAAAGCGCAAGGCATACGAGAGCCATACGATCGATGAGAATGTCCCGCTCGATGATTCCTATACGGGGGTGGCACTCACGACAGGGGCATCTCCAGCGCGTGGCGATGCTGCCTGCTGTCATGGACTATGTGCGCGGCGGCGGAACGCTCCTCGCCATGCAGAAGATCTGGCAGGAGGACAAGGACGCGATCGATGCGTCACTGCTCGCGGATGTCGGCATCGCTGATGTGGGTCCGCGGCGGATGCACCCGGGATCTACGTCGTCACGAACTTCCTCGTCGGGGCGAAGGGGTTCAGCTTTAACGGCGGCGACAGCTATACGACGCAGGTCAATCGGACGACGCTCACGCCCGATGCCGAGGTGCAGATCGCCACGGCGGAGGGCGTGCCGCTCGTCTGGGAGAAAAGCCTTGGCGACGGCCATGTCTATATGTATAATGGGGTGGAGCGCGACGACAAGACAAATCTTGGCATCTATATGGCGATGCTCGCGCACTGCGGGACGGATCCGATCTACCCCGTGGTCGGGGTCAAGATCTTCATCCTCGACGACTTCCCGGCACCGGTGCCCGATGGGGATTTCCCGCATATCTACAATGAGCTCGGCGTGGATACGGCGACATTCTACCGGAAAATCTGGTGGCCGTTCGTGCGCAAGCTCGCAAAGGATGAGAACCTCCGCCTCTCGGGGGCGATCATCGAGAACTATAATGCACAGATCAAAGGTCCCTTCCATGCCCTCGGCGGACGTGCGGCGCGTGATGCGCTCATCATCTACGGCCGCGAGCTGATCGACATGGGCGGGGAACTCGGGCTGCACGGCTACAACCATCAGCCGCTCGCGCCTGCGGGCTATGGTCAGGCAAAGCTCGACTATGTGCCGTGGGAGAGTCAGGCGGATATGATCGACTCCTGACGGAGCTGCGCAGGTATATAAAATCCGTCTATCCGGACTATGATTTCCGTTACTATGTGCCGCCGTCGAACATCTCGAGCCCTGAGGGGATCGCCGCCGTGCGGCAGGTGTTTCCGGAGCTCGTCGCGGTCTGTTCGCTCTACGACGGACTTGCGACGGATCATGCGTGGTATCAGGACTTTAACTACAAGGACGGCATCTACAATATCCCACGTATCAGCTCTGGGGCATGAGGATGACGAAGCGCAGTTCTGGGGCGAGATCACGGCACTGAACTACATCGGCGTGTTCTCGCATTTCATCCACCCCGATGAGCTGTTCTACGCGGAGAGCGCCAACCAGTCATGGCACAGTATGTCGACGGGACTGAAGTCATTCATGCACCGCCTCAGCACGCGCTATCCGTGGCTGACGCCCGAGACGGTCTCGGACAGCATTCCTATTTTCTCGGATTACTATGATATGGACTACCGTGTGGTGCACGAGGAGAATGGGCTGAAAATCTACTCATGGGGCTACAGTGGGGAGCTGCGCTTCCTGCTGCGCACGGAGAAGGAGATTGACCATACGGACGGCTGCAAGGCGGAGGCAGTGGAGGGCGGTGTCTACATCGTCCACGTGACGAAGCCTGAGGCACATATCTATTGGAAGGAGGAGCCCTGATGCGGATCTGTCTGCTGACGGAAGGCTCATATCCCTACGTCGTGGGCGGCGTATCGTCGTGGGTGCAGATGCTCATGGAGGGGCTCCCGGAGTATGAGTTCGTCGTCTATTCGATCGGTGCGGAGGGAAGGATCGCGGCAAGTTCAAGTACAAGCTGCCGAAGAACTGCGTCGGCATCGAGGAGGTCTTTCTCGACGAGATCCTCGCTCTGCGCTCCTCGGACATGCTCGAGGGCATTCTCACGGGGCAGGAGCAGCAGACGCTCTATGAGTTCGTACGCGGACAGCATACGATGTCGATAGAGCATCTCGCGGAGATCTTTCGTCCCGGGCGGTGGAAATCGCCGCTCGCGGTCTTTATGTCGAGTGATTTCTTCGATGTGATCGTGCGCTTCTATCGGGCGGAATACCGAAAATCTCCCGTTCACCGATTTTTTCTGGACGATGCGCTCAATGCTGCTGCCGCTCTTCTTTCTGCTGCAGCAGAAGCTGCCCGAAGCCGACGTCTATCACAGTGTGGCGACGGGCTACTGCGGTGTGGTCGGCGGCATGGCGACGACGCTCGCCCAAAAAGCCGTTTCATGATTACGGAGCACGGTGTCTACTCGCGTGAGCGCGAGGCGGAGATCATCAAGAGCGACTGGGTGAAGACGGATTTTAAGGGACTCTGGATCCAGTACTTTTATCATCTGGCGCGGATCGCCTACCGATCGGCGCAGCGGGTCTATACGCTCTTTGAGCACAATGGCAGGATCGCCGTCGATCTCGGCTGTCCCGCAGACCGAATCCATATCGTGCCGAAACGGCGTCCACATGGAGCGCTTTGCCCACATCGAGGAGCTGCGCGACCACGGCGGGTGCGTTTCAGGTCGGCGCGGTCGTGCGCGTTGCGCCGATCAAGGATATCCTGACGCTCCTGCGTGCCTTTGCCATCGTCAAGCGCGAGATGCCCGCAGCGAAGCTCTGCATCATGGGCGGGCTGGAGGAGGATCCCGACTACGTGGCGGTCTGCTACCGGACGGTGAAGATGCTCGGGCCTTGAGGATGTGGAGTTTACGGGGTCTGTGCCCGTGGCGGAGTATCTGCCGAAGATGGATGTGCTCGTGCTCTCCTCGATCAGCGAGGGGCAGCCGCTTGCGGTGCTCGAGGGTTCTCGGCGCATCGTCCGTACGTGACGACGGATGTCGGCTGCTGCCGTGAGCTGATCTACGGCGACAGCAACGATACGCTCGGCACCGCCGGAGCGGTGGTCGCCCCTGATGGATTTCGAGGCGATGGCATACGAGATCCTGCGCCTCGCGCGCGACTATGAGCTGCGCCGCTCCATGGCGGCGGTCGGCTTTGCGCGGACGAAGGCACACTATACCTACGAACAGTTTATTTCATCGTATCGGACTGCCTATCGTGAGGCAGCGGAGGAGGGATCCCATGGCGGGCGTCGGGTTTGAGCTGAAGCGGCTGTTCCGTGCGCGGACGGCGGCAGGACATCTCAAGGCGTACTCGTACTCCGCCATTGTGACGACGGGGCTGTTCGTCCTCCTCACGAGCATGGTGCTCGCCGTGCAGCTGCTCTTCATCGCGTACGGCGCGGGCGATGATGAATCGGCGGTGTTCCTCGGGGCGGTGATCTACTCCTTCATCTTCTCGCAGCTGCTCTCCTCGGGCTTTACGATTGTACTGACACGCTATCTCGCGGACTGCATCACGGTGCAGCACTATCGCGACGTGACGCCGTCCATGTTCGGCATGAGTGCGATTCTCCTTGTACTCGGGACGATTGCGGCGGTGATTTTCTTCTGGAACAAGCCGCTCGCCTTCGAGCTGAAAACTGCTCTCCCATGTCTTTTTCTGCGGAACTCTTGCTGATCTGGGTGGGCGGGGTCTACCTGACGGCAGTCAAGAAGTTCAAATATCTCATCCTCGGCTATCTCGTGGGCGTGCTCATCAGTCTCCTGCTGACCGTGCTGTTCCTAGAAACGAGCTGGCTGCCGCCGACGGAGGGGGCACTCCTATCCGTGGATGTGGGGATGGGCGTTCTCGCACTCTTCTTCTTCCTCTATGTGACGAGCCGCTTCGGACTGCCGCGCGACGGGATGCTCTTTGCCTTTCTCCCCTACCTCGGGCGGCATGGACGCCTCTTCATCGGTGCGTTCGGCTATACGCTCGGCCTCTTTCTGCCGAATATCATTATATGGCAGGGACCTGGGGCGTGCTCATCCACGGGACATTCCTCCATGCGCCGCGCTATGATGTGGTCGTCTTCTACGCACTGCTTTCGATTCTGCCGCTCGCGACGATCTTCGTGGTCAAGGTGGAGACGCAGTTCTACGAGCGCTATGCCCACTACTTCGGGGCGATCACGCACGGCGGGAATCTGCATCTCATCGAGGACTCGCGCAAGGATCTGCTCTATTCCATGTGGTTCGAGATGCGGCAGGCACTTGAGTTCCAGTTTCGTCTTTACGCTGATCTTCCTCGCTCTTGGCAACTACATCCTCTCGTTTGCAGGGGCTGGACTACAATGCGATCAATATGTACAACGTGATCCTCTTTCGCGTCCTTCTTCGTCGGGACACTGCAGATTTTTATGATCATGCTGGAGTACTTTGACTTCCAGAAAGGCGTGTGGCGGATCGGTGCGATTGCCGCCGTCGGCAACATCGCCTTTGGCATCGTCAGCCTCTGGCTCGGCGACAAGAGCTACGGATTCGGCTTCTTCCTTGCATCGGCGCTCGCCCTCGCCTACGGCGTGTGGCTGCTCCGACGCTTTTCCAACGGGATCAACTACTATGTGTTCTGCGCGCAGCCGGTGTTCTATCAGGCAGACGCGGGGATTTTTTTGGACGATTGCCCATCTGCTGTACGGGGACAAGCTCCCCGATCTGGAAAAGGATGGAGAAGGCATGAGTATGCTGAGACGGGCGCAGCGCCGCCGCAGATCTCCTGCGGCGCACTGCTGCGGCAGCGTGTACGATCCTTTTTGCCATGACGGGGCATGAGGGCTCTCGCGGGCAGCAACGATGCGCTGCACGATGTGTACGGCTACTACTCGTACATGATGGATGTCAAGGATGAGATCGCCTCCTACCGCGCGGCAAAGGAGGCTCTCGCGCAGGCGAAGAAGGATCTCGCCGACGCGCAGCAGAACCTCGCCGATGCCAAGGCGGGCGTGGCGGATGCCGCAGCGAATCTCGCGCAGGCAAAGGCGAATCTGCACGATGCAGAGGATCATCTCGCTGCGGTGAAGATCGCCCTTGCGGCGGCAGAGGAGACAAGTGCACAGCGCACGCAGGAGGCGATCGCAGCGCAGCAGGCGGAGGCGGACTACGCGCCGACGGTCTATGCGCAGCGTGCACATGTGGAGGCGATAAGTGCGCGGTATGACCGCATGGCGGCGGCGAGCGGCGATACGGCGGCTCCTTTGAGCAGTGCTGCCGAGAAGGATCGTGCGGCGGTGGTGGCGCGCGTCCTGAAAGAGGTCGGCTACCAGCAGAACCGCGTCAACGATGCACAGGCTATGGTCGATGCCGCTCTCGCGGGCACAGCGTCGGCAGAGACAGCGGATGGGTCGTCGGATACGAGCGCGATTGATGCGGCCTCCGCCGAGGTGGAGGCGGCACAGTCCGAGCTGGATGCGGTTGAGGACTATTTCTCTCAGCTGACGGCGGCGCGTGAGGCGGCGGAGGATGCGGAGCGCGACGCGCGCGAGGTCGTTGCGGGCTATCAGCAGGATCTCGCGGACAGCACGACGAATCTCGCGGAGGCAACGTCCTACGTGACGGATGCGGAGAACTATCAGCAGCAGGCTGCGGCGTGGGAGCGCGATGCTGTGCGCGATGAGGAACGGCAGAACAGCAGCTTCGCGTCGCGCAGCACGATCTCGACTACTTTGGCGAGGGATCGGGCTGGCAGACCGGGGCAGAGTACTATGCGTGGCGTGGGGAACGCGGCGGACATCAGCTCTATCTGCCGCTCTCCTACTACAAGCGCACGCACCGCGGCAAGCAGAAGCTCGACTATGGGCTTTCGACGGGCTATGTGAAAGTCCGATACAGGGCTTTGTGAAACGTGCGGTGTCGGGCTGGACGGATACCTCACTGAGCCTGACCCTGCGCAACGAGAACCCCATCAACAGCGTCCGCTACGGATTCGGCATCAGCATTCCGACGGGGCAGAGCCGCATTGGCGCGAAAGGCGGTTGTGCCGGAGAGCCTCGCGCGGTTTACCGACTTTGGCGCAGGCTGGCAGTATATCCCGAGCATTGAGGTGCTGCATAAGATCACGGAGCAGGATCGCCTGACGGGACGAATGAGCTACACGATGCGCGGCGGCTACAACTACTCGCGTGAGGTGTGGGATGCCCGTGTCTCACCCGGCAATATCCTTTGCACAGGAGCTTGAGTATCTGCATACGGATGCGAAGAAAACCTACATGGTGCAGCTCTACCATAATTCGACAGGGAATGCCGTGCAGGACAGCATCGATACGGATGCCGGAACGATCACTGGGAAGAGCCACTACCGTGACGGCGACGACTGGGAGCTGCGCTTCTTCTACCATCGCGGCATTACGAAAAAGGATGCGCTGCGCTACTATACGATCCTCTCGCAGACGCAGGCGGGCACAGCACCCGGCTCCTCGTCCATCGGACGGCAGTACTACGGCATCGGCGTGCGGCATACGATCTCGAAACGCCTCACATGGCAGGGTTATGGCACACTATCAGAAAGGTGAGTTCGACCTACGATCCGCTGCGCACGGAGCTCAATACGGGCGGCGGGTTCAGCCGACGCTCCCTGCTCGCGGAACTCGCGTACCGGATGAGCGACCGCAAGCAGCTCGTCCTGCAGGCGGAGCGGTATGTGCGCACGGATGAGGGCGGCGGCGGATACCACGGCTGGGGCATGACGCTCTGGTACAATGAGAGCCTCTGAGATAAGAGATAAGAAAGATGAAAGATTATGGGCAAGGTAAAAAGGGAATCGCTGCATTCCTCGTGGGAGCGGCAGGCCTGTTCGGCGTGCATCAGGCACTCCCGTCGGCGGAGGGGGGCGCGAGCACGTCGTTCCGGAGACGGCGATGATCGACCTCACGGAGCAGCTTGGCAGCTATGCGCGCGAGCGGCATCCGGGCTTTCTGCTCGTCGGCAACGGCCCTGTGGGGCTGCTGGAGGCGACAAAGGACAACTCCGAGGAGAATGTCGCGCGTCTCGTGCGTGCGCTTGACGGCATCCTGATGGAGTCCCGCTTCTATGACGGCTATGAGGAGGACGGCGACACGCCGGAGCGCAACGACGGCGATCTGGACGAATATCTCACCGCGATGCTCCGCAAGCCACTCATGGCGGGCAAGGCGGTCTTTACCCTCGACTATGTGAAGGGCAAGAGAATCCATGAGGTAGAGGAGCTCGGTGCGGAGCAGGGCTATGTCGCCGAGGCGGGCGATCGCCTGCTCGATGTGATTCCAAAGAACCCGCCGATGAACGAGAATGCGGACGATGTCACGCAGCTGAAACAGGTGAAGAACTTCCTCTTCCTGCTGAATCCCGAGCATTTCCATACGCGCGACGCCTATATCAACGCCCTCGCAGCGACGAACTACGACCTCCTCGTCGTCGATCTCTACTACGGCGACCGTCCGCTGACACCGGCGGAGACGGCGCGGCTGAAGGTGAAGGCGAACGGCGGCAAAGCGCCTCCTGCTCTCCTACATGAGCGTTGGGGAGGCGGCGGACTATCGTCCCTACTGGAAGGCGGAGTGGAACACGGAGCGTCCCGCACTGGCTCGCCGAGCCGAATCCCGAATGGCCGGGCAGCTACAAGGCATCGCTACTGGTCGAAGGAGTGGCACGATATTCTCTATGGCAGCCCCTGATGCCTATCTGGACATGATTATGGCGGCGGGTTTTGACGGTGCCTTCCTCGACGTGATGGATGCGTGGCAGTATTTCAAAGAAAATAAATAGAGTGAGACACTGCTCTATTAAAAACAAAAGAGGAAACACGGCGATGATGCTGTGTTTCCTCTTTTTGCTAGCCAAATGCCTTGGCGAGATGTGCGAGACCCGTTTGAGAGTGCTGCGCGGGCAGGCGAGGTTCATGCGCTGGAAGCCGCGCCGCCCGCACCGAAGATCGGGGCCGTCGTCGAGCCAGAGGTTCGCCTCATGGATGACCTTCTCGTTGAGTTCCTTGTCCGAGAGGCCGTAGGCGGAGAAGTCCATCCAGATCAGGTAGGTTCCCTCAGGCTCGATGAGCTGCACCTTCGGCAGATGCGCAGCGAGGTATTTCCTTCGTAAAGGCGTAGTTCTCCTCGATGTAGGCGAGCAGCTCCTTCAGCCACGGTGCGCCATGCTCGTATGCCGCCTTTGCGCCCGCGAGTCCAAGCGTGTTCGGCTCGTCGTAACCAGTGCGGCTCAGCTCCTCCTTGAAGCGGCGGCGCAGGGATTCGTCGCTGATGAAGATGTTGGAGATCTGCAGTCCCGCGAGATTGAACGTCTTGCTCGGGGAAGTGCAGGTGACGGTGATGGCGGCGGCGTCTGCAGAGAGAGAGGCAAAGGGGATGTGGCAGAAGCCGGGACGCACGAACTCCTCGTGAATCTCGTCCGCGACGACAATGACGTGATGGCGCAGGCAGATGGCGGCGAGCTGCTCAAGCTCTGCGCGCGTCCAGACGCGTCCGACGGGGTTGTGTGGGCTGCAGAGGACGAACAGTTTTACCTTATGGTCGATGATCTTCTGCTCGAAATCCGCGAAGTCGATGCTGTAATGTCCGTCAGCGAACCGCAGGGGACTGTCGATGAGCGTGCGCCCGTTCTGGCGGATCATGCTCGCAAAGGGATAGTAGACGGGCTGCTGGATGATGACGGCCTCATTCGGCGCAGTATAGGCACGGATGGCGGTGGCGATGGCAAAGACGACGCCGGGCGTGATGACGAGCTCGTCGCGCTGCACCGTCCACGCGTGACGCGTACGGAACCAATCGCGCAGGACGTTGAAGTAGTCGTCCTTGACCTGTGTATAGCCAAAGATGCCGTGTGCCGCGCGTGCCGTCAGTGCGTCAATGACGGGGACGGGCGCGCGAAAGTCCATATCCGCGACCCAGAACGGGAGGACATCCTTGGGGTAGCCGCGCTCAACAGCAAAGTCGTATTTCAGACAAGACGTGCCGCGGCGGTCGATGATTTCGTCAAAATTGATGGACATGATGTTTCCTTTTTCCTTCCTTTGTTACGCCCGAGCGGCCTTCTCCAGCGCCTGCGCCAGATCTTCCTTCAGATCCTCTGCATCCTCCAGCCCGACGGAGAGACGCAGGAGGCGGTCGTCGAGTCCCGTGCGCGCGATGAGCTCGCGGGGCATCTCTGCGTGCGTCTGCACGAGCGGGTAGGTCAGGAGACTCTCGACACCGCCGAGACTCTCGGCGAACGCGATGAGACGCAGATGGGCGAGGACATTCTGTGCGATGGCGGAGGTCTTGACCTTAAACGAAATCATGCCGCCATAGCCTGTGCTCTGACTCTCATGCAGGGCGCGCCCGGGATGGTTGGCGAGTCCCGGGTAGTAGACCTCTGTGACCTCGGGGCGGGTGAGCAGCCACTCTGCGATGGCAAGCGCATTTTCCGCTTGGCGTTCGACGCGCACACCGAGCGTCTTGAGACTGCGCAGCATGAGCCATGAATCCATGGGAGAGAGATTCGGCCCCTCGGACTTTACGAGCAGCTCAATCCGCTTTGCGAGGTCAGAGTCCGCGTCCCGCACCGCGAGCGTGCCGCAGATCACGTCGTTGTGTCCGCAGAGGTACTTGGTCGCGCTCTCGACGACGATGTCTGCGCCGAGCGTGAGCGGCTTCTGCGCGTGCGGCGAGAGGAAGGTATTGTCCGCGACAAGGAGTGCGCCGTGCTCGTGGGCAACGGCGGCGAGTGCGCGGATATCCGTGATGAACATCATCGGGTTGGAGGGCGTCTCAATGAAGATCATCTTCGTCGTCTCGCGCATTTTTGCCTCGACCAGTGACGTATCGCGCATATCGATATACTCAAAATCGATGCCGTAGCGGCTGTAGATGTCGTTCGCGAGACGCACCGTCCCGCCGTAGAGATCCTCGGGCAGGAGCACGTGATCACCGGGAGCGCAGAGTGCAAAGACGAGATTGATCGCCGCCATGCCCGAGGAGAGCGCCCATGCGCGTTCGCCGCCCTCAAGGAGGGCAATCGCCTTCTCAAAATCGCTGCGCGTCGGATTCGCAACGCGGCTGTAGTCGTAGCCCGTGCTCTGACGGAATGCGGGGTGGCGGAACGTCGCCGAGAGATAGACGGGCGTGGTGAGCGCACCCGTCGCATCGAACGCGTGACAGCCATGTACCTCAGCAGTGTAATCCTTCATTGTATTTCCTCCCATTGTTCCCTGTTTTGCTTATGTCCTGCGCAGACGGTACGGACGGTGCGATTGCGCCCTGTCCGTTTTTCTGTGCACGGTGCAGAACCGTTTTGGTTGTTTCATTATAAACATCGTCAGGATACTTTGTCAATCAAAAAATATATAAAACATACTTGACAACTATGATACTTCCGTGTAAGATAGCGACATCGAAAAAATGAAAGACATATATGCAAATATGGTTATTGGAGGGGAATACAATGGCACAGTCAAAAAAGGAGCTTGTCCTCAGCGCGATGGACCGTAGGGAGGTCGAGCGTGTCCCGTCGGGATTCTGGTTCCACTTTCTCGCGGATGAGATTCACGCCGATGCCTATGCCGACCCGCGTCTTGAGCAGACGCTTTTGGATGGGGAACTGCGCTATATTGACGGCTTTCAGCCGGATTTCGTAAAGATCATGACGGACGGGTTCTTCTCCTATCCGAACCCCGTCGTGCAGACCGCACGCACGGCAAAGGAACTGGCGAAGGTGCAGCCGCTGCCCGACGACCACCCCTTCTTTACGCGGCAGATCGCCTATGCGAAGGAGATCACGAAGCGGTACGGAAACGAGGTCGCCACATTCTATAATCTCTTCTGTGCGGGCACGACGGTGAAATTCATGCAGCCCGGGACACTCGCCGAGGATGAGGCATTTCTCGCACAGCTCGTCCGCGAGGACGCCGCGGCGGTGCGCGCAGCGTTCGATGTCATCTCCGGCGATCTCGCGAAGCTGGCGCGCCGCATCATCGCCGAGGCGGGCGTGACGGGCATCTACTTCAGCCTGCAGAACCTCATCGGCGAGGGCGCGAGCCGCGCAGTCTACGAGGAGGTATTCGCTCCCGGAGAAAAGGAAATTCTGCGCGCGGCAAACGCCGAGAGCAGCTACAATATCCTCCATATCTGCGGCTATGCGGGACACCGCAACGCGCTGGACTGGTATCGTGATTACGATGTCAAGACGATCAATTGGGCGGCGGTCGTCGAGGGCGTTCCCTTGAGGAGGGACGAAAGATTTTCCCGGAGCACGCTCTGCTCGGCGGATTCGGCAATCTCGCATCGGATGTGCTCTATCGCGGTACGCAGGCGGAGATCACGGCGGAGACGCAGCGCATCCTCGATGCGGCAGGGCGCACGGGCATCCTGCTCGGGGCGGACTGTACCGTGCCGCGCGACATTGACTGGAAGCATTTTGACTGGGTACGTGATGCGGCAGGATCGCGATAAAAAGGAGAGTATGACATGAATCTGAAGAAAATCACGAAGGCAGCACTCGCGGGGCTCCTCGCCGCAGCACTTGCGGCAGGGCTGGCGGGCTGCGGAAAAAGCGGCGCGGACAGCGCGAAGTCGGCAGACGGCAAGAAGATCGTCACCGTCGCACATACGAATTATTATGTCCCCTACGACTATGTAAACGAGCAGGGGGAATCCGACGGATTCGAAGTTGCCGTCATGAAGGAAGTGGCGAAGAAGCTGCCGCAGTATGAGTTCAAGTTCGTCCCGACCTCGGACGACGATCTCCTGATCGGCGTTGAGTCCGGGAAGTACACCGTCGGCACCAAGGGGATCTGGATCACGGATGCACGCAAGAAGAAGTATGTGTTCCCGAAGAACAACATCGGCGCGAGCGTGATCGGCCTTGCGATCCGCAAGGATACGGCAGACAAGATCAAGGATCTGAAAACCTTTGCCCAGTTCAGCGGCAAGCTCGTCCCGATCGCTCCGCAGGATGCGCGCTATATGGTCATTGACGAGTACAACAAGGAGAACCCCGATAACCAGATCAAGCTAACGTCCTCGGAGGCATTCCAGGTGGCGGATGCGTACAGCTGGGTGCTCGAGGGGCGCTATGACGGCTACCTTGATGTCGAACTGAGCTACAAGAACAACATCGCGAAGGAAGACGCTCCGTATCATCAGTTCAACGACAAGATGGCATACGTCCGCTACAAGGGCATCCCAACCTATCCGATCTTCAACAAGAAAGAGCAGGCCTTTGCGGACGACTACGACAAGGCGATTGAGGAGCTGCGCGCCGAGGGGAAAATCGCAGAGCTCGAGCAGAAGTACTTTCGGTGAGAGCCTTTCCGACTACCTGAAGTAAACGAGAGGGGGACGGCATACGATGGAAACACGTGTCTTTGACTTCGGGCTGATCGTTCAGTTTCTGCCCGATCTCCTCTCCTATCTTGACGTCACACTGCTCGTTGCCGGCCTCAGCATCGTCATCGGCTCCCTGCTCGGCGGACTGCTGGCATGGGCGAATCTCAGCGGCAGCCGCGTGCTGCGCGCGTGTTCACTCGCCTACGTGTATGTGATGCGCTGTACGCCGTCCATCGTTCTGCTGTTCATCGTCTTCTACGGTGCGCCGAAGCTCGTCTTTGCGCTCTTTGACTATGATATGAATGCGATGCACCGCGCCGTCTTTGCCGTCGTCACCTTTACCCTGCTGTTTGGCGCATACATTTCGGAGGTGTTCCGCGCTGCCTATACGGCGGTTCCGCGCGGGACAGTACGAGGCGGCGGTGAGTGCGGGGCTCTCCCCGTGGCAGGCATTCTGCCATGTCATGCTCGGACAGGCGGCGCTCATCGCCCTGCCGAATTTCGGCAACTCGACCATCAACCTCCTGAAAGAGGCGTCGCTCGCCTATACCATCGGGCTGATCGACCTCATTGGGCGCGGCAATCTCATCATCGCGCAGAACTACGGCGCGTATGGCGTTGAGGTCTATCTCTCTGCCATGCTGATCTACTGGGGGCTCGTCCTGCTCATCGAGCAGGGCTTCGCGTGGGCGGAGCATCGTCTCGACCAAGGCACGGGGCTGCGCGCTCCGTCTGCGTCCAAAACAATGCGGAATGGGCTGAAAGGAGGGGACGCCGTTGGAACTGGATCTTGACTTTATGCAGGAAACCTTCCTGCTCGTCTGGCAGGGAGCGGGCGTGACCCTCGCACTCACAGCGCTCTCGCTCGTTCTCGCGGCGCCCATTGCCTTCTGCTTTGCCGTCCTGCGCGTGCGCGGACATCGTGTGGGCGGGACGATCGCACGTTTTTATGTCTCCTTTGTGCGCGGCACACCGCTCGTCCTCCAGATCCTTCTCCTCTACAGCCTTCTGCCGAGCCTGCTGAATCTGCTCGTCAAGGCAGCGGGGAGCAGCTTCAACGTATTCGAGGCGGTCGATCCATTCTGGTATGCCGTCTTTATCTTTACGCTCAACACCGTTGCTCTCCTCACGGAGGCATTTCGCTCGGCACTGCTCGCCATCCCCAAGGGACAGCTCGAAGCGGGAGCCGTGTGCGGGCTGAGCGAGGCAGAGACCTACCTGCACGTGATTCTCCCGCAGGCACTTGTTGTGGCACTGCCGAGCATCGCGAACATCACGGTCAATCTCATCAAGGGGACGTCACTCGCCTTCCTCATGACGGTCAAGGACATCATGGCGGTCGGCAAGGTCGCCGCGTCCTATGGCTATAACTACATCGAGGCGTATCTCGACGTATTCATCGTCTATCTCATCCTCTGCACGATCGTCCAGCTGCTCTTTGCGGCGGCGGAGCGGCGTGTCGGAGCGTTCCGCTAGGAGGTGCAGTATGTTATTCGGAGTACAGAACGTACGCAAGAGCTTTGCAGAGACCGAGGTTCTGAAGGATGTGAGCCTCAGCGTGGACAAGGGGGATGTGGTTGTCATCCTCGGGCCGAGCGGCTCGGGTAAGACAACGTTCCTGCGCTGCCTCAACTTCCTTGAGCGTGCCGACGGCGGGACGATGGACTTCCACGGGACGCAGCTTTCCCTCGTGGATGCATCCAAGAGCGAGATTGCCGCTGTGCGAAAAAAGACGGGCTTCGTCTTTCAGAACTACAACCTCTTCGCGAATAAGACCGCCCTCGAGAATGTGACCCTCGGGCTCACCGTCGGGCGCGGCATGGCGGCGGCAGAGGCAAAGGAGATCGGCATGGATGCTCTGCGGCGTGTGGGGATGGCGGAGCGTGCCGACTACTACCCCGCACAGCTCTCGGGCGGACAGCAGCAGCGCGTCGGCATTGCCCGTGCCGTTGCCGCAAAGCCCGACGTGATCCTCTTTGACGAACCGACCTCTGCGCTTGATCCCGAGCTCGTCGGCGAGGTGCTCTCCGTGATGAAGCAGCTCGCCGAGGAGGGCACGACGATGATCGTCGTGACGCATGAGATGAAGTTTGCACAGGATGTTGCGACCCACGTCGTCTTTATGTCGGACGGCGTGATCGTCGAGGAGGGAGCGCAAAGTCGATCTTCACCACACCGCGCGAGGAGCGCACGCGCCGTTTCCTCCGCCGCATCCTGCCCGAGGAGTATGAGCCGGCAGCGCTGATATAGGGAAAAAAAGCAGTCAGCAAGATGGATGTCTTGTTGACTGCTTTTTCTCGTGTTTTTCGCAGCAGCAAACGTACTGCTGATCGGCGGTTTCTTATGACTCAATCGCGAAGAAGTCCGCGGGAACAGGGGCGAGGATACCGACGAAAGATGAAAGTCCTCTGTTCCCGTATTCTTCATGCCGTGGCACATCCCCTTCGCTGAGACAATGACGTCGCCCACTGCGATGGGGCGTTCCTCTCCGGGCGCAGGGATAAAAAGACACCTTCTCCTTGGATGCAGATCCATATATCGTCCGCTTTCGCGTGCCCGTGCGGCTTGATCTCCTGCCCGGGCTTCAGCACCCAGACGACGCCGCTCGTCGATGCTGTCCCGTAGATCGGTGTGCGCGTTGCCGTATCACCCGATGCCATGACATCGGAGAGACGATAGCGGCGCGTCTCAAAAATCATTTGTTACCTCTGTGGTCATAAAAATTCTCCTCTCGTATATGCGATAACACATGCACATCTGACGCAGCTGGGTGTATCAATCGTCGAAATAATCGTCGTCATACCCCTCGCCGTAGTCGTGCCAGTCATTGTGGAGGATGTCCTCATCCTCGTCATACTGCCCGCCGTACGGGGCGCTGCCGCCGTATGTGTCGGCGTACGCATCGTCGTCCGATGTGTCCTCTGACCCTCTGAGGAAATATCCTCCTCGTCCTCTTCGTATTCGCGGCGGTACGGCAGCTCGTTGTCATAGGCATCGCCCGTCGATGCCGTATCGCGCGACGTGGAGGGGATACTGACATGGGGCAGGGACGGAATGAGGATGCCGAACAGCTTTTCGGCGAGATATGCGCCAAAGACGGCAAGCAGGATTTTCTGCCACCATGACAGCGCTTTTTGGCGATTGACGCGGTACGGTGTTTTTTTCGGTGCGTCAGGCATTTTTCTTCACCTTCTTCCATCGCGCGTTCGCGCGTGCAGAATGGAGCATGGAGGCGAAATTATCCGCGAGCTCTTTCTCCATGACGGCGGTGTCGTACTTGTCTCCCTGATGATGGAGCTTGTTGACTAGCGTCCCATTCCAGTCGTCGCTCCACAGCGTGAAGAAGGTCAGCTCGATCGCTTTCGTCCGATCCGTCTCCGCCTTCGGCGAGATAGTAGAACGTAATATCCCGGCCGTGGAGTGCGGACGGAACGACGCCATTTCCCTTCGGGGCGTAGAGATGGTGGATCTCACGGAGCGCATTGACCATCTCCTCGGGCTTCGTATCTTCGTCGGCAAAGATAAAATCTCCGCCCCTGAAAAGCGATACCTCGTCATTCGCCCCCTGCCGGGCGTTTCACCTGCTGTCCGTCAGCGCCGCCGCCTCCTCCGTTGTCGCTGCGTACAGTCCGTGCTGCGCAGCGACTTCTCCGATGCGTGGATTCAGATGAACGGCGTACGCTGCGGCATAGGCGTGATCGGCATCCGCGTCGCGCTGTGCAAACGGCTGCGGAACGGGGAGTGTGCAGTGACGAACATAGGCCGTGCAGGAAAAGGTGAAGTCATTCGCCTCGTCATGCAGCACGTATGTGTTCCGCTGCATGGGGGCGGGCTCTCTGTCTCCGACGACCGCAGGACGATGTGCGGCTCGTAGTCGGCGAACGTCTCCTCCAGCATTCCGATGACATCATCCGGCGTGTAGGGTGCGCCATGCTCCGTCGTCACGAGGAAGGAACAGCCTGAGAGGAGGGAGGTGCACGCCGTCAGCAGCGCGGCGAGCATGCGGGAGAGTCTATGTGCCATGAGCAAGCTCCTGTTGCTGTGTGAATTGCTGTAATCGTTTGAGGATATTATAACATAGATGATGTCGTCTGTGGAGATCCAAGTCCCTAGGGCAGATACTTGTCAGGATCTATTTTCTACGGTACAATCAAATGATCAGAGATTTCTCTATTAAGGGAGCGAATGGATATGCTGTCACGTGAAGAAATATTTGTGGAATACTTATGGGGGCAAGGGGTATTTCAAGAACAGGATATCATGGGTAAAAACTGCCTTATTATCGGCGGGGTATACTCCGGCGGAGATGCTTACGCCATGGGACTCAAGGCCAGACTCATACATGCAGGGGCGGCGCAATGCGACACTCTTGTTCTATTTAATCCTGGCATCTCAGATTCGTACTGTGATCTCACGGATGCGACAGCGGCAGTTGGTTCATTGAGCTACGATCTCATTATTGTCCTCAGCGGGATGGAGAAGACACGGGATATTCGTGAGGGCGTCTGCCAGCTGCAGGAGATCTGTCATGTGGGCGGGAAAAATACTCGTGACAGCGCGCACCCCACATGATGTTTCCTCTCGGGTGAGTTTGAATACGTATGAGGATATATGGCGTTATGACGCAGATTCACTGGCGGAGCTGTTTGACCGTTGTACCGTTGAAATGAGCGTTGTCGATGAGGCGTATGGCATCGTCTGTGCCCTTTTGACACGCGTGGAGAGGGCTGCGGCGTCGAAGAGCTTCTTATTTCATACGAGGGAAGGCAAGCGCATCGAAGTCGGAGACGAGGTGCCGCAGGGATATTTCAACGCATCTTCGGTTCTGGATGCCATCGGGATAAAATACCGTACGGATAAATGCAGTATGATGCATAACTATCTGGATAAGTATGCGTTTTTCTGGAGAAATTCCGTTCCCAGCCGATTCGTCTCCTTGAACTAGGGGTATTCAATGGCTCCAGTGTACGGATGTGGCAGGAGTATTTTCCGCGCGCAGAGGTTTTTGGGGTAGACATTGAGGCCTCGTGCAGACAGTATGAGGATGAACGCATCCACATTATCCAGGCGGATCTTTCAGATGCCGCTCAGGTATCAATGCTGAGAGAGATTCGTCCCCAGATCATTGTCGATGATGCGTCTCATATCGTGAGCCACCAATTGTTGGCGCTATTTACCCTGTTTGACGTATTGCCGCGCGGCGGTGTCTACATACTGGAGGATCTGGAGACCTCGCTGAATCCGGAGCTGTTTGATGAGGGCATATCGTGACTGCTCTATGGATGCCTATGCGGTGTGCGAACGGATCGCGCACATTGCGGCACGTAAAGTGCCGGATGATGACAGTATCTATGCGGATCATATCAATCGGATCGGCATGGAGACGGAACTTGTTTCCATCACAAAAGGCAGTGTGATTCTGATCAAACGTTGATTTCATCATTTTAATATGAAAGAACGGTTCTGTTCGGAAAGATAATCTCTCCGAACAGAACCGTTCTTTGATGTTGCAGCTTCTCTGATCAGTAGCAGCCGCAGCCGCGTGCACGCGATGCACGGCTGTTGTTGCAGTACGCACCGCCGTCGTAGCAGTTGCTGCGGTCGTCGCAGTATGCGCTGCTGTTGTTCCCGCCGTAGCAGTACGCCTGATTCTCGCGTGCCGGAACGGTGCACGTATCGCCGTCACAGACATAGGCGAGTGCCTGTGCGCCCGTGGCTAGGATCATGCCGGCAACCAGACCCATCAGTACCTTTTTCATGGACGTTCCTCCTCTCCATTTCTGTGTAGTATAACATACATGTCAAGAGGCAATTTGCTGTTATATAAATGATAAATATGGATAAATTGATATATGAAGGCAATACACAATATACTCGTTTATTTTTTTCACGGTGAGAGGAGAAAAGGAATAGAACGCAATTCATCTATATAAATCAGTATTTTAATTGAGAAAAGAATATACATATAAATTATAGAGTTCATTTCCACTAGAAATTATGAACGAAATTCATAATTAAAATTTATGATTATGTAAAAATATCTATTGATTTTTGCACAGCGTTGCGCTATGATATAAGTGAATCGAGAAAAAACATATTCACATAAAGGAATACAGTATGAAGAATGAAACAGCAGTAATATATTCCTCGCGCACGGGGAATACGAAGCGGGTGGCGGAGCATCTGGCGGAGGCACTTGGCGCGTCCTGCCACAGCGTCGCGGATGCCTCTGCCGTATCGGAGCAGGCAACGCTCTGTATCGGTACGTGGATTGACCGCGGGACGGCAGACGCGGCGGCGCGAAAGTACATCGAGGGGCTGCGCGGGCGCCGCATCTTTCTCTTCGGCACGCTCGGCGCGGAGCCGGACTCGGAGCACGGTGCGAAGTGCATCGCAAACATCCGCGCACTCTGTGACGCGTCGAATGAGATCCTCGGTGCGATTCTCGTGCAGGGGGCAATCGATCCGATGCTGATCGAGATGTTCAAGAGTATGCCGAAGGATAATGTGCACGCCTATACGGAGGAGAGTGCAGCACGCTATGCGGCGGCGGCGCGTCACCCCGATGCGGCGGATTTTGCCCGCGTGATTGCGGCGGCAAGGGAGGTATTGGCATGAGTATACTGCAGGAGAAAATCAACGCACTTCCCATCGAGGAACGTGCGTGGCTGCTCGGCACGAAGTCGGAGAACCCGCTCGGCTGTGCCTTCGCCAAGAAGCGTGTGGTACACCCCGGTGCAGGCGGCAAGCGCATGGTGATGGACAAGGAGGAGCAGACACGTATCTGGGCGGATCTGATGGCACAGACGCCGAATCCTGCCGACGAGCGTGCGGTCTACATCCATATTCCGTTTCTGTGACAAAAAATGCAGCTACTGCGGTTTTTTTCAGAACTTCACGCGGGAAGAAGCGGCGCATCACTACGTCGATGTGCTCCTCGATGAGCTGGATGCGGCGGCGGATACACCCTATGCGCAGGGCGCACCCTTTCAGGCGGTGTTCTTCGGCGGCGGTACGCCGACGGCGCTGAGCGATGCGGATATCGCGCGCCTCGTACAGGCGGTGCGTGCGCGTCTGCCGCTCACGAGTGACTGCGAGATCACACTTGAGGGGCGCATCCACGATCTCACGGAGAGCAAGGTTGAGGCGGCAATGAACGCGGGCATCAACCGGTTCTCCCTCGGCGTGCAGTCCTTTGACACGCGCGTCCGTCAGGCGATTGGGCGCATTGACGACGGCGAAACGGTCATCGCGACACTGCGCCGCATGGTGGAGCAGCAGGGCGCCGTCGTCATCGCCGACCTCATCTACGGGCTGCCCTACCAGTCGATGGAGGTCTGGGAAAACGACGTGCGCACGCAGTTCGAGATCGGCATCGCGGGCGGCGACCTCTATCAGCTCAATGTGTTCCCGTCGAGCGAACTGGCACGGCGCGTCGCATCGGGCGATCTGCCGATGCTGCCGACGACGGAGGAGCAGGCAGAGTATTTCCGGCGCGGCATTGACATCGTCATGGAGTACCCGATGGTGCGCCGCATCGACACAACCCACTGGGCGACGGATCACCGTGAGCGCAGCATCTACAATACGCTCGCCAAGCGCGGCTGTGACGTCCTCGCCTTCGGCTCGGGCGCGGGCGGCTTCATCGGTCAGATGATGTGGCGCAATCACGGTGCACTCGCGCCGTATGAGAAGATGGTCGAGGAGGGCGCGAAGCCCTTCCAGTTCATGGGCGAGCAGGCGGATGCACACCGCATGCAGAGCGAGATCGGTGACCAGATCGAGCACGGCTATCTCTATGCGCCGTTTTTCACGAAAAAATACGGTGTCGATCTCCTCACCGAGATGGAGCCGCTTCTCGCCGCATGGGCGGAGAACGGGACTGGTCACGCGCACGGAGACAGGATTCCGCCTGACGCGTGCGGGCGAGTTCTGGCATGACAACCTCATTCAGGGCTTCCTCGAGGCGTATGCCCTCACACAGGAGGATACGGTGAAGCTCCGCAAGGAAAACGTCGCTGTGCAGGACATGATACCGAAATCCGTGCGCTCCATGCTCGAGGCGATGTTCCCCGATGGGATGCCCGCGCAGATGGCAGCGGCACTCGCAGGAAAGCCGTCGCCGGAGATGGAGAACCATCCGCACATGCAGATGCTGAAGGAGCTCATTCGCAAAGAGCGTGAAAAGGAACGCGCCGCGGGGGCAGATCATGACCTCAATACGGTCATGCGCACCCAGTCGCGCGATCTTGGCAAAAGCGGTATAACGAAAAGTAAAGCCCCGTCGACTGGCGGGGCTTTTGATGCATGTATTCTCGTTTATGGCATACGGTGTAAAAATATCCAAACGCTGCAGGGATGCTGTACGTCTCGGCGAGTTCCGCGCGGCGCACCCAGAGGAGGCTGGACGGCGCGTCCGATGCGGTCTCGGCGGACATGAGGGGCGGCTCGTTCTTTTCCGCGACCGTGACCGCCCAGCCCGTGAGCTCCCATTCGATATGGCTGAAGATGTGACGTGCGGGCGGGAGTGGGTCGATGGAGAGGATGCGAAAACCCTCGTCCTCGAGATGTGCACGCACGGCACGCTTTGACTGCTTTCCGTCGAGATGTGGATATTCCCAGAGACCTGCGAGGAGTCCCTTCGAGGGTCTTTTTCGTATGGCGATGCGGTCACCGCAGGATAGGACGAGGACGGTGTGTTTTTCCTTGCGCCGTGCTTTGGCGGCGGACTTTACGGGATAGTCCTGCGCTGTGCCGCGATCATGGGCAAGGCAGAGCTGCGCGGCGGGGCAGCTGTGACAGAGCGGCGCACCGTGCGGCAGACATATTGTCGCGCCGAGATCCATGAATGCCTCGTTCAAAGAGGCCTGCATCACGCCCCTCGGGGTAGGGAGACGGAGAGCGCGGCTTCAAGAGAACGCTTTGTGCTGTCTTTTCCAATGTCGATGGGATTCGCCGTGATGCGTGCCGCGACGCGGAGAAAGTTGCCGTCAACAGCAGGGCGCGGCTGTCCGTAGGCGAAGGATGCGATGGCACTCGCCGTGTAGCGTCCGATGCCGGGGAGCTTGAGGAGGGCATCGAAGTCGTTCGGGAGGTCGCCGCCGTGCGCTTTGACGATCACCTCTGCCGCGCGTTTGAGGTTGCGCGCGCGACTGTAGTAGCCGAGCCCCTGCCACAGCTTCATGAGGTGCGTCGTCGTTCACGGCGGCGAGGTCATGGACGCTCGGCAGTACCGTGAGAAAACGCAGGTAGTAGGCGCGTACGACGGCGGCGCGCGTCTGCTGGAGCATGATCTCCGAGATCCAGACATGGTACGGTGTCGGTTCGTCGCGCCACGGCAGGTCGCGCGTGTCGGGCGCGGACTTGCGCCATGTGAGCAGGGGCACGGCAGAGGGCGGGAAAGACGTCTGCGCCCGCCCAAGGCTGTATATTCATAGATGGTTCTCCATTTCGTGTTAGGAAAATACGGATAAATTCCGTTACAGTTTTATTTCCCGTGATGCCTATATTTTATCACGGATGTTTCACCCTTTACAAATGGAGCGAGTTTTTGACTCTGTGATAATGAGAAAATCGCCCGAAGAGCGGCTTTTGCTTTTTGCGTCCTGTGTATGCTAAAAATAACAGGAAATAAAGGATATCTACAATATGATGGAGTGATTGTCAATGTTGGATATGAAGTTTGTGCGTGAGAACCTGCCCGCCGTGCAGGAGATGCTGAAGCATCGCTGCAATACGCTCGACCTCTCGCCGTTCACGGAGCTCGAGGAGCGCCGCCGTAGGATCCTGCAGGATGTGGAGGAGAAGAAGGCGCGCCGCAACGCCGTCTCGAAGGAGGTCGGCGCGCGCAAGAAGGCGGGCGAGAACGCGGATGAGATCGTCGCGGAGATGCGCACGCTCGGCGACGAGATCGCGGCACTCGATGAGGATCTGCGCGACGTGGAGCTGCGCCTGCGCGGCCTCCTGCTCCAAATTCCGAATATGCCGAAGGCGGATGTGCCGATCGGCAAGGACGAGACGGAGAACCCAGAGGTGCGCCGCTGCGGCACGCCGCGCACGTTTGATTTCACCCCGAAGGCGCACTGGGACATCGGCGACGCACTCGGCATCCTCGATGCAGAGCGCGCGGCGAAGGTCACGGGCGCTCGCTTTACGTTCTACAAGGGGCTCGGCGCACGGCTTGAGCGCGCCTGCATTAACTTCATGATGGATCTCCACGCCGAGAAACACGGTTACACGGAGATGCTTGCCCCCTATATCGTGAACGAGGCAAGCATGATCGGCACAGGGCAGCTGCCGAAAATTTGCCGAGGATATGTTCAAACTCGAGGGGCTCGACTACTACCTCGTGCCGACGGCGGAGGTGCCGACGACAAACTACCATCGCGATGAGATCCTCGATGCGGAGCAGCTGCCGGAGTACTACACGTCCTATACGGCGTGCTTCCGCGCGGAGGCGGGCAGCGCGGGGCGCGACACGCGCGGGCTCATCCGTCAGCACCAGTTCAACAAGGTGGAGCTGATCAAATTCGTCACGCCGGAGACGAGCTGGGACGAGCTTGAGAGCATGGTGACGGCGGCAGAGGACGTGTTGAAGATCCTTGAGCTGCCGTATCGCGTCATCCAGCTCTGCACGGGCGACATGAGCTTCACCTCGGCAAAGACCTACGACATCGAGGTCTGGATGCCCGCACAGGACAAGTACCGCGAGATCTCGTCCTGCTCGAACTGCACGGACTATCAGGCGCGCCGCGCGAACATCAAATACCGTCCCGCACGCGGGGCAAAGCCGACGTTCCTCCATACGCTGAACGGCTCGGGACTCGCCGTCGGACGCACGGTGGCGGCGATCCTCGAAAAACAATCAGCAGGAGGACGGCTCGGTCATCGTGCCGAAGGCGCTGGTTCCGTATATGCACGGGGTCACGGTCATTCGATGAAAAAAAGTCATCGTCGGCATCACGGGGGCGAGCGGCAGCCGTTATGCTCTCCGCCTCATCGAGGTGCTCGCGGAACGCGGCATCGAGGTGCACGCTGTCGTCACAGAGAGCGGTATGCGCGTGCTGGACTATGAGTGCGGCGTATCGGCGGAGGAACTGGCGCGGCGCGTGACCGTGCTCTATCCGAATGCGGATGTGGGGGCAGCGATCGCGAGCGGCTCGTTCCGCATGGATGCAATGATCGTCGTGCCCTGCTCGATGAAGACGGCGGAGCCATCGCGCACGGCGTGACGGACGATCTCCTCTCGCGCGCAGCGGATGTGACGCTGAAGGAGGGCGGCGGCTCCTCCTCGTGCCGCGTGAGACGCCGATGCACGAGATCCATCTGGAGAATTTGCTGCGTCTGGCGCGGGCGGGGGCGATCATCATGCCCGCCGCGCCGGGATTTTATCATCGCCCGGAGACACTCGACGACCTCGTCGACATGATGGTGGGGAAGATCCTCGACCGCCTCGGCATCGAGGCGGAGCCTCTACGCGTTGGAGGTAGTATTGTGAAAAAAGATGTATGCAGCCGCACTCCTGACGGCAGGGGCACTCTGCCTGACAGAGTGCCGTCAGTGCCGCACCGTCGCAGACGGGCAGCGCAGGAGACAGTAAAGACCCGCTGCAGCAGATGCACATGGGGACAAACGAGGAGAAGAACCACCGGGCGGAGATTCAGGCAGACTATTTCGGTATCGCGGCGAACGCCGTACATCAATCTCTACAATCTGCACGTGTTCCGCCAGTACAAGGAGATGCACGGTATGTCGCTCCACTGGGGACTGACCGTCACGCGCCCCGTCGGCTCGTGGGCGGAGAAGGATGCGCCGGACGTGCGCCTTGACTCGGGGGCGGTCGGCGTCGGCTCCATCCTATATGGTGCGCTGGACGAAGCCCCTCGGGAAAAAATGGGAGGCGTCCCTCGACCTCACGGGCGGACTCATGGTCTACAACAAGGTGCATCCCGCGCACACGCGGAACTATGACTTCATGTGGCGCATCGGCCCGCGCCTCACGTATCGTTTCAACGATCGGAATGCGCTCAGCATCGCCTATCTCGGACATCACGTGTCCAACGGGCAGCGGACGAAAAATCCCGGCTACAACGGCGTCGGCGTTTCGATCGGCTATCGGTACACCTACTGATGGCAAAGAAATTTTATGCGGTAAAGCGCGGGCGCAAAACGGGGCTCTTCACCGTCTGGGCAGAGTGCGCGGCACAGGTGAAAGGCTTTCAGGGAGCCGTCTACAAGGGCTTTATGACGGAGGAAGAGGCGCGGGCGTGGCTCGGCGGTGCGGATGCACGGACGGAGCAGTCCCGTGCCGCTGCGGAGATGGCAGAGCCCTCTGCCCCTAATGCGGACTATATCATCCACACGGACGGCTCGTGCCTTCGTAACCCGGGTGGTGCGGGCGGCTGGGCTGCTGTCATCGAGACGGCGGCGACGGGCGCGGTCGAGGAGAAGAGCGGCGGCGCCCCCGAGACGACGAACAACCGCATGGAGCTGACGGCGGCACTGATGGCACTCAGCGCCGTGCCGGAGGGGGCGCGCGTTGCGCTCTATACGGACAGTCAGTATCTGAAGAACGCCTTTACAAAGTTTTGGCTGCCCGCGTGGAAGAAGCGCGGGTGGAAGAAGGCGGACGGTGAGCCCGTGCTGAATCAGGATCTCTGGGTGCAGCTCGATGCGGCGTTTGCCGCGCGGCAGGTGCAGTTCCATTGGGTCAAGGGGCATGCGGGCAACCCGCGCAATGAGCGATGTGATGCGCTTGCGCGCGCGGAGGCGGAGAAGTTTTAAGGGCGGTGGCGCATATTGTCTTGTGACGCGGTGCAATGTTCCGCGCGAACGCCTCGTTTGCAAGTGGTCGTGCGCTTATCTGCCTAAATACCTGCGCATTGCGAAACGCGCTTCGCTTGAACGACGCAATCCGCAGGGGGCAGAACGCGCACTTCCTCCACTTGCGCCACTAGGGTTCGCTTAGGAACATTGCGCCACCGTCCTTTGGGGCGGAGAATAGCAATACAGATGAGAGGAGGAACGCCGTGCAGCACATATTGGAAGCCATTGGGGCGTTCGTCCTCACGCATCTCGCGAATATCGGGCGCATCGCGCTCCTGTACGGGGGAGACGATGCGGCAGGGTGACGCGCCGTCTGCGCGTGCGGAGCATCGTCTACCAAATGGCGCATCTCGGCGCGGACTCCCTCCTCATCGTCGGGCTGACCCTCCTCTTTACGGGCATTGTGCTCACTTTGCAGATCGCCCATGAGTTCATCCGCTACGGTGCACAGAGCACGATCGGCGCGGTCATTGCGATCGGCATCGGGCGCGAGCTGGGCCCTGTCCTCGTCGGTGTCGTCTGCGCGGGGCGCGTGGGTGCAGCGATTACGGCGGAGGTCTCGACGATGAAGGTCACGGAGCAGATCGACGCCCTGCGCGTCATGGCGGTCAGCCCGGTGAACTACCTCATCGTCCCGCGCATGCTTGCGTGCATGGTCGTCGTGCCAATTCTCACCGTCTTTGGCGACGTGATCGGCGTTCTCGGCGGCTACTTCACGGCGGTGTACTACTCGGGTATCTCGGGCTACACCTTCCTGCACTCCATCACGCAGTATGCGCTCCTCTACGACATGACCGGCGGACTCATCAAGGCAATCTTCTTCGGCAACGTTATCGCTGTCCTCGGCTGCTACTACGGCCTCCACGCGCCGCGCGGGGCGGAGGGCGTCGGTACGGCGACGATGCAGACCGTCGTCACCTCCATCATCGTGATCTTTATCCTGAACGCCGTGCTGACGTTCTTCCTCTTTTGACAAGGCGGTGGCGCAATGATACGACTTGAACACGTCACCAAGCACTTTGGGTCAAAGGAAGCCCTGAAGGACATCACACTCACGATCAACGAGGGGGAAACGCTCGCCATCATCGGCGGCTCCGGGCTCGGGGAAATCCACTCTCCTGCGCCTGATGATCGGCCTTGACCGGCCGACGAGCGGGAGCGATCTATATCGGCGCGGACGAGATCGCAGCGATGGACGAGGCAGCACTCGACCGCGTGCGCCTGCGCATGGGCATGGTGTTCCAGTACTCTGCCCTCTTTGACTCGATGAGTGTCGGCGAGAACGTCGCCTTCGGGCTGCGTGAGCACACGGATAAGAGCGACACCGAGATCCGCAGCATCGTCGCGGAGAAGCTCGCCCTCGTCGGACTGCCCGATGCGGCAGAGATGATGCCGCAGGAACTTTCAGGGCGGCATGAAAAAAACGCGTGGGGCTCGCGCGTGCGATTGCGACCGACCCCGCCATTATCTTCTATGACGAGCCGAGTTCGGGGCTCGACCCCATCATGACGGCGAAGATCGACGAACTCATCATCAGTATGCAGAAAAAACTTGGCGTGACCTCCGTCGTCGTCACGCACGACATGGCAAGTGCGTGCCGCATCGCCGACCGCATCGCCATGATCTACGACAGGGGCGCTCATTGCCGTGGACACGACGGAGCGTTTTCAGGACATCAAAGACGAGCGCGTACAGGCATTTTTTTCCGTACGATGCATCACCGCAAGGAGGCAGGAGCATGAGTGCAGAGGCAAAGGTGGGGGCGTTTACCCTAGGGAGGCGTGATCCTCCTGATCGCTGTCGTCGTATTCTTCGGCGGACTGCGCCTCGGCAGCAGCAGCGACTACACACTGTACGCGGGATTTCACCGCGCCGTCGGGCTGAATCCGGAGGCACAGGTGCTCCTCTCGGGCGTGCCCGTCGGGCACGTGCAGGACGTTGTGAGTGACGGGACGGGCGTCACCGTCTCCATGGTCATAGAGCGTGGGGTGAAGATCCCGCGCGGCTCCGCCATCACCATCGGGCAGCCCGGCATCATGGGAGATAAATTCATCATCATCACGCCGAACAGGAACAGCGATACATACGCAAACGGCGACTATCTCTACGGCACGGATGAGATGGGAATGGACACGATGTTCGTCGAGCTGAACAAGATGATCGTCCTCGTGCAGGAGATGCTCACCTCCGTCAACGCCATCGTGGGCGCACCGGGCTTCCAGACCTCCGTTGTGCAGCTTGCCGTCAACATGGAGCACATCACGGCGAACCTCGATGGGCTCACGGCGACGCTGGAACAGATGGCGGCGAGAGAATCGCGGCGACCTGCGCGGCATCCTCGTGAACATGAATACCATGACGGCGAATCTCTGCGCAGAGCACGGCGAGCGTCGAGCGCATCATGGCGAACCTGAGAGCGTCGGAGCAGACCCCGCGACGGCGGAGAATCTGCGTCAGACCCTCGCGAACATCACCGATGCCTCGGGGCGCATCGCACGCATCGCCGCGGGCATAGAGGCGGTGGCGGGCGACCCGCAGACACAGGAGGATGCACGTGCCCTCATTCACAACGCACGCACGATGACGGACAAGGCGGGCGGACTGATGGGACGTCTTAGCAGCATCAAGGTCACACCGAAAGGTGGACATGATGTACAGCGGCAAGGCGGATGACTGGCGGACGAATTTCAACCTCGACGTCGGCGCGCAGCAGGGGCATGTACGCCTCCTTCGGCGTGGACGACATCGGCGGCGGGGACAAGGTGAGCGCCCAGCTCGGCAAAGCGCGGCAGCGCGTTCGGTGCACGTGCGGGCGTGATCGGCGGCGCAGCAGGGTGTCGGGTGTCGACGCTCACGCGGGGGATAAATTCAAATTCTCCGCCGATGCCTATAACCCGAACGACCTCACCGTGCGCCTGCGCAGCCAGTATCAGCTCAGCGGCGGCACCTACCTATTCGGTGAGTGGAATGCGGTGAACGATCGCCAACGCAGCGCCTTCTATACGGGCATCCGACAGGAATTTTGAACGTACAGATTGACGTGCAGTAAAATATGTATATAATGTAGTTATAATGGTTGGACTAGTTCTTTGCATGGGCGGAGGATGGGGAAATGATCAATCTGTATTTCGTCTGATGGTACTACGGCACAGGGTCGACGCCTGTCGACCCTATAAAACTAAAAACAAATGCTCTATAGCAGGAAGGGAGACTGCTGTGGAGTATTTTTTTATCGAAAAAATCGATGGGTCGCTATGCTTTTTTTATGGATTCTTTTCTTTTATAAAAAAATAGTTACAATTTAACTTGACATCGAGAGAAAAATCGTATATTTTAGGACGACAGTACTAGGGAAGGCCAAAGGAAGGGAGGGAGAGGTTCATGCGAGGGAAAGGTAAAAGGGGACGACATTTAGCGCGCTATGTGTCGATTTTTTTGTTGTCCGGAGGATATACGCTTCCCTCGCTTCTGCCGGTGTATGCCGCGCCCGTGACGGGACAAAGCGTCACGGTCGATGCCTCGCACCCTGCCGTGACGAGTTCTGACCCGACCAATACGCCGGCGGGAGAGCCGACGCATCTTGCCGTGGCGGCCGGCGACGCCCCTGCGGGAAATGTCGGGGATGTCACCGGCAACAGCCTGACCATTCAGGCGACCTCGGCATCGACGATGTCGGGCATCCTGAACCTCTATGCGGGCAGGACGCTTGGCGCGGGGAATGCGAATGGCAACACGCTGACGATCGACGGCAGGGTATTCTTTTCCTGCGCTGATTCCGAACGCGACGAATCCGACCTGGCCCGGTTATCCGCCGCTCCTCTACGCCGGCTATACGCGAAATGGAAATGCGGACGGCAACACCGTCATCATCCGGAATGTGGTCGACACAGGAGCCAATCAACCGAACCCCTATGCGTATACGGGACTGACGTACAGCGGGACGGTCTACGCCGGCTATACGGCGGGCGGCGGTACGGCGCATGACAACCGCGTCGTGCTGCACAATGCACAGGCACTCGGCAACGTCAAGATATACGGCGGCAACAATCCGGCCAATCGCACGAGCAACAATGTGCTGCAGATCACGTCGAAGAACAACCGCGTTGGGGGCATCTACGGCTTTTAAGACGATGGAGTTTGTCCTCGACAACAGCCTGAAGGCGGCGGACAGCATCTGGTCGAACGCCCATCTGGTCGCCGACTATATGCTCTACGTAAAAGATAACACGCTGCAGAGTTTTGATTGGGATCAGATCGTCGTCAAGAACTATCAGTCGTGGTTTGACCATCAGATCGCGCTGGGGAAAAAGCGCCCCGTCCTCTATCTCTATTTTCCTTCGGCAATGACTCTCTACGGCTATGCGCCGACGCTTCTTTATAACAATGGCGACTACGAGTACGGCAAGACCGCGACCTCCTACACGAATGGCGCGGGCATCCAGAATCCCACGGGGATCGTTGCAGCGTCGCAGTTCCGCCTGCTGGGGCTTCGCTATAAGAATGCGACGGAGACGCTGACGGCGCAAACGCCGCAGCTTCACGAGTCCTCCCCGAAAGGGTCGTATGCGGGCGTCTCCATCTACGGCAATACGACGGAGAACAATAAGCTCACGATCACGGCGGGCACGCATGCGGCGGCGCGCGCGCGGCTATACGATTGCAAAAGAACGGCAGCACGAAGAACAATACGCTTACGATCACGGGCGGTACGGTCGGGGAGGCATACGGCGGCTGGACGGAGGGGCAGAACCTCCTCGCGAGCACGGCGGTCGACGAGACGCATCCGATCGCGGTGAATACGGGTGCGAACGCCGAGGCGGAGGGCAACAAGCTCAACCTCTCGGGCGGCACGATTGGTGCAAACGGCAAGATCGCGGGCGGCTATATCGCAAAGTATACGCTGCATCAGTCGCATCTCGTGTCGGCGGGCGACGTGAAGACGAACAAAGTCAATATCTCGGGCGGCACGATCGGGAACAATACGGCAATCTACGGCGGCTATACCGAGGGTTCGGGCAATGCGACGGATAACGAGGTCACGATCTCGGACGGTACGTTCGGCAACGGCGTCGCGATCCATGGCGGCGCTACGGCGGGACGCGGCCGGCAGCTCACGGCAAATCCGGACGTTGCGAACGATACCGTGACCGCAAGCAAGGCGACGGGCAACAGCGTCACGATCACGGGCGGCACGTTCGGCACGGGCATGGACATCTACGGCGGCAGTACCGGCGGCACGGGCGCGGCGACGGGGAATACGATCACGCTCGGAGCAAACGATCTCGCGATGGGCGGCGTATTTCTGCACGGCGGCTATGAGCGCTGCTGCGAGCGATGTCATGACGGACAACACGCTGAACGTCCAGGGAAGAATATCATCGTGCGCGGCGTGGAAAAACTTCGGCAAGGCGAATTTCGACCTTGCGAACAAGGCGGTCGGCGACACCCCTGCTCAAGATCACGGGCGGCGCGACGAATAAGATCGACTGGGCGGGCGTGGAGGTCGTGCAGTCGACCCACAGCTTTACGCCGAAGTCCCTACGATAAGCGTCTCTTCACACTCATGGACAATGAGGACGGCATCAGCTTTTATGAAGGGGACGACGGACACGTATGCGACCATCGGGGCGAAGGAGCGTACGTTTGGCAACTACGAGTTCGTCATCGACACGGACAACCACACGGGGACATGCGACGCGCTATGTCTATGCCGATGGGATTCCAGTTCAAGGGACAATACTGCCGCGACCTATACGTCGGCGGAGGGGACACACGATGCCGCATGGGCAGGGGCGCACCGCGACAGGCAACAAGGTCGAGGGAAACAAACTCACCGTCACGGGTGGGTCTGTTACGAATGCCTACGGCGGCTTCGTCGTGAACAACAAGCGCGACGCATCGGGCAACCCGCTCACAACGGGCGACGCCGACAGCAATACGCTCATCCTTGCAAAGGATGCGGCGAATCCGTCTGCTGCTGCACCTGCCGTCACGGGCAGTGCCTACGGTGCGCTCGTCAAGACGAAGGCGGGCAGTGCGACGAACAACAAGGTGGACTTCTCGGCGGGGCATGTCGCGGGCAGTCTCTATGGCGGCGCGCTTACGGCGACGGGTGCGACGGGCGCGGCGACAGGCAACACGATCACCATCACGGGCGCGGCGACGGTCGGCGGCGATGTCTATGGCGGCTATACGACGGGCACGGGGGGCGACGACGGGCAACACGGTGAACCTCGGCGACGGCACGGAGGCGGGGAAACTCACCACGCCCGCAGGGTCGGCGACGGTGGCGGGCACGATCTACGGCGGCAGCGGCACGGCGACGACGGGCAACGTCCTCAATGTCAACGGCAATGCCACGGTCGGCAACATCAAGAACTTTGCCGCAGTGAACTTCCACTATGCGAGTGCGACGACGAATACGGCGAGCCCCATGCTGAAGATCACGGACGGTACGGCAACCGCTCTGGATTGGAGTACCTTCGGCTATACGGGCGGCATCCCGATGGGCGGGAAGCTCACCCTCATGCAGAACGCCGCGAACATTAGCGTGGCGAACTATACGGGGTGCGCGGGAGATCACGAGCACGAGCACGACGAGCGAGGTCGCCATCGATACGCTGAACCACACGGCGACCTCGACGGCAATCGTCGTCAACGGCTATACCTACCACGGGGTGGATGATACGCCTGCCGCAAGTACGGGCAGCAGCAGCGAAGACATCTGGGCGGGGCGCTCCATCATCGGCAACGCGACGACGGCGAACAAGCTCACGCTCAAAGAACGGAACGACCCACCGCGATGCCTACGGCGGCTGGACGGCGGGTACGGGCACGCTCAAGACGCCGACGAAGGACAGCACGGGCAACGCGGTGGATCTGCAGAATGCCACGGTGCGCAACGTCTACGGCGGGTTCACTGCGAGCACGGGCGGCAGTGCAACGAACAATGAGGTCAAGGTCTCGGGCGGCACGGTTGCGGCGGATGCGTCCGGCGTCGGCGGAAATGTCTACGGCGGGTTTATTTCGCATACCGGTGCGGGAAATGCCACGGGCAATGCGGTCACCATCACGGGCGGCGCGATGAAAGATGTCTACGGCGGCTATACGAATGGCACCGGTCAGGCGACGGGCAATACCGTTACCATCGGCGATGGGACGAATGCCCTTCCCACGGGGACGAGCATCGCGGGCTATCTCTATGGCGGCAATCAGGCGGCCGATACGGGCAACAAGCTCGTGGTCAACACCCCGGTCAGCGTCAAGAACATCAAGAAGTTTGAAACGCTGAGCTTCAACCTCGCGAAGAATGTCTATGCGGCAAATCCGCTCCTCTCCCTGACGGACGGCGTGCAGACGGGCGGGCTCGACTGGGCGAAGGTGGATGTCACATTTCCCTCGTCATTTACACCGAGCTCCTATAAAGAGCGGCTGGTCACGCTCATGCACAACACGAGCGGCATCAGCTTTATGAAGAACGGCGTCGATACGTACACGCCCATCAAGGAGAAGCGGCGCACGAGCGGCGACTTTGAGTATGTCACCGATACGGACAGCCACGGTGTGACGGCAACGCAGGATGTCTATGTGAACGGCTTCCGTTTCCGCAACAATCTGTCTGCCGTCTATAAAGTGACGGATGGGACGAATCCTGCCGCATGGGCGGGGCGCACGGGCGTCGGCAACAAGGTCGAGCAGAACAAGCTCACCGTCACGGGTGGGTCTCTTACCCATGCCTATGGCGGCTATGTCGAGAATCATCTGTACGATGCGGCGGGCAATCCGCTCACGACGGGCGATGCCGAGAGCAATGCGCTTGTCATTGCAGCAGATGCAGCGAATCCGTCTGCACCGCCTACGATCACGGGCGACATCTACGGCGCCAAGGTCACGGTGAAGGACGGCGCGGCAAAGAAGAATACGGCAGCGATCTCGGGCGGCACGGTGACGGGCACGTCTACGGCGCTGCGCTCACGGCTGTCGCTGCGACGAAGGACGCGGAGGAGAACGGCGTCGGCATCTCAGGCGGCACGGTGACGGGCAATATCTACGGCAGTGCCGTTCTCGATGCGGGTGCGTCAGGCAAGGTCACAAAGAGCAGTGTCAGTATCACGGGCGGCGCGATCACAGGAGATATCTTCGGCGGCTTTACGGGCGGCACGGGCGATGCGGGCGAGAATACCGTGGAAATTACGGGCGGCACGCTCGCGGGCAATGTGACGGGCGGTCGTGCGCTCAGCGGCGATGCGGACAGCAACACGGTGCGCGTCGCGGTCAATGCGGGCAGTGTCACGGGCGGCAGCTCGACGGGCGGCTCTGCCTCGCACAACAAGGTGTATATCACGAATGCCTCCATCACGGGGGATGTCACGGGTGGCAGCGGTACGGTGACGACGGACAATGTGATCCACCTGCAGGGGGCGGCGGTCACGGGTGACGTGATCGGCGGCACAGCGGGCAGCACGGACAACGTCCTCGCTCTCCACTATAGTGCGGCGCGTCCGACGAATCGGATTCATGACTTTTTCCAATATCCAGAAGCTCCATTTCTATCTGGATGAGAATGTTGACGGGTCGATGCCGCCGATGCTGCAGCTTGGCGTCGCTGCGAAGAACATTGCGACACTCGACGTCGGATTTGGCATCGCGGGGCACGCGCGGCGGCTCAGGGACAGTGATACGATCCATCTCATGAAGCTTGCGCCGGGCGGTACGCTCACCATCGCCGGGGCGACGCAGGCGAATATCGTCACGGGCATGCAGGGCGTCTCCATCCTCTATGACTTCGAGCTCATGCGTCAGGGTACGGATGAGCTGGTCGCGCGAGTGCTGCGTGCGACAATCAACAGCGGCAGCAAGTCCTTTGCCGAGCCGCGCTGTGGGGCGACGGACTTCATCAATCGCGGGGCCGACCTTCTGGCGGCGTCGGGGCATTTCCTCGGCGGCGAAGGAAGGCGGTGCGGTGGAGGACGACGAAAAGCGCGGCTACCACCTCTGGGCGGCGATGAGTCAGGGGCACGATGCGTGCCGAGACGGGCTCCTATGTCACGACGACCGGGCTACAACCTCAGTGTTGGCTGGGCAAAGGAGGGGAAGCTCAAGGCGGCTAAGACGCTCTTTACCCCTTTCGTGGAGTACGGCAGGGGCACCTACCATACCTATCTCGACGATGGCACGCACGGCAGCGGCAAGATCAGCTATTTCGGCGCGGGGCTCATGGGGCGCATCGAACGCCCCCGATGGACACTGGCTGGAGGCGGCACTCCACGGCGGCAGAGTGCGCAGCGACTACACGGGCACGATCGCCGCCGGGACGGTCTCGACCTACGACAGTGGAAATACCTACTACGCAGCGCATATCGGCATCGGAAAGACACGGCTGCTCCGCACGGGTGATACACTGAACACCTACCTGCGTTACTTCTATTCACGGCAGTATGGCGTCAGCGCACAGCTCAATACGGGCGAAACCTACGATTTCGATGCGGTTGCGTCGCATCGTATGAGAGTCGGATTCACCTTCTTGCACCGCGAGGATACGAGCAAGGAGATCTATGCGGGTCTTGCGTACGAGTACGAGTTTGACGGCGAGGGGGCAGCATCCGTCCAGGGGCTTGCCGCCGATAGTCCCCGCCCTGCGCGGCGGCAGTACGATGGTCGAGCTGGGCTATCGCTTTATCCCGCCGGACAGCCGTCTATCTTGGCACATCCACATGGCGGGCTGGCGGGGAACGCGGCGCGGCATGACGGGGAATATCCAGGTCAGCTGGGCACTTTGATTCAGCGCAATATGGGACTGCCGCACGAGCGGCAGTCCTCTTTTGTCTCCTTGTCAAGGACGCTCGAAAAATGATAGAATAAATAGGGATGCAATTCTGCATCAGCGAAGGGGAGCGTATGCATCTGAAAATCCGTATTCTTGACAAGTATATATTTCGTGAGGTCTTTCTGTCCTTTCTCTTTGCCATCTGTGCGTTCTCGGCAGTTTTCATCGGCTCGGGCACGCTTTTTTTCGCATTGCACAGTACATCACGGACTACGGGGCATCCCTGCCGTCCGTCATAAAGATATTCGTGTTCAGTCTGCCCGGAGTCGTCATGTGGACGTTCCCCATGTCGATGCTCCTTGCGAGCCTTCTGACATTTGGCCGGCTTTCCTCGTCGAGCGAGATCACGGCAATGAAGTCCTGCGGCATCGGCTTTGGCCGTATTGCTGCGCCCGCGATCCCTGCTTGGCTTTCTCGTGAGCGTCGGTGCGATCCTCTTCAACGAGCACGTCGTTCCGCGCGCGAATACGGCGTATCGCAACGTGATCTACTACGAGATCGAGGGCAACTCGGGCATGAAGTCGCAGGAGCACGTCATCATCAAGGAGATCGAGGGCGGCAAGATCAAGCGTCTCGTCTACGCGCGCTCCTACAATGCCGAACAGCAGCAGTTGACGGGGGTCAGCCTGCAGATCTTCGGCGCGGACGGCAAGGTTTCGCACGTCGAGAACGCCGAGTACGCCGAGTGGACGGGCAGCGAGTGGATCATGCACAAGGGGGATGTCTACGACATCGCAGATGAACATCTGGAGCGGCGGATGCGCTTTTGAGACGCAGGTGCTCCCCGTGGAGAAGGATCCGCGCCAGATCATCCGCGAGCAGAAAGCCCCTCGAGGAAATGACGATGCGCGAGCTGCGCCATCAGATCGCGCTCATGCAGACGCAGTACGTCAACACGAGCAAGCTCGAGGCGGAGCTCTATCAGCGTGTCTCCGTCCCCATGGCGAGCCTGATCTTTACGCTGATCGGCGTGCCGCTCGGGCTCCAGCCGACGCGCAACTCGTCCTCGGCAGGGTTTGCGATGAGCGTCATCATCATCTTTATCTACTACGCGCTGATGACCATGGGAAATGCTTTTGCACGCGGCGAGGTGCTTCCGCCGATGCTTGCCGTATGGATTCCGAACATCGTCGGCATCATCGCGGGCATTATTCTCCTGCGGCGCGCATCGCGCTGAGGTTCGCTGCCGTTCTTGTCTGACGCATGAAGGAGGTGACGTCACGTACGGTGTTACGCTGATTCTCGTGCTCGCTGTCGTCGGCGGCGTCATCGCCGTCATCGGCGACCGCCTCGGCACGCGCATCGGAAAGAAAAAAACTCACGCTCTTTGCTGCGCCCTGCGCCATACGGCGGTGGTCGTCACGATCTTTACGGGCGTCTGCATCACGACGGTGACCTTCGGCATCCTCGCGGCGGCATCGGAGAATGTGCGGACGGCGCTCTTTGGCATGGATCGGCTGAACGCCATGATCGCGGATACGCGTGCGGCACTCGATGCGACGGCATCGGCACTCACCTCGGCGGAGGATGCAAAGCAGCAGGCGGATGCGGAACTCGCGAAGTCCGAGGAGGAGATCGCCGGACTGCGCAGTGAGCAGGACGATCTGCGCGCAGAGTCGGATCGCCTCTGGCGGGCAAACCGTGCGCTCACGATGGAAAAAGGAAGGGCTGATCTCACTCAACGGACGGCTCTCGGGCGAGAACGCCAAGCTCCTGACGGACATCGACGAGCTCGGCGTGCGTGCAAATGTCCTGCGCGAGAACATCGTGAACCTGCGCGAGGGCAACATCGTCTCATCAGGCGGGGGAGATCATCGCGAGCGGAACGATTCCTGCGGGGCTGACGCGTGACGAGGTGGAACGCGGGCTGGAGGGCATAGCGCAGCTCGGCACGCGCAACGCCTCGACCCGCCTCGGCGAGAACCACACGGATCAGGATATATGGATCTCACGGGCCGGAGTATGAGTCGGCGGTTCAGACCATCATGAACAGTCCCCGTGGACATGGTCGTGCGCATCGTCGCGGCGGGCAATCTCGTGCGCGGCGACGAGATCCGCGCGACCATCCAGCTGTATCCGAACCGCATCATCTATCGTGGCGGTGAGCTGATCGCCGCGCGTGTCTACGCACCGGAGGGGCAGGGACCCTGCCGCGGAGCAGGCTGTCGTCCCTTCCTGCGTGATGTGAACGAGGCGGCGTCGGCAAAGGGATTCTCCCCGATCCGATCCGCGGGACGGTCGGCGTGATCGAGGGCGCGGAGTTCTATGGCCTCGTGCAGGAACTGATGGCGCATACGGGGAACGTCGTCCTCTCCGCCTATGCGGCAGCCGATACGGATGCGATGGGCCCCCTGCGTCTGCGCTTCAAGATCGAAAGTGAGAGCGGCAGTTGAGCGGCGCAGTTCTCGCCGTTGACCCCGGGCGTGAGAAATGCGGCGTCGCTGTCCTCGCGGCGGACGGCACAGTGCTCCTGCAGGAGGTTGTGCCGACGGCGCAGCTCGCAGCGACGGCGGCGCATCTCATCCATACCTACGCACCGACGGTGATCATGGGCAACGGAACGACGAGTGCGGCGGCAAGAGCCCGCATTGAGGAACTCGGCACGGAGGTCACCCTCGTCGATGAGTATCGTACGACGGACGCGGCAAAGGCAGCCTACTGGACGGCGCACCCGCCGCGCGGCTGGCGGTGGCTCATACCGCGCGGGATGCTTGTGCCGCCCGTGCCGGTAGACGATTTCGTCGCCGTGATACTCGCACAGCGATATTTGACAGAAGTGTCGTAATTAGGGGAAGTACTGATAAACTCAGCACTCGTCGTCTTAGCATCATCTTTTTCGCCCTGCCTGTGTCGACAAATCCTCCACATAGCCCTCTGCTATGCGTCCGGTTTGTCTCCTTGACAGGACAAAAAAATCTGCACCAATCCGACGGACTTCGTTTTTATCAGTACTTCCTAAAGTAAGATGAAACCATATACATCTTTAAGGAGAGCAATCATTCATGCCCGATAATGTCTTAGCCTTTCTGGTCGCGCTCGGCGTGGCACTCCTGCTGACCCCCGCTGTGATCGCCTTTGCGCGCCGCACGGGGGCACTCGACAAGCCCGACGCGCGCAAGGTGCACGTGCGCCCCATCCCGCGCATCGGCGGCATCGGCATCTATGCGGCGTTCATGGTGTCGATTCTCGTCCAGCTCACCTTCGTCGACCTCGCACCCGAGTACATGACGAGTCTCATCGGCCTCATGGTCGGCGGCACAATCATCGTCGCCATCGGCATCATCGACGACTACTGCGACCTGCCGGCAAAGGTGAAGCTGCTCGGGCAGATCATCGCGGCGGCCGTGGTCGTCATCGGATTCGATGTGCGCATCGACGTCATCACCGACCCGCTCGGCGACTATATCTACCTTGAGTTCCTTGCGATTCCGGCGACGATTTTCTGGATCGTTGGGCTGACGAATACCGTCAACCTCATCGACGGACTGGATGGGCTGGCGGCGGGGGTATCCTCCATCGCGGCGCTGACGATCTTCCTCGTCGCCATGGAGGAGGGCATCCCGCCCGTCGCCATGGTTACCATTGCACTCGCGGGGGCTGCGATGGGCTTCCTCTACTACAACTTCAACCCCGCGCGCATCTTTATGGGCGACACGGGGAGTATGTTCCTCGGCTTCATGCTCGCAGGGCATCTCCGTCGTCGGTGCGGTCAAGAGCGGCGACCATCGCCCTCATCGTGCCGATTCTCGCGCTCGGTCTGCCGATCCTCGACACGACGTTTGCCATCGTCCGGCGCGCGCGCAACCACCGCCCGATTTTTAAGCCGGACAAGGGACATCTGCACCACCGCCTTCTCGCACACGGCTTCAGCCAGAAACAGGCGGTGCTGCTCATGTATGTCGTCAGCGCGCTGTTCGGCCTGTGTGCACTCGCGCTGACGGCGGTCAGCATCCGCGGCGGCACTCATCATACTGCTCGTCGCGGCGGCGGTATTCGTCGGCGCGCGCAAGCTGGGCATCCTCGGCATGGATGTTCCGCAGAAGTAGCGTGAGAAAAATAGCCCCCCTGCTTGCGGGGAGGGGACGCAAGCGGTGGTGGGGCACTGGAGGACCCAATCAGATATTACGACACAATCATACCTTGTGGTTCCGCATTAGGAGAGGAGCAGAGGAGAATGACCGGCAAAAATCAAAGTCATGTCGATCTTTTGGGACGCGCCCGGAGGCGATCAAGATGGCGCCCGTCGTCATGGAGCTGGCGCGCCATCCGGAGGAGATTGAGACACAGACGCTCGTGACGGCACAGCATCGGGAGATGCTCGATCAGGTGCTCCATCTCTTTCACATCGTTCCCGACTACGATCTCAACATCATGGCGGCGGGCAGACACTCTTTGACATCACCACGCGCGCTATGCAGGGCATCAACGAGGTGTTCCAGAAGGATCGCCCCGACCTCGTCCTCGTCCACGGCGATACGACGACGACATTTGCGGGGGCACTCGCCGCGTTCTATCATCAGATCCCCGTCGGACACGTTGAGGCGGGACTGCGGACGCACGACATCTACTCCCGTTCCCCGAGGAGATGAACCGCCGCCTCACGGGCGGTATCGCGACCCCTGCACTTTGCCCCGACACCGACGGCACACGATAATCTGGCGGCAGAGGGCGTGCCCGAGCGGCGCATCTTCGTCACGGGCAATACCGTCATCGACGCACTGCATCATACCGTACGTCCCTGACTACGTCCTTCCGCCGGAGCTCGCAGGTGGACTTTGAGCATCACCGCGTCCTCCTCGTGACGACGCATCGCCGCGAGAACCTCGGCGAGCCGATGCGCCACGTCTACCGTGCCATTCACGACATCGTGGACGAGATGGGGGACGTGGAGGTCATCTTCCCCGTACACCGCAATCCGAAAGTACGCGAGATCGTACGTGAGGAGCTGGGCGGGCTGGCACACGTCCACCCCATCGACCCACTGGAGTACGAGCCGTTCGCCAATCTCATGGCACGCGTGGACATCGTACTCACGGACTCGGGCGGGATCCAGGAGGAGGCACCTGCGCTCGGCAAAGCCCGTCCTCGTCCTGCGCGACACGACGGAGCGCCCTGAGGCGGTGACGGCGGGCACGGTGCATCTCATCGGCACGGCGCAGGAGCGCGTCTCACGCTGAGACCAAGCGTCTCCTCACCGATCAGGCGGCGTACGCGGCGATGGCGGAGGCGGTCAATCCCTCACGGCGATGGGGAGGCGGCACGCCGCATCATCGAGGCGATTCTCTACCACGCGGGACACATCCACACGCCGCCGGAGCCCTTTCGCGGCGCGTGACGGCTCGGTGAGAGAGAGGAGGGACGCCGATGCAGGAAAAAGAAGCCAATGCCGTCGGGGATGGCAGATGCCATGCGCGCCTTTGGGCTGCTCTCGGGGTCGGCATCTACTTTGTCGTCTTTCTCGGCATCTTCCTCTTTCTCGGTCAATGCGCCGATGATTTTCTCGACGGGACGCGTCTGCACCATCACGGCATCCTCCTCGGCTTTCCGGTCGCGATTTACTCACTCTATCGGCAGCTGAAGTATTTCGCTGGGTAACGCCGTGCGTATGGGACGCACGGCGTTCCGGATTTTATGGGAGATATATGACATGGGGAACAAGACAGTAAACGATGTCATGCAGAAGATGATTGCTTACTCGGAGGGCAATCTGCACGATATAGCACACTTTATGAAGGTCTATGCCTTTGCCCGAACCATCGGCGTCGCGGAGAATCTCACGCCGACGGAGCAGGAGACCGTAGAGATCGCCGCGATTCTGCACGATATCGCCTGTCCGCTCTGCCGTGAGAAATACGGCAATACGAACGGCAATCATCAGGAGGAGGAGCGGCCCTCTGACGGAGGAGTTCCTCAAGGACATCGACCTCCCTGCGGGGATGGCGGAGCGCCTCGTCTACCTCGTCAGCCACCACCATACGTATAACGATGTGGACGGGCGCGACTATCAGATCCTCCTTGAGGCGGACTTCCTCGTCAACGCCGACGAGAGCCACATGGGGGCTGCGGCGATACGCAACTTCCGCGACCACGTATTCAAGACGACGACGGGCACGCATCTGCTCGAGACGATCTCATCTGTAAAGGAGCGTGTTATCTATGCCGGATACCACAGGACTCGCCGACGTTTAAGCATCATCCGCATCTGTACGAGGGGGATGAGGTCAGCTTCCAGCATGGCGTCTGCGAATGCTGTGGACAGGAAGTGGATGCGTACATCGATTTGATGTACTGCCGTGAAGATGTCAACTGCATCTGCCTCAACTGTGTGGCAAGTGGTGCCGCCGCCGCGAAATTCCACGGGGATTTCGTTCAGGATGCGGAGCCCGGCGTGACTGACCCGGAGAAGATCAAGGAGCTCTTTCAGCGGACACCGGGCTACTGCAGCTGGCAGGGCGAGCACTGGCTGACGTGTTGTGACGATTTTTGTGCCTATCTCGGCACGGTCGGCACGAAGGAGCTTGAGGAAATGGGGATTGCCGACGCTGTCATTGATGAATACGAGGCGCGGGATGAATATGCGGATATTCGCGATGTCCTCGTGAAGGATGGCACGCTCTGCGGCTATCTCTTTCGGTGTCTGCACTGTGGTGCGCATCACCTGTGGGTGGATGCGGACTAGGGAATCACGGATAACTAAAAAACGACGAAAACGCCCCGCAGGCCTGACCTGCGGGGCGTTTTGCATATTTGGCTGTATCTTGGCCGTTCTCTCAGTTCTGCTCCGTCATGGCGGCGGCGAGTGCCGCGCCGAGGGCAGAGCCGGCGTTTTCGAGGATGATCTGGATGTTGACTGCCTCGTCGAGGAGAAGCTTATCGAGTGCGCCGCGCAGATGGTGCGCGACGAGGGGCATCTTCTCGTAGACCGAGCCGTCCACGGCGATGAACTGGTTCTCTGCCTTTGTCTCACCCGCGCGGTGACGGATGATGCCGGCATAGGTCGCGGCGACGATGTGCGCGGAGCGCTGGATCACCGTCCCTGCGAGATCCTGCATGAGTGCACGGTCGGCGGCGGAAAAGGTCATGCCCGTCTTGGCCTCGATGATCGCGCCCGCGGCATGGCGGTCGAGGAAGGCGTCTGCCACGATGGCAGAGAGCTCGATGCTCGTGAATGGATACGAGGCTCCCTCCTTGCCGAGGAGATCGGCGAGTGCCGAGCCGTAGAGCATCCCGAGGTAGCGTCCCGATACCATCTTTTTCGAGTCGCTGTGCACCGGGCTGCTCAGAGCAGGCGTCGATGGCATCATCGTATTTCGAGAAGGGGAGGCGGTTGAACCCACCCGACTCCATGTTGATGACCATTGGCTTCTCGCTGCCGTCCGCGAAGTTCTCGAAGTAGCAGGTGTTCTGCCCCGTGGCGTAGATCGAGCCGATGTAGGTGTGCTCGCGCTTTGTACGCCGCCGCGAGGAGCACGGCAACCGTGTCGTTGATGACGGCGACGGGCACGACGTTCTTCATGCCGCGCCGCATGAGTGCATCCTCGAGGAGATCGTTCACGACCTTGCCCTCGACCCTGCGTGGCGAACCCTTCGTCCATGTGATGAGCCGCGCGTTGCAGAGATTCGTCTGCTCCGAGGGGAAGGAGAAGTGTGTCCGAGCAGATACTTGGTCTCGTGGTCGCCCTCGATTGCCTCGTCGATGATCTCGGCGAGGAAGTCGAACATCTCGTCTGCCGTTGCATCCGCGCAGACGTAGTCGTAGACGCCGGGGAGGGTGAGCGGCTTTGGCGACCTTGCTTTCGACCTTGTACTTGCCGCTGCCGTCGAGGCGGAGGCGGAGGGCGCGGACGTTCGTCCCGCCGAAGTCAAGTGCGAGGAATGTGCCGGTCTCCTTACCCGTCGGCAGGCTCGCGAACGTGCGGAGCATCCGCAGGCTCGCACCCTTTTTCGTGCGCAAGCCCTGCGTGCATCTCGGCGCGAAAAATCATCGGCGATGTGCTGCAGCGTATCGTTGTCCAAGGTAAAGGCTGCCTTGATTTCTAAATTTCTTATGATCCAGTTCCATGATTTTCCCTCCCGTATCAGCAAAAATGATCGAGCATCGCACCGACGCTCGGGAATACCGCGCGCGCCTGTTCCTGAATCGCAGGGGCGCGCCGTAGTCAGTGAAAACCCGTCAAATGCCTTCAGCATGGGCAGGTCATTCGTCTCATCGCCGATGGCGTAGATCTCCGCATCATCCCAGCCCATGACGCGGAGGAGGGTACGGATGCCCTCGTCCTGCCGATGCCGGCGGGCGTGATGTCAAGGCTGCACGCGTTCGGAAAGGCGTGGATGAGGTCGCCGAGCTTCGCGTTCAGCACCTCTGCGCACGCGTTGGACTGCTCCGGCTCCGGAAAGCCGAGGGAGAACTGATGAATCTTCGTCAGCCCCGCGATGTCGGATTCCTCAATGTAGGTGATGGGGAAGTCCCACCCTTTTGCCTCGCGTTCGATCCACGAGCCCTCGGAATGGTGGCAGAGGTAGGTCGTCTCTGCCGCCGAGAAGGCAAAGTGGAACGATTTCTGCGCTGTCGGCTCGGCGGCGATTGCCGTCAGCGCGCGGGTGCGATCTCCGCCTGAAAGCGTACCGCGTCGTCCGTGCCGCGGATGATGCCGCCGTTGTTGCAGACCGTGTAGTCAAATTCAACGCCGTAGGCGCGCAGCTGCGGGACGAGCATCCCGTAGTCACGTCCCGAGACGACGCCGAATTTATGCCCCGCCACGCGCCAGCGGGCGATGCCCTCCTTCGTCTCGGCGTCGATTTTGCCGCCGCGCAGGAGTGTCCCATCATAGTCGCTTGCCGCTACTTTCATCCGATTTCCTCCTCATAGACGATGGCTTCGAGCGGGCGCAGCGCGTACAGCGGTGCATCCGCATAGTTTCCGATAAGGCGCGTTCCGCGCTGTAGCTCTGCGGGGAGCGCTGCCTGCTCTGTCGTAAAGTTGACCGCTGTGATTGTGCGGCGGTTCCCCTCCGTCCGCGCAAACGCATAGATCTGTTCGCTGTCCTTCAGCAGTTCCTCATACTTGCCGCGCAGCAGAAGCGGATGTTCCGTCCGCAGACGGATGAGCTTCTTGTAGTAGGCGAGAACGGAGTTCGCATCCTTTTTCCTCTGCCGCCGCATTGACGGCAGGATAGTTTCTCGTTGACGGGCAGCCATGGCGTGCCTGTCGTAAATCCCGCATGCGCGGTATCGTCCCACTGCATCGGCGTGCGCGCATTGTCGCGGCTGTTGAAATGAACGAAGGACAGTGCCTCAGCGGGGGGGTATCCCTCCGCCCGCGCCAGTTCGTACTGTCCGTGCGAGGAGATGTCGTCGTAGTCGGAGATGCTGTCCCATGCGACGTTCGTCATGCCGAGCTCCTCGCCCTCGTAGATGAAGGGCGTACCGCGCAGGGTGAGCAGCACCGTGGCGAGTGCCTTTGCTCCGAGAACGGGGTCGGCGTCTTCGGGGAGAAAGTAGTTCACCGAGCGTGCGCGGTCGTGGTTCTCAAAGCAGATCGGGCACCAGCCCTCGCGGGCGACCCCTGCCTGACTTGCGGAGAGTGCTGCCTTGAGCTTCGTCAGCTTCCACGGCTGCATTTTGCACCATGTCTCGCCGCTTTCGTAGGGGACGAGGACGTGGTTAAACTCAAAGAGCATGGAGAATACGCCGTTTTCGCCGACCCAGTCGGGGAGTTCTGCGGGGCTGACGCCGTTCGCCTCACCGACGGTGAAGATGTCGTGCCCGTCAAATACCTCGCGGCGGAACTCATGGAGGAAGTCCAGAATGCCGGGCGTATTGACCGTCATCGTGTGGACACTCACCATGCCGTCTGCCGCATCGGGCGTGCCGTCGGTGAAGACGGCGGGTTTCTTGATGTAGGTGATCGCGTCGATGCGGAATCCGCCGACGCCCTTGTCGAGCCAGAAGTTTGCGGCGCGGTAGAGGGCGTCGCGTACCTCCGGGTTCTCCCAGTTGAGATCGGGCTGCGCCTCGGCAAAGGTGTGCAGGTAGTACCGCCCGCGCTCGGGGCAGTATGTCCACGCAGAGCCGCCGAAGATGCCGCGCCAGTTCGTCGGCGCACTGCCGTCCTCCTTCGGGTCGCGCCAGATGTACCAGTCACTCTTTTCGTTGGTGCGGCTGGAGCGCGACTTCAGGAACCACGGGTGCTGGTCGGAGCTGTGGTTGTAGACGAGATCCATGATGATGCGGATGCCGCGCTCCTTTGCGCCTGCGATCAGCTCCTCCATCTGGTGCATCGAGCCAAAAATCGTGATTGATGTCCCGTGTAGTCGCTGATGTCGTAGCCGTTGTCGACCATGGGGGACGGGTAAACGGGGGTGAGCCAGACCGCGCCGACACCGAGCTCCTTCAGATAGTCGAGCTTTTCCGTGATGCCGCGCAGGTCGCCCGTCCCGCTGCCCGTCGTGTCGTTGAAACTCTTCGGGTAGATCTGGTAGACGGCGGTGTTCTGCCACCATTTGTACTCGTTCATCGCAGACCCTTTCCTTTCCTATTTTTCCCTATGTCGTGACGCCTGTGTTGTTGTCAAGCCCGTAAGCGAACCCCCGTGGAACGTGGTGTTCGCGGCAGGCTTGCAAACTGCATAAGTGTTTCTCAGAACGTCAGCACGGGCGTCTCGCCTGCCTTTGCATCCATGCCCGTCGTCTTCTTCATCAGCGGATACTCGCCGGAGTTCGTCACCGCCATGATGACCGTATCCTGATAGCCCGCCCTCGTGGATCACCGTGCGGTCGAACGTCACGAGCGGCGTTCCTGCCTTCACGCGGTCGCCCATCGCGACGTGCATCTCAAAAGCCTTTGCCCTCAAGCTTCACCGTATCCACGCCGATGTGGATGAGCATCTCTGCGCCGTTGTCCATGCGCAGACCAACCGCATGACGGCTGTCCTCCATGACCATCGTCACCTCGGCATCCGCCGGTGCAACGACGACACCTTCCGTCGGCTCGACGGCAACGCCGTCGCCCATCATCTTCTGCGAGAACATCTCATCCTTGACCTCGCTCATATCGATGACATGTCCCGTCGTGACCGCGTTGATCGCGACGGATTTCTCCGTGCCGACCGCCGTCTCTGCCGCATCCGATGCGGGGGCGGTGAGCAGTGCCTCAAAACGCTCGCGGATCTGCGGCACCGAGAGTCCGACAATGACTTGGAATGCGTGACCGTTGCGCACCAGACCGTGTGCGCCTGCATCCGTAAAGGCAACCGCCGGGGCAACGCGCTCGGGGTCGCTGACCGTGACGCGCAGACGCGTTGCACAGTTCGTCACGTCGACGATGTTCGACGGGACCGCCGAGTCCCTTCGAGGAATGCCTTTGCCTTTACATCGCGCTCATCGAGCTTCATGCTCGGCGCAGCGGCACCGTCCGCAGCAGCACCCGCCTGTTTTGCCTTGTAGTCCGCCTTCGTAAAGAGCTTGTCATCCACCGCATCATCCGTGCGTCCCGGCGTCTTGTAGTCCTTCAGCAGAATAACCCAGCGGAAGACAAAGAAGTAGATGGCGGTGAAGCACAGTCCGATGACGATCTGCGTGATGTACTCCGTATAGTGATACGGGAAGAGCGGGATCCAGTTCTGCACGAAGCAGTCAATCAGACCGCCGCCGAAGTTCCCCGAGAGGCCGAAAGAGTAGAGGGTCGCTGACAGAGTCGCCGAGAGCAGCGCGTGAATCAGATAGAGCAGAGGTGCGACAAAGAGGAAGGTGAACTCCAGCGGCTCCGTGATGCCGCAGAGCATTGCCGTGATCGTCGCGGGAATGAGGAGTGCGGCCGTCTTTTTCTTCTTCTCAGGTTTGGCGCAGACGTAGATCGCGAGAGCTGCACCCGGCAGACCGAACACCTTGCCGCTGCCATGGAGGGCGAAGCCGCCCTCGGGGAAGAGGTCACGCAGGCTCTGCGTGCTCGTCATGAAGTCATTGATATGTCCCGAGCCAGTAGGTTTGAATGCCGCCGTCCACAATCGCGGGGCCATAGATGAACGGGCAGATAGATGAAGTGATGCAGACCGGCGGGCAGGAGGATTTTCTCCGAGAACGTATATGCCCAGACGCCGACGATGCCGCTGGTCTTGAGGAAAGAACTGAAAGTGCTCGATGGCGTGCTGAACGGCAGGCCAGACAAAGCAGAAGATGAGTGCCATCGGGATCATCACGACGAAGCCGATGGCGACGACGAAGGCAGGTCCCTTTGAAGATGCCGAGCCAGTCGGGGATGTCCGTGTCATAGAAGTGATTGTGCAGGAACGCCGTGCAGCAGGCGATGAAGATCGCACCGAGCATGCCCATGTCGAGCGTCTTGACGTTGGCGATCATCGCGAGCCCCGTACCGGGACCTGCTGCCTGACTGTAGTCCACGCCGAACATATCCGCATGGAGGGTGAGGAAACCTGCGATGAAGTAGTTGAACAGCATATAGATGACGAACGACTCCATCGCGCAGCGTGCCGGCTCCTTCTTTGCGAAGCCGATCGGCACGGCAATGGCGAAGAGGATCGGCATCTGTGCGAAGACCGTCCATGCACCCTGTTCGACCACGTACCAGAAATCGTACCATACCGTACCCTGCGCGGCAATACTGCCGAGCAGCCCCGTGTTTTTACATACGATGGACACCGCCACCGTGAGACCGAAGAACGCGAACAGAATGACGGGCGTATACATCGCGCCGCCGAACCGCTGCATGTTCTGCATGATGACATCCTTGCTGAGTGCCATGTGCTTTCTCCTCCTTAACCCATTCCGCAACGACATTGATCAGCCATCAATCCGTTGCGTCTACGATAATCGAAAAACGCCGCGAAAGCAATAGCTTCGCGGCATTCGGGAGCGATATACAGAGGTCGTACCGAAGTACACGGCGTGAAATTTGTTACATCCCGGCGCATTCCTCCGCATAGAGCCGATAGTGGACGTACCAGATCTCGGAGCAGGAGGAAATAGGCGAGCATGGACTTGAACTGAGACGCGCCTCGTTCTCGGGCAGATTGAACTCTGCGGGCATGACGTAGAGGTTCTCCGTGGAGCGGCTCGCGAGCGTATTGTGTCGCATCTCCGTGATGGAGAGGACGGGAATGCCCTTTCAGGTTCAGCTGCTCCGCGAAACTCCACTGTGCGCGCCGACTCGCCCGAGAGCGAGATGAAGATAAAGAGATCGTCCGGCCCCGCCTCCTGATAGACGGAGAGAACCCTCGCGTCCCGCGATCCTCATAGATAAAGATATTGTCACAGAAAAAAGAGCCGTTTCAGCTCCCGCATCACGTTCGTCTGCACGTAGCCCGAGGCGTAGCCAAAGACGCGGTGTGCCCCGTTCATCAGGCGGCTCGCCCGCGTGTAGTCGCGCTGCATCAGCGCGCGCCACGTCTGATCGTAGAAACCGCTGAGCGCCGTGCGGACATCCTGCGGCGGGCACAGCGGCAGAGCACCCTCCATGCGCATGACCGCCTTCATCTCGCCGAACCCGTCAAAGCCGAGCTTTTTGCGCAAAGCGTACGACCGATGCACTTGAGACGGCGCACGCCCGTGCCAGCTCATGGATGGAGGCGCGGCTCGCCGCCGCGCGGTTGGCGTCGATGTAACGCCAGATGCAGCGATCCGCCTCACTCAGTTCACGCAGGTGCGCATTGATTCGCTCCGTGAGCATGGCGCATCCCCTTTCATCTCATACATACTTCTTTCATTATAGCACAGATTTGCGTTCACAGGGCATGGTGACAGAAAAGAATGACTTCATGACATTTGTCATGAAAAACCTGAAAAAGAGGTGACATATCTCAGATGACATTATTTATCACAGTAATTATAATATGAAAAAGTAATCATCTGCTTTCTAAGATCAAGGGGATTTCATCATGGAGATCGCATTCTGCCGCATCGACGACCGTCTGATCCACGGACAGGTCGCAACGGTCTGGACAAAGATGACGGGCTGCAACCGCATCATGTGCGTCAACGACGATGTGGCGCAGGACGAGATGCGCAAGAAGCTGCTCATTCAGGTTGCTCCCTCCGGGCATCAAGGCGTATGTCGTTCCTGTGGACAAGGCTGTTGCTGCGTACAAGGATCCGAAGTACGATTCTTCAAGACGCTCTTTCTTCACGAATCCTGCGGACGTTGTGCGTGCGGTGAAGGGCGGCATTCCGTTCAAGTCCGTCAACCCTCGGCGGCAGTGCTTCAAGGATGGCGACACGCTTATCTCACAGGCGGTTGCTGTCAATGCAGAGGATGTCAAGGCCATCCGGGAACTCCTCGACATGGGGATTGAGGTGGAGATTCGTAAGCTGTGGAATGAGCCGAAGGGCGACGTCATGGAGGCACTCAAGGCAAAGGGGCTTGTTTAACCAATTGGACATAGGAGGTAACGTATATGGATACAGTACAGTTTGTCCTGCTCATCGCCGTTGCGGCGCTCACAGGCATGGCAAGTGTGCTCGATGAGGCGCAGTTTCACCGTCCGCTGATTGCCTGCACGCTCGTCGGACTTGTGCTCGGCGATGTCACCACCGGCGTCATTCTCGGTGGAACGCTCGAACTCATGGCACTCGGATGGATGAACGTCGGTGCAGCAATGGCTCCGGATGCGGCTCTTGCGTCCGTGGTTGCGACCATCCTCGTCATCGTCGGACATCAGGATATTGCCGCGGGTATTGCGCTTGCGGTTCCGCTTTGCGGCGGCAGGTCAGGTGCTCACGATCTTCGTTCGTACGATCACCGTCTTCTTCCAGCATCTTGCGGATAAATTTGTTGATACGGGCAAATACCTTCGGTATTGAGATGTGCCACGTTGCAGGTCTTCTTCTGCAGGCCATCCGCGTTGTTGTTCCCGCTGCACTCGTTGCACCCATTGCGGGCACGGATACGGTCAGTGCCATGCTCAATTCGATTCCCGAGGTCGTAACGCGCGGTCTGCAGGTTGCCGGCGGATTCATCGTTGTCGTCGGCTACGCGATGGTCATCAACATGATGAATGCAAAGTCGCTGATGCCGTACTTCTTCCTCGGCTTTTCTGCTCGCCGTTTTCACGAACTTTAACCTCATCGGCTTTTTGGCGCGGTCGGCCTTCTGTGCCTTCTTCCACATCAAGCGACTGGAGCGTGAGGCACAGGCGGCTGCTGCGTGTGCCGGCGGCGGTACGGGAAACCCCGTCGATGATGTTGATGATTCAGATCTGATGTGAGGAGACAGGGCAATGACTAAGACATTAAACAAGAAAGATCTTTTCTGGATCTTTGTCCGTTCCAACTTCCTGCTCGGCTCCTTCAACTTCGAGCGTATGCAGGCGATGGGGTTCTGCGTTTCGCTGATTCCTGCGCTCAAGAAGCTCTATCAGGGCGATGAGCTCAAGGCGGCCCTCAAGCGCCACCTCGAATTTTTCAACACGCAGCCGTTCCTTGGTGCTGCCATCATGGGGCATCATCGCCGCGATGGAGGAGAAACGTGCGAACGGTGCAGACATCAGTCAGCAGACCCTCTCCGGTGTCAAGGTCGGTCTTATCGACCGCTCGCCGGCGTCGGCGATCCGATCTTCTGGGGGACGCTGCGGCCTGTTCTTGCTGCACTCGGCGCGGGCATTGCACTCACGGGCAGCATCCTTGGCCCGATCATCTTCTTTGTCGCGTTCAATGCCCTGCGCCTTCTGACCCATTGGTACGGTGTTATGTATGGCTACTCCAAGGGCACGGAGCTCGTTGAGGGCATCGGCGGCAACAAGATGCGCTATCTCACGGAGGGCTCATCCGTGCTTGGACTTCTCGTCATGGGCGCACTCGTTGCGAAGTGGACGACGGTCAATATGCCGCTCGTGCTTTCGGAATATGTGAATGCAAAGGGCGAGGTCGTTGTGACGACGGTGCAGTCGATTCTCGACAGCCCTGCATGCCCGGGATTGTTCCTCTCGCGACGTTCGCCTGCATGCGTATCTCCTGCGGAAGGGTGTCAATCCGCTCATCATCATTCTGGACCTCTTTGCCATCGGCATTGTCGGTTGCGCCATCGGCCTGCTTGCCTAAACAGTTTGGGGGTTGCTCTGCGAAGAAAAATTCGTGCGGCAGCCCCTTTTGATATATAATGGAGGACGTATGGATAACGGCATGGCAGCATCATGTTTTGATTAGAGGAGCCGCATCATGCAGAAAGGATTGTCATGGCGATGGGGACTGCTTCTCGTCGTCCTTCTCACGGGACTCGCCCAGTCGCAGTTTGCCCGAACGGGATCACTCCCGCGCGCGGGAACGAGATGCGCACGAAGTTTGGCGCCGTCTACATGACGACGAACAATCCTTCTATGAGATCATTGATGAGGAAATCCGCACCGTGGTCGAGAACAACGGCGATGTTCTCATCTCGCGCGATCCTGCCCTCAATGCCGATCGACAGATTGAGGAGATCCGTGCGCTCATTGCGGAAGGGGTGCGGGTGCTCTTCATCAATCCCGTTGACGGTACGCGAATGAACGATGTGCTGCGTGACGCAACGTGCCGCCGGCGTCATTGTTATCGCTGTTGATACGAATATCGCAGCGGGGAGCGATGTTGCCGCGACTGTTGTATCGGACAATCACAATGCGGGGCGGCAGTGTGCCGCACATTTGCTTGCACATGCGGACGGCGCACGCATCGCCCTGCTTAAACACGCCGAAGCGCGCTCGGCGGAGCAGCGCATAGAAGGCTTTCGTGCGGAGATAGCACAGCATCCGTCCTTTCAGATTGTCGCCGAGGCGGACTGCAGTGACAACTCGAGCGCGCCATGCCCGCCATGGAGAAAAATGCTCATGGAGCACCCCGAAATCGACACAGTCATGGCGCTGAACGATCCCGCCGCGCTTGGCGCGATTGCAGCACTGCAGAGTGCAGGGCGTATGCCGGGGGATACGATGGTGTACGGTGTGGACGGCGTGCCGGAGAGTCGGGAGCTCATCCGGCACGGGTTGGATGACGGCGACCGCTGTGCAGTCGCCGCGCGGTATCGGTCGTATGGCAGCAGAGGAGGCATATCGCATCCTTTCGGGGAGTCGGCAGCTGATGTCGAGCTGCCGACACGTCTCCCTGACACGCGAAAAATATGAATGAAAAACGACGACGGGGGTGGGACTGAATGGCGGCAGAGGCGGTTCTGCGCACCGTATATGGGCGCGTGTTTGGCGAGATGCACGCCTGCTCTCACGCATACAATGCTCCTCGTTATCACTCTGCTGAGCGCCTTTCTCTGTCTGACGCAGTACAAGATCTACACGTCCATGAACGCATACGCGTTCTTGAAACAGGTGGAGGCGCCTCTCCCGCTCGTGGAGAGCTGCCTGCTGACGGCGCTGTCCTTTCTCCTGCTCGTCCTGTTCCGGCGGGCTCTACCGCATGGATCGCTCGGATCGGCGGCCGCATCTCTCATCTCCCTGCTCATGCTTGAGATTGCCGCGTGCATGGCACTGATGCGCGGCGTAAACTTTGCCTATGACGGTGTCGTCCTGCTTGTCGTCGCAGATCTGATGCAGCGTTATGAGGGACATCATCGAGCCTATTTCCTGATTGGCGCGCTTGTTGTTCTCTATCTCATAGCGAATGTCAATCTCGCACTCTACCAGACGAAAGTCATCCCTTTTGAGTCCCTACGTCGCCCTATTATAACAGCGAAACACAGAGCATTCTGCGCGCCCTTCGGAGTGCCTGTTCTCGCTGAACACGATTCTCTTTCATCTCCTCATCTCGTTCTGCTCATCCGACACAAGAATGAGAGCGTGCACGCATTCGTCTGCTCAATGAGAAGCTCGAAGAGGCAAAACCAGCGTCTCCGCGTCTATCGCCATTCATGCAGCACACATGGCGGAGACGCGTGAGCGCAACCGTCTCGCACGCGAAATCCACGATACGCTTGGCCACGCACTGACGGGGATCACCGCAGGACTGGACGCCTGCATGGTGACGCTGGACTCGTCTCCCGCATTCACGCGTGCGACAGCTTGCGCGCATCCGTGATGCGGCGCAGCATGGCATCACGGACGTGCGTCGCCTCGATGAAGAAGCTGCGCCCCGATGCGATGGAGAAGCTGCCCTTTCAGGGAGGCGATCACTGCCATGACGCAAGATTATGCACAGACGTCGGGCATGGAGGTTTCGCTCGATGTAAGAAGTGGCCGGCGAATCTGCGTGAGGATCAGGAGGATGTCATCTACCGCGTCTTACAGGAGAGCTTAACGAATGCCCACCGGCATGGACAGGCGAAACACGTGCATATCACCATTGGGGAAAAGACGGGGATGCTCTGCATCCGCATTGTCGACGACGGTGTGGCTGTCCAAAGGTGATACCGGGCTTCGGCCTGCGCCACATGCAGGAGCGCCTCTGCCTCCTGCATGGTACGGCGGCGTATCGGAGCGGGAGCGGGATTTACGGTGGATGTCGCGATACCGCTCAGCGGGGGAGGAGAGGCTGTATGATCCGCGTCATGATAGCTGACGATCAGGAGCTGATACGGGAGAGCCTGAAGATCGTACTTGAGATGAATGAGGATATGGAGGTTTCGGCGATGGCGTCGAATGGGCGCGAGGCACTTGCTGCTCTCGCGAAGGAACCCGTCGATATTATCCTCATGGATATACGCATGCCGGAGCTTGACGGTGTGCTCTGCACGAAGGCGGTCAAGGAGCGATATCCCGAGTGCGCATCATTATCCTCACGACGTTTGATGATGATGATTACGTTTACCTGCACTGAAATACGGGGCGAGCGGATATCTGCTCAAGGGCGGGAGCGTGCAGGAGCTGGCGGATGCGATCCGCATCGTTGTCTCCGGTGGGAAATATCCTCAATCCCGACGTTACGAATAAAGTGGTGAAACTCTTTCAGCCAGATGGCACATGGCTCCTATGTCGCGGAGACGGATCTGCAGGGTCTGCACGACCTCAGTCATACGGAGCGCAGCATTGCCCAGCTCGTCGGGCGCGGCCTCGAACAAGGGAGATCTCTGCTGCTCTTTCCTTTTCGGAAGGTACCGTCCGCAACAGCCTCAGCACGGCACTCTCAAAGCTGAATCTGCGCGACCGGACACAGCTTGCACTCTGGGCCGTGCAGATCTGGACTCTCACAGATGAAGGGGGAAGGGATGGGTGAGATGCACGCAGCGAAGATGTGCGTTCTGCCCTTCTCGTGCTCCCTCATTGTTGCGCTCCTTGTCGCATGGCTGGTACAGCGCAGCAGCCCGTTCTGACCGTTGGCATCTTTGCGGGCAGCAACTGGGGGTGCCGCAGGGCGAACCGTATGCCGTCATTGATCGGGCGATTGAAAAGTTCGAGGAGAGGCATCCAGGCGTTCGTGTTGTTTTACGTGAGCGGCATACGCCGCGAGGACTATCCGGAGTGGCTCGCCGCGCAGTTTTTGAAAGGAGAGGAACCGGATGTCTTCCTCCCTGCCGACCGAGGACTTCGAACTCTACGCGGCGCGTGGTGCGCCTCGCGAGATCAGCCTTTGTGGAGAGGGATGCGGAGTTTTCCCCAGAGCTCTATGATCGTGCGGCATTTCAGAACGGACAGAAGGATGGACGCTCCTATGCGCTGCCCTGCGAGAACATGATTACCCCTCATGTTTGTCAACAAGACACTGCTCGCGCATGAGGGGCTTGCCATGCCGCCGCTGGACTGGACGTGGGAGGATTTCTGCGCTCTCACGTCAACTTACGAAGGATACGGACGGCGACGGTGTGCCCGATCAGTTTGGCTATTACGACTACACATGGGAGCAGGCGGCCGCTGCGAACGGCGTTCGTCTCTTTTCGGGAGGATGGAACGGCTTCGTATTTCGCCGACCCACGTATGGAGGAGACGGTGCGCTTCATCAAGGAGCTTGAGGGAACCCACGCGGGGTATAAGGTCACGGCGCAGGACTTTTGACATGGGGCGTGTCGCGTTTCGTCCGTTTACCTTTGCCGAATATCGTACGTACAAGCCCTATCCATGGCGCGTGAAGAAGTACAGCTCGTTCGAGTGGGACTGCATCCCGCTTCCTGCGGGACCATCGGGCGGCAATATCACCACAATGGACAGCCCTGCTCGTGGGGATGAGCGCACGTACGCAGCGGCCGGAACTCGCATGGTCGTTGATGAAGATCCTGACCTCCGATCCGGAGATACAGGCGATGGTGCTTGAGAGGTCGCACGCCCTGCCGGCGCGGCGTGATGTCATCCGGTCGCGTGCAGCAGAGGAAATTTTTTTCTGGGATGCAGGGGGAGAATGCAATGACGGCGACGGATGTGAGCGATGCTATGAGTGCTGCTGTCACCCCGTACCGCTTCGAGCGGCGTGCGGAGGCACGCTCTATGCCGACCGCGAAATCACGGCGATGATCGAGAAGCCGCCGCCGTTTCATCAACGCGCTCAATCGGCTGCAAAAAGGAGATCAATGCAATTTTGCAGCAGTGAAGCATAGAAGAGTGAATAGGAGAGAATGTATGGACTATAAAATCGTTTTCTCGGACATTGACGGCACGGTGCTCACCTCCGATCACCACGTTCTTCCGCGCACAGCGGCAGCGATACGGCAGATTGTCGGCAAAGGGAGTTCCGTTCGCACTGGTCTCAGCACGGATGCCCGAGGCCATCGCTCCGATTGTGGAGGAGATCGGGGTGCGCACTGCCGTTATCAGTTACAACGGGGCTCGTCATCACACCGGACGGGACGGAGATTCACGATGAGCGCATGACGCGCGCGCATACGGAGGCCGTTCTGCATCGCGTTACTGCGCAGTATCCTGCGGCATCCATGAATTACTATGCGGGCCATACATGGTACGTGCGTAATCGTGATGACCCCTGAGGTGCGCAGAGAGGGAGGGAATCACAACGGTCACGTCCGTCACCGCGGATTTTGCGGCATTGACGGCGGCCGGCGTTCTGCCGAACAAACCTTTGCCATGGGAGCGCCCGCGCTGATCGAGCGCATGGAGCGGGAGCTTTCGGAGACCTTCCCGAGCTTTCATCATGCGCTCCCTGCCGCATCTCTTGAGATCATCGAACGCTGCGTATCAAAGGCGGCGGGGATCGAGGTGCTGCTCAGCATTACGGGATTGACCGCACGGAGGCACTTGCCTCGGCGACAATTACAACGACGTTTCGATGCTGCGCTGCGTCGGACACGGCGTCGCGATGGGCAATGCCCCCGAAGAAGTCAAGGGGATTGCCGCAAGCGTTACGGGAGGCGAATGATGCCGACGGCATCTATCACTTCCTGAAGAAAATTGATATGGTGGATTGAGAGGGGTATGCAAGATGTTTGGAATCATTGTTGGAACGCATGGGAGGTTTTCCGAGGAAATCGTGACGTCCTGCGAGATGATCTGTGGACCGCAGCCGAATGTGCGTGCGGTGACGCTCGTGCCGGGCGAGGGACCCGACGATGTCGTGAAGAAATACGAGGCGGCAATCGAGGAGCTTGACTGTGCGGACGGAGTCGTTTTTCTCAACGATCTCTTTGGCGGAGTCCCTACAACGCCGCCTGCCGTCTCGCAGCAAACAATGAAGCGTATGGCATTGTCACGGGGGTAAATCTCCCCATGCTGATCGAGATGGTGAGCGCGCAGCTTGTCGGCGGAGCGTACAATATCCTCGCTCTCATGGAACAGGCGGCAGAGGCGGGAAAGAACGGAACGCAGCTCTTCCATGCCTCAACGATGAACGATGATGAGGATGACGATCTCTGATGCACTGAGATGGCGGATCTGAACGGGTCTGAGGCTTCTCTGGGGTGCTTGTATGAGGCTGTATCAGCAGACTACAGACGCCCCCTTTTATTGCTGCGCGAAAAATGGTTCTTTGTTATAATGAGAACATTGTATCGAACGGGAGAGGGGCGATGATGTGATACGGCTGATTTTTTCAGATATGGATGGAACGCTCTTGGATGAGAACGGGCGGCTGCCGGAGGAGTTCGGCGATCTCTATGCGCGGCTGAAGGAGCGCGGCATCCGCTTTGCGCCCGCCTCGGGACGGCAGTATGCATCGCTCCGGCGGACGTTCGCCCCGTGGAAGGAGGGAGCTGATCTTCGTCGCGGAGAACGGGACGATGGTGATGGAGGGCGACAGAGAGATCTTTTCGAGCGGGATTGAGCGGACGCTTGTGCTCGATGCGCTGCGGACGGGCATGGAGCTCCCCGGCGTGCACATGGTCATGTGCGGGAAAAAGAGCGGCTACATGTTGTCACGCGACAATGTACCGGCATTTCGTCATGAGCTGGATCAGTACGTTACAGTGTCGTCGGTCGTAGAGGACTTCGCCGGCGTAGAAGATGTCCTGATAAAAAAATCTCGCTCTGTGATCTCACAGGACACGCTGAGACCTCTATACTGCCGACGATGCAGCAGTACAGAGACCGCCTGCAGGTCACGCTCTCAAGTACGAAGTGGATCGATCTCTTTAACCTCGGTGTCAGCAAGGGGGCGGCCGTCGCGCAGATTCAGCGGCAGCTCGGTATTGCGCCCGAGGAGTGTGCGGCATTTGGTGACTACGACAACGATCTTGAGCTGATGGATGCCGTGCACTACAGCTTTGCGATGGAGAACGCCCTGCCCGCCGTCAAGGAGCGTGCGCGCTACCGTGCGCCGAGCAATCGCGAGCACGGTGTGATAGCGGTCTGCGAGCGCATTCTCGCGGGCGAGTTTGACTGAGGTGTCGTATGCGCTTTGACTATCACATGCATCTTGAGTACGGCTCGTATGATGAGGACTACGCGGAGGGATTCTTCCGTGCGGCAGAGCAGCGCGGCGTCTATGAGATCGGCTTTTCGGAGCACTCCCATACCTTTCCGGAGTTTGAGCAGCTCTACTATGACGATCTTATCTTGGATGACAGTGCTGTGGGGCAGTTTCAGCGGAAATGGCTGAAAAAGAACAAGTTCAAGTATACGCTTGACGAGTATTTTTCCTTTATTGAAAAACTGCGGAAAAAGCACAAGGTGCGCGCGGGCATCGAGGTCTGCAATTTCCGCGATCAGGCGGCGGTCGCAAAGATTCTCTCCGCCTATCCGTTTGATTACGTGATCGGCTCGGTGCATTTCCTGCACGGCTGGGCGTACGATACAGAGGCGATCGTGGCGGAGTGGGACAACCATCCACTGACGGAGATCTACGAGTGGTACGCGGAGGAGGCGGAGCATCTCGCGGCGGCACATCTCACGACGTGCTCGGGCATCCGTTCAACATCCGCCTGTACTCGTCACTTTCCGACGTTCGATGTGACGCCGTATCTTGAGCGCGTGGCGGCGGCGATGGCTGCGGCGGACATGATCGTCGATCTCAACACGGGGACGTACTATCGCTATCCGGTACACGAGTTTTCGCCGTATCCGGATTTTATGCGCGCGGCGTATGCGCACGGCCTGTCGCTCATCACGACCTCGGATGCGCACAAGCCCGAGGACTGTGCGCGCTATAATGAGGAGGCGGTGCAGTATGCCCGCTCCTTTGGCTATACGGAGCAGATTCACTTTACGGGCGGGCGCACGCGTGAGAGCGTCCCGCTGATCTGATGCACAGTGACAAGGAATCGCTGATAAAATGAAGTCCGTCAGATTGGCGTAGATTTTTCGTCCGAACGAGGTGGAAAACCGGACGCAGAGTGGTGCTCTGTGGAGGATTTTTCCGCCGAAGTGCGGGCAAAAAGATGCGTCAAGATGGCGCGGTTGAATTTATCAGTGCTTCCACAAGAGAGGAGAGCAACGGATGAATGCAGTGAGATCGTTTTGGCTGGGGGCGGCGACGCTCCTTCTTTCCCTGGTCATGTTCTGCCCGGCGGTGCTTGCCGACGACGGGCAGACGTGGGTCTGGCTGAGCTCGAATGACAAGTACTCGAAATACTACGCGCCCGCCTCTGTCCGGCATCGCCCAGAGCGTGACGACGAGCGACGGCAGGGGCGGTGGCGACGGAGATCGAGGCGGAGATCAAGACCTCGTTCAGCTATGAGGGCGCGGAGGAGACCATTCGCAACTACAAGATCGACCACGTTATCTCCAATCCTGCGCAGCTCTCGTACTCCGTTGCGCAGGTGCGCGTTGTGCCGCAGAGCCGTACGCTGCAGTACCTCGGTGAGACATTCTACGACAGCGCTGGCAAGGTGCTCTGGTCGAAGGGCGAGGGCAAGGAAAAGGGAGATGAACTCCCAGCAGTTCGATGAGGAGTTCTATGCTGCCATCATCGACACGGTGTTCCATCAGGGGAGATGCAGCGCCTGCGTGCGGATGACCGCTGGATCCTGCTTTGGTCGGATGAAACGTCCGGGATCAAAAACGCAGGTGACGGCAGATACCTCGACCATGCGCCGCATGGGGGACAATCTTGTCTTCTGGGCATGGACGGAGGTGCGGGGTGCCGACGGCAAAGCGATGGAGATCAAGTTCGACAAGCGCGCGGTCAACCTGCCGCAGGGGACGGAGCGCATCGTCACGGGACGCTACTGGTCGCCGCAGGGGGCTGGCAGGCACTCGACGACGGCTAGTGAGGGAGCGTACCGCATGATTAACCGTGACGCACCCGAGGAGCGCGGGCTTGTCCGTCTGCGTGCCTTTGCTGACGGCTACAGCACGTGGGTGACGCGCTATCAGGTTCGATAATGTCCATGGGAAGGGAAAAATATGCCGATTAAGATACCCAACAATTTGCCCGCCGCGAATGTTCTCGAGGGGGAGAACATCTTCGTCATGAACGCGGCGCGCGCGTACAGTCAGGACATCCGTCCGCTGCGGCTGCTTATCCTGAACCTCATGCCGATCAAGGAGGTGACGGAGACGCAGCTCCTGCGTCTCCTCGGCAATACGCCGCTGCAGGTGGAGGCGGACTTCATCTATACGGAGTCATACGTCCCGACGCATACGTCACGCGCCTATCTCTCGGAGTTCTACGGGACGTTTGCCGAGGTGCGCCATAAAAAGTACGACGGCTTCATCATCACTGGGGCGCCGGTCGAGCAGTATGCCTTTGAGGAGGTCGCCTACTGGGACGAGGTCGCAGAGATCATGCAGTGGAGCAAGAAGCACGCCTTCTCGACGTTCCACATCTGCTGGGGGCGCAGGCGGGGCTCTACTATCACTACGGCATCCCGAAGCACTGGACGGAGAAGAAGATCTTCGGTGTCTATGAGCACCATCGCTGTGTGCAGCATGAGAGCCTCCTGCGTGGCTTTGACGATATTTTCTATGTGCCGCACCTCGCGCCATACGGAGACGCGCCGCGCCGACGTCGACGCCGTGCCCGAGCTGAGCGTTCTCGCCGAGGGCGATGCAGGCGTCTACATCATCGCAAATCTGCGGCGGCGGCAGTTCTTCATCACGGGGCATGCCGAGTACGATCCGTTGACGCTGAAGGCGGAGTATGACCGCGACCGCGCGGCGGGGATGAACCCTGATATCCCGCTGAACTACTACCCCGACGACGACCCGCGCCGTCCGCCCGTCGTGCGCTGGCGCAGCGTCGCACATCTGCTCTTTGCGAACTGGCTGAACTACTACGTCTATCAGGGCACGCCGTACGAGCTGGACAGCCTTGACAACGCGGAGGACTGAGGAGCGGCGAAATATTGCAGCATCCGGAATGTTCAGCGAAAAATTCAGCTTTTGGTACTACCATAGTATTCGTTGATAGAACAATACGATGGGGAGCGATCGATTTGCAGAAACGATGGGGTGCAGTGCTGGCCGCCTGTGCCGTCCTGTTCATGGGCGTCCGCTCCGCCGATGCGGCAGAGGCGATTCCCAAAAACATCTACGAATGGGTGCAGTCCACAGCGCGGCAGGGCTACTACTTCAACAAGGAGTACATCCAGTACGCCGCCGATGCGCACGGCTACATCGACCTCACGAAGATCCTCGTGCCGACGCTGCGTGTCTACGATAATATCCAGATTCAGGATGTCGTCTCAAAACGCCGTTGGCGGATGCTCCCACTTGAGGGGTACGGTGATCTCTCGGGGGCAGCGGAGTACCTCCTGATCGACCTGCGCGCGGGCACGGTGCGCGTGACGGCGCATGAGGATCTGGACAGCGCGTGGGGGACGATCTCGCGCGAGGAGAACGCGAAGGAGTTTACCCTCGCCTCCCTCTCGGACAAGGACGTGGAGAAAAAATTTTTTAATGCAATTATTTCCTACGCCGCGGCTCATCAGGAGGAACTGATCCGCCGCTCGAAGGGGATACTGAGCGACGCTGACCGCAAAATACTGGCGGAACAACAGGCAAAGGCGGCGAAAAGAACAGAAAAAGCCGCCAAGAATCCATAAAGCACGATAAAACAATAAAAGATGGAGCGTCCCGCTGATGTCAAGGGAGGACGCTTCTTTTTATTTGGGATTCTCTAGCTTTTTATAAAAAAACAAAGTATAATAGGGATGAAACTACTAGGAGGAGGATGTGACGCGCATGACAGACAAGGAATGGATGCAGCACGAACTGAATCGCATGGTGAAGGCCGAGGGCGGAAAGGTCAGCGTGGAGCGCATGACGGAGATCGTCTCTGAGCTCAGCCAGCGTCTGCGTGAGAACCCCAATCTGCCGCGTGAGATGAATACGCTCACGCCGGATGAGCTGATTGCACGCGCACGCAAGGCGTCGGGCGAGGAGCGCTACCGCATCATCAAGCGCGTCCTGCGCATCGAGCCGGAGAACATCACGGCGGCGTGTATGCGCGTCGAGTATCTGGCACAGAATGCCGATGACCGCGTCCACCACTACGAAGATCTGACGCGCAAGGCAACGGCGCGCCTTGCGGAGGAGGGGCTCTTCGCCGAGGAGAACATCGGCAAGTTCTGGTCGATGCCCCAGACAAAGCCCTATATGTTCCTCCGCCTCCCTATCTGGAGTCGCTGCTCGCGGCACGCAAGTTCCGCCTTGCGGCGAAGGAGTGCAAGGAGATGCTGCGGCTCTCGGAGCACGATGGGCCTCGGACGCCGCTACCAGCTCGCGTTCATCTACGCCGCGATGGAGGAGGGCGATGCAGCGATTGAGCTGTATCAGCGCTACGAGGAGGGCGTGGCGATGATGTACCCTGCCCCTCGCGATGCTCTTCTACCGCCTCGGCAAGATGAAGATGGCGCGCAACTCCTGAAGGAGCTCGCCGCCGTCAACCTCGACACGGAGGAATTCTTCGAGCGCGGAGTGCGAGGCGATCTGCCGAAGCGTGCGCCGGGACGCCATGCCGGCTCCTTCGCCATCGGTACGATGGAGGAGTTCGGCGAGGCGGTGACGGACAATGGCTTTGCCTTTTGTCGGGATGGACGCATTCTTCGCCTGGGGCTGAGCGAGCTGCGCGCGGGCGTGGCAGAGGGGCATAGCACAGGACACGTATCGGCCGGAGCTCTGCTTCTCACGGCGGAGCGAGCTGCGGCAGTGCAGGGATGAGCAGTGCATGGGGGTGTGCACTGCTCGTCCCCGGACTGCTGTAGTGCCGGCATAGCGATTTGTTTTGGAGACGCACGGCGCGGAACAGATGCGGGGGGCATCGTTCCGCCGTGCCGATGCAGAAGTGGCAAAAGGGAGGAAATCACGCAAAAACGTCAAGTTCTCATCGCAGATCTGGAGTGTTTGGGAGAGGCGCGGACGCATAGCCGTGTCACTCTGATGTACGCGGTACCGCGGCGATCGATATGCGAATGCGTATTGGCTTTATTGCTCCGGCATCATTGGGGAATTACGGGTGATCTCAGCATCGTTTGCTGCACATCTTATCCGCGATTTCTACGTATATGGGGACGATGCCCTCAGCAGAGGGTGAATATGGAGGGACAATGGGACTCTTTGATGGATTTAAAGGCGGTGAGCCGGTCGACATGGGCATTCGAAGTGCCATCAAGGCCGAGCTCGATCGCCGTGAATGGAGTTATGAGGAGAACGAGGAAAGCGACGAGACGCGCAAGGAAGCCTACTTCTATATGCGCAACGAGCTCGGAGAATGACGAGCCCGTCACCGTCGTCATCGCCGTGCGCGAGTACAATCACGCGGACGGATTCATCAAGATCAAGATCTATGATATCGCCTATCTCGAGGAAAACGGGAACCGCGCGGAGCTGCTCGCGAAGCTCAATGAATGGAACGCCGAGTATCGCTTTGTGAAGTTCCCCGCCTCGACGGCGATCGGGATGTGGTTGTCGATATCGACCTGCCGCTCGATCTGCACAACGGTGAGTTCAAACCGGATGCCGTCATCGCAATGATGGCGATCGGGATGCGCGTTGTGGAGCAGGTTCATGAAAGCCTGATGGGACTGTGCGAACGGGGGCACCGCCCGCGCGCACAGGCATCAGAATGATACGCACATTGAACGGAGGATTATCTGTATGGGACTTTTTGACGGCTTCAGCGGAAGCGAAGAAGGGCCTCAGAAATAGTGCATACGAGGCGATTAAGACAGAATTTGACAAGCAGGAGCTGAGCTACGGCGAGGATACATCCGAGGATGGTGAGGATCATATCCTGCGCATGCGGCAGAAACTGGATAATGGCAGCGTCGTGAGCATTGCCATCGTGGTAACGGAAAACGGCGATACGAACGACTTCATCAAGATCAAGTATTTTGACCTAGTGCGGCTTGGCGAGAAGGCAGAGCCGACGGTCTTTCATGAAAAACTCAACGAGTGGAACAGCGAGTACCGCTACGTGAAAGTTCGTGGTGGACGACGATCAGGATGTCGTGGTGGACATCGATCTGCCGCTCGATCTGCACGTCGGTGCTTTTCCAGGTGGAGAGCTTCATGTCGATGGTCGGCGTCGGACCCAAGTGATCGAGGAGGTCTACCCGGAACTCATGAAGCTGCGGTGGACGTGAGCGCGGCAGATGCGGCACGAATCGCCGCATCCGTGGATTAGCAAAAGAGCTGTAACGCGAAGGATTTCCTTCTTGTTACAGCTCTTTTCTTATGCTGCTCAGCCTCGCTTGGTATGATCGATCTGCGGTACTTTTAGTCCCTTGCGCAGGTAGCTCTGCTGCAGCTGGTAGATGCTCTGGACGAGACGCTCGCGCTCACGCGGCGTCAGGGCGGTGAACTCGACGCCGATGTGGTACGTCATGCCGAGGTTCGTCTCGATGGGCGTGGAACGGCGGATCGCGCCCTCTGTTTCGAGTGTGCCGATATGCGGCAGGTCGGGCACGCGCACGACAACGGGCGCGTTTTCGAGCAGCTCCTCCTCGTGGACGAAGCAGAGCCCGCCGCCGCTGATGTCGATGAGGTGCATCTCGCGGAAGTTCTTGAGACTGCCGTGGTCGCCTGCCAGCTTTACCTCGATGCTCATCGGGATGGGGACGCGGACGAAGTCGCGCAGCTGGATGCGCTCGGCACTCTCGGGGAGATCGAGGTACCAGATGGTGTCAGGCAGCTGCGATGCCGAACGATAGGCGACGGTGAAGTGATAGACGCAGCCCGGACCCGTGAGGTGGCATGGGAAGAGATGCCCCGTCTCAGGGGTGTTGACGAACTTTCCAACGGGGAATATTGAGACGTACGCTGAGTGCTCCATCGGGTGCGCCGGCAGCCTGCTCCTCCCTCGCTGAGTTCGAGGGTTCCGTAGTAATCGATGTCCGTTTCGGGATCAATGATATGGATGGAAGCGTCGTGCTTTAATAGTGCAGTGAGCTTTTTCTCCTTCGAGTGTCATGGTGTCTGTCCTTTCTGTCGTTCATTCCATTATCATATCGAAAGCGGATTGCACTTCCTTAAGGAAGCGATGATAAATTCGGCATGACCGTCCTGACGCATTTTTTTCATGCTTCGGAGGAACCCCCTGCACCAATCGGGTGGGCTGGCATTTTGTCTGTGCACTTTAAGGCGTTTTTCATGCTTTGACTTTGATGCGGGTTCAGGCTATAATAACTATGGGAGTTTATCCCCATTTGGTAGGGGAATGGGAGCGCGGTCGTAACTCCGTGGATGGGGACACGCGCACCATGACAAAGGGAATGGGTGAGTGCCATGGCAATGAAGATAGACAGCACGATTTCGCAGAGTACGTCCATGACGATGCCGCGTGCGGCAAGTGATGTGGGCGTGCGCGGCGCAGCGGCGGATTTCGGTACGGAGCTGGCGGATCAAAAGTCCTCCATGTCACGCGAGGCGATGGATCGACTGCTCGAAAAGATCGACGAGCAGGGGGCACGGCTCTCGAAGTCGCCGACCTATGAGGAGCTGCGCTCCTATCGTGCGCTCATACAGAGCTTTATCGGCGAGGCTGTCGACGGCATGTACGAGCTGCATACGCAGGCGGGCTGGGATCGCCTCGGCCGGCAGAAGGTCTATACCTCTGTGCGCAAAATCGACAAGAAGCTCGAGGAGATGGCGGAGAAGATACGCCTCGGTCAGGCGGATCAGCTGAGTATCATCGCGAGCCACGACGCCATACGCGGGTTGCTCGTCGATCTCTATGTGATGGCAAAAACGAAGGAAATTCCTGCTGTTGCCGCGGAGGAACGTGAGCCGTTCCCCGCGACTGGTCGGACATCCGCGGTCATGCGGCGGTCATCGCCCGCCTGCGTCATCTCGCGGCGGACGGACGCCTGCCGCACGCCCCTGATGCTTACGGGGACGGAGGGCGTCGGCAAACGCCGCACGGCACGCGTACTCGCGCGGACATTGCTCTGTACGGCAGGGGGAGATGCGCCCTGCGGGCACTGCGATTCCTGCCGTACGATGGCGGCGGGCGTGCATCCCGACTACTTCGAGGTGAGCCCTGAGGCGCGCGGCAAGAGCGCGGCCATGATCCGTGCCGACGCGGTGCGCGACATCCTCATCGCGGCGAGTGAGTCGCCGCGGAGTGCGGATCGCCGCATCATCCTCATCGACGATGTGCACTGCATGAATGAGGTCGCGGCGAACCGTCTGCTCAAGACGCTTGAGGAGCCGCCCGCGACGGTGCTCTTTCTGCTCGTGACGAGCGCATGGGATGCCGTCCTGCCGACCATTCGCTCCCGTGCGGTGCGTATAGCCTTCGGCACCGTGCCGCGTGCGGAGATCGCAGCGGAGCTGCACGGGCGCGGCATAGAGGCGGCGGAGACCATCGCCGCCCTCGCGGACGGCAGCATCGGGCGTGCCGAGCGGCTCGCGGCGGAGGGGCTCTCCCTGCGCGACGATGCGCTCGCCTTTCTCACCTCCCCTCAGCGCGCTGCGTGTCGAGGAGCTGTGGACACGCGCGGAGGAGCTCGGCGCGCGTCCCTGTGAGGAGCGCAGTGCGTGGCTCGGCTATCTGCAGATGGCGCTGCGCGACCTGCTCGTCCTGCGTGAGGATGCGGGCGCAGAGCTGTACCACGGAGACCGCCGCGCCGACCTGACGTCACTCCTTCCCGCGATGCCGCGGACGCGCGTTCTCGCACTCATGGAGGAGGCGGGGACGCTTCTGCGCCGCTTCGGTGCGAATGTGAACCCGCCCTGCAGGCGGAGGCGTTCTTTCTGCGTGCCCGGCAGGCGGCACAAGATTGAGATGAAGAGATGTACTTCATGGGGGAAGAATACCTCCACGCTGTTCTCCCGCAGTGTGGGAGATGGTAAAGCGAAGGAAATTTTTCGCATAAGTCTGAAATAGTGCGCTCTTAGGGAATCACTGATAAAATGAAGTCCTTCAGATTGGCGTAGATTTTTTGTCCGAACAAGGTGGAAAACCGGACGCAGAGTGGTGCTCTGTGGAGGATTTTCCGCCGAAGTACGGGCAAAAAAAGATGCGTCAAGATGATGGTGCTGAATTTATCAGTGCTTCTCAACCTCCCCTGCAGAGCGGGGAGGGGGACCGCGGAGCGGTGGTGGGGGCACTCCTTATACCTAGGAGGAACACTTGCAAACGGTTGTTGGTGTCCGCTTCAAGTCGGCGGGCAAAATCTATACATTTGGACAGGGCGCCTCTCGCTCGCCGAGGGCGACTACGTCATCGTGGAGACCACGCGCGGCATGGAGTGCGGCAAGGTCGTCGTCGCGCCCCACGATGTCCCCGATGAGGCGGTGCCGCCGCACTCTGCGCATCGTACATCGCCGCGCCGATGCCTCCGACCGCGCCCGCGTCGAGGAGAACCGCGCCCGTGAGATCGAGGCACGCACGGTCTGTGAGGAGAAGATTCGGCAGCTCGGCCTCAAGATGAAAACTCGTGAGCGTCGAGCTGACCTTTGACCTCTCAAGATGCTCTTTTACTTCACGGCGGACGGACGCGTGGACTTTCGTCAGCTCGTGCGCGAACTGGCGAGCGTTTTCCGCACGCGCATCGAGCTGCGCCAGATCGGTGTGCGCGACGAGGCGAAGATGATGGGCGGCATGGGCTGCTGCGGGCGACCGCTCTGTTGTGCCACCTTCCTCGACGACTTCGTGCCCGTCTCCATCCGCATGGCGAAGGAACAGAACCTCTCCCTCAACCCGACGAAGATCTCGGGGATCTGCGGACGGCTCATGTGCTGCCTGAAATACGAGAGCGAGGGCTACGGCTGCGGCGGCTGTATGTGCATGAAAAAGAAAGAAGAGTATGTCCCCGCGCAGAACGACCGCGTCGTCGCCGACGAGGGTGAGGGACGTGTCGTCTCGGTGCATGAGCAGCGACGGACGGCGACCATCCTCCTCGACGACGGAAAGACACTCGTCTCCGCATGGGGAGGACATCGTCCGCGTGGAGGAGAATGACGAGGGCTCGATGCGTCCCATGCCCGCCGCGCGCGCAGAGCGCCCGCCGCGTGAGCGCGGAGAGCGTAGGCAGCGTCCGGCAAATCGCCGCCGTGAGCGCGGCGAACGCGGAGAGCGCAGTGACCGCCCGCCGCGTCCCTCGGCGAAGGGAGAGGGCGGAAAGCGGCGGTCGCAAAGCGGACGCCGCCCCCGCCCACAGCAGCGCTCGCCTCGTCCGAATAGTGTCTCGGATGAGTGATCTGCGCCATCCGCAGGAGCGGCTGGACGATCTCTGTACAGGCGGACGGCGCATCATCCAGCGCACGGATCGGTTCTGCTTCTCCATGGACGCCGTCCTTCTCGCACACTTTCCGACACTAACGGGGCGCGAGCGCGTACTCGACCTCGGCACGGGAACGGGCATCATCCCGCTCCTCATCGCCGACCATGCAGCGGCAGTGACGGCGGTCGAGATCGACCCCGTACAGGCGGAGCTCGCCGTACGCAATGCGGAACTAAACGGACTCACGGAGAAAATCACCGTGCGGGAGGGCGACTATCGCGACCCCTGCCGCACTTTTTTCGTGTGCGGCATACGATATCGTCTTTGCGAATCCGCCCTACCGCCCCGTCGGGCGCGGCGCACTCAGCATGGGCGCGCGTGCGGCGGCACGGCATGAGCTCACGGCGACGCTCGCCGACGTCATCCGTGCGGCGGCGTTTGCCCTGCGCCATGGCGGCAGACTGGCGATGGTACACCTCCCGAGCGGCTCGGCGAGATCATCCCAGCACTTCATGCGGCAGGGGTTTGCCATGAAGCGTCTGCGCATGGTACAGCCGCGCGCCGACCGTCCGCCGAACCTCCTCCTCATGGAGGCAGTGCGCGGCGCATTGCCCGCAGGACTGCGCCACGAGCCGGTGCTCATCGTCCGCGACGCAGAGGGCACTACACGGACGAGATTCGCGCCATCTACGGGCAGGGAGATGTGAAAAGAATGGGACTGCTGTACGAAGCGGCAAGCTTCGTACAGCAGTCCCATTTGTCTTATATATGTTTTATGCTTTCTTCCCCTCTGCCTTTGCCATAAACTTCTGGACGGCAACGGCAAAGCGTGTGTGCGTTCCTGCGCCGATCTCCTCGCGTGCATCGTACGCCGTGACCTTCAGCGTGACGGCGCGTCCGTCCACCGCCGTCACCTCGGCGACAGCGCGCACGTCAAGCCCCACGGGGTCGCTGCCTTGTGCTGGATCGCGATCTCGGTGCCGACCGTCGTCCATCCCTCGGGGCATCCCTGCCGCACACAGCTCCGCCGCCGCACGCTCCATCAGTGCTGCCATTGCGGGCGTTGCATAGACCGCGAGCGAGCCGCTCCCGACCGTCGCCGCTGTATTCTCCTCTGTGACCGCACCGTGTACCTCATGTGTTGCACCAACATGAACTTTTTCGTTGAACTCCATAGAGAACCTCTCTTTCTGAGACCATGATTCTTTTTCATTATAACCATCTGCGCTGTCGTTGTCGATAGGTAAAGGAAGCACTGATAAATTCAGCACCGCCATCTTAGCGCATCTTTTTGCCCGCTTTTTTGCCCGCGATCCTCCACATAGCTTTGGCTATGCGTCCGGTTTGCCTCCTCAATTGGACGAAAAAATCTACGCCAATCTGACGGACTTCATTTTATCAGCGATTCCTAAAGAATACTATTGCGAACAGAACGTCGAAGATTAAGAATAAATATACAATAACAAGACGACAGTTAGGAAATACCTTGCTATATAAAAATATTCGGTGTATAATTCAAAGTTAAGGGAGTGGACTTAGTCCGACCTAGACGAAACTAATAGAACATGCGTTTACTATGTCGGTCGAAGTGTTTTATGAGGAGGAACTGTGATGACAGGATTGAAGGATCGGCAGAGACTGGCGCTCTATGTAGCGCTCGGCCTCTCCGCAGGAAGCGGGCTCACGCTCGACGCATCGACGGCGTATGCGAATCCCGATAATGATAATATCCATGTAACCGTTTTGTCGACGGATCCGGATTTTTTTCGACAAAGTACGCGTCGAGGGGTTAATGCGACAAATGAGACGAGCAGTGTAAAGGACAATGTCGTCACGATTGGCCGAAAGTCGCCTGTGGATACACCTGCCATCAACGGGGATGTCGTTGGCGGGTATAGCGATGCGTATGCGGTGACGCATAACACCGTCACGGTTGATGATATGACGCTTGCCCTTGCAAAGTCCGTATTCGGCGGACTGGCAGACGGCGATAAGGCTGCGGATGACAACGAGGTCACCATCAATGGCGGTACGTTTGACGGCAGCAATGCTGTCTATGGCGGTAAGAGCGATACTGGTACGGCGACCAATAACACGGTCACCATCGCGGGTGGCACTTTCTCCAATGCCAACGTAGCGGGTGGTGCGGCATCGACGGGCACAACGTCGAACCACAATAAGGTCGTGCTTGGATCGGATCACGGCGTCTATACAGCGGATCTCTCTCAGACGGATCTCTGGGGCACCCGATATGGCGGTGATGCGGTTGTCGCGAGCGGTAATGCTGCCATCACGGGCAACACGCTCACGGTCAACGCGCAGAACGTTACGGTCAACAAAGTGCGAAACTTCGAGAAATATCAGTTCAACCTCAATGAAGGCGTAGCTAAGAATGCGTCTGTGCTGACGGTCAACGCTACAGACGGCTTCGGCACCGGGGCAAATGTGCAGTGGGATAACATTCAGCTCGATGCCAATGGCTGGAACGGTGATACGACCAATCCCAACAACGCGACGACGCATAATGGCAAGGTCGGAACAGTTCGCCTCCTCAAGTCCAGGGACGGTAATCATAACTTTACCATATTCAGTTCATCGCCGCTGGTTCGAAATCGTGTGAGTGGTGACTTCGAGTATGCACTGTCGACGGACGGCACGTTCTCAGGCGGCGCGGCACAGGGTATCCTATATCGATGCGAACGTCAACCGCATCAGAAATGCCAATACGTCCTATGACGGCACAACAGGTGCGGTCGGCAGTGAGGTCTATGCAGGCATCTCCGAGCTCGGCTATACGGCGTACAACAACCGCATGACGGTGACGGGCGTGCCGAGCGGCGGTGGTCTTAGTGATGCATACGGTGGAAAGGTGACGGGTGCATCGGGCAATGCCTATGCAAACGCTCTGACCATCACGGGGACGAATGAACCAACCGCATCGCATGCAGAGAAGACCATCACGAATGCCTACGGCGGTGCGATCATCAGTGCTTCGAATGCCGGTGCTGTCGGGGATCAGACGGGAAATGCCAACCGAATTACCGTGACGGGCGGCGTCGTGACGAACGCCTACGGCGGATACAGTGCCGGTACGGGTACTGTCAGCGGCAATACGGCACGCATTGCCGGCGGTCGGGTCACCAATGCTTATGGCGGACAAGGAACAGACAATGTTCGGGGGCAATGTTGCTGTCCTTGAAGGCGGCTCGACCAGCAATGTCTTTGGAGCGGCTTCTACGGGCGGTGGCGCGGCAAGCAACCATGTAATTGTCCGCGGTGGTACGGCAGGCAATATCTATGGTGCGCAGACAACGTCCGGCAATGTTTCCGGCAACGATATTTACTATCACGGGCGGCACGGTTACTGGAAATGTTTTATGCGGGCGGTTCGGCCAATGGCAATGTGACGAACAATACCATCAGCCTCGGCGATGCGTCCGTCCGTAATCTCAGCACGGCAGTTCTTGACAGTGCCAATCTCTATGGCGCAAAGTGCGACGACGGGGACGGCATCGGGCAATACCCTTGAAGTCAATGCGGTGGCTGCGGCGGTAAACTCCGTCAACGCGTTCAACGGCTACAATTTCAACATCGGCGACTACGTACGCACCGGTGATACGATGCTGTCGGTTGCGAATGCCGGGGCATTTGGCACGGCGGCCAACGGTGTTGACTGGGCTGCCATCAACGTCAACAATGCGCAGAAGCTGGGCCGTCTGAGTGACGTACAGGGGTTGAGCGTGTGACGCTCCTCCAGGCAATACTGGGGCGGGGACGCCGCAGCTACAGCTGAATAACTATGCATCGCGTGAGGTCGTCTTCCCTCTGTGAATATGATGCCTTGGGGTGATCCAAAGTTAACGCATGAGGCGACACTGCGTACGGACAATGATACGGCTGCGGCAAACGCAATTGTCCTTGAATACAACCGCTACCAAGGCGGTCGTCTCGTGCACAATACCAGCGTACCCTCGACGGTGGTGACGCTGACAGGTGGCGCAACAGAACTCTACGGCGGTGTTTCTCATTACGCAAATCATCCAACGGTGGATAACAATCTGGAAATCCAGAGTCTCGCAGCAAGCATTACGGCGGCATACGGCGGAAAGAACGAGAGTACGTCGGGCGATGTGCAGAAAAACTATCTCACGATCACGGGGACAAAGGACAATGGTGCTGTCACACATACGATCGAAAGGGTCTACGGCGGTGCTATCACGAATGCGACCAATGCGGGCGTTGTTGGTGGTACGCGCACGGTTGACGGCAAGACGGTCGAGGCAGGCAACAGCGTCACCATCACAGGCGGTGCGGTTCACGAGGTCTATGGCGGCTATACTGCCGGTACGGGTGATGTGCAGAACAACAATGTCACCATCGCGGGTGGTACGGTTGGCAGACCTGCCGGTACATCAACGCCGCCCATGATTGCAGGCAAGGTCTACGGTGGCTACAGTGCATCGACGGGTGATCTCCGTAATAACAAGGTCGTCATCACGGGCGGCACGATTGTCGGGGGTGGGACGACGCCGGGGGCAGTTTACGGTGCCTACCGTGACACGACGGCAAATTCGGGGGTCATGCATGGCAATGTGGTCGAACTTGGTAACGATGACGGCGCATATACGGCGGATCTGACGAATGTCGTCCTTTACGGCGATAATGCAGCGACCCCGACGGACAACGACAATACGCTGAATGTGCGTGCACGTGACGTCAAGGTCAAGTCGGTCAAGAACTTCGACAACTACAAATTTGATCTGAACAAAAACGTGTGACGGACGGCGCGACAATGCTGACGGTCAATGAGGGCGGCTTCGGCAAGGAGATCGACTGGAACAAGCTGACCTACGAGAATGTACCCGAATTGGAGAGCAACGGTGATCCCGGCGGACGGGTAACGCTGGTCAAGGGCGGTACAGGCACGGATGCACTAGAAGTTCACGGCAGCGAGCTTTACGGGACATGAGTTGCGCGATCTTCGGACGGTGGATACCGATCCGAATACGAATGTAGAGGTCGCTCTCGACAGATCCAAGCAGTGCAGAGACGCAGGCGGTTCTCCTGACCTATGCGAAGTTCCGCAACAATACATGGACATACGATGGGGCTGCGCCGGCGAGCGCGAATAATGAAGTATTCGGCGGCATATCCTATCTCAAGAATGATACGACCGAGAAAAATGAGCTCACGGTAACGGGTGTTCCTGATGCCGGACTTACGGCGGTATACGGCGGCAAGACCAACGGCGATGCAAATTGAAGAACAATTCCGTCCTCGTTCAGGGGCACGGATCAGTATGGTTCGAACTCCGCTGTTCACAGCACGATCCCCAATGTCTATGGTGGCTACACAACGGCGGATTATCGTACCGAGACCATTGACAATAAAATCGTCGACAAAGCAGGGCGTCGCTGAGGGGAACACAGCCACAATTTCCGGCGGCAAAGTTACCTCGGTCTATGGTGGTGTTGCGAAGGGCGATAAGGGCAAGGCACGGAGCAACAAGGCAATCGTCAGTGGCGGTACAGTCACAAACGTCTACGGCGGTGCTGTGGACAAGTCAGATGCTGCAGCGACACTGAACACAGCGCAGGTGAGCGGCGGTACGGTGACAGGTACGATCGCAGGTGCGAGTGCTGTGTACAATACGGCAGCAGGGCAACGCATACGTACTCGAATGCCAACCTTGTCGTGCTCGGCAAAGATAACGCGGCGCGTGCATTGCCCATGGACGTTGCACTTGCCTCCATCTACGGTACGGACTACCGTGATGCGACAGGGTGCGGGAGCTGACGTTTGACGGCAGTGCTCCTGAGATTTTCGATAATTCACCGGTGACGGCAACGACGACGGAGCCGGAGCGACGCTCGAACACACTGCAGGTTACGACGACGGGTGTATCTGCAAAGAAGGTTCGTAACTTCGATTCGTATATCTTTACCATCGGCAACAATTTCAAAAATGATGATACGATGCTCACCTCACAGAGGCGGGTGGATTTGGTAGAGTCTCGAACGCAGCCTCGAATCCTGCTGTGAAGGTTGACTGGACGAAGGTCAAGGCGGATACGAGCCCAGCTGATTGACCGCCGTGGGGAGGGTATCCACGGCAGAAATAACTTCACACTGATGCAGGAAGCCATACCGGGAGCAACGAATCCCAATCCTTCCGACTTTGCGTTCTCCAACTATACGGATACGGCAGGAATCGCGGAGATCGACCGCGTCTACGAGAAGAAGATGACGGCAGATGGCGCACCCGTTGCAGGCTCGACGGATACGTCAGCAAACAAGGTACTGCTTGAGCTGAACCGTTTCCCGCAACGATGAAGTGACTCATGACGGTACAGCAACACCAGCGTCTGCCGAGGTATACGGCGGCTACTCCGGCTACGATCATACGGGGAAGGACAAGGACGGGCATGATATCACTGTCGGCACGACAAACCGAGAGCAATATACTGAACATCACGGGCGTATTCCGGCACAAATAATCTCAAGGTGTATGGCGGCTATGCAGGCGGTGACCAAGGTGGCGCGGTGAACAACCATGTCAATGTGAACATACAGAACACGACGCCGGGAGTGTTGGATTCCGTCTATGGTGGCTACGCATCCGGTGCACATGCCGGCGTTGTGCGCGGGAATACCGCGACGCTCGACAGCGGTATCATTGCTGACATCCTAGCAGGTGGCTATGCAGACAGCGCAAACAGCGCGGGTACCGATCACAATACAGTACGTATTAACGGCGGCACCGTCGGCACATATACCGATCCGTCGACAAACACCACAGTAACGCATGACGCAAAGGTCTATGGCGGCTATGGAGCGACGGCGACGGACAACACGGTTGATTTCGCCTCCGGCAAGGTAACGGGGACGGTCTACGGCGGCTACGCCAAGACGCTGCCAAGTACGGCAGCGGCGGCAGCCACGGTGAAGAACAACGTGGTGAAGCTCGGCGACAATGCCGAGGTCGTCGGCGATGTCTACGGCGGCTATGCGGATGCTGTGCCGGGCGCGGGCATTGATGCTGCGACGGACAACACGATTGATCTCTATAAGGCAACGATCAGCGGCGTACTATACGGCGGTGCGGCGAAGACCAGCGCAAGTAATGCGATTGCCAATGGAACAGGCAATACCCTTTCCGTCCGCGACTTCGGTGCTGGGCAGAGCGACTTCACGGGCGTACAGAATCTCTATTTCTATATCCCGGAGGGACGACAGGGAACATCTGCTGCAACTGCGGGGACGATGCTCACGCTGAACAATGTGACGCATGATCTCAATGCGGGCGGGGAGAAGGATCTCAGCCATGTCAATGTCGGCGTGCAGCTCGCGGGCAACCGCCCGAGCCTCAAGGCCGGTGACACGGTCAGCCTGATGAAGGTATACAAGGACAATACGGCCGACGCGGCACATGCCGTGGCGATCACCTCAGATACGCCGCTCGTCAACAAGACGACGGGAATGCAGGGGTCAGCCTGCGCTACAACTTTCGACCTGCTTACGCGCGAGGCGGAGGCGGGGCTCCGGCAAGAACAATGAGCTCTATGCGACGGTCACATCCGCATCGGTCAGCCCCGATACGAAGTCGCTTGCTGAGACGCGTGCAGCATCGCTCGCGTTCCTGACCAGCGGGTTCCGATCTCCTGACGGACGCTGCGATGACGGCGGCGATGGAGGTTGCGGCAACGCCTGCCTCCGAGTCGCAGGCAGGACGCGCCCGTGTCGACGGCGCACCGAAGGAGTACCGTATGTGGGCGGTGCAGAATGTCTCGTCCATGCGCCTCAACTCCGGTTCGCACGTCGATGCAAAGGGCTGGGGGCTCAACCTTGGATTTGCAAAGCAGCGTGTGGCGGGACGCAATACGCTCACCTATGGTCCGTTCGTCGAGTACGGAAAGGGTTCGTACGACTCCTATCTGGATGATGGCCTGCACGGCAGCGGCAATATGGACTATCTCGGTGTGGGCGTTATGGCAAAGTCGCAGAGCGAAAACGGTTCGTACGTTGAGGGCAGTGTCCGCGTCGGCCGCGTAAAGAGCGACTATGCCGGCACCATCGACAATACGCATACGACGTACGACAGCAGCAGTACCTACTACGCCGGACATCTCGGTGTCGGTCAGGGAGAAAGCAGCTGAAGAACGGCAATGTGATTGATACGTATGCGAAGTACTTCTTCACGCATCAGGGCGGCGATACGGCGAAGCTCTCGACGGGCGAGGTCTATGACTTTGACGCGGCAGACTCGCATCGCATCCGCTTCGGTACGCGCTACACATCGAAGAAGGGCGACGCATCGTTCTCACAGGGCTTGCCTATGAGTACGAGTTCGGCAACGATATTGCAGCCTCCTTTGAGGGGCTACAATACGCCGAGCCCGAGCCTCACGGGCGGCACGGGCATCATCGAGTTGGGCTATCGCTTTACCCCGCAGAACGGCCGTGCAACGTACGGCATCCAGCTGATGGGGATGACGGGCAAGCGTCGGGGCATCTCCGGCGGTGTCCAGATGCACTGGGCGTTCTAAGACATTGAAGCAAACCATATTGACACAATAAACGAGGGCAGTGATACGATTCCGTATCACTGCCCTCGTTATGTTTGACCGTTCTTTCTTTACTGTGCTGCCGCTTCCTTTTGGTAGAGTGCGGTGAGCGCATCCTGCAGCACCTTGGAGACGTTGAGCTTTTTCTGCTCGGCGAAGGTGTTCAGCCATGCGGGGATGGTGAGATTCTTGCGGATGGATTTACTGCCATACTCGCGGCATAGGCATCCATATCGAGGGAGAGGAGGCTGACGAATCCCTCACCCATCTCGGGATCGGGGTGAATGTCCTCAATGCGGCTCGCGGGCGGAGCGCTTTTCCCGTCCTCCAGCTCGCCGAGCACCCAGCCCGATGCTGCGTCCTCACCCATTGCGATTGCCTCAGAGAGAGTTGCGCCTTCACTGACACAGCCGGGGAGATCGGGGACAACGACACAGAAGCCGGGGTTCACTTCACAGGGATAAAAAACGGCAGGATAGACCAGATTCATAATAATGCCTCCTCACTTTAATCCTGCACTGCGCAGGACAGATCTGACGGTCTTGGGATCGAGGTCGCCTGGATGATTCGGTATCGTGATTTTTCCCGGCTTATCATCATGTATATATTGCATATGTGAGCCGTTCGAATTTTTGAGATACCAACCATTCTTTTTATCAGACGCTCAAGTTCGATAAATCGCATCTCATCACCTCTATCTTATTATATGTATCGTGCGCATTTCTGTCCAGAATAAATTTCTGCCCCTCTGTTGCGCGTATGAGAGAATCGTTCTATAATAAGATGCGTCCTTCACTGGGACAAAAGATTTGAATACGAGGTGATATGCGTGAGTGATACATACACATACAGTGTCGCCATCAGCTATGGCGACGTTCTCGGTTGGATTGATTACGACGGCGGTGCACGGCGTGCAGAGGTTCATCTTGCCGATGAAAAGGGGCGCACGGCGGTGGAGGAGTTCCTCGCCAAAGACCATGAGGTCGAGGTGCCGCATAAGACGCTGATGGATTTTACCAAGGAGACAATCACGCCGCTCGCAGACAAGGAGAGCCTGACGCTCGCGCTGACGCGTCTGTGGAATGTTACGGGCGTACAGGTGGACTGGTCGCGGCCGGTGGACTACGTAAAGGAACATCCGCATTACTAATTGGCTGTAGATTCTATGCCGTCGGGGGACGGCGAGGGAGGAAATATGATTCGCATTGGTATTCTGGGCTATGGCAATCTCGGACGCGGCGTGGAGTACGCCGTCGAGGCAAATCCTGACATGGAGCTGGTCGCTGTCTTTACGCGGCGCGATCGCATCGGTGAAGCCGCGCACGCAGGTGCCGGTGGTGGCGGCCTCGAAGGCGGCAGAGTGGAAGGACAAGGTGGACGTGCTCATCCTCTGCGGGGGATCTGCGACCGATCTGCCGAAGCAGACGCCGGAGTTTGCGAAGCTTTTCAATGTGGTGGATAGCTCTGATACGCATGCCAATATCCCGACGCACTATGCGGAGGTGGATGCAGCGGCAAAGGCGGCAGGGGCATGTCGGCGTGATCTCGGTCGGCTGGGATCCCGGCATGTTCTCGCTCGCGCGCGTCTATGCAAATGCAGTGCTCACAAACGGCGCAGACTACACGTTCTGGGGGACGCGGTGTCAGCCAGGGACACTCGGATGCGATCCGCCGTATCCCGGGGTGAGGGATGCCAAGCAGTACACTGTGCCTGTCCCTGCGGCACTCGAGGCCGTGCGCAGCGGCTCGAATCCGACGCTCACGACGCGCGAGAAGCATACGCGTGAGTGCTATGTCGTGCTCGAGGAGGGCGCGGATGCGGCGGCGGTCGAGAAGGCGATCGTGACGATGCCAAACTACTTCTCGGACTATGATACGACGGTGCACTTCATCAGTGAGGAGGAGCTGCAGCAGGGGTCAGCGCAGGGCTTGCGCACGGTGGTTTCGTCATCCGCTCGGGCGCGACGGGGAGAACAATGCGCATAAGCATGTGATCGAGTTCAGCCTGAAGCTCGACTCGAACCCCGAGTTCACGGCATGTGTCCTTGCTGCATACGCGCGTGCGGCATACCGCCTCGCCGCTGAGGGCGCAAAGGGCTGCAAGACGGTACTCGACATCGCGCCGTGCTATCTCACGGTGCAGACGGATGCGGAGCTGCGCAAGGCACTGCTCTGATCATACGGTTTATTTTGACACGACAAAGCGTCCCGTGACAGACGGGACGCTTTTATACTTTCATCTGCAGCATTTTTTTGCTATGATAGATTCGGCTCGGGACTCATCGGTGTGATAGAGAATGTGTAGCCAAGTGGTGTGAGAACTTTGAACAATGTGTCCAGCTGAGGACTGCCCTTCATGCTTTCAAGACGCGTAATCTGTGGCTGTTTCATGCCGATGAGCTCTGCAAGACCGCGCTGTGAAAGCCCTTTTTCTTCACGTGCTTCGATGAGTTTCCCAATCAGATCAGCTTCGAATTCGATGCGGTTTCGTTCAGCAGTGTTTACTTTGTGTTCATCATTCATATAGTCAGCAAAGGTGCGATAAGTTTCGCCATTGATTTCACGCTCATGATTTTTGCTCCTTTCTAAAAAGTCCTTGAGGTTTAATTTAGCCCGTTGGATTTCCTTTTGCAGGTGTTTTCTGGGATTTCTTTATGAAGTGGTGAAGGAGGACAAATCGATTGTCTTTCCAATAAAAGAAAAAGATGCGGTTGCACGAGGGCGGAGTTCCCAGAGATCCCCCTCAATATGTTTGACGAACGGCGTTCCGAGTCTTGTGCCGTAGAGGAGAGTGCTTTCATGTAGGCGAGGATTTTCTCGCGATTGATGCGACTGGTCTTGTTGGTTTGTGCTTCTTTGGCAAGCGCATCGAGATGTGCTTCGATCTCTGATTGCCCGTTTCGGGCGTGATAGAAGATCAGTTCGTAGCATGAAAAATCCCTCCATATATATGATAACAAATTCGTTA